>NPIE01003628.1_pt2 | contig 34345 bp, 30 predicted proteins | sample 8637661 | NCBI WGS metagenome assembly NPIE01 (sample SAMN07420842, study PRJNA396082) | bioreactor metagenome | isolation source: sample BA12 brine-fed electro-methanogenic bioreactor BA | place: Japan: Kochi | collected 2016-12-09 | reverse complement strand
ACCACTGGTCTTCCGGGTCAATATCGGCACCCAGATCGGCCGGGACGACCAGATCGTCTATGAATACGAGGCGCTGCGACTGCTCGAAGCTTCCGGGGTCACCCCGTTACCCTATTTCGTCGACAACAGCCGTCGGCAGATCGACCGCGGTATTGCCATCATGCAATATCTGCCGGGTCGACCACTCGATTACCGACAGGATCTCGCCGGTGCCGCCCGAACGCTGGCATCGATTCACCGGGTGCGGCCAACCGGCGACCACCACCTGATCGTTGAAGAGCGGTCGCTGAGCCTGATTTTCGAGGAATGCAGCGGACTGCTACAACACTATTTCGAGTCGCCGCTCGGCTCTCCTGAAATCAAATTGCTGCTGGAACGAATCCTCACCTGGGCCGCGGGCCGGACTGATCAGGAGCGCTACTTTCAAGATGATCCCTGGTTCTGCATCGTCAATACCGAGGTCAATTCCGGTAATTTTATCGTCAACGACGCCCTCGGCACCACCCACCTGATCGACTGGGAGATGCCGCGGTGGGGTGATCCGTCCACCGATCTCTGCCACTTTTACTCTCCGCTGACGACGTTGTGGAAGAGCGACTTTCGTTTCAGTGAACCGGAGCGGCGCCGTTTCCTCGATTGCTACCTCGATGAGCTTGGTAGTGTGCATCTGCGCCGCAGTCTCGACGAGCGGCTGCGCATCAAGTTTCCGTTCGTGCTGTTGCGCGGCATATCCTGGTCGGCCATGGGCTGGGTTGCCTACCAGACTGATTATCAGGGTGTGCGCAATGAAGATACCTGGCGGACCCTGCAGCGTTATCTCGATGCCGATTTTTTCCGCTCCCTGTTTCAGCCATTGATCGAAGATGCATTCTGACCAGCCGACAATGTCTGCCGACTATCTGCTCATCTTTACCCGCAATCCCCGGCCAGGTCGCAGCAAGACCAGGCTGATCGGCGAATTGGGTCCGGAGGGGGCTGCCCGGTTGCAGCGACGGCTGACCGAACGCGTGGTCGATGAGGCAAGGCGGCTGGCCGCGCAGTATCCGATTCAAGTCCAGGTCCATTTTTGCGGCGGCGACGAAGGGCAGCTGAGCGGCTGGCTCGGTCCGCTGGTCTACCGCCCCCAAGTGAAAGGGGACCTCGGTCGGAAGATGGGAGCGGCGATACGTGGTGCCATCGAGGAGATGGGAACGGCCGCCGGCTCGGTGGTTCTGATCGGCAGCGATATCCCGCAGATCGATGCGTCGCTGCTCCGGCAGGCTTTCAGGACCCTCGCCGGGCATGAGGTGGTGCTCGGTCCGAGTCGTGACGGCGGCTACTATCTTGTCGGCCTGACGGCAGCATCTGCCCCCCGGGTGCTGCCGCTGCTGTTTGACGAGATGTGCTGGTCGACCGAGACGGTGTTGGCCGAGACCCTTGGCCGGCTCGGGGCGAGTGGCTGTTCGGTGCAACTGTTGCCGATGTTGCGCGATATCGATCGGCCGGAAGACCTGGCACTGGTCAAGGAGTTGGGATTGTTGTGAGCGCAGCGCTGGCCGTGATCATTCCGGCACTCAACGAAGAGGAGCAGTTGCCGGCCACGCTGAACGCTCTGTCCGGTGAGCCGTCTCTGGAAATCGTGGTTGTCGATGGCGGCAGTACCGATACTACCGTTGCCTTGGCCCGGTCGGCCGGGTGCCGGGTGGTCGGCAGTTCGCCCGGGCGCGGACGCCAGCAAAACGTTGGAGTGGCGGCTAGTACCGCCGAACTGCTCCTCTTTCTTCATGCCGATACGCGGTTGCCGCCGGGGTTTGCCGCGACCGTCGAGCAGACCCTGGCTCGCCGTGAGGTGGCGGTCGGGGCCTTTTCCCTGGCGATTGACAGCAACGCTCCCAGTCACGTGTTGTTGGCCCGGCTGGCCAATCTCCGTTCCCGCTGGTTGTCGCTCCCCTATGGCGATCAGGCGCTGTTTACCAGCAGAATGCGATTCGAGCAGGTGGGCGGTTTCCCGGAGATCGAGATCATGGAGGACTTCGTCTTTGTCCGGCGGATGAGACGAGCCGGCCGCATCGTCACGCTTCCCGAACGCGCCACGACGTCGGCCCGCCGCTGGCAAAACCTGGGTGTCATGCAGACCACGCTGATCAACCAGTTGATCGTCTGCGGCTATGCTGCTGGCATTAAGCCGGCGCGTCTGGCCCGCTGGTATCGTCGGCTTCGGGGGGTAGCCGGGCCGGGCGACAGGCACTGATGGGAAAAGCGTTTTGGCCCCGTTACCGCTGTTCTATAACGGCTCCGGTCATGGTATAATGAAATGCATGAGAAACGCAATCGATGACACGAACCAGGCCTGTTTAGGGATGAACGAAACGACGACCCGACCATACAGCTCCGCTGAAGAGTTGCTCAACACCCTCTCCCATGGTGTCGGTCTAGTGCTCAGCGCTCTCGGGGCAGGCGCGCTGATCACCCTGGCGGCACTGTACGGCGATGTCTGGCAGATTGTCTCCGCCAGTATCTTCGCCGGCTCTCTGATCATGCTCTATGCGGCTTCGGCTACCTATCATGCGGCCCGTGATCCGCGAACCAAGCGGGCCTTGAAAATCTTCGATCACATTGCCATCTATTTTCTGATCGCCGGTTCCTATACCCCGTTTCTGCTGGTCAATTTGCGTGGTCCCTGGGGGTGGAGCCTGTTCGGCGTCGTCTGGGGGCTGGCGTTGCTGGGGACAGTTTTCAAGCTGTTTTTCGCTGAGCGTTTCAAGGTGTTGTCACTGGTGCTCTACCTGCTGATGGGTTGGCTCGTGGTGGTTGCCGTCAAACCTCTTTTCGCCGAGTTGTCGCTGAAAGCCGAGATCTTTCTGGTTCTCGGCGGCGGGCTCTATACGCTGGGTGTCGTGTTCTACGCGCTGGAAAGAATCAAATTCATGCACGGCATCTGGCATTTCTTTGTTCTCTCCGGCTCGGTGATGCACTATTTTTCCATTCTTTTCGGCTGTATCCTGCTCACTCAAGGGTAGCGGATCGATAAGAGTCTGACGGTTGACCGGATTCAGGCAAAGATCAGATCGCTTTCCTGCCGGCGCAGTGCTCTTGCCTCCGCCTCCATCTTTTCGGTGACGTCACGAAGGTCTTCGCTGTGCCCCTCGATTTGTGGCAACAGCGCCAGGTTGAAGGCATGCTCTGCCTGGGTCAGGCGATTGCAGAACAGCAGGTAGTTCGACTTATTGTGGTAACCGGCCCTCACCAGTGCGGCGTGATTGTTGCCGCGAGCTGTGAGCAGAGCAGCATAATGATCGGTCAGCAGGATCATCCACTGGCGATAGAGGGGTTTTGCCGGATCAGGCAGCGCATCCGCTCTGGTAAGCAACGCCTCGATATCCACGGTTTTGTTTCGTTGTTGTGCTTCGATTGTCGCCTCCAGGGCCCGACGGCGGGAGACAAGGTAATGGTCGGCGAAGCTTTTCAGCCCGCTGGTGTATTGCTTTAGTTTCCAGGCGTAAAAGACAAAGAAAATCGGTATGAAAATCATCCAGATAGGGGGAGTCGGTTTGTCCAGCACCTGGAGGGCGAGTTGTCTGGCCAACTCTTGCTCGCTGTCCCATATATGCTGTTGCTTTTCCTCAAGAGACAAGGTGGTCATTGATGTTTCCCGCTGGGTTTAGGGCATCTGATTGGGCTGATTGGCCGCGATACGAAGCGACATCTATCCCGAGTCTGGCAAATATCTTCTGCAAGGCTACCCTCGACAGTCCGGCGATCCGTGCGGCTTCGGAGACATTGCCTCCGGTTGCCGTCAGAAGCTGGTCGACATAGTTCGAGGTGAAGGTGTCGACTACCGCGGCCTTGGCGTCTTTGTAGGAATTCGGCGGCTGCCCGCTCCTGTGCTCGTCGGTGTCTTGGGCCTGCGGCAGATGGCTGGTATTGAAAACCCTGCGGACCAGATCCATGTCTATCAGCTCTCCGGTACAGAAGACCGACAGCCTTCTAATGACATTTTGAAGTTCACGGACATTTCCCGGCCAGGGGCGATTGCTCAGCCATTGCATGACGTCGAGAGTCATCTCCGGTTCGGGGATGCCGGCTTCTCTGCAGGCGCAGTGCAGAAGGTGTCTGGCCAGCAGTGGGATATCCTCGATTCGATCGCGAATCGGAGGAATGGTAATCGACAACACGTTGAGCCGGTAGAAGAGGTCTTCGCGAAACAAGCCGCTTTTCATGGCCGCTTCGAGATCTCGATTGGTTGAGGCGATGACCCGCACATCGACTTGACAGGTCTGGCTCGAGCCAATCGGCCGAACTTCTCCGTGCTGCAGGCAACGGAGCAATTTGGCCTGGATCGGAGGACTGATATCGCCGATTTCATCGAGATGAATGGTGCCGCCATCCGCTGCGACGAATAACCCCCGATGGTCTCGATCGGCACCGGTGAAAGCCCCTTTGACATAACCGAAGAGTTCGCTTTCCAGAAGATTTTCCGGAATCGATGGACAATCGACAGCCAGAAACGGTTTGGCTGCTCGCAGTCCGAAGCGGTGAATCAATCGGGCCGTCACTTCCTTGCCGGTACCCGATTCCCCCCGTATCAGAACCGTGTATTCCGAACGGGCGACGGTGGTGATGGTGCTTCTCAAACGTTGGATCGCCGGTCCTTCTCCGACCAGCTCTTCACGCGTATCCTGGCGAATGACGACCTGCTGCAGCCGACTGTTTTCCCTGAGCAGCCGACTACGCTCCAATCCTTTTTCGACGACCCGAAAGAGGTGTTCTGGTTCGATCGGCTTGGTCAAAAAATCGTAGGCACCATTGTGCAGCGCCTGCACTGCCGTTTCTACGGTTCCATAGGCACTCAGCACGACGACGCTGATGTCGGGATGATGTTTCAGGGTTTCGGTCAACAGATGCATGCCGCCCATCTCCGGCATGCGCAGATCGGTGATCATGAGTTGCGTCGGTCGCTCGGCCATTGCCTGCAGGGCCTGTTTCCCGCTGGTGCAGACAGTGACCCGGATGCGGGGAAAGGTTCCGGTGATAAGCCGGGCCAATCCCTGGGCAAAATCCTGCTCGTCGTCGACGATTACCATCCTGATGTCTATGGCTTCCTCCAAAGTTTGTGGTGATTTCATTTCGCTGCCTGTCATACCGAGGGTTCGGAAGAGGGGATTAACACGGTGAACCGTGCACCGCCCAAGGCGGCCGAGCGGCCGATTTCGATCCGGCCACCGACATCGCTGACGATACCATAACAGATCGTCAAGCCAAGTCCGGTGCCGGCGCCGATGTCCTTCGTCGAGAAGAATGGATCGAACAGGTGCGGCGCATCGTCGGCGGCAATCCCCGGGCCGTTGTCCGCAACGGTTATCGCAATCATGGTTTCCGGCCCTTTTTCGACGGAAATGACTAATTTGCCAACCTCTTCGTCGACGGCGTCAATAGCGTTGATGATCAGATTACTGATGACCTGTTCGAGCGCACCGACGCCAAGCCTGACTATCAGTGGTGTATCCCCGCATGTTACCTCCAGTTGGACCCCCTTTTTCGCGGCCTGGACGGAGAATACCTCGCTGACCGATCTGGCAACCAGGCAGGCATCGGCAGTCCCGGAGCCGGCGGCTTTCGGCCGGGCGAAGTTGAGCAGATCCTGGAGAACCCGTTGCGCCTGCTGGGTGTGACGCTCAATAATAGCCAGATCGGCGAGTTGCTGCCGATCGCTGACGCTTTGTCTGAGCAGGCCGGTGTAGCAGCGGATTACACCGAGCGGATTGTTGATTTCATGGGCAATACCGGCGGTCAGTTTGCCGACGGTCGCCATCTTTTCGGTCTGCATCATCTGCTGCTGCATACGCAGCTCCTTGGTTATTTCACGCAGGTAGACGACGGCCTGATCGGCTTCTTCCGACGAGCTGCGGACCGGATAGAGAGACAGCGAGAAGGTACGCCCGCAGGGCAGGCTGAATTCGCGCAGATCGGGTTCGCCGCGGGCGATCGCGTCCTTCATTGGACATTTCCCTGTTTCGGTGGGAAAAAACAGCGAGAGGATATTGCCATCCGTTCTTTCTCCGTCGGTCAATTCCGCCGTCAGTTTTTTTGCGGCGCGATTGACGGTCAGAGATGTACAGCCGGCATCCATCAGCATCAGCGGATCGGTGATTCCTTCAACAATGGTTTCCAGGATATTCATCTGTCTCGCCAGACTGTCAAGGGCCGTCAGGTTCTCCGCGGCAATCCCGAGCTGTCTGCCGAGGGCCTGCAGGACGCTCAAGTCGTGGCGAGCGGCTTCTTCCGGGGTCTTCCATGAGAGGCAGAGCAGCCCTTCGGCGTTTCCGGTGCCGGATTCGACCGGGACATAAACGGCCGGGCCACGGGCGACACAGACACCGCCGGTGACGATCTCGACGAACTGCTCCGGTTGCGGCAGCGGACTGTGCGTCTCCGGCCAACTGTAGGATCCCTGGGAGGCCATCGTGCAGATATAGGCGATTCGTTCCGCCCCGAAGCGGCGGCAGATCTGGGGCAGGGCATGCTGCCAGAGCTCCGAACGAGACCGGCTCTGGTACATGTCTTCGAGGAGCCGGACAAACAGGTGAACGTCCGCCCGCCGGGCCTCCATCTCGTCGGAGAGGGCATCGGTGCGTTCATCGACCATCAAACGCAGGTTTTCCGCGTAATCCTGCAATTGCCGGCGTGCCTCAAACAGGTGCTCGCCCATCTGCTCGATGCCGTCCACCAGTTCGTCGATCTCATCTCCCTGTTCGAGCTGACTGAGCAATTGCGCGCTCTCGATATCGGTTGTGTTGCGTCGAAAGACGCTGGTCAGGCGTTTCAGGTTGTTGACCACGAGCAGTCTGAAGAGCACATTGCTGGCGAAAAAGAAGAGCAGAACGCCAAAAGCGAAAAAGGCGAAATAGGTCAATATGGTCTGACGCAGGCGGCCGACGCTCTTTTGCACCGAGGTGGCAACAAAATCAAGCCCGGCAATGGACCCGAGTTCCTTGCCGAAGCCCCGATCACCGTAGCGTTGCAGCAGGTCGGCAGGGGCGTCCTCCGGTTTGCCGTGGCAGTACATGCATTGCTGCTCGAAGCGTACCGGTCGTGCCATCACATAATGTCGATCGCCGTCAAGATCCTGATAGCCCTGCCATAATTGATTGTCCTCGTTTTCTCTGAAAAAGGTGATGAGCTGCCGCTCGAGATCATTGGCTTCATATTCGGGATTGCGGGCATCCAGTGCGACACGGCGAAAGATGCTGCCGGTTTTCGGGGTGCTCACCGAAGACATGATTTTTCGGGAGATGTAGGAAGAAGACATTGCCTGGATGAGAAAGGCGTCCGGGAAGTGTTCGTACATTGCCGGCCGTAATATCTGTCGGACGTACTGCTGGACTGAATCGAGGTGGGCAAAAATCAGATGCGCCCTGTCGTGGACTTCTTCTTCCAGGACACTGCGCATGTGAAAGTAGGAACCGGCAGAGAAGATGGAGCCGAGCAGGAGCGCGGCAACGATCAGGCCGAAGATGAATTTGGTCTGCAGGTTATAGGGCTTGGGAATGTGCATACCACTCCCCAAAGTTATCGAAACATCCGGTCGACGGGAAGTGACCGGCACAGGATGGATACAAAGACTGAACTCCTGCTGGTGGAGTCATTGTACCCCACGGCAAGGATTGCTTCAATAAAACGGGAACCAGTTGTCACTCCGATCCGCTTACCGATCGGCTAAAACCGTTTCCAGGTACTGCTCGCCCTGCTCGACCTGCTGAACATCGGTGTAGTAATAGCGGGACGGGTCAATGTTGTTGTCCTCCAGCAAAATAGACATCCGGTTGAGGACGTCGACCGAGTCGGTGAGCAACGGCAGCACTCCGTAGACAAAGGAGAACAGTGCGCACATGGAGAAGGCGAAGGCGGTCAATCGGCGGGGCAGGCTCGTTTTGGTTTGTGTTTTCATGGGTAGTGGTGCGCCGGGGGATTCCCCCCCCGGCGCCGATTATCTTTTGCGGGAACCTTGCGTTGATGCCTTATATCATAGCGGTGATTTCCGGGAATACCAGATAAAACATGATGTAGGCCATGGTCAAGGTCAGGATCAGGTTGAAACTCTGGCCGCAGACGTAGAGGATCAAAGGTTTTCCACCCTTGAAGTAGACGGCCAGCTCACGGAAGTTGGTGGACAGTCCGATAGCCGCGAACGACAGCGCAAAGAACCAGCCGCGCAGCAGCCGGGTGCCGCCGCGAACCGCGCCCTGGTCCACCAGGGCGGCACTCAGGTCTTTGCCAAGGTTGCTGTCCAGAATGGAAAAGAGAATCGATGCCGCAAGAAAGCCGAGTACGAATTTCGGAAAACGATGCCAGATCTCGCCGGCGCCGACGGAGCGTCCGGCGACCCGTTCCACGCGCATGGTCCAGTAGAGTGCGACACAGAAGGCGGTGACACCGATCATCACGTTCTGGATCATTTTAATCGTTGCCGCGACGTACATCGCCTTGTCTCCAAGGAAGGCACCTGCTGCGGCAACCGCACCGGTTGCATCGATGGTGCCGCCGATCCAGGCGCCGCCGAGAATTTCGGGCATTCCAACCGCCTTGATGAAGGCGGGCATGGCAATCATCATAATGGCGGTGAAGACCAGGGAGAGTCCGATGGACAGCGTCAACTCCTCCTTTTTGGCCCGGCAGGCCGCTGCGGTGGCTATGGCGGCCGAGGTACCGCATACCGACATGTCGGCGGAGATAACGATGTTAAGCGTTTTGGACGGCATTTTCAAAACGGTCTGACCAAAAATATAGGTGCAGATGAGAACCGTCGGTGTGACTACCCAGGCAACGAAGATGCCAGGGGTACCGATGGCCATGATCTTGCCGAAAAGCACTTCCGCACCGAGCAGGACCAGACCGGTCTTGATGAAAAATTCGACCTGGCAGGCCGGCAGGACCCATTTGGGTGTGCCGAGGGTATTTGCCAACAGCATGCCGATCAGGATGCCCCAGGCCTCGGCGCCGATGCCGTATTGCTTGGAGATGGCCTGGCCGCCGAGCATGAAGGCGAGTACCGTGACCAGGAAGACGATGACGAACCCCTTGGCAAAAGCGGGAAAACTCTTGCCCATCATCTTTATCCCGATGCCGAAGATAATCGCGAAAAAGATGCCCAGCCCGATCAGGGTCGGGATATAGTTGTAGGGTTTATTGGTCGCCTTTGCCTTGGCTGAAGACTCTTTTTTTACAGCGGCCTGCCAGGCGGCGATCTTGGTTTTGGCTTCTTCGTTGAGTGTCTCATCGCCAAAGGCTGCCGCCGCTGCCGCCTCTTCTGCCTGCATAGCCGCAGCCAGGGCGTCGGCGGTGGCCGTCTTGGCCGCCTCGTAAGCGGGCAGCGCCTTTTCGTTCATGGCCTGTGCCTGCGCGTCGGTGCGGACAAAGGAGTCGACCGGGTTGCTTTTCCAGGATCCGGGGCGTTTGGTCCAGTGCGAGACAAATTTGCCGAAAGCAGTGCTGCTGGATGCCTTCAAGCTCTTCTTGGTCTGGTTTGCTTCGTGCCAGGCGATGGTTTTAAACGGTGCCCGGGCCGCCTCAACCTGCTGAATCTGGTTGGCCGCCTCAATTTTCCGGGCAAATTCTTCCTTTGGACCAAAACCGAAGTAAGCGATCAGGCAGACGGCGATAACGATAAAGCCAAGCCAGATCGCCAGATAGTCCTCTTTGGTCCATAAATCGGACCAGCGACTCTGGCCGTGATCGACGACAACATTGGGTTCTGTTTGAGCCATTGCTCTCCTCCGTGATAAAGTGATTGTGCCTTCTGGCGTGTGCGCCAGGTGGTATCCTGGTGACGGCGAAGCAAGCACCGTGCCAGCCAGGAGCTCATGGGAGGATTAGCTCAAGGCATGAAATATCAATATGTTAAAGATAATGAAAAAATGAGCGCCGATAGGCGTTGGTGGAAAATGACAACCCCGGTTATCGCTGGCGATAACCGGGGTTTGCACGCGAGAGGCGTCAGATGATGAACTTCATGCCGCTTTCGGCGGAAAGATCGGAGAGTTCCTTGAGGTGGGCGCGCTGTACCATGGCGACGATCGATTCTATTTTTGCCGCAATGGCCCGGGTGGCCAGGTCGAACTGGATGCCGCAGATGAACTCGGTTCCTTTTTTACCCCGAACTTTGGAGATGTGGCGGACCTTTGCGTTGAGCCTGACGAGCATCATGTCGTCATGCACGAACTCGATGGTTCTGGTCTCGTCAATGCGAAACAGGTCCTGCTGCTCCTTGGCGATAGAGAAAGCCATGCCGCTGGCGCTCATGTCGACGACCCTGGTGCGGACGGTGCCGTGCTTGCGCTTGCCCATTACCAGGACAATCAATTTCATGGTTTCCGGGACCTTGGCCCGGAATTCCCGGGCGCCGCGTACCAGGCGGCCGATGGCCGGATAGGCCACCCGAAGGACAGGCAGGCCGCGGACATCGGCCAGATCCTGGAAGACGGTGCCCAGTTCGACGGCATAGGTCGTGGTAAAAAACCTGATCAGAACCCGCTGTGAATGACGGACAAAAAGATTTCCGATGCCCGGTTCAAGGGGCAGCAGAATCAGGTGTGACATCAATTTGAGATAGTCGCCCGGCGTATAGTCCGGTGGTGGTGCCGTGGCGCCGCTGTCGTCTTCTTCCGGCAGGGGCGGCAGATCGTCGTACAGACGACTGAAGTAGACTCTGGTCAGACCGTCGAGTTCGACCTCGAGAATTTTTTCATCCATCAGGATCGTCTGCAGGTACGGGAGCATGTCGGTCGGCTTGTAGAAAATATCGCCATCCTCGAGCGCTTCCTCTATTATCGCAGCGGTGAAAATTTCCTCGGGGAAAAAGATGTTGAGGCGTCGCTGGGTACGCTGTACGAGTGTTTCTGTGGTGGTGTCTGCCATTGTAGCCGGATTTAGGGCCGTGCCGGGGAATGATCAGCACTGCCATCGTTGTGATCTGCTGAGAATCGGTAAGGTCCTCCTGTCGGAACAATCCGGTAGCGGTTGCGGTTCATGTCCATGATATAGTAAATCAATTAAACATGGAAATGCTATTTCTACAAACAAACACCAGGCGAGCGGCGCCGTGCGGTCTGCTATGCTACCGGTATTACGGTATCGGCTTTGTAGTCCACGGAACAAACAGTGGCGTCGATTGTTTTCGGAGATCCTTATGAAGATCGGTATGTGTCGAATATCAGGTGTTTTGCTGATCATGATGCTGGTGCTGTGCGCATCGAGTAGGTCCAGCCAGGCCGCCGATGTCGCGTTTCGTTGGGCGATTCTGGCCGAGGAGGACGGCGTTATGCAGCCACTCGATTTTTCCTCGCCGCCGGTGGTGCATTCGGGCACGCCGATGCAGTTTTATCTCGAACACCTGGACAATTGTTACATCTACCTCTACCTGCTCGACGCCGGCAATCAGGTGGCGGCGCTGTTTCCGATGACCAGTGGCTATTACACCTACGGATTTCCGCGCGGGCAGAAGTTCTTTCCGCCCGGGAACCGGACGTTTACCTTTGTCCCGCCGGGCGGCACGGAAACGTTTATCCTGGTTGCTACCGTGCAGCGTCCCTTTCAATTGGAAAAACTGACCGATGAACTGCTGAAGAATCCGGAAAGCCGCTCACAGCAACAATTACTGCTCGGTGAGATCGAGGCCATGATCGGCGACGGCAAGCGAGAGAAGAGATCGCAAAAGGCCGAGGACCTGGTATCCGTCGAGCGCCGCAGCAGCTCTGCCGACGGGAGCGTTACGACGGTTTCATTTCAGGCGGTCGAAGTCGATATCGCCGATTTTTATGGACGCAAACTGCTCATCGATCATCGTTAGAGAACCTTGAAAAAATTGGAATTTTGTTCCTCGAACGAAATTCCAATTTTTCAAGCTCCCCGTTAGCCGGTTGTACGTTTTTCCGGCAGAGCGGGGCTGGGCGTGATCGGTATTGAGCCGATTGCAGGAATACCAAATCGATGGAGCATAACCGAGGCAGGGTACGATGAAACTATTGACCACACCGCGCATGGATCGCTGTATCGGCTGCCATTCGTGCTCGCTCGCCTGTGCCCGCCTGGTGCATAAAAAGCTTTCCTGGGCAACCTCGGGTATCAGGATTCATTCGGCCGGCGGGCTCTCCACCGGCTTTATTTCGGTGGTTTGTCTCGGCTGTGACCCGGCACCCTGTGTGCATGTCTGTCCAACCGGTGCTTTTCGGCAACGCAAAGGGGGCGGTGTGGTTGTCCGTAAGAGCGACTGCATCTCCTGCGGGGCCTGCGTCACCGCCTGCCCCGTAGGGGCGATTTACCAGGACGGCGGCGGGGAGGTCTATGTCTGCCTGCATTGCGGGCGCTGTGTCGAATTCTGTCCCCACGGTTGTTTGGAGCTAACGCAGCACGCCGACCTGCAGAGGAGTCTGGACCATGAATGAGCGCTTCAAAGTATTTGTCGTCGATTTGGAGGCTGCACAGGGCCGGGTCGAAACGATCGATGGTCGAAACGATGTCGCCGGTGGCAGCGGGCTGGCCGCGTTGCTGTTCCTGCGCTACGGCAGGCCGGAGCAGTCCTGGGACCACCCGGAGCAGCCGATTATCCTGGCCATCGGCCCGTTGACCGGCCATTTCCCGTTGATGAGCAAGACGGTCTGCGGTTTTGTTTCTCCCTATCACGACCAGTATACCGAGAGCCACGCCGGCGGCCGGCTGGCGCTGGCGCTGTTTTTCGCCGGCTATGACGCGCTCGTTCTGCTCGGGCGGGCCAAAACACTCAGCTGTCTGTCGCTCGGCTCCCAGCACTTGAGTCTTCGTGATGCGGGGTTTATGGAGGGGATGAACGTCGCCGGTACCGGCAAGCTCATCCGGCGGATGTTTCCCAAATCGTCAGGCCATCGATCGATTATCAGGATCGGCCCGGCCGGAGAGATCGGATCGGCGATGGCCTGCATCAACGTCGATTCGTATCGGCATTTCGGTCGACTCGGCGGCGGTGCCGCACTCGGTGTCAAGAACCTGAAGGGGCTCGTGGTCTGCGGCGATGCCCAGAGGCCGGTGCCGCCGGGCAAGGAGTATGCCGGATTGTTCAAGGAGGTGCACCGGCAGGTATGCTCCACCGACATGATGCACAAATACTATCACCTCGGTACCGCCGCCAACCTCCGCGGGCTCAACGATATTCAGGCGCTGCCCTGGAACAACCTGCAGAAAACGGCCGATCCGGGCATTGAGACGGTGACCGGCGAGGTCTTCGCCGACCGGACCTTGCTGCGCAACGGCGCCTGTTCCGGCTGCCCGGTCGGCTGCATTCATCTCGGCTTTTTCCGGGATCGGTTCAAAGAGGATGCCCGCTATCTCTACCACCAAGTGCCCTATGATTATGAGCCGATCTTTGCTGCCGGGACCATGCTCGGTGTGACTGAGTGTTTTGACGTCCTGCGTATCCTCGAGGACTTCGAGCGGGTCGGTCTCGATGCGATGTCGGCCGGCGTGGCGCTGGCCTGGGCCACCGAGGCGACGCAGCGTGGACTGATTTCCGAAAAGCAGACCATTGTCCGGCTGTCGTTCGGTGATGCAGGCGCCTATCAACAGGCGGCCCATCATCTCGGTCTCGGCAGCAACGAGTTTTACCGGCTGCTTGGCGGCGGCACCCGGAAAGCGGCAGCGGAATACGGCGGCGATGAGTTTGCCTGTGTTCTCGGTCAGGAGATGGCCGGCTACGCCACCGGTCCGCTTTTCTTCACCGCTCAGTCGCTCGGGTTTCGCCACTCCCATCTCGACACCGGCGCTTACTCGCGGGAGCAGCAGGACCCGGTCAAAGATGTCGCGGCGGCGGTTGATTTTCTGTTGGAGGATGAACCGTATCGGGCGCTGCTCACGTCGATGACGGCCTGCCTCTTCGCCCGTTCCGTCTACCATCCGGAGCAATTGGCCAAGTGCTTGGCAGCGGTCGGGTACCGGGAGCTGGCCGCATCGCTCGAGCCGGTGGCCGAGCGGATCCGGGTGCTGCGCTGGCAGATGCGCATTGCCACCGGTTTTCGCGCGGAAGAGATCACCATCCCGAAACGCTTTTATCAGGTGACCACCTGGCAAGGCCCCGTCGATGGGGAATACCTCGACCGGCTCAGGGAGGCTTACGGCCGCCGGATCATGGACTTTGCACTGCCGGAAGCAGCGCCCCTCTGATGCCGCCGTTACTCAGCCGAGCAATCCTTCCGCTTTGAGCAGTTTGTAGTTGACGCTGTCGATCAGCGCCTGCCAACTCGCCTCGATGATATTGATCGAGACACCGACCGTGCGCCATTGGCAGGCGCCGTCGGTGCTTTCGACAAGGACCCGGACCTTGGCTTCGGTGCCGTGCTCGCCGGACAGGACGCGCACCTTATAGTCGGACAAGCTCATTTCCTCGAGGCAGGGGTAGAACCTGGTGAGCGCCTTTCGCAGAGCACGGTCGAGGGCATTGACCGGGCCGTCGCCCATTGAGGCGGTGTGGACCTCATGGCCGCCGACGTAGAGCCTGATCGTCGCTTCCGTCAGTGGCGGCCGGTCGATCCGGTATTTGTTGTTCATCACGCGAAACCCTTCAACCCGGAAAAACTTGCGTTGCAGGCCGAGGGCCTCACGCATCAGCAGCTCGAAACTTGCCTCCGCCGCCTCGTATTTGTAGCCCTGGTTTTCTTTTTCCTTGAGATCGAGAATGATCGCCGACAACAGCGGATCGTCCGGTTTCAGACGCAGCCCCCATTGCTCGGCTTTGTGCAGGATATTGGCGCGGCCGGCCTGGTCGGAGATCAGGATGCGGCGGTTGTTACCGACCTTCTCCGGCTCGATGTGCTCGTAGGTGAGCGGATTGCGCTTGACGGCGCTGACATGGATGCCGCCCTTGTGGGCAAAGGCCGATTCACCGACATAGGGCTGGTAGCGGTTGTGCGGCAGGTTGGCCAGTTCGTTGATCAGCCGGGATGTCCGGTAGAGTTCTTCGATACGGGCGGCGGCCGTGCAGTCATGTCCCATCTTGAAGATCAGCGCCGGCAGGATCGAGGTCAGGTTGGCATTGCCGCACCGCTCGCCAAAACCGTTCATCGTCCCCTGGACGTGGTCGATGCCGCAGTGCACGGCAACGAGGGTGTTGGCCACTGCCGTCTCCGAGTCGTTGTGTGAATGAATGCCGAGTTTGACGGCAGCGTCGCCGCGCTCGAGAGTTTTCTTCACCGTCTCGATGATGGCCGGCAACTCGTGGGGCAGGGTGCCGCCGTTGGTGTCGCAGAGCACCAGGGTACCTGCACCGCCGCGCACGGCGCTGGCCAGGGTGGCCAGCGCGTAGTCCGGGTTGTTCTTGAAGCCATCGAAGAAATGTTCGGCATCGTAGATCAATTCATCCACGGAAGGCTTCAGGAAGGCCAGGGTGTCCTCGATAATCTCCAGGTTTTCTTCGAGCGAGATGTTCAGGGCATCGGTTACGTGGATATCCCAGCTCTTACCGAAGATGGTGATGACCGGTGTTTCGGCCTGCAGCAAGGCCTGCAGGTTGGCGTCCTGCTCCGGGCTGTTCTTGATGTGGCGGGTCGAGCCGAAGGCGGTAAGACGCGCGATTGCCGGTTTGTGGCGTTTGATCTTGTTGAAATAGTCGACCGACATCGGGTTTGCACCCGGCCAGCCCCCTTCGATGTAATCGATACCGAGACGATCCAGGGCGAGCGTGATACGGACCTTATCCTCGACGGATAAATTGAAATTTTCCGCCTGGGTTCCATCCCGCAGCGTGGTGTCGTAGATTTCGATGGCTCGCGCCATATCAATTCACTTCCTGGTTGAGGGGGGACAGGTTGTCTGTCCGGTGTGCGCTGTCTCTTTGCCCGGGCGTGCTTTGCCAATGGTGCCGCACGGCGGGGAGCAGGCGCTGGGGTATGTTCCGGGCGATGTTGCCACGTCTGCCGGTCAAGCCGAGCGGGAGTAGTAAGCTTCGGAGCATGACGTCAAATAGTAAGCGGTCGGCGGGAAAATGCAAACATTTTGACCATGGGCATCGGGGGGCGCCGTTTCCGTGCTCCCGGCCACGGTGCCTGAACCGTATCCGGTCTTGCGATATCACGATTTTCGATGTACATAGAGCCCATTATCATGAAGAGGGCATGACGGTTACGGCCGCTGTCCCCTCGCGCCCTGTCTGCTGCATCACACCAGAGAACCCATATTCGGGAGGAAAACGGATGAATCGTCTGGCACGAATGACCCTGTGTTTTGCCGTAGTACTACTCCTTGCCACGCCCTCGCTGGCGCAGGACCAGAAAGTGAGATGGAAGCTTGCCATGACCTGGACAAGTACCCTGGAACCCCTTGCTTTAGCCGGCCCCTGGCTCGCCGAGATGGTCAGCGAGATGACCGATGGCAATTTCGAGATTCGTTTCGAGGGAGCGGAAAAACATAAAGCGGCGCTGGAGATTCTCGACATGGTCAAGGGCGGTCAATTCGAGATGGGACACAGCGCCTCGTACTACTGGAAAGGCAAGGATGTGACGACCACCTTTTTCACCACCGCCCCGTTCGATCTGAATGTTGCCGAACAGTATGGCTGGTACTATTACGGTGGCGGCCTGGAGTTGATGCAGAAGGTCTACTCCAAATTCGATGTCTATTCCTTCCCCGGCGGCAACACCGGTGTCCAGATGGGTGGCTGGTTTCGCAAGGAGATTAAATCCCTTGACGACCTGCAGGGCCTGAAGATGCGGATTCCCGGGCTGGCCGGTGAAGTGTTCGCCAAACTGGGGGTCAACGTCACCAATATCGCTCCCGGCGAGCTCTACACCGCTCTTGATCGTGGCACCATCGATGCCCTCGAGTGGGTCGGTCCGGGCATGGATATCAAGATGGGCTTTCACAAAATCACCCCGTACTACTATGCCGGCTGGCATGAACCGGCTTCGGAGTTGCAGTTTCTGGTCAATAAGGCCGCTTTTGACAAACTGCCGCCTGCCTATCAGACGGTGCTGACGACGGCCATGCAGGCTATCGCTGCCAAGATGACGGCGGCCAATTTTGAGGCCAACGCTCGGGCCTGGGAGCAGATGAAGGCAGAATTGCCTGATATCAAGGTGATGACCTTCCCCGAGCCGGTACTCAAGGCGATGAAGGCGGCAACGGATGAAGTAATGGCCGGGTATGCCGCCGAGAATCCGGAGTTCAAGGAAGTATACGAGTCCCGCAAGGCCTACCTGGCGGTGGCCCGTCCATGGACCAAGGTGTCCGAACAATACTATATCGAGACATCTGACGTTGTTGCCGAATAGGCTGGTTTTTTGAGTCCGTCTGCCAACCGGCGCCCGGACCGTTTACGCGGTCCGGGCCTTTTTTGTCATCGCTCGTTGTCGCGGGCACTACGATCAGGTAAACATCGTTTATAGGAGGCGGGGTTGTTGCGAAGAACCCGTGGAGTCAGCTGATGTTGGTGAAAATCGAACGGGCCTTCATGCGCCTGAACCGCTTTACCGGCAAGATCCTGGCGGTTCTGTTGTTATTGATGGTGATCAACGTCTTCTATGATGTGGTCATGCGCTATTTTTTGCACAACAGCTCAGTGGCAATGCAGGAGATGGAGTGGCATTTGTTTTCCGTCATGTTTCTCTTCGGCATATCCGTCGCCCTGCTCGATGAAGGTCACGTCCGCGTCGATTTCCTCTATGACCGATTTTCCATTCGTCGCAAAGCAATCATCAATATCGTCGGTACCGTCATGTTCCTCGTGCCGCTGGCCCTGCTGGTCTTGTTCGGCTCGCTCGATTACGTTGTCGACTCCTACCAGATCCAGGAGATTTCCGAAGATCCGGGCGGTTTGCCGTACCGCTGGCTGATCAAGGCGATGATCCCGTTGTCCTTCGGTTACCTGATTTTCTGCTCGCTGGGGTATACGATCAAGCAAATCAATTTACTACGTACCACCGGTACGGATAGGCGGGTGGAGGGCAAACGATGACCGGTCTCGTCATGTTCTGCGCCGCCCTGGCGATGCTCATCGTCGGCTATCCGGTCGCTTTCACCTTCGGCTCGGTGTCGATTTTTTTCGGTATCATCGCCGCCGTCGTCTACCTGCAAGGAGATCTGTCGCCGGCCCTGATCGCCGGCGAGTTTTTCCAGATGTTCTCGATGATGCCGTTTCGCATTTACGCCATCATGAAAAACACCATTCTGATGGCCGTACCGTTGTTTATATTCATGGGCATCCTGCTGCAGCGTTCCGACCTGGCCGAGCGACTGCTGGAAGCGATGGGCAGCCTGTTCGGCAGGGTGCGCGGCGGTCTCGCGGTCAGCACCGTGCTGGTCGGTACGCTGCTTGCCGCTTCAACCGGAGTGGTCGGTGCTTCGGTGGTGGCGATGGGGGTCATCTCGCTGCCGGTGATGCTCAAATACGGCTACTCGAAACGATTGGCCACCGGGACGATCTGTGCCTCGGGCACCTTGGGACAGATTATTCCGCCCTCCATCGTGTTGATCATTCTCGGCGATGTGTTCCAGCAGCCGGTCGGCGACCTGTTTCGTGCCGCGGTCGGGCCAGGGCTCATCCTGGTGGGCTGTTATATCGCGTACATTCTCATCATCTCCGTTATCCACCGGCGGGTGGCACCGGCGATGCCGATTGATGAAGATCTGACGCGGCGGCAGAGCCTGGGACGGGCCTTGTTTGCCATTGTCCCGCCGTTGACCCTGATCGTCATGGTGCTCGGTTCGATTTTTGGCGGTATTGCCACGCCGACCGAGTCGGCCGCGGTCGGTTGTGTCGGCGCTGTCGTACTGGCTGCGCTGTATCGCAAACTGAGCTGGCAGGTAGTAGAGGAATCGGCCTTGGAGACGGTGAAGATTACCGCGATGGTGTTTGCCATCCTGATCGGCGCGACCGCGTTTTCGATGGTTTTCGTCTACACCGGTGCCGACTATCTGGTCGAGGATATACTGACCAATCTGCCCGGCCAGAAATGGACGTTTCTGATTCTGTCGATGCTGGTCATCATGGCCCTTGGGTTCTTTATCGATTTCATCGAAATATCGTATATCGTCGTGCCGATCCTGTTGCCGATCGCCGATATTATCGGCATCAATCCGCTCTGGTTCGCGATCCTGATCGCGATGAACCTGCAGACCTCGTTTCTGACCCCGCCGTTCGGTTTTTCACTGTTTTATCTCAAGGGGGTCTGTCCCCCCGAGGTGCAAACCGTCGATCTCTATCGCGGCGTCATCCCGTTTATCACCATCCAGGTCATCGTTCTCTGCTCGATCGTAATCTTTCCTGACTTTTACGGCTTCCACTGATTCCCGATTACAAGATCCGCTTGCCGAACAGGGATGAGGCCAGCGAGACGGCGGTCTGCGCGGTCCGGTTGCTGATGTCCAGGATCGGGTTGGTCTCCATGATATCGAGAGAATTCAGCCTGCCGGTATCGCAAATGGTTTCCATCAGCAACTGGGCTTCCCGGTAGGTTAATCCCCCCGGTACCGGCGTGCCGACCCCCGGCGCCTCGTTGGCGTCCAGACCGTCCATGTCCAGGCTGATGTGGATTTTCTCGAAACGGGACAAGATCTTCATCGTCTTTTGCAAAACCCCGTACATGCCGATTTCGTCGATATCGCGCATCGTGAAAATGGTGCAGCCCGATTCGCGAATATGCTCCCGCTCCCGCCGGTCGAGATCGCGGACACCGATCAGCACGACCTGGTCGGCCTTCAGCTTGGCGCCGAGCCGGCCGACGTCGACCAGTTCGCGGGGTCCCCGGCCAAGCAGGATGGCCAGGGCCATGCCATGGATATTGCAGCTCTGAGATGTTTCCGGGGTATTGAAATCGCCATGGGCGTCGATCCAGACGATACCCACGGCGGCATCGTGGGTGATGCCGCCGATACTGCCGATGGCGGCCGAGTGATCGCCGCCGAGAAAGATCGGTACCGTTCCGTCACGGATGGCGTCACGGGCCAGTCCATAGGTCGTTTCGCAGGCCGTCTGGATCAGCGGCAGCCGTTCAGCGTAACTGGTGCCGACCAGCGTGTAGTGCCCGGGCACGTCGATATTGCCCAGATCCTCGGTCCGGTAACCGAGATTGCGCAGCGCGCCGGCCAGGCCGGCATAGCGAATGGCCACCGGTCCGATATCGACGCCGCGGTGCTGCTGGCCGAGATCGATCGGGACGCCGATAATCCTGACCGTCCGCTTGTCCATCAGGTTTGCAGGTTATTCCAGAGATTGACGATGAAATCCTGGGCATTGGTCAGGATGGCCTGGGCCTGTGCCGAACCGCGGTTGGCCAGTTTGTCGGCGCTGAATTCGGACATGTCGACGATAAAGAAAAAGACCGGGCGCACGGTTCCGTCCGCCTCCACGCGATAACTCGGCACCATGTTGCCAAAGGCGATGGCGTGGAGTTGGGTGGCCATGGCGATCACGGTGGTAGCCCGTCGGGCGTGCTCCCGCATCGCGTCCTGGGCGGCGTAAGCGTCGCCGATGACCCCGGGCAAGGGGCCGTCGTCACGAATGGAACCGGCAAGGACGTAGGGAATGGCATGTTTTTCACAGGCATGCATGATACCGTCGGAAAGATCGGCCTGGTGCAGGTAAGCCTTGATCGAGCCGGCGGCCCGGGCGGCGCTGATCACGTCGAGATGGTGGTAGTGCCCGAGCGGGACGAGCTGCTGGTTGTAGATGTCCTGGCCGAGCCCGGTGCCGAACCGGGCCGCTTCGAGATCGTGGGTGGCAAGTGCATTGCCGGCCAGCAGCGCGTGGCAGTAACCGTTTTCGATCAGCCCCTGCATGGCGTTGCGGCTATCCTTGTCAAAGGAGACGGCCGGCCCGAGAACCCAGACGATGGAGCCGTGCTCCCGGTCATGGCGCAGGATTCGGTAGAGATCGTCGTAGGAGCGGGAAAAAGGTGTCTCCCTGGTGCCGCGGGAACGGAAGATGAACTTGTCTGCTGAAGCGCGTTGCCGGCTGAATCCGTCCGGGTGGACGAAAATCCCTTCCTCGCCGTTTTCACTGCGCCCGACGACCACCAGGTCGCCGGCGCGCAACCGGCGCGGCTCGGTTACCGCAAGGCTTCCCCCGCGTGCCACGATCACCGCATCCATCCGGCTTTCCGGGGCCAGGGTCCAGCCGTAACCGGGCAGGTTAACGTATTCGGGGAAATTAGAGGTGGCGTGAAACAGTTCCGGGGCGATGCCGTCGGCGGGGGCCGGGACGAGCCGTGCGCCGGGGCTGTCGCACAACGGCGGCCGGTCAAAGGCCGGTGGCCGGTAAACCATGAGCGGGTCCATCGGTACCTCCGTGGGCAGGTCGTGAACTGTCGATATGATCATACGCCATTTCCCGGCAATTGACAAAGCAGAAGCGGTGGAATAAACGGAGGAGTCGGGTGGCGCGAGCGGCCGTCCATTGTTGTTCGAGAACGATACAAGCAGCAGCGGTGGTCCTATGCATCTGTTGGTCGATATCCTGTTGATCGTTTTACCGGTATTCCTGGTGGTCGGCCTCGGTTTTTCGTTGAAAGGCTCCGGCCTCGTCGATGCCGAATTCCTGTTCCGGCTCAACCGCTTGATCTATTATGTCGCGTTGCCGGCGCTGCTTTTTTACAAGATCGCCACCGCCGATTTTTCTTCGAGTTTCAATCCACGGCTGTTGGCTGGCATGGTTCTCTCGACCGTTGCGGTTTTTGCCGTCAGCTATCTCTATACGGTATTGCGCCGCTACCCGATGACGGCGCGCGGGGCTTTTACCCAGGCTGCCTTTCGCGGCAATGTTTTTTATATCGGCCTGGCAATAGTCTTTAATGCTTATGGTTCCGAGGGGTTTGCCATCGCTGGCATTCTTATCGGGTTTCTGGTCCCATTGATGAACGGGCTGGCAGTGTTGGCGTTGCTTCTGCCGCAACGTCGGCGCGACATTCGTTTCGGCAAAACGTTCTGGCTGGCACAATTTATTCTTAACCCGTTGATTATAGCATCGATAGCCGGTATCGCCTGGAGTTTTTTCAAGGTGCCGCTGCCGCTGGTTTTCGACCGCACTCTCGCCATTCTCACCGGCATGTCCTTACCGCTGGCGCTTCTTTCGATTGGAGCGTCCTTTTCTTTTGCCAAGCTCCGTGGGGAGATTCACAAAGTCGTTATGGCGTGCAGCATTAAGATCGTCTGGATGCCCATCTTGGCCTCAATCATCCTTGTTATGCTCGGTGTCAGCGGTATGGAACTGGGGATTGGAGTGGTATTGGCAGCCAGTCCGACGGCGACGGCGTCATATATCATGGCGCAGCAGCTTCATTCGGATGCCGAGCTTTCGGGCTCGATTATTATGCTGTCGACGCTGCTGTCCTTAATAACCTATTCCGTTGCCTTATTCATGCTGCGAAGCTTTGCATGGTAGATCTCAGTTCATCGTGAAAAAGAATATTCCACCTCATGCCTGACCGGAATGGTGCTCATATCCGGCTGGAAGAGCCGGATATCGTAGCTGTAGAGAGCAGGGAAGTGGTTTTCTCTGATCGCCGAACATGGCGAGATTGTTACCGTACCGGAATAAAGAAAAAGTTTGCTGGCGACTTGGTTGGGGGATCATGCAAGCATGAATTCCACGTCCAATTCATGACAAAGTGATTTTAACTCGGCGATGGTCTGAGCGTCCATCACAATCCCGTTGGCCTGACTGTAAATGCTCCAGCGGTCCCCGCGCTCTCCGGGGGGCAATATTTCGTCGACTCCGGGACGGCGGGGCAGCGCTTTGACCCGGTCTATTGTTTTATCTATTCGTGCTTTGAAGGTGGCCAAATCCATAAAGGCTTCTATATTCAGAACAGAGAAAAAATGTCCGACATTCTGGGGGCGGTCCATCTGCTTATCCATTGAGCCCACTTCTGTTCCGACCGCCGCGCCGGAAAGTACTCCTGAGAGCAGTTCGACCATGACAACCGTGTAAGAATCAAAGTGTTTCAATTGTCAGGATCATGTAGAATTTCTGCACCGTGATGTTCGACGCGTGACGATGCTTCCGGGCAAAAAGCCATATGCAACGGCCATGAGAGATGAAACGGTCGGGATTTCGATGGTGTGCGGCTAAAAAGCAAACATTGCTTCAGGAAAAGGCACGCCGAGCATATGGTGAAATATGATATAAAAAATGGTCACGACGACGAGGCTGATCAAGAAGGACTGTGTCAGGTTGGCACCCCGCAGCCGGTCGCCATCGGAGAGATACAGGTTAAAACAAAAATAGAAAATATAGCTTGCCGCCAGAAAGCCGATAACCGGAATGACAATGAGGTATATCACCAAGATGGTGATCCCGGCAAGAACGTTGTTGCGCTCGATGGCTGATTCGAAAAACCGGACTTTTTCCGGATTGACGAGTCCTTTGATGAATACGGCAAGGCTCAGAAAAGCTAGGGCAGCCAAAACGCTGTCGATAAAAACCCCGCCAAGTGCCGACAGTTCTCGGGTCACGAAATAAATGACAGCTGCGAGCAGGGCGGTTCCAACACTGATCAGCAAATCGGCATTCAAAGTCATATCATGCTCCTTTTAGGATTCTCCTGCGGAGAACTTCCTATGCTTGGAAAGCCATTGAGCAAAAAAGGGCCACAAAATACTTATTAGGCTAAGACCGATGAGGACCAGGCTGATCGGCCTGAACAGCATGTATTGAGTGACCGAACCGGCGGCTTTGCCGGCAAGCATCGACTTGACCAACCCTTCCTCGACGAACGGTCCGAGAATGAGGCCAAGGACGATCGGAGCCGGATGGAATTTCAATTTGTTGCTGACAAAACCAATGATGCCGAAAATGAACATAATCCAGACATCAAGGAGATTGTTCCTGATCGAATAGCTGCCGAGCACCGTCATGAAGATGATGGCAGGAGCGAGAAAACGGGCCGGAATATTGATGATTCGGGCGAAGATGAACGATCCGAGCGATCCGATAAAAGTGACCATGATCGCGGCGACCAGAAGTCCCATCATGAACGCATAGGTTACTTCCGCGTAGCTTGAGAACAATTCCGCGCCCGGCCGCATGCCGTGCAGCATGAGGGCTCCGAGTATGACGGCTGCAGGAGGGGATCCCGGTATGCCCAGGGTCAGCAGAGGAATCAGCGAGCCCGGCGCCATAGCGCTGTTTGCCGCCTCCGAGGCGGCCACGCCATCGATGGTTCCTTTGCCGAATTGTTCCGGATTCTTGGTCCAGCGAACGGCTTCATTGTAGCTCACCATGCTGGCGATGTTGCCGCCGGCACCGGGGGCAAAACCGACAATGGTGCCGATGGCCGCGGAGCGCACCATCAGGAAAGGCTTTTTGACAAGCGATATGATCACCTCCGAGATGACCCCGAGCCGGGGCTTGACTGTTTCTTTGGTATATGCGGCCCGCCGTTGTCCTATGATAGTCGTGAGTATTTCGGGTAGGCAGAAAAAACCGATCAGGGCAACGATCAGTTCGATACCCGCCTGCAATTGCGGAAAACCGAAAGTCATGCGCACGTCGCCGCCGATAGGTGCCATGCCTATGCCGCTGAGCAGCAGGCCGACGGCGCCGGCCAGAAAGCCCTTGATCATCGAGCCGGAAGACAGCGAGGCTATGATGGTCAATCCGAAAATGCCGAGCCAGAAATATTCTGGCGGCCCAAATTTGAGGGAAAAGGCGGCTAGCGGCGGCGCGGAAGTAATCAGCACTGCATTGGCGATCAGTGACCCGTACGCCGATGCAAACGCGGCCGCCACCAGCCCATGTTGAGCCATGCCTTTTTGTGAGAGCGGAAAACCGTCGAAGGTTGTGGCAATCGCCGCCGGCGATCCGGGAGTATTGATCAGGATTGCCGGGATGGCGTCGCCGTACATGGCACCCACATAGATCCCGGCCAACATGATGAGCCCGGCGGTGGGGCTCATCGTGAAGGTGAACGGGATCAGCAGGGCCAGGCCCATGGTGGCGGTAAGGCCGGGCAAGGCGCCGAACACAATGCCGGTAAAAACGCCGACGAACAGAAAAAGCAAATGTACCGGCATGAGGACGGTGAGCAAGCCGTTGAGTACCAGTTCCATACCGTCACCGAGGTTTAAGATCGTGTTGATTTCAAAGGTGTTTCACCGGCGTTTCAATTCGGCCGGGAAAAATCGTATCCTTACGTTCTGCAAGGGGCCCTGCCGTACTTACTTTTTGAACTCTTTGACGACCGGAGCCCACTGGGTAACCATGTCGGCAATATAGGCTTGAGACTCTTCATGCCCCATTGCCAGAGGCTGAAACCCATCCTTAATCATCGTTTCCTGAATTTTGGCATTTTCGGCAATCCCCAGGAAAGCTTTTTCCAGGGTAGCGATCACTTCTGCCGGCGTACCAGGGGGAACACCGACACCACGGTCGATGGAGGCGTACAATTCATACCCCAGGCTTGCAAACGTGGGGACATCCGGCAGACTGACGAACGGCTTTTTCGTGCCAAAGGCAAGAACCCGGAGCTTGTCGCCGTGCTGGACCAGATCGTTGCTGTTGGCCCAGAGGGCCTGAACATGTCCACCGAGGAACTGGGCAACGGAATCAGCCGCTCCGGTCGATGGAATATAGGTCATTTCTACACCTGCCATTTTGCCCAATTGCAGATGGGCGACATGGTGCCCGGACCAGGTGCCCGACCCGCCGACAGTTACCGCGCCGGGGTTGGCCTTGGCGTATTCGATCATGCCTGCTAGGTCCTGGAAGGGTGAATCGTTCAGCACGGCAAGCCCGATCGGTGTGGCCTGGAAGAAGGCGACTGGTACGATTTCTTCGGTGGCAAAGCCGGCGTTGCCACGAGCCATCGGCTGTAATATGATGTGGGGGATATTGATGCCGGAGATGAAATACCCGTCCGGCTTTGCTTTGACCATCTCCGCCCAGCCGACCGAGCCGCCTCCCCCAGGTTTGTACTGAATAACCACTTTCTGGTTAAGAGCGTCTTCCAGAAGCGGTTGCTGGCGGCGGGCTTCAAGATCCGATTGCCCGCCCGGGCCGAAAGGAATCTGATAGGTTATGCTTTTTTCCGGATACTCGGCCATGGCGCCAGCCACAACCAGAAATACAGACAGTACGATTACGAGTAAAGATGCAGACCTTTTCATTGTGATTTCCTCCTGCTTTCAGGTGTGGCCGATCCCGCCGGGTTAGGCGGGATCGGGCGGAACGTGAGAGAAATCAACTATCCATCACGCGCTCTCGTAGAGTTTTGTCATGATAAATTCGCGATGACCGAGTGCTTCAGCCGCCGTCAATCGGCCGTTGGCGGTACGGATCATCATTTCAAGGAGCTTGTCACCTGCCTGATCCAAGTCAATCTCTCGGCGAAGAAGACCTGAGACGTCAACATCGAAATGTTCACTCATGGTCCGCAAGGTGCGCGGATTAGAGCAGAGCTTGATAACCGGCAGGATTGGGTTGCCTATAATATTGCCTTGACCGGTCGGGAAGAAATGGACCACGAAACCGGACGCGGCGCATAAGGTAACCATTTCAGCCGCGGCAGACGAGGAGTCCTGAAACCACAGACCGGGACCGGTAGGAGCGACTGCTTTCTCCAGGCAGCCGATAATCGGGGCTTTTCGACCAATCTTCTGGATGTTGCCCAAGGCTTTTTCCTCGATGGTGGTCAAGCCGCCCTCGATGTTGCCTTTGGTCGGCTGCGAGTCGGAAAGGTCGTTGGTCTTGTGGTCGTCAACGACTTTCATATAGCGGTCGAAATAGAACTGGAAATCCTTGCGTGCTTGATCGTTGGCGCAACGCTCAAGCACGAGGTGTTCGCCGCCGGTCAATTCGGTGGTCTCGCCGAACAACAGGGTGTTGCCGTTCTCGTACAGTTTATCATAAGCATTGCCGACCGTCGGGTTGGTGGCGATGCCCGATGTCGTGTCCGATTCTCCGCACTTGCAGGAAACCCATAGATCTTTGACATCGCACGGTACTCGTTGATACTCGCTGACGAGCTGCATAAACTCCATTGCTTTGCGGGAGGCGGCGCAGATGGTATTGAGATCTCCGTTTTTCTCGATGCCGAAACCGGCCACCGGTTTGCCGGTTGCTGCGATGCCCTCGACGATCCGATTGGTCCAGAGCGGCTCGATGCCGATCACCACCACAGCGGCGACGTTGGGATTGCATCCGGTTCCGATCAAGGTTCTGAAATGCAAATCGAGGTCTTCGCCAAACTGAAGCCGGCCGTAGGCGTGAGGAATTGCCATTGTTCCTTTGACGTTATTGGCCACCGCCTCGCATGCCGCATTGGACAAATCGTCCAAGGGCAAAATGATGACATGGTTGCGCACTCCTACTCGACCGTTTTCACGTCGGTACCCAAAAATTTTATCATCCATTGTCTACCACCTCTTTGTTTTGACGTTATGAACGTGCAGATGTTCGCCTTTTTGGATCGGAGCGACAACCTTGCCGATATCTGTGTTGTACTTGATGACAGTGTCGCCTACAGCAAAATCCTTCAGGGCCACTTTATGACCAATTGGGATATCGCTGATAATCTTGATTTTGATGGTATCATCTTCCTTCATGACCCAACCGGTGATCTCTTGGCCGGCTTGTAGTCCTTCTACTACTGCGACGCCGACGCCGTCTGCTGCTTCGTGCACTAAAAAATCGATAGCCATACATGCCTCCTGATAATGAGAAAGATATCGATGAAAACGGAAAGAAATCGAGTTTCCTTTCTGTCCGCCCAAAAAAAAAACACACTACGATACGTTCTGAGACAAACCTCCTTTACCCGCAGCTGATTCCGGGTGTTGATGTTTTTACTATTTGTCCGTCAACCTCGTGTTGTCGGCAGTCACAGATCGTGTTGGGCGCGTCCGCTGCAGTCGCCGGCAGGCGAGCGCAAGCCTGGCGCCAAGCGGGGCCTCAGTGTTTCCGACGGAGTCGATCCATAGCGACCGATATACTTCCGGGCTATCACAAGCGATCTCCGCGCTGATAAAAATAAGTGGTGTTCGCATTGGGTACCACCCCGACCCGCGGCGTGCCGGAGAAATCGGTGACCCATTCGGCAATGATCTTTGTCGGATCCGCTGCCCGCAGGTGGCATTTCCTTAAAATACCCGGGTCGAGTTCGGAAAACACGGCTACATCGTATTGGGTGAGCGTTCTTCCGAACAAGTACGCCTTATGGGCCCCCATTCGAAACTCCTGGTTACGGAAATCGTCAATTACTTCTCGTGGTGTGGTGAATTGTGAAACATAATCAAAATATACATCATCGCCAACACCTTGGGACGAAGCCGCCAGCAGCAGGATCTGCCCGCCCGTCTTGACTGCCTGGGACGCCAAGTTCAGTCCTTTCTGCGCCTGGTAGAGGCAGATATCCTTTGGATGACCGCCGCAACTGGCCACCACGATGTCGAATTTCCGATCGATCTCAACTCCATACAAAGATGCGCATAGTTTCGCTCCGCCTTGGAGAACCTCAAGCGGTCTGCCGGCAAGAATCTGCACTATTTCTTTGTTCGGGGCCATAACGCAGTTGATGGCCAGGTCGATGCCGATTTTTTCCCCGGCCTCATTCAGGTCTTCCCGAACGGGGTTGTCGTGGAGTACCCCAACCTGAGCCTTGTCGTCGAACATAAGCGAGTGGTTATGTTCGATGGTGGCTGCTCCGCCGCAGCCGATAACCACGCCTTTTGAGCCGCCGGTGAAACCGACGAATTGATGCGGATCTATCTGTCCGAGAACGATTTTATAGTCGGCCGCTGCAAAAGATGAGTTGACCAGGACCGGGGTTCCTCTGCTGGTGCGGCCGTAATTCGCCAATTGACTGTTGTTGGCGTCGTGGGGCAGTACCCGGCACCCTCTTGTTATTTCTTCTGGTAAAAGCCGGTCCAGATCGGCCTTGGTCAAGGGAGGGTGAAGGCCTCCACCGATGATAATGGTGATCGATGAGGGTCGTATTGCCGGCAGTTTTTGCAACAGCCATTCAAAAAGGACCGGCAGGATAGTATTCACGGGCAACGGCCTGGTCTCATCCGGGATGGCGATAGCTACCGTTCGTGAATGAGCGGCGCGCTGTAGAGTGTCATCGTCCGCCAGGTCAATTTCCGCCAGAGCCTTGGAAAGCGCTGCTGAAACCGATGGCAGCGATGCTACCCGGTTCGGCTCAAGAATGCGCACATCGGCTTTATCCGGGATCTGGACGGTAATCGTTTTTAGGCCGTATTTCAGTTCCACGTTCATAGTGCGCCTCATGCGATCTGCGTATGGGGATGTACTTGTCTTGCCTCGACCCATCGAGGTGCCAGCCAAGTACTCGGTAAACAAGCCGGAATGACTGTTTTTCCATCAAAACATACGGTATTTTGTTCGTGGGCGATTTGCACGGCCGTTCTTTCTCCTCGATCAGATCTTCATGCCGAACACCTGCGGCAGCCATGTTGAGATTTCCGGGACAAAGGTAAACAGCATAATGCAGGAAATCAGTGCTGCCAGAAACGGCAGGACGCCTACCGATATCCGTTCAACCGAGACTTGGGCAATTCTCGAAGAAACGAAAAGATTGACACCGAGAGGAGGAGTCAACAGGGCCATTTCGTTGGTGACCACCAGGATAATTCCGAAATGGATCGGGTTGATCCCTACCAGATGAAGCATCGGCATCAGGACGGGGACCAGGATGATTATCGTTGAAAGTGTTTCCATGAACATGCCGAGAACAATCAAGACCCCGATGATAAGGAGCAGGACAACATAGGGATTTTCTGAAAAACTGAGAACCGCGGCAGCAAGGCGCTGAGGAGCTTCTTCAAAGGTTAGGATCTTGCCAAAAAGCGTAGATGTGCCGACGATGATCAATACAGCCCCGCAGAGGAGTGCTCCCTCAAGAAGGGATTTGTAAATATGAATGGGCCGCAGTGCTCGGTTGATCACGATGCCGACGAATAGTGCATAGGCAATGGCAAGCACAGCGGCTTCGACTGGCGTGCAGAGCCCCGAGTAAATTGAGCCAAGGATGACGACAGGAGTCATCAGCGAGAAAAAGCTCTTACGGCAGCTGCGCAAAAAAGATCCGGTGCTGAATGCCGGCGCGTTTTCGTCACCGCCATAGCCCTTCCTTCGGGCCAACAGCCAGGCGGTCGTACACATCACGATACCGACGATAAAGCCGGGGATAAACCCGGCCGTAAACATTGAGGTAACCGAAACATTGCCAAGAATGGCATAGATAATCATCGGGTTGCTGGGCGGTATAAGCAAGCCGATGGTGCCGCCTGAAGAGGAAACCGCACCGGCGTATTCCCTGCTGTAGCCGCTGCGAATCATCGCCGGCACGAGGATTGTGCCGACCGCCGCCACGGTCCCCGGGCCTGAGCCCGAGATGGCGGCGAAGAAGGTGCAGGCAAGGATCGTTGTTATGCCGAGCCCCCCGTGCATTCTCCCGACAAGTTGTTTTACCACATCGACGATCTGGTTGGTGATGTTGCCGTGCTCCATCAAGGTGCCGGCAATGACAAAACAGGGGATGGCCAGCAGTGGAAATATGTTGAGTCCGTCGAAAATCGAGTTGTGAATGACCGACATCGGCAGATAGCCGCCGAAGGTGAGCGCCACAATTGAAGAAATGGCCAGGCTCATGAAAATCGGCATACCGAGGAGAAACAAGGCACCCAGAGAAACAAGAACCATCGTCATAACCGAAATTTCCATGATATCACCCCGCTCGCTCGAATTCTTCCTGGACCAATCCATAGAGAGTTCCGTTCTTCCAGCGGATGATATATCCTTCGACAATTCGCCAGCTCATCAGAACAAAACCGAAGGGTATGATCATTTCCACGTAGGCGCGCACAATATGGAGGGTAGGGGAGATCTCAGGGAAATCCAGGGCTCCCGCAATGACTTTCCAGCTGATCCAGGCAATGTAGAGATTGAAGCAGATCCACAGAAGATCGGTGAACACCCGAAAAAAAAGCCGATACTTGGTCGGCATCAAGAGGTACTGGGCGCTGATTCTTACGTGGGAGCCCTGTTTGGCAACCAGGGCCGCGGCGGAAAAAACCGACCAGAGAAAAGAGTATCTACTCAATTCCTCTGTCCAGGCGACCCCCGCCCCGGTCAACCAGCGGGTACCTACCTGGAACATGAGGCATACTACCATGACACCGACGCAGGTGACACAGAGAATTTCCTCGAAACGTTCGTAAAATCCCTTTAACAGGGCAATCGGCCGAAATCTCATGGCAGCATACCTCATGGGACCAATTTCTAGTTTTCCATCAGGGACAACGCTTCATCGACTACCTCCTTGCCACCGACCTCACCATAAAACTGCGGCCAGATGGAACGCGCCTTTTCTTGCCAAACCGGCTCGTCGGTGAGGACACTGAGCTGCATCCCGTTGTCCAGGCACTCCTGTTTTGCCACATCGTCCTGCTCGGCCGCCCATTGCCATTCATATTGGGCCGCTTCTTTGGCCGCCTTGACAACAAGTGCTTTTGTGTCTGCATCCAGTCCCTTGAACCAGGTCTCGCTCACCAGCATCGGACCGACCCAGAGCAGATAGTGGAGTTCAGTTACATGATTTTGGACTTCCCAGAATTTTTGATCACGGTTCACCGTATGAGGGTTTTCCTGTCCGTCGATAACCCCTTGCTGCAGTGCGTTGAATGTCTCCGTCCAGGCCAGGGGATGAGGCTCCACGCCCCAGGACCGAAACGACTCCAGCTGAATGTCCACCGGTGGCGTGCGAATCTTCAGACCCTGCAGGTCATCGATGGTGGTTATCGGCTTTTTGGAGTTGGTCAGGTGACGGTAGCCGCCAATGAGCCAGGCGAGCGGGCGGGTGCCGCTCTGTTCGGCGATCTTGTCGGCAATTTTTACCGAGAATTCATCGTTGTCGAGCAGTTTGTAGGCGGAATCGATTTTGGGAAACATGTACGGCAGATAGTAAATGTTCGCCTGGGAGGCAAAGGGGGTCAGGTTGCCGACTGCAAGCACCGCCAGGTGAATTTCTTGGCTGCGCAACTGCCGTACATTGGCCTGTTCGTCGCCCATGGAACCCCCGTAAAACGTCTGCACGGTTATCTTGCCAGCCGATTCCTCTTCAACTATCTCCTTGAACTTGTCGATTGCTGTTGTATGGAGGCTTCCGCCAGGGTTGGCTGTTGCCGCCCTGATGCTCATTTTCTTGTACTCGGCTGCCGACACCTGGGTGGTAACCAGCGCGAGAAAGATTGCTGCGCCAATGCTGACTAAACGTTTCATGCGATGTCTCCTCTTGATTTAATTGATTTTAATTTCTTGGATGGAGAGCTCCCATCCTGTGTTGCTAAATGTATCACCTCCAGTTCGAATTAGGTGGTTGATTTTTATGATTCTTCTTCGCTAACCTTTTGGAAGTATGACAGCAAAGCTTCTTTCGAAAAAATTGTCTTTGCCTGAGAGGAAATAAGCAAGCAAGTTCCACCAGTCCAAAAGCTCCCGCCAACATTATTAGTGCAAAATAGAAGCCAGATTTCAGTTCATGATTTGTGATACTATTACGAACACCTGTGTGTTTTTAAAACGCTGTGGCCGTTTAAGTTGAGCCCACTATTGGGCGTTGCGCCCAATAGTGGGCTTGCTTTCGAGGTCCGGGCGTGAATATATCGGTCAACTAATCCTCGCGATCGACACATGTTTGGTCTCAAAGTAGCTATCAAGTCCCTCGCTCCCCAATTCTCTTCCCCACCCGCTCTGTTTGAGCCCTCCGAAAGGGCAGTTGCTGGTGGATGGTATGGGATCGTTGATACCGATCGTTCCTGCCTCCAGTTTTTCCGACAGGCGAAAGGCCCGGTTCAGGTCCTGGGTATAGACGTAAGCGGCAAGGCCGAACGGGGTATTGTTGGCCTGGCTGACCACTTCTTGTTCACTGGAAAATGAACAGACGGCTGCAACCGGAGCGAATATTTCCTGACTCATGCATGAAGCATGGTGTTTGACATCGGCGAGCAAAGCCGGTTCGATAAAATTGCCTCGATCGCCCAGACGCTTGCCTCCGACCAGGAGCTTGGCACCTTCGGCAACGGCTTGCTCAATGATCCGCATTGCCGAATCCATGGCTTGCCTGTTAATCATCGGGCCGATTTCGACCCCTTCTGTTAATCCGTCCCCAACCTTGAGACTCCGCACACGGGCGGCCAATTGTTCGACAAATGAATCATAGATGGGCTGCTGGACATACATTCGATTGGAGGCAATGCATGACTGCCCGCTATTGCGAAATTTTGTGATAAGTGCACCCTCGATCGCGCTATCAAGGTCGGCATCTGCGAAAATGATGAACGGTGCGTTGCCTCCTAGTTCAAGAGATAGTTTGGTGCAGTTGGCGGCGGCGCCCTTGATGAGAGATCTGCCAACTTCAGTTGAACCGGTAAAGCTGATTTTACGGCAGATGGGGTTGCTCAGAAATTCCGAGGCAATTTCGGGTGCCGAACCGAAAACTAACTGGAAAGCTCCTGAAGGTAAGCCGACGGCTTCGACGCAACGGGCCAATTCCAGAGACGAAAGAGGCGTCGCCGAGGCCGGTTTCAGAATCACCGGACAGCCGGCGGCAAGGGCGGGGGCTGCTTTGCGGACGGCGAGCACCAGGGGGAAGTTCCACGGCGCAATGGCGCCAACCACGCCCACCGGTTGCCTGATCACCAGGTGTCTTTTCCCTTCCGCTTGGTGGGGGATGACCCTGCCATAGGCGCGGCGGCCTTCTTCGGCAAACCAGAGAATGTGATCGATGCTCATGGCGACTTCGCCCAGCGACTGGGCGAGTGGTTTTCCGTTTTCCATGGTTATAAGCCGGGCAAAAACGTCCGTGCGTCGATGTATCTCATCGGCCAGGGCACGGAGCTGCTCTCCACGTTCTTTGGCCGTTTTCCGGTTCCAGAGGGGTAATGCCGCTTCTGCTGCCGCCAGCGCCTTGGCAACGGTCGGCCGGTCTACGCAGGAGACGTGAGCAATTTCGGAGTCGTCAGCGGGGTTATGGACGGTTTTATAAGCGCCGCTGTCATACCATTCACCATTAATGAAAACCGGATACTTTGCTGCCTGTTCGTGCATGGAGATCCTCCGTCGTATCATGAGCAGGAATAAGGGCGTAAAATGTTATTTGCAAAATGAGCGCCACTAATCAGATTTTCGATAGGAGCGTGCAAAGGCCCTGCCGTGGACCCTCTGTAGTGAGCAGGAGCCATAGAGCAAGAGGAGTGCAGCTGAATAATCGGCACCGTGACCAATATTCGTCTTGTGATCGTGTTGGCAGAGGGTGTATAATTGTTTCTGTTCATACTCGAGCCATTTGCAAAACAATCTTTTCGCCCAAACTCTGCGTTATGCTCAAAATTTTAT
>NPIE01000542.1_pt1 | contig 34353 bp, 36 predicted proteins | sample 8637661 | NCBI WGS metagenome assembly NPIE01 (sample SAMN07420842, study PRJNA396082) | bioreactor metagenome | isolation source: sample BA12 brine-fed electro-methanogenic bioreactor BA | place: Japan: Kochi | collected 2016-12-09 | reverse complement strand
TCTTTTCCAGCAGCACCGTGCTGAATTCGTTCAGCATGCGGTTTTTGAGTACCCGGCAGCCGAGCTTTTCATAAAGCTGTCGCACCTCGAAGTTGTATTCCCACAGAATCCCTGACAACAGCAGCAGTCCCCCGTTGCGGGCGCGCGAGACCAGGTCGGGTGCGAAATCGACCAGGAGGTCACCGTAGATGTTGGCGAGGATCAGGTCGAAGTCACGCTCCTTGGCGGACTCCAGGCTGCCGGCAATGTGAGTGACCCGCTCGCTTACGCCGTTGTGTTCACAGTTGATTCGGCAGGTGCGCACCGCATCGGGGTTGATATCAATGCAGACCGCCTGTGCCGCGCCGAGGTGCAGGGCGCCGATGGCCAGAATGCCGGTGCCGCTGCCCAGATCCAGAACACGCGCCCCCTGCACCTGTGGTAGTTCTTCCAGGATTTCCAGGCAGCTGGCGCTGGTTTCGTGTTCACCGGAGCCGAATGCCCCTTTGGCGATAACCAGTGGGATGCGTTCGTCTTCGACAGAGGCGTCTCCCGGCGGAGTGATAGTGAAGCGAGCGCCGATATTAAACGGTGAATACATTGAAAGGCCTCCCTGTATTGCAGTTTTCAAGAGAGTTCAGGTCACGAAGATCAGGTCTCGTCCTTCCTTCAAGCCTTTTTCACGGCTCCAGGTGCGGATCTGTGAGCGAGCACCTCGAGCGCCGACAGTGACCAGGACAGGGTCTTCTCCTGCTTTGAGGGCGTCAATGGGAACCACCGGGGCACCATGAATCTTCTGCCCGATCTTGCGGCGGTCGACTTCCACCCAGCGTGTCACCTTTACCCCGGCCTGCGCAAGAATCCTGCGCCACGCTTTGCCTTCCATCCCCGCACCCCACAGGGTGACCTCACCTTCATCTTTAAGAAAGCTTTTTTGCAGGTGATGAAGCTTGCAGAGACGAAACGCTTCGGCAGAGCAGTTCTGCGCCGTTCGGGTCAATCGCTGCGGCCGGTCGCGCCAGTAAAGCAGGCTTTGCGGCAGGCGGGCAAAGCGTACCCCTCGACGGGCAAGCCGCAGCCACAGATCATAGTCTTCAGCCCAGCCCATATCCCGATACCCTCCGGCCTGACGTAGAAGGCTGCGGCGCATCATCACGCTCGGGTGAGCGAAGGGTGATTCCACATAGAGTTCGCGCATGATGCTCTCATGGTCCAGTGCTTCGTTCTGCCACTGCTCGTATGCGCGCATCCCATCCAGCAGACGCCAGCGCGGAAAATGCCGGACACGTGTAGCGACCAGGCCGATGTCAACTCGGCGCCGCAGAAATAGAGACTGCAGTTCAAGGCGTCGCGGGTGGCAGATATCGTCGCCGTCCATGCGGGCAATCAGCGGTGCGCGGCAATGACGCAAACCTGTGTTGAGTGCTGTGACCAGTCCGGACGGCGGACGTCGGACGACCCTGACCCGGGGATCGGCAGCGGCTGCCTGCTGCAGTAGATGCAGAGTGCGGTCGCGCGAACCGTCATCGACGGCCACCAGTTCCCAGTCGCGCAGCCTCTGAGACTGCAGGGAGACCAGTGCCGCCGGCAGGTGAGCCTGCTCGTTGCGTACCGCCATAAGGATGGAAACCTGCGGACGGCTCACAATCCCAGACTCCCTAGAATAAACAGCGACAGGGTGTAAGTCAGCGCCGAAAGCAGGGTCGACATCATGACGATGCTGCCGGCCAGTTCAGCGTCACCTTTCAACTGGTGCGCCATAATGTAGGTCGCCGTGGCTGTGGGTGTCCCGGCAAACAGCACGCCGATGGCGAGATCCTGCCCCCGTACTCCCATGGCGAAAAGCAGCGCCGCGGCGATGACGGGAAGCCAGATGATCTTGATGGTCGTTGAGAGCAGGGCGCAGGTCAGATCCCCCTTGAGTTTCCGCAGAGAGAACGAGCCGCCGATTGCAAGCAGCGCCAATGGCAGCGTCATGCCGGTGGCGATATGCAGCGAACGGTCTAAGATGACGGGAATTGGCAGATGGAGAAAACTCCAGATGATCCCGGCGAAGGACGCGATGATCAGCGGATTGAAAGCGATCTGGCGCACCCAGAAGGCGCGCCCCTGGTGTCCGCCGGCCCGGCGATGGGGCCACAGCAGGGCAAGAATGGCGAAGAAGTTGAGAACGGGCACCAGGAACCCCATCAGGATTCCCGCCCGGGTCAAACCGTCCTCGCCGTATGCGTTGAAGACAATGGCCAGGCCGATATAGGCCAGATTCCCGCGGAAGGCACCCTGGCTGAAGGCGCCGCGGGTCGCGGGGGCATAGCCACGCAGCGCTGCGTAGCCATAGCTCACGGCAAAGCCGATGGCAATCACCAGAGATGAACCGACGACCAGTGACCCGTTGAAATTGGCAAAAAAATCAGCGGTACCGATCTTGTAGAAAAGCAGCAGAGGCAGGGCGACGTAATACACCAGCCTGTTTGTCTGGAAGAGGAAATGATCGTCGATCAGGCTGAGGCGCTTGAGAACGAAGCCCAATCCGATGACCAGAAAGACTGGAATGACGATGGTGAGAATGTCCAGAAAAAGAACCATGAATCGCTCCTGCCCGCCGGTTCGGGGATTTTCCCGCAGAAGAATAGCCCAGTGACGTCGCAGGTGTCCAACATTTATCCGGCAACTGCCGTTGAACGTTGGGGTGCCATGAAAAGGGTTGCGGAGAGCCGTACTCCCGCTGTACAAAAAACCTATGACAAAAAATGATAAAATCCGCCTTGTTTTTCTGATCGCCCTCGTCGTTGCGATCACTGCGCTGCACTATCTGACCGGAACAGAGAAAGCGCATTTTCACGATATCTACCGCCGGCTTTACTACCTGCCCATTGTTCTTGGCGGGCTGTGGTTTCTGCTGCGCGGTGGTCTGATCACCTCCCTGGTCATTTCCGCTATCTATATGCCCCATGTCATCTTTCAATGGGGGCATCACCCGGCCAGCGCTCCCGAACAGTACCTTGAAATTCTGCTTTACAACGTCATCGGCTTTGTGACCGGTTTTCTCACTCAGGCCGAACGCAAGCAGAAAAACCGCTACCAGCGTACGGCGAAACGTCTGGAGCAAAGCTTCGCCGCTTTGCGCCGGCAGGCCGATCAGATCCTGGAGGTTGAGGAGCAGCTTCGCCGCGCCGACCGTTTGTCGGCATTGGGGGAACTCTCCGCTGAACTGGCCCACGAAATCCGCAATCCTCTGGGGTCTATTCGTGGGACGGCAGAAATTCTGCAGGATGGAATCGACCCGTCCGACCGGCGCCACGAATTCGCCCAGATTCTGCTGCGTGAGGTCGAACGACTCAACCGCGTGGTCGAGCAGTTTCTTGATTTCGCCCGGCCTGCCAAGATGGAACGATCTTTTTTCGATCCAGGACAGGTACTTGAGGATGTGTTCTCGCTGGTGGAAAGGCAGGCGGACAAACAGGGTGTGGTTCTTGAGATGCAAGGGGATGCGGGACTGGTCGTGGGCGATGGAGAGCAGCTCAAGCAGGTGTTTCTCAACCTGGTCCTCAATGCCGTGCAGGCCATGCCGGAAGGGGGGCGTCTGGACGTCGGCCTGCAGCGGGGGCCGGAGCATGTTGAAATCACTTTCAGCGACACGGGGCCGGGCATTGCTCCGGAGCACCTTGAGCGGATCTTTACTCCTTTTTTCACGACACGAACTGATGGAATCGGACTGGGGCTGGCCATCACTCAGCGACTGGTGAGAAAAAACGGCGGGACATTGAGCGTAACCAGCGAACCCGGCAGGGGAACGACCTTTGTCCTGACCCTTGTGCCCGCTGAGACAACGGAGGAGTCATGACAAAGCCCACAGTCCTGATCATCGAAGATGACGCTTCCCTGCGGCGGGTGCTGGAATTCAGCCTCGAAGAAAGCGGCTACCGGGTTCTGACTGCTGAAAGCGGCGAAGCGGGGCTGGAATTGTTTCGCAGTGAGGAACCATCCCTGGTGATCACCGATATCGCCATGCCGGGGATTTCCGGCTATGAAGTGCTCAAAGCCGTTAAGGAGGAAAACCCCGACACCGTTGTTGTCGTCATTACAGCCTTCGGTTCGGTGGAAAAAGCCGTGGAGGCCATGAAGCTGGGGGCCTATGACTACCTGACCAAGCCTTTTGGGCGTGACGAATTGCGCCTGGTGGTGGCCAAAGCCCTTGATTTTCGCGGTCTGCAGGCTGAAAACGCCCGGTTGCGCGAGGTCTTGAACGACCGGGTCGACTTTTCTCATATTGTCGGAATCTCCCCGCGCATGCAGCAGGTGTTCGAGGTGGTACGGCGTGTCGCGGCAACTGAGGCGACCATCCTGCTGCTGGGGGAAAGTGGAACGGGGAAGGAGCTGGTCGCCCGGGCCATCCACCATGGCAGCGATCGGTCACAGGGCCCTTTTGTGGCGGTAAACTGTGCCGCGATTCCCCGCGAACTGCTGGAAAGCACCCTGTTCGGCCATCGCAAGGGATCATTTACCGGCGCGGTGAGCGATCGGGCGGGAAAATTTGAACAGGCCCGTGGCGGGACCTTGTTTCTCGATGAAGTGGGTGAATTGCCCCTTGACCTTCAGCCCAAACTGCTGCGTGCTTTGCAGGAGCGTGAAATCGAGCCGGTAGGCGCGGATCCCTTTAAGGTCGATGTGCGCGTGATTGCCGCCACCAATCGCCAGCTGCGGCAGGCTGTGGACGAGGGGTCGTTCCGGGAGGATCTTTATTACCGCCTTGCGGTCATTCCTGTTACCCTGCCGGCTCTGCGCGAGCGGCGTGATGATATTCCTCTGCTGGTGCGGCACTTTGTCCGCAAACATGGAGGTCAGGGGATCACGGTTGACGATGAACTGCTGCAAAAGCTGAGCGCTCTGCCCTGGGCCGGAAATGTGCGGGAACTTGAAAACTGCGTTGAACGCATGCTGATACTTCGGCATAAAGATCATTTGACCATTGAGGATTTTACTCCAATGGAGCAATCACAGTCATCGGACAGGGACGGGGGGCAGAGCGCGCCTTTGCTGAACATGCCCGAAGAAGGGGTGGCTCTGGAGGAGATTGAAAGGCAGGCCATTGCCGAAGCGCTTCATCGCCATGGCGGCAATCAGACACGGGCGGCGGCATTTTTACGCATTCCGCGTCATACCCTCATTTATCGGATGGAGAAATACGGCATTAAAAGGTAGTATTGCAGAGTAAACTGTCCAGCATGGGAGTTGCGACCCCGCGAGGTGAATAGATACATTTCAGATAAGGATTCGGTTCCGGTGGTGAAAGCCCTGGTGCGTCCCGATTATTGAGAAGCATCGCCGGCAAGGAGAAAAAATGGCCCGATTACTGACGGACGGCGAACAGATGATGCGTGCCGGAGAGGCGCTGCCTTTTGAGATGGGAGGCTGGATCGATATCGCTCCGTTTGAAAATCTGCTCGGCATGGTGATTGATGAAGCTGCCGGCGGAAAAGCTGTCCTGCGGATGCCTTTCACGGTAAAGCTGGCACAGGGCGGAGGGTTGATGCATGGCGGGGCGATTACCGCTCTGGCCGACACGGCAGTGGCCATGGCTATAAAAAGTGTGCTGCCTGAAGGAACCCACTTTGCAACAACCGAATTGACTACGCGCTTCATGGCTCCCGTACAGGAAGGAGTTCTGATCGCGAGGGCAACGGTCAGCCGGCCGCAGGGGCGCACTTTTCATGGCGAAGCTGTTCTGGAGGATGAAAAGGGTGAGAAGATCGCCCGTTTTTCCTCGGTTTTTCGCGTGGCTCGCGGTCAGGGGTTCAATGAATGACTGCGGCCGAATTTGAAAAACACGTGGCACGTGCCATCTCCGCGATTCCGCCTCAATTCATGGAGCGGGTCGACAATCTTTCTTTTCAGGTTCATCCCTGGGCCGACGAAGAGACGCTGCAGTGTGTCGGGCTGACCGATCCCCGGGACCTGCTCGGCTATTACATGGGCTGGCCCCTGCCCGAGCGGACCCATGACTACGGCAGCTGCCCTCCCGATGTCATCATTATTTATCAGGACGCGGTAGAGAGTTACATTGAAGAAACCGGTCAGCCCCTGGAAAAGGTCCTGCTTGAAACCGTCATGCATGAACTGGCGCATTACTTTGGATTTACCGAAGATGAAATGGACATTGTCGAGCGTCTTTGGGAGCAGGAACCTTGACTTTCACAGGGTGAGAGATAAATATAGGGGAATTGGAATATTTAAGTGCCGCTTTCAGGCAGACCCGTTTGATTGTGACTTGGGCGGCCTCAAATATTGATGGCGTCGCAAAAAGTCCACCCTACGGCGTTACGGCGTTTTTTCAGGACCTCGACATACCTGATGTATGCCTTCGCCCCTGAAAAACCACCAGGCCTTGTAGGATGAAATTTTTGCTTAGCCATCCTACGAATTTTTGCCAATGCATCAATGTTGGACATTGAATCGACCGAAAGGATTTTGACTTTATGATCCGTCTATTTGCTTTGTTTGCGGGGATTTTTCTTTTAGCTGCGCCGATGGCTGCTCTGGCCGGTTCGCCCCGTCCGGATGCACCGCCTGCTCCAACAGTTCGGGTCGGCAGTGTCGCGCCGGACTTCACCCTTAAGACCTTCAGCGGTGAAGAGGTCACTCTCACCGATCTGCGCGGCAAGGTGGTGATGATCAACTTCTGGGCCACCTGGTGCCCTCCTTGCCGGGAGGAGATGCCGTCCATGGAACGCCTGTACCAGCGCATGCAGGGCAAACCCTTTGAAATGCTCGCCATCAATGTGGAAGAGGATGCGCGCCAGATGCTGGGGGACTTCCTCCAGAAGACGCCTCACTCTTTTCCGATCCCTCTCGATACCAATCGTCAGGCCCAAGAACTCTACCGGGTTTACCGGTTCCCTGAAACCTTCATCGTCGACCCTAACGGGATCGTGGTCAATCATATTATCGGCGCGCGGGATTGGGCAACAACTGACACCATCGATTACCTCACCAGCCTGATGAACCCGTAGAGGAGTGTCCATGAGCGCCAATGCGGATATTACTTTCTGGATCGCTTTTTCAGCGGGGATTCTCTCTTTTTTCTCCCCCTGTGTTCTGCCTCTTATCCCTTCGTATCTGACCTACATTACCGGCATTTCCTTCGGTCAACTCAAGGATGCCCACCCCAGCACCAAAGTGCGGATGTCGGTAGTTTTTCATTCCCTGGTCTTTATTCTCGGCTTCTCCCTGGTTTTCGTGACCATGGGTGCGATTGCCGGCTGGGCGTCCCACTCCTTCCAGAGCCATCTGCGTGAGGGGCTCGGCATCATTCAAAAGGTCGGGGGCGTTCTCATCTTTCTCTTCGGTCTGCATCTGTCGGGACTGCTTCACTTCGGCGTTCTCCTGGGTGAAAAGCGCGTTCACCTTGCGAGCAAACCCACCGGCTTCATCGGCACTCTCCTGGTGGGCGTGGCTTTTGCCGCAGGCTGGACGCCCTGCATCGGCCCCATTCTGGGGGCGATCCTGGCCCTTGCCGCCAGTACCAGCGGCGGAGTGAGCAAGGGAGTTTATCTGCTTTCAGCCTATTCGGCCGGACTCGGGATTCCGTTTCTTGCAGCCGGTGTGCTTTTCCACAGCTTTCTTTCCTTTTTCAACCGTTTCAAAAAACACATCCGCGTCATGGAAATCGTTTCAGGTGGATTGTTGATGGTGGTCGGGGTCATGCTGTTCTTCGATCTTTTCTCCAGGCTGACCGGTTATCTCTACCGCTTCATGCCGGTGACGGGCTAGAATTCCTGTGGAATATCTTAGGCGTCTTTTCCCTTGACCCTGACGCTGAAAATCAATAAGTTGATTATCGTTTTCACTTTGAGAGGGGATTATGGATCGCATCAAGGACAGGTTTCGCTCCTACCTTTCCGACCAGGGGTTGAAATCGACCCAGCAACGGGAAATCATTCTTGACGAGTTTCTTAAAGCCGGCGCCCATCTGTCAACCGAAGAGCTATATCTGAAAATCCGCAAAAAGCATCCGCATATCGGGTATGCCACTGTTTATCGTACCCTGAAGCTTTTTTCCGAATGCGGGATTGCGGAAGAACACAACTTCGGGGATGGTCAGACCCGCTATGAAACGGTGGCAGGGGAATCTCATCACCACGATCATCTGATCTGCACTGAATGCAAACGCATAATTGAATTCGAGGATCCCCGCATCGAGCAGATGCAGGATGAGGTCGCAGCACAGCATGGTTTCAAGATTCTAAACCATCGGCTTGAGCTTTACGGCCTCTGCGAGGATTGCCGTAAAAAACACTCATCCTGATTCCTTTTAAAATTATTTCTCTGAAAATGATTGTCAATCTTACAGGTCGGCGGCGTTTATGAAGTCTGAGTCAACCCTTTCCGCGAAAGATCTTCCCAAAGTCATCCTCGTGGGCAACCCCAATGTCGGCAAAAGTGTTCTGTTCAATGTTCTGACCGGCGCTTACACGACGGTCTCCAATTATCCGGGGACTTCGGTCGAAATCTCCCAGGGGCAGTGCGATATCGAAGGCCGCCGGTTCGAGGTGATCGATACGCCCGGCATGTACTCCCTGATGCCGATTACCGAGGAAGAACGTGTCGCCCGCACGATCCTGCTCGAGCAGCAGCCCCATGTGGTGGTTCATGTTATCGATGCGCGCAATCTCGACCGCATGCTGCCCATGACGGTGCAGTTAATCGAGGCCGGGCTCCCCGTGGTGCTGGTTGTCAACATCATGGATGAAGCCGAACGCCTCGGCATGCGGATCGATATCGAGCTGTTGCAGGAAAAGCTGGGGGTTCCGGTTGTAGGGACGGTAATGGCGCGGCGTCAGGGATTGGCGCGCCTCCAGGAGATTCTGAAGGACTACGACGCCTCTCGGCACGCTGTTTTCGGCTATGCAGCCGATCTTGAACAGGATATCAATCGAGTCGCAACCTGCCTGAAGGGCGATTATCGACTTTCACCTCGCTCTCTGGCCCTGCTGTTGCTGCAGCGCGATGAAGAGATCGAAAGCCTTGTTGAGGAGACGGAGAAAGAAAATTTCACCGCCGTGCGCGCCGCAGTCAATGAGGTTGTTTTCGAGAGGCGTACAGACCTTCATCTGCGCATCAGCCTGGAGAGAAAGCGCGTCTGCAAAGGGCTGCTGGACGGCGTGATTCATCAAAGCGAGACCGGTGCTCTCGCCTGGACCGAGCGCCTTTCACAGGTGACCATGAATCCCTGGACAGGGGTTCCTTTCCTGCTGCTGATCCTTTATTTCGGTTTGTACAAATTCGTTGGCGGATTCGGCGCCGGCACGGTGGTCGACTTTCTTGAAGGCGTCCTGTTCGAGGAGCACATCAACCCCTGGATCATGGACCTCGGCGAACGCTATCTCGGCTGGGAATGGCTTTACGAGCTGCTGGTGGGTGAATACGGTGTTCTGACCCTGGGGGTACGCTATGCGGTTGCCCTGGTGCTGCCCATCGTCGGGACTTTTTTTCTGGCGTTCAGCCTGATTGAGGACACCGGCTATTTCCCGCGGCTGGCGATGCTGGTTGACCGGGTCTTCAAGCGCATCGGTCTTAACGGGCGTGCGGTGATTCCCATTGTGCTCGGTTTCGGTTGCGACACCATGGCGACCATGGTTACGCGCACCCTGGAAACCACCCGCGAGCGTGTGATTTCCACTATTCTGCTGGCGCTGGCCATCCCCTGCAGTGCTCAGCTCGGGGTGATTCTGGGCCTTCTCTCCGGAGTTCCCGGTGCCCTGCTGGTGTGGACCCTCTGCATTATCCTGATCTTCCTGTTGATCGGCTGGCTGGCGGCGCGTGTGATGCCGGGCGAGCAGCCGATGTTCTATATGGAGATCCCTCCCTTGCGGCTGCCGCAATTTCGCAATGTCATGGTCAAGACCCTGACGCGGATGCAATCCTATTTCATTGAAATCTTCCCCCTGTTTATTCTGGCTTCGGTTCTGTTGTGGGCCGGCAAGATGAGCGGAGTGCTTGAGAAGATCGTTGCTTCACTGCATCCCGTGATGTCCTTGCTCGGACTGCCTGATCAGGCCTCGGCAGCCTTTATCTTCGGGTTCTTCCGGCGTGATTTCGGGGCGGCCGGTTTGTATGACCTGCAGACCAGCGGGCTGCTTTCCCCCGTGCAGTTGACCGTTGCGGCGGTGACTCTGACGCTTTTCGTCCCCTGCATCGCCCAATTCCTGATGATGAAGAAAGAGCGTGGATGGCGGGTTTCGCTGAGCATACTGGTTTTTGTCTCGATACTTGCTTTTACCAGCGGTGCCTTGCTTAACCGCTTTCTGCTGATGACGGGGCTGCTCTCATGAAATGTGCTTTCTGCGGCCGGGAAATCCCGGAAAATATTGAGCAGCGTGCTTGCGGGCTCTGCCCCGGGGGGTGCCGCAATATACACTGCCCTTATTGCGGCTACAAAAATCCCCTGCCGCCGAAGCTGCTTAAAAAGTGGCTGGCAGGCGGCAAGGATAAGAATGAGAAGGAGTCATCATGAATGTTTCCGCCAAGGCCGAAGAGATCCTTGAAGCCCTCTGGATTGCAGTTGAAGAACAGGGGGAGAATGCTGCGCATCTGAGCACGCTGGGTGTCGGCCCTGACGATGAAGCCCTGGCTGAACTGCAGCGCCGGGCCTTCATCGAAGTGAAGGGCGACCGGGTTTATCTTCGCAGGGAAGGGCGCCCCGAAGCCCGCATGACGGTGCGGCGCCACCGGTTGGCCGAGCGCCTGATGATGGACATCCTCGACGTGAAGGGTGGGGCGGGTAATGCCAAGGCCTGCGAGTTGGAGCACCTGCTTCATGAAGGGGTCGACACCAAAATCTGCACTCTGCTGAACCACCCGACGACCTGCCCGCACGGCAACCCGATTCCTCCCGGCAAGTGCTGCGAGGACGCCAGACGTCAGGGCGAGGTGGGCGTTGTCGCATTGACCGAACTCAAGCCGGGGCAGACCGGGGAGATTGCCTACCTGAGCACCGATGAGCCCAAAAAAATGCAGAAACTGATGAGCATGGGGGTTCTGCCCGGAACTGCGCTGGTTCTTAACCAGACGTTTCCATCCTATATTTTTAAAGTCGGTCATTCCCAGTTTGCGGTTGACCAGGACCTGGCTCGCGAGATTTTCGTACGCAAAACCTGAAAATTCTCTGGATCTGCCGCCTCTCTTTTTTTAGATTCAATTCCTGCCACGCCTCCAGAAGGCGACACCCCTGCCGTACGCAGGGGTTTTTTGTTGGCTTGACAGGTTTTTGTTTCATTGCGTAGGCTTTTCCGGAGGCTCTGTCGTTGCTCTTCCAGAAAGGAACCGTCATTATGAAAGTCGCCGCCATTATACCGGCCCGTTATGCCTCGAGCCGCTTTCCCGGTAAACCTCTGGTCGATATCCTCGGCAAGTCGATGATTCAGAGGGTCTATGAGCGTGTGGCGCAGGTCCCCGGCATCAGCCGCGTGATTGTTGCAACCGATGACCGGCGTATTTATGACGCAGTCGCAGGTTTCGGCGGCCAGGCTCGCATGACCCGCGATGATCATCCTTCCGGGACCGACCGGTTGGCAGAGGTGGCAGCGGATCTTGATGATGATCTGGTGGTCAATGTACAGGGGGATGAACCGCTGATCGATCCGCGGATGGTGGAAGCGGCGTTGGCTCCCCTGCGTCAGAACAGCAGCATCCTGATGGGGACGCTGAAAACCCCGCTGCAGTCCGCAGAGGAGTTTCTCAATCCCAACGTGGTCAAGGTGGTCACCGACCAGGAGGGGTTCGCTCTCTATTTTTCCCGCGCGCCCATTCCACACCCGCGGGATTTCGCTGATGAGCTGTCCGCCGCATTTTCCCGCATGGTCGCCTTCAAACATGTGGGACTTTATGTGTATCGGCGCGATTTTCTTCTTGAATTTCCCCGTCTGCAACCCACCCCCCTGGAGGAGCTGGAAAAGCTTGAGCAGCTGCGCGCTCTTGAGCACGGGATTCGCATTCATGTGGCCTTCACCGACCTGGTTTCTACGGGGGTGGATACGCCGGCAGATCTCGAAAAAGTGCGTGCTGTTCTGCAGCAAGTTTAGCACGTCCCGCAAGAACGGTTTAAAGGAGAGTTGCGTGAAGACGCGAGGCGCCAGGGAGAGAGAGTAAATGGGGGTTTTCTTTTTTTGAAGGGGCGTGTAGAATCTGCCCTTTGATCTTGATTCACAGGCTCTGCTTGTCAATGTAAGGGCTTGAAATAATCCGATTTTTGAGGTTCGTCGATGAAAACCAAATTTATCTTTATTACCGGCGGCGTGGTGTCGTCGCTCGGAAAAGGGCTGGCGGCCGCCGCCATAGGTGCGCTGCTCGAGGCTCGAGGCCTGCGGGTGTCCATGCAGAAGATGGACCCTTATATCAACGTGGACCCCGGCACCATGAGCCCTTTTCAGCACGGCGAGGTTTTCGTCACGGATGACGGGGCCGAAACCGATCTGGACCTCGGCCATTATGAGCGTTTCACCAGCGCCAGCCTGACTCGCAAGTCCAACTTCACCACTGGTCAGGTCTATGACTCCGTCATCCGCAAAGAGCGTCGCGGGGATTATCTCGGTGGCACTGTTCAGGTCATTCCCCACATCACCAATGAGATCAAGTCGAAGATCTTTGAGAACGCCAAAGGCGTCGACGTTGCCATTGTCGAAGTCGGCGGCACGGTGGGTGACATCGAGTCGCTTCCCTTCCTCGAAGCGATCCGGCAGTTCCGCACGGACCGCGGCGCCGAAAATGTCCTCTATATCCACCTGACTCTGGTTCCCTATATTTCCACGGCAGGCGAGCTCAAGACCAAGCCGACCCAGCACAGCGTCAAAGAGCTGCGTGAGATTGGCATCCAGCCCGATATTCTTCTCTGCCGCTGCGACCGGGAAGTGCCGCGGGACATGAAGAACAAGATTGCCCTGTTCTGCAATGTGCGCGAAGAGGCTGTGATCACGGCGCGGGATGTGGAGACCATTTATGAGGTGACCATCGCCTACCATGAACAGGGGCTTGACGAGCGGATCATCGAATTTCTCAACATCTGGACCAAAGCCCCGGATCTGACCGCCTGGCATCGCATCGTCAAAAGGGTCAAGGAACCGGCCTCCGAGGTGACGATCGCCATTGTCGGCAAATATGTAGAACTGACGGAAAGCTACAAGTCTCTCTCCGAGGCCCTGATTCACGGCGGCATTGCCAATGATTGCCGTGTCGTGCTGCACTACGTCGACTCGGAAGCCATAGAGCGCCACGGGGTCGGGGAGACTTTTGACGGAGTCGACGGAATTCTCGTTCCAGGTGGATTTGGCGAGCGCGGCAGTGAGGGAAAGATCGAATCGATTCGCTATGCCCGGGAAAACAATATTCCCTTTTTCGGCATCTGCCTCGGCATGCAGATGGCGGTGGTCGAGTTTGCCCGCCATGTCTGTGGCCTGGAGGACGCCAATTCCACCGAATTCCGCGAAGAGGCTCTCAACCCCGTGATTCATATCATGGAAGTGCAGAAGAAGGTGACCCGCAAGGGCGGCACCATGCGTCTGGGTGCCTATGACTGTGCCCTGGAAGAAAGCACGCTGGCGCGCAGAATATACGGCAAGCCGATGATCAGCGAACGTCATCGCCATCGGTATGAGTTCAACAATACCTATCGCGATCAATTGCGGGAAGGCGGTCTGGGGCTGTCCGGAGTCAATCCGGGTACGGACCTGATTGAAATTGTCGAACTCAGCGACCACCCCTGGTTCCTGGCATGCCAGTTTCATCCGGAATTTCGTTCAAGGCCCATGGATCCCCATCCCTTGTTCGAATCGTTCATCGGTGCCTGTCTAAAGCAGCGGGAGGCACTGTAGGGTCATGGCTTGTAGAACAACCATCGGCAATATCACCATGGGGGAGGGCTTTCCCCTGGTTCTGATTGCGGGCCCCTGCGTCATTGAGGATGAGGAAGCGACCCTGCGCATTGCTTCTTTCCTGAGGAAGCTCGGCGAGGATCTCGGTATTGGAGTTATCTTCAAGGCCTCCTTTGACAAAGCCAACCGCACCTCGATCTCATCATTCCGTGGTCCGGGGCTGGAAGAGGGGCTGCGGATTCTTTCCCGCGTGAAAGAGCAGGTTGGGTTGCCGCTACTGTCCGATATTCATGAAATCAGCCAGATTTCGCCGGCTGCTGAAGTGCTTGACGTCCTCCAGATTCCTGCCTTTCTTTCGCGGCAGACCGATCTTCTGGTGGCCGCTGCGCGCAGCGGCAGGGTGGTCAATGTCAAGAAAGGGCAGTTTCTCGCCCCCTGGGATATGGCTAATGTGGTGAAAAAAATCGAGGAGTCGGGCAACAACCGCATTCTTCTGACCGAACGTGGAGCCTCGTTCGGGTACAACAACCTGGTGGTCGATATGCGTTCACTGGTCATTATGCGTGAACTGGGGCATCCCGTTGTTTTTGATGCAACCCATTCCGTGCAATTGCCGGGCGGGGCGGGAACAGCCAGTGCCGGTCAGCGCCAGTATGTTGGCGCATTATCACGGGCCGCCGCCGCTGTCGGAATCGATGGTCTGTTCTGGGAGGTTCATGAAAATCCGGATGTCGCACGATGCGACGGACCCAACAGTCTTCCACTCGATCAACTCCGCCCCATGCTTGAACAGATACTGGCGATCGATGCACTGGTTGGAAAAGGGACTTCTTCCCATGATTGAAACAGCGAAAAACGTACTGCAGGTCGAAGCCGATGCGATTCTGGCGCTGAGTGACCGTCTCGATCACCGCTTTGAAAAGGCGGTGGAGATGATTCTTGCGTGCCGCGGCCGGGTGGTGATTACCGGCATGGGAAAATCGGGGCTGATCTGTCAGAAGGTAGCTGCAACCATGGCTTCCACCGGTACGCCTGCGCTCTTTCTGCATCCGGCAGAGGGCATTCACGGCGATCTCGGCATGCTGATGAAGGGCGATGTCGTGATTGCTGTTTCCAACTCCGGTGAAACTGAAGAGATCACGCGGATTCTTCCCGTTATCAAACGGATGGGTCTGCCCCTGATTGCAATGACCGGCAACGTGGGCAGCGCCCTGGGGCGTGCGGGTGACGTGACTCTTGATATTTCGGTCAAGGAAGAGGCCTGCCCCCTGGGCCTTGCACCCACGGCCAGCACCACGGCCACCCTGGCCCTGGGTGACGCCATGGCAGTGGCGCTGCTGGTGAAACGCGGCTTTCGCGCAGAGGATTTTGCTCTTTTCCATCCAGGAGGATCTCTTGGTAAAAAGCTCCTGCTGCGCGTTGAAGACATGATGCACGCCGGCGATGATGTGCCGCTGGTTGGCGAACAGACGCTGCTTAAGGAAGCCCTGTTCGAAATTACCAGTAAGAAGCTCGGTGTGACCGGGGTAGTGGATGAAAACGGAGGGCTTGTCGGTGTTTTCACCGACGGGGATCTGCGCCGCTGCATCGAAAGCGGTTTTGACATTCTGAATCAGCCCATCAGCTCCATTATGTCGCGCAACCCCAAACGAATCCTGCGTGGAAACCTCGCGGCCAAGGCGCTGCAGCGCATGGAGCTGCACAGCATTACTTCTCTTTTTGTCTTTGAGGATGAACAGAGCCCGATTCCCGTGGGCATCATTCATATCCATGATCTGCTCAAAGCGGGGGTGGCATGATGCAGGCGCGCTGCCGTAAAATCCGCCTTCTGCTGCTCGATGTCGACGGTGTAATGACTGACGGGCGTATCATCTATGATAATAACGGGCTTGAGAGCAAGACTTTCAATGTCAAAGACGGCCACGGCCTCAAGCTTCTGCAGCGCTCAGGGGTTCGGGTCGGTATCATTACCGGACGCCAGTCCCAGGTGGTTCGTCACCGTGCCGACGAACTTGGGATCGAGATCGTGCACCAGGGAGCCAAAAATAAAATTGTTCCCTATCGCGAGGTTCTGTCTCAACTGGGCCTTGACGACAGCGAAGTCGCTTACATCGGGGATGACCTGGTTGATCTACCCATTCTGCGGCGGGTCGGGTTCGCTGTGGCCGTTGGTGACGCGGTGGAGGAGATCAGGCCCTTTGTTCATTATGTCACGCGGGCTGACGGCGGAAGAGGAGCAGTGCGCGAGGTTTGCGATCTGATCCTGAAAAATTCAAATCGCTGGGATGATGTGACGAAGCGATATTTTTCCGATTCCGCTGAAGGATAACCGCGTCATTCAAAACTCGTGCCAATGTCTTCTGTGCCGCTTTACATCAGAGTGAGTCGGTGGTATACTGGATAGCCTGATGATTAAAAAAATCCAAAGTCGGCATTGGCCCGCAATTCTCCTGGTTGCGGTTATCTTGATTCTTGCGGTCGTTGTTGTTTTGAATTTTCAGGCCAGAACGCCCGCTCCCGAACAGACAGACGAGGAAGTCGCGGCTGATCTTACCCTTGGGCAGTTCGAGTACACCGAAACCCGCAAGGGACAAAAGCAGTGGACCATCGTGGCGGATTCAGCCGGCTACCACAAAGATCAGGGCCGCACGCGGATTGTTAACCCACGTGTGACCTTTTTCGATGAGGAAGGCGAATCCGGAAATATCTTTCTGTCTGCCCGTCACGGAGAAATCAACACTGAAACACGGGAGCTTGAGGTCTGGGAAGATGTTCAGGTGGAGAGTGCCTCCGGCTACAAATTGACAGGAGAGCGGCTGTTTTATGACGATGCGCGACGGCTTGTTACTTCTCAGGATCCCGTCAGGATTTTTTTTGACGGCTTTGATGTGGCCGGACGTGGTTTGCGGCTGAAGGTAGACAGCCGCGTTCTGGAAATTCCACAGGAGGTTGAAGCTCATATCGATGGGCGGTTGATGGGAAGGCAAGCTGAATGATTCGTCTATGTCTGGTGGTTCTGATCGTTCTCTGTGGAGTCTCCGGCTCTGTATATGGGGCTGAACCCCTTGGTTTTTCCGATAAAGAGCCTGTCAAAGTCACTTCCGAAAGCATGGAGGCCCTGAGTGATCCGCGGCGTATTTTCTTTACCGGCAATGCTGTTGCCCGGCAGGCGGATGTGACGATTGGGGCTGATCAGCTGCGAATTTTTTTCGATCAGAACTCAGATGTCATTGTGCGCATTGAGGCGGAAGGTGGGGTACGGATCGAGCAGGGCAATCGTGTCGCGACCGGTGAGCACGGCGTGATGCATCAGCAGCAGGCCATTATTGTGTTGACGGGATCACCCCGTATAACTGAAGGGGATGATTTCGTTGAGGGTGATGAAATCACGGTCTATCTCAATGAAAATCGCAGTACCGTTCGGGGGGAGGGTTCTTCCCGGGTTCGCGCAATATTTCACCCCAAGGATGAGAACGAGGGTAAGCAATAATGGCGCACCGACTCGAAGCGAAAGGATTGTGTAAATCCTATCGTGGACGCCAGGTGGTGCGCAGTGTCGACCTCTCCGTCGAATCGGGGCAGGTTGTGGGTCTCCTTGGTCCAAACGGCGCGGGAAAGACGACCTCCTTTTACATGGTTGTCGGTTTAACCCGTCCCGATGAAGGAAAGGTTTTTCTTGACGATAAGGATATTACGCAGTGGCCCATGTATCTGAGGGCCCGGGCCGGCATATCCTATCTGCCCCAGGAAGCCTCCATTTTCCGAAAGATGACGGTGGAGGATAATCTTTTGGCCATCCTTGAAACCCTCGGTCTGCCCACGCGCAAACGGCGACAGCGCTGTGACCAGTTGTTGGAGGAGTTCGGAGTTACCCATATTTCGCGTTCCTATGGATATGCCCTCTCCGGTGGAGAGCGGCGGCGGGTGGAAATTGCCCGTGCGCTGGTCTTGGAACCTTCTTTTATCCTGCTTGATGAACCTTTTGCCGGCATCGACCCTATTGCGGTTCTCGATATTCAAAAAACCATTTCTCAGCTGGTTCAGCGCAAGATCGGTGTTCTGATCTCCGATCATAATGTTCGGGAGACACTGGGCGTCTGCGACTGCGCCTACATCCTGAGTGAAGGGTGTATTCTCGAATTTGGTTCTCCGCAGCAGATTGCTGATAGTGCCTTGGCACGGGAGGTTTACCTGGGTGAGAAATTCGCCCTTTAGAAGGCGGGATCTCCGAAATTTTTCTGGCCTTTGCGACTCAAATAGGGTTTAAATGGGATCAATCTTTAAAGAATCTTAGCGGAATAATTAGATATGGCCCTTGAAATACGCCAACAATTAAAACTGAGCCAGCAATTGGTGATGACACCCCAATTGCAGCAAGCCATCAAGCTTCTACAGCTTTCGCGCATGGAACTGATCGACGTGGTGCAGCAGGAGCTGGAAGAAAATCCTATCCTCGATGAAGGCCAGGAGCAGGAGGTGGAGCAGGAATCCGCCGAAGAAAAGGAAGCAGGTGAGGGAGCGAGTGAGGCCGGGACAGAATCCGATCAGGAGTCGGCAACGGAAATCAAGGGGGAAGGCGAAGGCGTCAACGACATCGACTGGCAGACTTACCTCGAGGGGTATAATCTTGGGGGATCTGTTGCTGACAGCTATGAAGAGGATGAGGATCGTCCTTCCTACGAGAATCTGCTGACCAAAAAGTCGACCCTGACCGATCACCTGATGTGGCAGCTCAATCTCTCCCGGGTCGATGACCGGATTCGTACAGTTGCGACGGAAGTTATCGGCAACCTCGACGAGGACGGTTTTTTCAAGGCCACCCTGGAGGAGGTCGCCGAGGCGTGTGACTGCGATCTCGAGACCGCACAGAAAGCCCTGGAACTGGTTCAGGAGTTTGATCCTCCCGGCATTGCGACTCCCGATCTGCAACAGTGCCTGTTGCGTCAGGCCGAAAGCCTTGATATGGGGGATTCCATCGTCGGAGTTATTCTGCGTGACCATATTCACGAACTCGAGAATCGCAAATATCCCTCCATTGCCAAGGCTCTCGGCGTCAGTCTTGACGAAGTGTTTGAAGCCGCACGGATCATCTCCAATCTCGACCCACGTCCCGGGCGACAGTACAACCAGGAGGACGTGCAGTACATTACTCCTGATATCTTCGTGTATAAGATCGGGGATGAATTCGTGGTCGTCCTCAACGACGAGGGATTGCCCAATCTGCGCATCAACTCCTTTTATCGCAATGCGATGACCAATGATTCACTGGTCGATGAAAAAGCCGGGGAATACATTCAGGAGAAGTTGCGCAGCGCCGTCTGGCTGATCAAGAGCATTCACCAGCGGCAGCGTACCATCTATAAAGTGACCAAGAGCATTGTTAAATTTCAGCGTGAATTTTTTGAAAAAGGGATCGATTACCTCAAACCGCTGGTGCTGCGCGATGTCGCTGAAGACATCGAGATGCACGAATCGACGATAAGCCGCGTGACAACCAACAAGTACGTTCAAACCCCACAGGGTCTTTTTGAACTTAAATATTTTTTCAACAGTGGCATTCATACCACGGGGGGCGACTCCATTGCTTCGGAAAGCGTCAAAAGCCGCATCAAGGAAATCGTCGCCGGCGAAAACCCCAAAAAGCCTTATTCAGATCAGAAAATTGTTGATCTTCTCAAAAAAGACAACATCAATATCGCCCGACGAACGGTGACCAAATACCGCGAGATGCTGGGCATCGGTTCTTCCACCGAGCGAAAACGACTCTTTTAGCTGGTGCTCCGCCGGCCCTGCCCGACGGAAGACAGGATTGGTTCTTATCCGGAAACGATGTGTTTCCGAATGAGAACTTTTGGCAAGGCCGCTTATACGTGCGAGACCTGCGTTAGCGGGTATAATACAAGAAGACTTCATTCGAAGATCGTTTCACATCAGGAGGTTGATTTATGCAGATTGCCGTGACGTTCAGACATATGGAAACCAGTGATCCTCTGCGCGATTACGCGGAAGAAAAACTCGAACGTGTCAAAAAGTACATCGAGGAGCCCATCGATGCGCAGGTTGTCATGAGTGTCGAGAAAAAAATCCGCCATCGTGCCGAAGTGTCTCTGGTCGCTAAGGGTGTGACGATTAAGGGCAGTGAAGAAACCAATGATATGTATGCGGCTATTGACGCGGTCGTGGACAAAATCGAGCGGCAGCTGAAGCGCTACAAGGAAAAGCTCAAGAACCACAAGCCTTCTTCCGGGCGAGAACGCCAGATCCAGAAATCGATTTTTGCTGCCGAAAGCTTCGAAGAAAGCGGCAAAGAGCCGGTTATCGTGCGTAGCCATAGCTTTCCCGTTAAGCCCATGTCCGTTGAAGAGGCGGTCATGCAGATGGACCTGATGCATAAGGACTTTCTGGTTTTCACCGATGACGAATCAGAAGAGATCAATGTTGTCTATCGCCGCAAAGATGGGAATTACGGCCTGATTATTCCTCAGGCATCTTGAATTTTCTTTGACATGGCCCGCGCAATGGGGGAAGAGGACTTTTTCTCTTCCCCCATTGCGTTGATTCGCAGCGAGACAGACCGCGAATCGGGTCATCAGGAGCCCGACACATCATCATGAAAATTTCCGATATATTACAACCCGAGGCGATCGTTGCCGACCTGCGAGCCGAGGATAAGGCCAATGTTCTTGAGACTCTGACCGATGCATTGCTGTCGGTTGAAAAAGGGATCGACCGGGATGAAGTCATCCGCGTCCTGAAAGAGCGCGAAAGGTTGGGGAGTACCGGAATCGGGGACGGCGTTGCCATCCCCCATGGCAAACTCAAGAAAATTGATCATCTCATGCTGTCTTTCGGCCGCAGTCGTGGCGGTGTGGATTTTGACTCCATGGACGGCCGTCCGGCGCATCTTTTTTTTCTGCTGATTGCACCGGAAGACTCTGTCGGCGTTCATCTTAAAACACTTGCCCGCATTTCCAAGCTGCTCAAAAATGTTCCAGCCCGCGAAAAGCTGATGGAGGCTGCGAGCGCTGCAGAAATTCATCGTATCATTGCCGATGAAGAGCAAAATCTGTGACGCAGAGGCTTAAGCCTGTTAGACTGCTGCTTTAATGATGTTATTCAACTCTTCTTGACCAGTAGGTTATGGCTGAACTCAGCATTAAAGAACTTCTCGGCGAAGAGGAAGCCGGTCTCGATCTTGAACTTCTTGCCGGAGAGGTTGGACTGGAGAAGCGTGTGAGCATGCCGCGGATCCAGAAACCTGGACTGGCACTGGCCGGCTACACCACCAATCTGCACCCCGATCGCATCCAGGTTCTGGGGTCGACCGAATTGACCTATCTTGCCCAGCTTTCACCGGAGAAAGCTGCGCGAAACATTGCCAATATCTGTGCCCTTGATGTCTGTTGTTTCATCATCACCAAAGGGCAGGACCCTCCTGAGACACTGATCAAAGAGACGGCACAGCGCGGTATCCCGCTTCTGCGTACTCACCACCAAAGTTCCATTTTTATATCCCTGATCACAAAATTTCTGGAGGAACGATTGCTCCCCTCCACCATTACACATGGCGTTCTGGTAGATGTGTTGGGGGTGGGCGTTCTGCTCATGGGCAAAAGCGGCATCGGCAAAAGTGAATGTGCGCTCGACCTGATTCTGCGCGGACACCGGCTGGTGGCCGACGACGTTGTCAAAGTTCGGTCAAAACTGCCTGCTGTCCTGTTCGGCGAAGGGATTGATCTTCTCCATTACCACATGGAGATCAGGGGGCTGGGAATCATCAACATTAAGCATCTGTTCGGGGTCGCTGCCATCCGTGAACGCAAGAAGATCGACCTGGTGATTGAACTGGTGGAGTGGGAGGCGGATTGCGAATATGACCGCCTGGGGCTTGAAGAAGAAACGCTGACTCTGCTCGATATCCCGATTCCACTGCAGCGTGTCCCGGTCAGGCCGGGGCGGAACATCACCACGATTGTCGAGGTGGCGGCCCGCAACCAGCTTCTCAAGGAAATGGGGTATCACAGCGCGCGCGAATTTCAGGACCGCCTTGAGCAGCGGATGGCCGAGACGGCACGTCTCCATTCCCACACGATCATTGGGGATAACCTGGAATGACAGATAAAAGGGTCTTGATTATCACCGGCCTGTCGGGGTCCGGCAAGTCCAGTGCCGCCAGTGTGCTGGAGGATGAAGGCTTTTTCGTGGTCGACAACCTGCCGTTGGCCATGTTGCCGCGCTTTCTAGAGCTGACGGAACAAGGGGTGCGTTTCACCCCGAATGTGGCGGTGGTCATCGACATCCGGAATCGGGATTTTCTGGCGGACTATGAATCGACCCTGAATGCGGTGCGACAGGCAGGCCATCCGCTGGAAATCCTGTTCTTTGAAGCCTCCGATCCGGTTCTGATCCGGCGCTACTCCGAGACCCGCCGCCGCCATCCGCTGGCCCGTCAGGACGGGGTGCTTGAAGGAATAGCCCGCGAACGTGAACTGATGGCCGGGTTCAAGCGTCTTGCAACGAAGGTCTTTGATACCTCCGCGTTGACCGTTCATCAGCTGCGCGACCAGGTTCAGCAGTCAGTACTCGGCGCCGATGGGCCTCTGCCGCTGATGGTCAAGGTCCAGTCATTCGGCTTTCGTTACGGGATTCCGGTTGAATCCGATCTTGTATTCGATGTCAGATTTCTTCCCAATCCCCATTTCATCGAAGCCCTGCGTCCACAGACGGGCCTGAATCCGGGTGTGCGTGATTATGTTCTGCAGCAGGAGGCGGCCACGGAATTTCTGGTGAAGCTGCGTGATATGCTCGGCTTTCTTCTCCCTCATTATCGCCGGGAAGGGAAAAGCTATCTGACCATCTCCATCGGCTGCACTGGCGGACGGCATCGCAGCGTCTGTATTGCCGAGGTGTTACGACCATTTCTGGCGGGGCAGGGATTTGTTGTTGAGGTCGGCCATCGCGACATCGAGAAGAGGTGAAGTATGATCGGACTGGTGATTGCCAGCCATGCGGGGTTGGCGCTTGAAATGATACGGGCCACTGAGATGATTGTCGGCCCTATTGAAGAGGCTGAAGCAGTCTGCATTCAGCGAGAGGACAGTGTTGAGGATGCCAGGGCGGCACTTTCGGAGGCCATCGAAGCGGTGCGTGCCGAAGGTGAAGGGGTTCTGATCATGACGGACCTGTTCGGCGGAACCCCTGCCAATCTGGCGATCTCTTTTCTCGAGCCTGGACAGATAGAGGTTCTCACCGGCGTCAACCTTCCGATGGTGCTGAAATTCTTCAATAGTCGCGAGGACCTGAATGTTTCGCAACTTGCTGGTATGCTCAAGGCATATGGCCAGCAGAGCATGGCTCTGGCCAGTGATTTTCTTGATCGCTGAGGAGTACACGCGATGAGCATCGTTCTTGCGCGTGTCGATAACCGCCTGGTTCATGGCCAGGTTCTGGAGGCCTGGGTTCCTCACACCCACGCAACTTGCATCCTGGTTGCAAATGATGAACTGGCCTCTTCCGCGATCAGGCGCATGATGATGGAGGCCTCTGTGCCGCGGTCCCTGAAAGTGGTGATCGGCACGGTGGACGAGATCAGTCGAGAGTTGTCCAGCAGCGATCGGTTTTCCTCTTATCGCGTTCTTCTGCTTTTCGCTTCCTCCTCGGATGCATTGCGTGCCCACCGCCAGGGGGTTTCCTTTACCGAACTCAATCTGGGCAACATGCACAAGGGAAAAGAGACGGTTGCTTTCTCGTGCACCATTCATCTGGACCGTGAAGACATCGAAAATCTTCGTCAGCTTGAGCGCGAGGGCGTTGAGATCATTTCACGCTGCGTGCCGGCGGATCGTGGACAAAGCTGGAGAAAACTGGTCCGCAATATAACGGATTGATATGCCTTGGAGCGAACTTCTTACAGGGGCGCTGATCGCCGTTGTACTCGGACTTGATCGAACTGCGGCTTTTCAGTGCATGCTTTCACGCCCTATTGTCGCAGGTCCCCTGACCGGAGTTGTCTTTGGTGATGCATGGATCGGCCTGCAGATCGGCGCCCTGGTTGAACTGCTATGGCTGGGAAGACTTCCGGTCGGTGCGGCCATCCCCCCCGATGATACTCAGGTGACGGTTGCTGCGACAGTGCTCTCGGTCGCCGCTGTCTCCCAGTTTGAGGGATCGCCGGCCGCCTGGGGCTTCTTCTGCCTGTTGACGGCAATGCCCCTGGGCAAGTTGGGGCAGGTATTCGACCGTTATGTCCGGGAGCGCAATGCCGATCTTTTGCGTCGTGCTGAAAATGGAATTGCAGCCGGTCAGACACGTGCTGTTGAAAAGTGGCACTTGCTCGGTCTTGTTCATTTTGCCCTGGCGAGTCTGCTTGCATATGCAGGGATTGTTGTTCCGGGCTGGATCGTTATTCATCTGATTGGTCCCGATCTGCTCGACACCGTGGCACAGATGAAGGGATGGCTGCTGCTGGCATTCCCCCTGGTGGGGACGGCAACGATTCTGGCTGCAATCAATGTCAGTCGCGCGGTAACGCTTTTCAGTGCTTCTTTTATCACGGCTTTCCTTTTGATGTGGCTGATTCTGCCTTGATGTGAGGGGGTATGACGCAATCCTGTACTTCCTTAAAACGGATACCTCGAATGACTCTTCTGCGGGTTATGCTGCGTGCTTTTCTGTTGCAGGCCAGTTGGAATTTCGAACGCATGCAGAACCTCGGGGCGCTCTATGTCATTGCTCCCGCTCTGCGTCATCTTTACCGGGGGGAGGATCTTTCAGCCGCCTGCGCACGCCATCTGGCTTATTTCAACACGCATCCCTACATGGCGTCCGCTGTTTTCGGCACGACGGTCGCCCTGGAAGAGGAAGTTGCGGCTGGACGGCAGCCCGCGGTGGGGCCGGCGGAATTCAAAGAAATGGTTATGATTCCATTTGCCGCTATGGGTGATGCCCTTTTCTGGGGGGGGATTCGGCCGTTGGCAGCGGTCGTCGCCCTGTTTTTTGCTTTTAAAGGGTCATTGTGGGCGCCCTTTGTTTTTCTGCTGCTTTTCAATCTGCCCCATTTCTGGACCCGGGTGATCGGCTTCCGGCACGGTTATGGCAAAGGTGTGCGGCTGGTCGATGTGATCCAGGGGCGTCACTTTCCGGACTGGGCGATTCGGGCCAAGGAAGCCACCGTTGTCTTACTGGGAGGGCTCTGCGCTTATCTGACCTTCATGCATATGAGGCAGTCTCAACTTTCCGCAGCATGGGGATTTCTTTTTCCCTTCCTGGTTGTTCTGCTGGGATGGCTTGCAAGGAAGGGAATTTCGAATCTGGTACTGATTCTGGTGACCACTCTGACTTTGATCGGCTTCGGTCTTTTTTTGTGAGGGAAAGTTTCTACATGATCAACAAGGAATTTGTCATAAAAAATAAACTTGGCCTGCACGCCCGAGCTGCGGCGCAGTTGGTCCAATCCTGCAATCGTTTTCGATCCGAGATTACCGTCAAGAAGGATGCAGTTGAGGTTAACGGCAAAAGTATTATGGGGATTCTGATGCTGGCGGCCGCTCAGGGCAGCCGCATCACTCTAGTGATCGACGGTGACGACGAACAGCAAGCTATGGAAACTCTGGGGCAGTTAATCAATGATGGATTCGGTGAACTCTAACATTCCGGCAGATACCTTTCTGGTGGGTCTCGGGGTTTCTCCGGGGATATCCATCGGTGAAAGTTTCGTCTATAACCGGGCGCGGCGCGGTATCGTCGACCGGCGTGTGCCGACTCAACAGATTCCGGAAGAGGTGGAGCGATTTCGTCGGGCGTTGGAAGATTCCCGGAATCAACTGCGTGAGTTGAAAGCTGGCGTCACCTCGGCTCGCCTGCGCGACCATGTCTACATCATTGATACCCATCTGCTCATCCTTGAAGATGAAATGCTTGTAGACGGCACGATCGAGCACATTGAGCAGCACCGTCTGAACGCGGAAAGCGCGCTGAAGCGCACCCTGGATAAGTTCCGCGAATTTTTTGATTCCATCGAGGACGAATATCTGCGCGACCGCCGCAGCGATATCGATTCCATCGGTGAGCGTCTGATGCGCAACCTTCTAGGTGAAGGGCAGAAAAATCTCAACGAAATCGAGCGCAAAGCTGTTGTGGTCGCACACCAGCTTTCCCCCGCTGATACCATGCAGATCAACCGGGAGATGGTGACCGGCTTTGTGACTGATGTCGGGGGGCGGACGTCGCATACGGCAATTCTGGCCCGCTCCCTGGAAATCCCGGCGGTCATCGGCCTCGAGAACGTCAGTGCCCTGGTGCGGCCTGGAACGCCGATTATCATTGATGGTAACGCCGGCACAGTCATTCTGAATCCGAGCCCGGAAACATTCAAGGAATATCTGGCCAAAAAACAGGCATTTGAATATCTGGAAAAGGAGCTTGAAAGCTACCGTGACCTTCCGGCGGAAACAGCGGACGGCCATGTGGTTGCACTGCGCGGCAATATCGAGCTGACCCAGGAAATCCCGGCCGTGATTGCTCATGGCGGCGAAGGGGTCGGTCTGTTTCGAACGGAATTTCTTTTTCTCAATCGTTCGGAGCCGCCCTCGGAGGAGGAGCAGTTCAAGGTTTATCGCGATATGGTGCAGAAGATGATTCCGGCTCCCGTGACCATACGCACCCTTGACGTGGGTGGGGACAAATTTGTGCCCGAAATCAACCTGACCGACGAGGCCAATCCTGCCATGGGACTCAGGGCCGTCAGGTTTTCTCTCAAAGAACGACGTCTGTTCAAGCAGCAACTGCGCGCTATACTGCGAGCCTCGGCTTTCGGATGTATCCGCATCATGTTTCCCATGATCAGTGGTGTCGCCGAAATGCGTCAGTGCCGCGCCCTCGTTGACGAGGTCTGCGGAGAGCTTTTGCGGGAAAACCAGCCCTTTGATGAGGATGTGGAAATCGGGATCATGGTCGAGACCCCTTCCGCTGCATTGGTGGCGGATCTACTGGCGGAAGAGGTGGACTTCTTTTCCATCGGCACCAACGATCTTATCCAGTATTGCCTGGCGGTCGATCGCGGCAATGAGCACGTTGCCTACTTGTACGAACCTCTTCATCCAGCCATTCTGCGGGCTGTCAAACTCGTCTGCGATGCCGGGCGTCGTGCCGGGATCAGGGTCGGTATGTGCGGAGAGATGGCAGCCGAGCCACTGTATTCGCCGATCCTGCTTGGGCTCGGATTCACCGAACTGTCCATGAACGCCGCCTGTATCCCTCGCGTCAAACGGGTCATTCGTCAGATCAGCCGTCAGGATGGGATTGATGTCCTGGAACAACTCCTGAAATTGCCCACGGCTCAAGAGGTCAATCGTTTCGTTGAAGAGAACATGGCGCGCCGCTTTCCCGATATTTTCGGCCCGCCGGCAATCTGATGGATTGCTGAATTTCTTGACTTTTTTAAGCTGATCGCGTAGTTAGATGGTTTTTTATATTGTTTGCTCAGCAAAGGAGACAACCCCATGGGTATGACTGATTTTCTTTTTACGTCCGAGTCCGTGACCGAGGGGCACCCTGACAAGATTGCCGACCAGGTTTCTGACGGGATTCTTGACTCTATTCTGGCTCAGGATTCGAATGCGCGCGTCGCCTGTGAAACTCTGGTGAATACAGGAATGGTGGTGATTGCCGGAGAGATCACCACGACCGCCCGCGTTGATTATGCGGAAGTGGTGCGCGAAACGATCAAAGAGATCGGCTATGATGATAGCGCCATGGGGTTTGATTATGAAACCTGTGCGGTGCTCAGCAGCCTTGATCGGCAGTCTCCCGATATTTCGCAGGGGGTGACGGAAGGCGAAGGCATGTACAAAGAGCAGGGTGCAGGGGATCAGGGCCTGATGTTCGGCTATGCCTGCAATGAGACGCCCCAGCTCATGCCGATGCCCATCGTTTTTGCGCATGGCCTGACCAAGCGCCTGGCGGAGGTGCGCAAATCAGGCCTTTTGACCTTCCTGCGCCCCGACGGCAAGGCGCAGGTTTCGGTGCAATATATCAATGGCAAGCCGATCCGGGTTGACGCTGTGGTTGTCTCTTCCCAGCATGCCCCTGACGTGACCTACGAAACCCTTCGTGAGGGCATTGTCGAAGAGGTGGTCAACAAAGTCATCCCGGCCGAGCTTCTTGATGAGAATACCAAGTATTTCATTAACCCGACTGGGCGTTTTGTGGTGGGTGGCCCCATGGGGGACTGTGGTTTGACCGGCCGTAAAATCATTGTCGATACTTATGGCGGACAGGGCTCGCATGGCGGCGGAGCTTTTTCCGGCAAGGATCCGTCCAAGGTCGACCGCAGCGCCTCATACATGGCGCGCTATGTTGCCAAGAATGTGGTCGCCGCAGGTATTGCAGACAAATGCGAGGTGCAGCTGGCTTATGCCATCGGTGTCGCCGAGCCGGTCTCGGTCATGATCAACACCTTTGGCACCGGCCGCATCAATTCCAACGATATCGCCCGAATCGTTCGCGAGGAGTTTGATATGCGCCCCCGTGCCATTATCGAAACACTGGATCTTCTGCGCCCGATTTACCGAAAAACTGCCGCTTATGGGCATTTCGGACGATCGGACGCCAATTTTACCTGGGAAAAAACAGATCGAATCGAATCGCTGCGCAAGCGCGCCGGTCTTTAAGTATTTGATTCATTCGGAATAAAAAAACGGACCTTTTCGAAGGTCCGTTTTTTTTGCCGCCGGAGAAAAGTTGCTGATCGCCATGAGGGCCGTTATCATTATGATGACGATGTATTGCACTCCCCCACTTAAATAGTCCGATAGCCGCATGGCCGTTCTGGCCGTTCAAAAAGGAGAAACGGGTATGAACATCCAGAGGAAATTCGGTTTTTTGCTTTTTTCTGCCGTTCTCGCGCTACTTTTTTCCTGCACCACGTACAAAAGCCAGGAAATTGGCTTCAAGATTCCTGCGGCCTATCCCAATATGCAGGTTATGGCGGGTGCTCAGGTCGCCGTTCAGGCTTATCCCGAAGGCGGTGCCGCCAAGGACGCCTTCGGATTCGATATCGTTCGCGCCGGGATTGAGCCTGTTCAGGTGGTGATCGACAACCAGGGGGATAAATCTCTGCGTATCGTTCCCGAGCAGACATTTCTTGTCGACGCACAGGGTGTTTTGTGGAACGTACTCGACAGCCGCTCAGCCTATGAGCGGGTCGAAAAGAGTTCCGAATATTCCCGGGTTGCAGGCAGCGCCGGGCGCAGCGGTGTTTTGGGGGCGACTGGCGGTGCTCTTTTGGGAGCCGCTATCGGTGTATTGACCGGTGAGAATGTCGGGACCGCAGCTGCCAAGGGTGCGGCTATCGGCGGTGCCGGCGGCGCGGTATTAGGTGGTGGCCAGGAGTTGGGCGATAATGATGCCGGCCGTCGTATAGCGCGCGACCTCAGCAACAAAGAGTTGCGCAACGAAACGATTGATTCGGGGATTCTGGGACGGGGTTTTCTGTTTTTTCCGGCTGAAGCCGATACGCCCACGCAACTTCGCCTTCAGTTGAAAGAGTCTCAGAGCGGTCGCTTGCATACCGCGACCTTTTCATTGCAGTAAAGAGAACCTGAGTTGCTTTCGTTTTTGTAATTGTTCAGCAAACGCCGGAGATGCGGGACAGTTTACTTCATTTTAAAAAGACTAAAGGAGATCTACAACATGCAGAAAAGTTCAACGCCCAGCTCGGAATATATTGTTCATGATCTTGGCCTTGCCGACTGGGGGCGCAAGGAAATGAAGATTGCCGAGACGGAAATGCCCGGGCTGATGGCCATCCGCCAGGAATATGCCGAAAGCAAACCGCTGCGCGGCGCGCGTATCGCCGGCTCTCTGCACATGACCATTCAGACCGCTGTTCTGATTGAAACCCTGGTGGCGCTTGGCGCCGAGGTGCGCTGGGCTTCATGCAACATCTTCTCAACCCAGGACCATGCCGCGGCGGCCATTGCGGCCCAGGACATCCCGGTGTTTGCCTATAAAGGGGAATCGCTGGAAGAGTATTGGGAGTTCACCCATCGCATTTTCGACTGGGAAGGCGGTGAGACTGCCAACATGATTCTCGATGACGGCGGTGATGCGACGTTATTGCTTCACCTGGGGTGCGCTGCTGAAAAAGACCCGTCCGTTACCTCCAACCCGACCTGTGAGGAAGAGCGTTATCTTTTTGCCTCCATCAATAAGCGCCTGGCTTCTCAGCCGGATTGGTACTCACGGGTTGCAGGCAATATCCGGGGCGTGACCGAAGAGACGACTACCGGTGTTCATCGCCTCTACCAGATGCATCAGGAGGGACGACTTCGTTTCCCTGCCATCAACGTCAATGATTCCGTGACCAAAAGCAAATTTGACAATATCTATGGTTGTCGCGAATCACTGGTGGACGGCATCAAGCGCGCCACCGACGTGATGATTGCCGGCAAGGTCGCTGTCGTCTGCGGTTACGGGGAAGTCGGCAAGGGCTGCGCCCAGGCGCTGCGGGGATTGCAGGCCCAGGTCTGGGTGACGGAAATCGATCCTATCTGCGCATTGCAGGCCGCCATGGAGGGCTACAAAGTTGTGACCATGGAGTATGCGGCCGATAAAGCCGATATTTTCGTGACCACCACCGGCAATATCAATGTCATCACCCATGATCACATGGTGCAGATGAAGAACAATGCCATCGTCTGCAATATCGGTCATTTCGACAATGAAATCGAAGTGGCCGCCATGCGTCAGTATGAATGGGAAAATATCAAGCCGCAGGTTGATCACATCATCCTGCCGAATGGGCGGCGCATCATTCTTCTGGCCGAAGGGCGCCTGGTCAATCTGGGATGCGCGACGGGGCACCCCTCCTATGTCATGTCATCATCATTCGCCAATCAGGTTCTGGCCCAGATTGAATTGTGGAATCATCCCGATCGCTATCCCATCGGGGTTTATATTCTGCCGAAGCATCTGGATGAAAAGGTGGCGCGGCTGCAACTCACCAAACTTGGGGCCATGCTGACTGAGTTGAGCGACGAGCAGGCCCGTTACATCGGTGTTCCGAAGGAGGGCCCTTACAAGCCGGAGCATTATCGCTATTAAATCGTGGTGGGCGCAGTTCCTTCGCTATGGGAACTGCGCCCGCTCCTACGAGGTGAATAGAAACATTAAATTTTCACCGCGTGATCGGTCAGGGCATGGTTGCGTGGAAGATCGGACTCTGTTCGCCCCCGGGGTTGATCACCTGGAGGGATATGCGGCGCAGTTCCCGTGAAACCGGGTAGCGGCTATAAATCAAGGTGGTGCAGTCGACGTATTCGAAAGAATCGGCCCCCGGGCGCTGCTGCGTCGCCTTTTCCACCCGCCTACCATTGACACGCAGGTGGGAATCGTATTGGAAATTTTTACCGGTCAGAATGACCTGGTAGAAATTGACATGGTCCTCTCCAGATGAAACGGAGTGGATTTCGGGTATGCTGTTGACGCGGAGCGTCTGGGGCAGTGTTCTGCTGCCATCGGGGTTGACTACCTGAAGCAGATGGCGGCCGCCATCGAGTTCGGGCACCTGCAGGATGATCTGTTCAGAGGTGACTTGTTGCGGTTGAATTGCGGCATCATCGAGCAGAACCTGGGCCTCGGCGTTAAAATTTCGGCCTTCGATGGTGATGCGCCGCTCGCCGGTCAGCGAACAGATGTCGATATCGGAAGGCGATACCTCTTGGACCCAGGGGGTGGCGGCTGTAACGCGGAAGAAAAAAACGGATTCGTTGACCCTTTCCCCATCTCTGACGATGATGCGGTAATCCCCCTCCGGTACCTCAGGAACCGAAAAGATCATGCGACTTTCTGAAAGGACGCGCGGGGATAATATTTCACCGCCGAATCCGACCCGACTCTCCGGGCTGAAAGGCCCGCCCTTCAAAGTCACTTTTGTGCCCGGCTCTCCGGCGTTCGGTGCCAGGGAGAGAATTTCGGCTGAAACCCCTGAAACACCTGAAAAGCTGATCAATAACATCAAAGTTGATATCATCCGGCGCATGGCAACCTCCCTGTTTTTGGTACGGCTCCCCGCACTGAGATTGTGGCAGAAAGTCAAGCAGATTGTCAGCATTTGGCAAGGGGGGGACGACCGGTATCAGGCCGATGTCTCCTTCATGAGCAGCCATAGTCCGAACAGCAGAAACATCAGGTTGGTGACCCACGCGGCGATAACTGCCGGCAGTAGTTCTGCGTAGCCCAGGGCGAGGCCTATGGCCTGGAGCACATGATAGCCGAAACCGATGGCTATTGTGATGGCCACTCCTAGCGCGATGCTGCTGCCTCGCCCCTTCTGCAGGGCAAAGGGGATGCCGATAAATGCCATGATCAAGGCGGCGAAAGGGGAGGCCAGGCGATTATGCATGTCGACTCGCAGGCGGGTTGAATCGTATCCTTCAGCGCGCAGTTTTCTGGCATGCGAGCGCAGTTGTTTGAAATTCATCTCTTCTGCTTCCCGTTCAACAATCCGGAAATCTGCGGGAGATTTATTCAGAGGCAGAAACTGCTGGTCAAGGCGCACTGTTTCGCGCAATTCTCCGTTTTCCGGATTGAAACGGTAAAGCAGTCCCCGTTCAACCTGCCAGCGTCCTTTTTTAAAAATGGCCTGATCTGCAGAAAACCGCTCAAGAAGTCTGAAGTTTTCATTAAACAGGTACAGGGACACGCCACTGAGTTGCCCCCGGCCTGGATCGGCTGTCTGAATATTAATGATCCTGTTGCCTTCGCGCAGCCACAACCGGTCACTTTTAAAGGTCAGGCTTTGCTCCCCTTTGATTTGCGTATCCCAGATATGGTTCATGGTGCGCACACTGGAGGGCACCAGGTTTTCATTGACCAGCAGTAGCAATAAAGAAATCAGCCAGGCGGTTGCGATCAGAGGCGCCGCAATGCGCATCAGGCTGACGCCGCCGGCATGCATGGCCGTCAGTTCGCTGGTGCGGGCCAGCCCGCCAATGGTCATGAAAACTGCCATCAGGACAGCCATCGGGCAGACTTGGGAAATGATTAACGGAATTTTCAGTGCAAAATAGGAAAGAGAAAGATCCAATCCCACTTTGTATTCAAGAAGATCGTCGACCTTTTCAAAGAAATCGATGAGCAGGTAGAGCCCGATGAAGGTGGTTAGAGCCAGAATGAAAATATGGAAAAATCTCTTCAGAAGATAGCGGCTGATGCGTTTCAATCAAGCCTCCTGCGCCTGATTCGTTGAATCTGACGTCGCTTCCATTCATCAAAGCGCTCAAAGGCCGAAATTTTTTTCTCTCGCGCCGTAAAGTGCAGCAGCCAGGCTCCCGAGATCAAAAAGAAGCCGTTGGGCAGCCACATGGCAAGCCAGGGGGGCATGATCCCTTCAGCACCTAAGGCCTGGGCAAAGGAAAAAAGAAGGTAGTAAGCAAGGAAGACGGTCAGGGCTAGCGCAAAGCCGCCGCCTCGTCCCGATCGTCGCGACTGGATTCCGAGAGGAATGCCGATCAGGGCAAACAGGGTCGCCGCCGGGGCAAGGGCCAGGCGCTGATGATGTTCGACGAGGTATGCGTTGCGTTGTGTCCCTTCGGATTCTTCAATCAGCGATTGCAGTTCGTTGAAGCTCAGTTCACTTTCTTTGACTCGACGTTCGCTGATGTCGCGCAGTTGAGAGCCGAGATCAAGTTGAACGTCGTAACTGTCAAAGTCGATAATCTGGTAGGCCTCATCGTTTTTTCGGCCGAGTTGACGGTGAATGGTGCCGTCACGCAGGCGCAGACTCAGGGTGAATTTATCGGGATCAGGGATGGCACGGCCCAGATCGGCGATGATGATCGATGGTTGCTGCTCCAAACGCTGATCTGAAATGAACAGGCCTTTTAAAAGACCGCTTTTATCCTCGACATCGTTTGCATAGAGAACAAGCCCATCAAACTCATCGTTGAACACCCGGGGCTCGATGCCGATGGTTGCACGGTTATGGGCGATATGGAAAACCTGCTCTTTGAATGCGCGCTTGCCGTGCGGATGAGCCCAGACCGAAAGCACTCCTGTGGTCAGGCTGACCAGCAGACTCAGAGCGAGGACCGGCTTGAACATGTCGTAAAGACTGATCCCGGATGATTTAAGAGCGATAATCTCAGAATCGGTGGAGAGTCTGCCGAAGCCGAGAAGAACTCCCAGCAAAAATGCGAGGGGCAGGGTCAGCACCAGAAAAGATGGCAGCAGAAAGATAAAAAGTTTGATGATGTCGGTCAGCGGCACGCCCTTATTGAGAACAAGCTCCACCAGTCGCAGGAGCCGTCCCATAAGAAGAATAAATGTGAAGATCGCCAGTCCCAATGCAAAAGGAGCAAGGATTTCACGCAGAATATAGCGGTGTCGCGCGGCGAAGGGTCTCATGGCGCGAAATATTAGTCCAGTTCTCCACCCTTGTAAACCGCCAAATTGCCTATTTTTTTGTTGCGGTCGCCGCTTTCGGCATGATATAGACTCGTGGTTATTC
>NPIE01016740.1_pt2 | contig 34463 bp, 32 predicted proteins | sample 8637661 | NCBI WGS metagenome assembly NPIE01 (sample SAMN07420842, study PRJNA396082) | bioreactor metagenome | isolation source: sample BA12 brine-fed electro-methanogenic bioreactor BA | place: Japan: Kochi | collected 2016-12-09 | reverse complement strand
GGGGACTCATAATCCCTTGGTCGCTGGTTCGAGTCCAGCTGGGCCCACCATCTCCCAAATTCCTGTCCAACTTATTTACACATACGCCTCCAACCTTCTCTTAAGCACTGCCCAAGCCTCTGTTTTAACGTCAAATAATCCTATTGGCACACACTGTGCTGAAAGTCAGACGTAAGTACAGATCGCGGCTTCGCCGCACTGCGTTCAGGGCTTGCCCTGAGAGAAGGTGAAAAATGAAACAGATTACAAAGCAGATAACACACGTTATTGCGGCTCTGGCATTAACCTGGTCTGCTGGGGCTATGGCCCTGATCCTTGGCCCCGCAGACGCCGACAAAACTGTCGACGTAGGCCCCCCAAATCCAGCGCTTGACGCCGGTGACGTTGCAGCCCTTTTTGGAACGTCCGACCTCACTTTGCTTTACAAGTCCAACTACGAAGGCCCGGAAGAAGGCTCCTACCAATCCTTCTACTCCACCAGTTTCACCGGAGACCCTAACAACGCGGTGATCAGCTGGGATGGCCCGGACTACATTGTGTGCCCTGAGTGCTATCTGGTTGTCAAAGACGGCAACGAGCCACAATACCTGTTCAACATCGACAGCTGGAATGGCCAGGACGTACTGGATCTTCAGGGCTTTTATCCGAACAGAGGCGCCATTTCTCATGTAGCGATCTTTGGCAAGTCCGTTCCTGTACAGGTTCCTGAGCCAGGAACACTGGGCCTGCTGGGACTTGGCATTCTGGGCATGCTCACAATCAGAAGAAAGTTACAGAAACCTGCCTGAGTGTCGACATTCTTTACATGCCACTAAAGCTCCCTCGGGGAGCTTTTTTTGTGCCCGTTCACAAAACCGCAAACATTAAGTAACAGAAATACACAGAAGCCCACCTTTTAAGCTCATGAGTTTTCAGCCGTTTTAGACAATTCTTGAGGTACGTGGTTCTACCGACACCCTGTCGTGTCAAAAATGCCAACGTCCCGATCAGACAAGCCTCATACACTAAAACCTGAACAAGCGTACCAGTCCTGAAAGGAATCCCTCGGGACTGAGCACAAAAACAATGAGTGAACGGAGTGTATACATGGTTCTTTCCCCCCGATTCTCAGTACGGGCGGTATCCCTTGCCGTTGCAGCAGTTTCCGCCTCCCTGTCCATGCCCACCAGTGCCAGTATGGGCAACCTGGGCACCAGTTATGGTGTAATGCCGGTCGATGTGGCCACCGCCCAGTCCCTTTCGATGTTCAATGAGCAGGTTTCTGCCACCTACTACAATCCGGCAGCGCTGACGAAAGATCCTCGTGGCGAGCTTACGGCGGGTATCCTTCATTCTGAACAGGAGCTGCGCTCCGATAATCCCAACGCCAGCGGGGACATTGTCTCCGACTCCCCGAGCCAACACGTTTTGATCGGCATGAAGACCAACCTTGGGTCACTCACCCGGTTCGGGCACCCCATCTATCTCGGGTTTATTGCGGGCGTGGAAAAGTACGGTAAGGAGATGCTGGCTTTCAGCTCTGAAACCAGCGAGAGCGGACAGTTCCTTCAATACGGGAAAGAACCTTTGTTCCTTAACATCGGTGGTGCAACCCCGATCTGGCGCGGTATTTCCGCCGGTGCTTCGGTTCGGGTAACGCTCGAAGCGACCGCTAATCTTGATGCCGTCTCGACGCTGGGCGGCGAAACCAGCCGTGAGCGCCTTGCGGTCAATGCCGAGCCTTCTCTGAAGACGATTCTGGGCACGAACATCGATCTGGGCAGCACATTTTGTCCTGAATCTGACTGTTTCCTGAACGGATGGGAAACGGCGCTGACCTACCGGACGAAGTCATCGGCCTCAACCACAGTCGACTCCAACATCATCGTGACCCAGACCATCCCGGATCCCGGGCTCAGCCTGGCTGTGACAACCATCGACTCATTCCAGCCTGAAACAATCGCCATCGGTACCCAATACTCGGGGGACGGCTGGCGCATCGGCGGCAGTATCGAACAACAGAACTGGTCGGAACTGGAAGACGAATTCAGCGGCGACTCCATCAAGGATCAAGGTTCCGTGGCCTCCGGAAACCGGATCGGTTTCGACGACATCCTGATTCCCCGCCTTGGTGCGGAATATCAGTTGAACAAGAACTTCGCCCTTCGTGGCGGTGTTGCCTACGAAGAGTCTCCCCTTAAAACCACTCGTAATCCGGAGCTCAACTACCTGGATACCGACAAACTGGTGGTCGGCCTTGGTATCAGTGCCACTTACGACCGCACCCGCCTGCTCGCCTACCCGGTGCGGCTCGACCTGGGCTATCAGTACCAGCAACTGCAGGAGCGCGACTTCACCGTGGTGGACTACGACGGTGACGAAACCAGTGTCACTGCCGATGGTGATATCCACGTATTCAGCGGATCCATCACCCTGAAGTTCTGAGGAGGCTTGCCATGAAGTACAACAAGACCCTGGCACTGATTCCGGCCATTTTGCTGGCCGCCTGCGGCGGTGGCGACAAACAGTCCATTGACGAAAAACCCAGACCCGGCTCGATGGTCTATTCCTTCCCGATGGATGGGCAGGCTGATATCAGCCCGAAAGCCGACATCGTACTGCGCTTCTCTCATGCGATTACCGATGATGAAGCAACCCTGCAGAACAAGATCACCCTGCAGAGTAACGACCAGCCCCAGCCCTTTACCGTGACCTTGATCGATAATGGCAAAAGTCTGAAGCTTGAGCCTGCTAACCCGCTTGCGACCGGCGAAGAATTCACCGTAACCTTCCAGGAGCCGCTGGCCGCCGAGGGCGGCCGGCAAATCACTACTCCGAACGCTACTGGTGATGACGGCATCCAGTTCGCAACCCGTGGCGCCTATGCGGGTCTCGCGGGGCTGGCCAACACCGCAGACACTTTCGACATTGCCTGGCAAGTGCCCGCCAGCGACAGCCCATTCCAGGCCATGAATTTTTCGACCTTCCGGTTTGCCATGACGCAACCGGTTCATCCTGAATGGCAATCACTCGGCGGCAGTATTCAGCTACAGGACGCCAGCGGTGAAGAGGTTCCGGCGACGGTACTGGTTAAAGGCAACCGCATTACGGTTGACCCCTGCGTAACCCCCGAACTGTCGCAGTGCGGCAGCAAGCAGGATATTCTCGACACCGGTGAAACCTACACCCTGCATTTGACCAACCTCGCCAGCCTGACCGACAGCAGTGAGGACAACCGCTTCACCGGGGAATTCACCTTTACCCCGAGAGACACGGGCCCAACGGTTGTATTGCAACAGACTGCCGTGGATTCCGGCAACGGTGAGCTGAGCTCCGTGCTCAACGGCCAGGCCCTCAATGCCGTAACGCTCAACTCGGTACTCCAGGGCGAAGCCGGCCCCTCTCAACAAACCGGGGACCTGTTTGCCGAGCTCGCCTACGCCCCGGCGTTTGATGCTGACGAAGCACTGCCGCTGCGCATTCCCAAGGGCAGTGTGCTGAAAAGCACCAGCCTGAACGTACTCGTGGGTGGCAAGGTACAGGTTCTGGATGCCGCGACCGGCGAAGACCAGCAAACCGGCACCATCAAAGTGACCATGCTCTCGGATGCATCCGGCTACATGAGCCCGAACCAGTACACCGATGACATCAATGCCCCGCGGCATATCACCCTGTTTATGGACGTATCCATGAACACGGAGGCAGCACAGCCGAATGCCGCGCTGTCCCAGGATCTGATGGGTGTTGAACTGCGCGGTATTGCTCTGGTTCGGGACGGCGTTCTGACCATCGACGCCATCGGCATGGTGGAACCAAACCTGCTGGGTCAGGAATTCACCGATTCCACCATTGCCTTCCATCTGCAGGCCGCAACCGATGCCGACTCGGTACTGGATGCCGAGAACCTGCGGGAACTGGATGCCACACCACCCAGCCTGGTGAGCTGGATGCCCGGCCCTGCGAATGCCGTTCCGGCAACCCGACAGTCCATGCAGCGCCCGGGTGACCCGATCATTCTGTTCTTTGATGAGCCGCTTGATCCGAAATCAATCGAAACTGGCATCACGGTGTCGGAAAACGGCACCGCGATTGACGTTCAGCATGCTATCGACGGCACCACGGTAACCCTGAACAAAGCCGGCGGTCTGGAGCATGGCAAAACCTATGATGTGAGCGTCAACGGCGTCTCCGATCTGGCCGGGAATGTCGTCGCCCTGGATACGCTGACCTTCTCACTGGATCCCATCGAAGGCAACAACGTTGAGGTTCGCCCGCCACTGGCACTTACTACCTATCCCGGTTTCCCCTGCGAAACCAATCACAGTGCACTGGACCTTGCCAATGGTGTGCTTGGCCAGTGCTATGACGTGAGGGGCGACGCCTATAACGGAGGACGGGCAGCGACCGTCGACATCATGCCGGTAAGTGAAATGCCGGCGGATCGGCCCATTACCGTGGTTTTCTCAAAATCGATGGATATCGACTCCTTTATTCTCGGCCAGACCTTCGCCGTTGAGAAAGTGACTCAGTCCGGTATCGGCGCGGGAACTGTGAGCGTTGTCGAGAGCGTGCCCGGACGGCTAGAGAAAAACACTCAGCGGGTGCGGTTCTTTCCGGATCAACCCTGGGAACCCGGTGCTCACTATCGTTATACCCTGGCATCCTCAGAGAGCTCGGGCGCCTGCTCGGCCGGAAGCTACAGCGCAATCTGCGACACCGACGGCCTGGCTCTGAAAACGGATCTGCTCGAGGGTCTGAACGACCCGGATGGTGGAAATGATCCGCTGGTGATCTATTTTACGGCCACAGAAGCGGTCTCGACGGTATTCACACCGCTGAGGAACCTTCCCATTCGCGATACCAACTCGAACTTCCTGATTGACTGCAATCCCTATGACAGCAGCAAGGGTAACCGGGCATTTGAGAATACCGACGACTGCCTCGAACCGTTTGCCCATGAAGGCAGTGATGCAGAGGGATGGGCTCCCTCTGCCAACGCAACCAAGCTGGCCGTTCGCAATCAAACAGCTCAAGCCAGTGCTCTTGCAGGTGGTAATGTACCGGCGCAGGTCGGTTGTGACGCCGGCGAAGGAGTCTCCTGCCCTCGCAGCAAGTTCATTTACCAGACCTACGCCCTGAACACTGAGGTAAAAGGCCCCGGTACCTATGATCCGGATCCAACCGTTGAGGGTGATGAAATCGAGGGCATTCTTGTGGATCTCTATCCAACACTGCTCGCAACCAGCTCCATCAGCGTTTTCACCAAGATCAAGCTGGCAGGCCTTATTCCACTGCAGGAAGAAACGGTGACAAACACCCAGGTTCTCAGGATGCGTTACGCGAAAGATGATCCTTCGTGCACTGGTAGCAACTGCGCACGCAACTCACTCATTCCCGGGGTGATCGCTGAAGGCGAAAATGGACAGCCAGTGTTCATCACCAAGGCGGACCTGCTGCTGGACGCTCCAGACATGGTCATTCCACTGGGCGGCACCCATGATCTCTATGGCCGGCCATTCACTCTCGACCTCAAAGGAGACATCACCTTCTTTGATGACGGGCGTATGCAAATCGAGCAACGTAATGTGAATTTTGTTGGCAATGCGGATGAGCTTCTGGTGACAGCCAACACGGCGGGAATCTCTCAGATCGGCCTGGTAACCATCAAGTTGCCGCTGGAGATTCCGGTTGGTGGCACCTACCTCAACTTCATCTCCAACCCGGTCAAAGACCTACCGGCTCAGTACGAATAAAACACAGGTTACTCAGGTCTACCCTCCTCAGGCCAGTCTCCGGACTGGCCTTTTTTGTTGGCCTTTCGGGGCCACAATCGCAATCGGTTTTTCATTCCGGGTCGTTTTCCTGATAATCTGGTTGCAATATGAAACCCAACAACAAGAATTCCGGGAGAGCCTGCATGGAAAACGGCGTCCACTACCGCACCTGTCACCTCTGCGAAGCCATGTGTGGCGTTGCCATTGAGGTCAACAACGGCAAAATCACCAGTATCAAGGGCGACGATCAGGATCCTCTGAGCCTGGGCCACATCTGCCCCAAAGCCGTCGCACTTCAGGATCTGCATGAAGACCCGGAGCGCCTGAAGAAGCCGATACGCAAAACTGCCCAGGGCTGGGAAGAGCTATCCTGGGAGGACGCCTTTGACCTGGTTGCCGAGAAGCTTCATGGAATTCGCAGAACCTACGGCCGGAACAGTATCGGGGTCTACCTGGGCAACCCCAATGTTCACAATCACGGCGCGCTGATGACCACCATGCCGTTTTTGCGGGCCATCGGCACCCAGAATCGCTTCTCTGCCACGTCCAACGACCAGCTACCTCACATGTTGGCCAGCCTGGAGATGTTTGGTCACCAGATTCTGTTTCCGATTCCCGACATCGACCATACCGACCTATTCATCTGTATTGGCGGCAACCCGATGGCCTCGAACGGCAGCCTGATGACCGTACCGGACATCCGGGGCCGCCTTAAAGCACTGCGGCAACGCGGTGGGCAACTCGTCGTTATTGACCCCCGACGCACCGAAACCGCCCGCCTGGCCGACAACTTCCATTTTATCCGGCCCGGCACCGATGCCTTCCTGCTGATGGCCATGGTACACACTCTGTTCGAGGAGAACCTGGTGGATCCCGGCGCGGCCGAGCGGCTGGTGAAAGACGTGGATCTTCTGCGCCTGGCCGCCCTGTCGTTCTCACCGGAAGCGGTAACCAGGCACACCGGCATTGAGGCTGAGGCCATCCGACAGCTGGCACGACAGCTGGCCAAAACGCCACGGGCAGCCCTGTATACCCGAATGGGCACCAGCACCCAGGCGTTTGGCGGCACCACCACGTGGCTGGCCTACTGCCTGAATATCCTGACCGGTAAGCTGGATGTACCCGGTGGCGTACTGTTCACCCAACCGGCGGTGGATCTGGTGGCACTCGGCGCCATGTCCGGGCAGCGAGGGCATTTCGGTAAGCGCCACAGCCGGGTTCGCGGTCTACCGGAATTTGCGGGAGAGTATCCGGCCAGCACCATGGCCGATGAAATGCTTACACCGGGCGAAGGTCAGGTCCGTGCCTTTGTGACCGTGGCCGGCAACCCTGTGCTATCAAGCCCTAACGGCCAGCGACTGGAGTCAGCCCTGGAGGGGCTGGATTTCATGGTGTCCGTGGATTACTACCTGAACGAAACCACCCGCCATGCTGATGTCATTCTGCCGCCAACGGCGGCCCTGGAGCGCAGTCACTATGATCTGATCTTCAGCCAGTTTGCCGTACGCAACGTAGCCAAGTACAGCGAAGCACTGTTTCCGGCAGCGGACGACGCCCGCCACGACTGGCAGATTCTGCTGGAGCTCGCACACCGTCTGGAACAACAGCGCAAAGGCGGGCGCCTGCCCCTACGCTCGGAAATGGGCTGGAGGGCGTTCAAAAAACTGGGACCAGATCCGATTCTGGATCTGCTCTTGCGAACAGGCCCCTATGGTGCCGACGCCGGCCCGGTGCGCCCATTCGCCCAAACCGCCATCGAACTGGTGATGGACATTCTTCCGGAGCGTAACCCCCTCAAAGGCCTGGCCCGGCTGAGCCCACTCAATCGACGTTGGGATGAACTACCTAAAGGCCTATCACTTTCTGCTCTGAAAGCCGCACCGCATGGCATCGACCTCGGTCCCCTGCAACCGGCGTTACCGGAAAGGCTGTTCACCCGCGATGGTCTGATTCAGATGGCACCCCGCCGCTATCTCGCGGATGTGGAGCGCATGCAGGCTACCCTTGAATCTGCACCCGCTGACGGCCTGTTGTTGATTGGCCGTCGCCATGTCCGCAGCAACAACTCGTGGATGCACAACAGCCAGCGTCTGGTCAAAGGCAAAGGCCGCTGCACCCTGCTTATCCACCCGGACGACGCCAGCAAACGAGCGTTGAACCCCGGAGATCATGCCGAGGTTTCGGTTCAGGGGCGAGACGTGGTGATCCCGGTGGAAATCACCGAAGACATTATGCCGGGTGTGGTGTCCATCCCCCACGGTTGGGGTCACCATCGATCAGGCACCGGCCAATCAGTGGCATCGTCCCACGCCGGGGTCAGCATCAACGATCTGTTGGATGATGCCTTGGTAGATCCGGTTTCGGGAACCTCGGTCTTGAACGGCCAGGCGGTTGATGTCAGAGTCTGGCAACCCGAACCTCAACAGAAACAGGCCTGATAGCGGCCTCTTGAACAAACAGGAGTGTAACCATGCCCAGAGGGCTGCAATTGGTCTTTATTGCCATCGGGCTGGTTATTATCGGTGTGTTACTGGTGTATATCTGGCGCCAATCCAGGCTGTTGTCCGAACAGCGGCTGCGCCAGAAGAAAACCGAGGAGTTTCAGGCCCGGCGTCGGGACGAAATGATTGAAAGTATCCGGATTATCGCCATGGCGGTAGAGGAAGACCAGGTGGAGTATTCCGAGGCCTGTCTGAGATTCAAGGGTCTGCTGGATTACCTGGCCCCGGAACTGCTGGAAAAACCACCCTTTCAGGTGTTCCAGACGGTGCACGACAAGATTCAGCATATGCCCACCCATCGGGCGAGGAAGAATACCGACTCCGCGACCATCCGGGAAATGGACAAAGAACGGTTTGCGGTGGAAAGGGAGTATTCCGATGAAATCCGTCGGGCCGCTACCGCAATCCGGCATCATCGTTTTGACTGACGCCAGGGTTTTGTAACTTTTTGTTACTGGCCGGACGCCCGCCTCAAAAATATGTCAAAGCAAATCAATAGCTTTAAGCCTCAAGGAAAGCTGACACCATGCTCATTTATGTAATCTGCATGCGGTCACCTTTCCTTTTCCCGGAGCTTGTCTAAATTTAAAAACAGGAGGCCGCTCCCACCACACTGGAACAGCCTCCCCGTTGTTTTCTCCTGACAAGTTTGGACGACTCTGCAACAAGCGGGTGAACTTGCCGGCCTCAAAGGCCGGCCCTTTTTTATCCGCCCTGGCTCATCATCCCGGCCATGGCCATAATGCTGTCTTTTCGGCGCACCAGCTCATCAAACTGTTCCTGAACCAGCTCTCTGTCCAGACCCAGCTCATCATAAACGGCCTGAGTTGCCGGCTCACCTGCGCCCAAGGCAACACCACGCTCGGTCAGCAACTGCCGCCCCAGCCACAAAAGACGGGCATATACATTGTGAGGCCCGTCATAGGCAGGATTCTTCTGGTAGCGAATAGCCAGTGTCACCTCGTCCGGCATACCCCAGTTTTCCATCAACTGCGCCGCAATCTGCTCCCGGGTGATCCCCAGCAGGTAATGCTCAATGACACTGGAATCAATGTGCGGGTTCACCTCCAGCGACCGGCAGACCAGCTTGAAATGCGGCGGGAACACCTGAGCCAGTACCAGATGCCCGAAGTTATGGAGCAAACCCGCCAGGTAGGCGAGGCCAAACAGAGGTCGCTGCCCTCGAGGCATCATGCTCGCGAGAATACCCGCAGACTGAGCCTGCCAGATGGCCTGCTGCCAGTAATCCANNAATCCACATAACCGTCCGGATGATCCTTCGGGTGCTTCAGGGCACGCCCCAGCGCCAGGCCCATGGCCAGGTTCATCACAAGATCAAAACCCAGTACCCGGGACACCGCATCGTGGACGGAACGCACCTGCCCTGCAGCGGCGTAGAACGATGATGATGCCCAACTCACGACCTGGGCTGCCAGGCTTGGGTCGCTCTCCACCACATCGACCAGATCCCCCATTACCGCATTGGGGTTTACCCGCAGATGAATGATGCGCTGAGCGGTCTCAGGCAACGGCGGCAGCTCCAGCGTATCCTCCAGTCGCTGCTGAATACGCAAGCCGGTGAACTTTTTGATGGCGGAATGCAGCTGGTCACGGTCGGCGGCGTGATTGTCAAGATTGACGGATATTTTCGCGGTATCCACCGCAAAATCGTGTCGGGCGGCCTTTGCCGTCAACTGGCGAAAATCTTCCCCCGGCATCATCAGGCCCAGGTCCTGTTCCCCCAACTCCAGCGCGACCGCCTCGAGTTCATCCACACGCCGGTCAACTACGGTCGGCCAACCGGTGAGTGATGGCAGCGCCGGCAACTCCTGAAGCCCGGCTTTCTGGCGGACCCGAACCTGCTCGCGCCGCTGCATCATTCTCAGATCCCGCCCCAGACGCTTGTTCAGGGCTTCCAGATCGAGCATATCGTTGCGACGGCAGATGGCCTGCAGATTACCTTGATCGTCGCTGAGCAGTACCATTCGGAGCAAATGGCCGGTATCAATCTGGCTTACGCTCCGGAACGATACACCGGGGGCGTTATCACCAAGTGCCTGCTGTACCACAACAGGAAGTTCCATAGCATTCTCCGGACAAAGGTTATCAATCAGTTTTCATGCATTTTGCAGTCATTAACGCGACATTAACAGGCCAATATCGGCCACGAGCACAGGCGTTATGAAATTCATGATCAACACTATACGTCGCCATAACGAATTTTCTCACCCAGCCACCGTCTGATAAGTGCTGAGACTACCCGAGGCTCCCTCATCAGGCTCGGAGCCATGTCACGAATGGGTTCAATCCAACCCTTGTCGCGTTCAAAATCGGCCAGGCGAAACTGCATCAAGCCAGTCTGGCGAGTACCCAGCACTTCTCCAGGCCCCCGAATCTCAAGATCCTTTTCGGCGATAAAGAAACCATCCTGACTGTCCCGCAGCGCCTGTAACCTGGCCTTGCCATTATTGGACAGGGGCGGGTGATACATCAGCACGCAGAAACTGGCTTGCTCACCGCGGCCAACCCGGCCCCGCAGCTGATGTAACTGCGCCAGCCCGAGCCGCTCCGGGTTCTCGATAATAATCAGAGAGGCATTGGGCACATCCACGCCGACCTCGATCACCGTGGTAGCTACCAGCAAGTCCAGTTCACCGTCTTTGAAACGCTCCATTACCGCGGCTTTTTCCTGGGCTTTCAGGCGGCCATGAACAAGGCCAATGGACAGGTCCGGCAACCTCTCAACCAACTCCTGGGCGGTCACTTCCGCCGCCTGGCACTGAAGCGCCTCGGATTCTTCAATCAGAGTGCATACCCAGTAGGCCTGCCGCCCTTCCCTGCAGGCCTTGCGTACCCGCTCAATGATGTCGTCCCGGCGACTCTCCGGCAGCACAATCGTTTCAATGGGCTTACGCCCTGGTGGCAGCTCATCAATCACGGAGGTATCTAGGTCGGCGTAAGCGCTCATGGCCAGGGTTCGCGGTATGGGCGTCGCCGTCATGATCAACTGGTGCGGCGCCAGCGTTCCGCCAACCCCTTTCTCTCTCAGGGCCAGCCGCTGGTGCACGCCAAACCGGTGCTGTTCGTCGACAATTACCAGCGCCAGGCGCTGGAATACCACGTCATCCTGAAACAGGGCATGGGTACCAATGGCAATCTGAGCACGGCCCTCGGCGACCGCATTCAATGCTGACTGCCGGGCCTTGCCTTTCACCTTCCCCGACAACCAGGCCAGCTCCACATCCAATGGCTCCAGCCAATTACGGAAGTTCTGATAGTGCTGCTCCGCCAGAATTTCGGTAGGTGCCATCAAGGCTACCTGGGCGCCGGCTTCGATGGCTTGCAGGGCCGACAGAGCGGCGACCACGGTTTTTCCCGAGCCGACATCACCCTGAACCAGGCGAAGCATCGGCACCGGCTGGCTCAGATCCTGCCGGATATCGGCCATCACATGGCGCTGGGCACCGGTCAGACTAAACGGCAGTTGCTCCAGAAATCGCTCTGCCCGGTCTCCCGCTGGTAGCAGCGGCAAGGCCTCCCGGGCCTGTATCTGCTCCCGGACCTGCAACAGGCTAAGCTGATGCGCCAGCAACTCCTCCATCACCAGCCGCTGCTGAGCCGGGTGCTTTCCCTCTATCAGTAGATGCACCGGGGCGCCGGCCGGAGGCAAATGCACCAGGCGAACAGCCTCGGTTATGCCGGGCAACTGGTAGTCCGCCAGCAGTGCCGGGGGCAGCCAGTCCTTGATGGGGTAGCGATCCAGATAGCTCAGGGCCTGCTGACAGAGCCCCCTGACCCTGGGCTGTTGAATGCCCTCGGTCAGAGGATACACCGGCGTGAGCGTCGCCTGTTCGGCCAGCGGCATGGCAGGAGGATTGGTCTGGTATTCCGGATGGTAGAATTCGTAGCCGGCCCGGCCTGGGCGCACCTCGCCGAAACAGCGCACTCGTGTGCCTTCAGCAAGCTGGTTTTTCTGGGCGGCATTGAAGTGAAAAAACCGCATCACCAGAAACCCGGTGTCATCCCGCAACGTCACCTGCAGGCTGCGCCGGCGGCCCATCACCAGGTCGGCCTTCATGACCTCACCTTCCACCACAGCAATATCGCCGATACGCAGGCTGCCCATGGGCACTACGCGAGTGCGGTCTTCATAACGGTAGGGAAGATGGAACAGGAGATCCTGAATGGAGTGGATGCCCAGCCTGGCAAGTATTTCCGCCAGGGCGCTTCCTACGCCCTTGAGCTGGGTTACCGGGATGTCCTCCAGTGACGTCATACGGCCCTCAGGCGCTTTCAGCAACCGCCGGTGTGTCGGTTTTGGCTTTTTCAATCACCCGGCACTGGCTAGCCGCCAGTGACAGTACATCGATGGCTTTGGGCCGCGGGAAGGTTACACGCCAGGCCAGCGCCACGGTTCGGAAAGGCACCGGCGCCGCAAAAGGCCGCACCGCAAGGATATCTTCCTGGTATTTGATGGCAGTGGCGGCCGACAGCGGCAGTACCGTGATTCCCAGACCGGAGGCCACCATGTGCCGGATGGTTTCCAGCGAACTGCCCTCGGTCACCAGCTCCGGTCTGCCGTTATCCGCCCGTTTGGTGATGGCATCCACCAGGGGCGGACATGACTCCAGCACCTGATCCCGGAAACAGTGGCCGGGCCCGAGCAGCAACAATTGCTCTTTCGCCATCTCTTCGGCCGTCACCTGCTCTTTCTCTGTCAGCGGATGATCTGCTGGCAGCAGCACCACAAACGGCTCATCGTAAAGCGGCAGGGTTACTACTTCCGGCTCTTCAAACGGCAGGGCAATGATGATGGCATCCAACTCTGAGTGCCGCAGCTTCTGGCGCAGGCTGGCGGTGTAGTTCTCTTCTATGTACAGGGGCATGTCTGGCGCCGCTCTGCGCAGCTCCGGTAATAAATGCGGGAACAGGTAGGGTCCGATGGTGTAAATCGCGCCGACCTTCAATGGCGAATTGAGCTGATTCTTGCCGTCCTGCGCCATATCCTTGATCACGCCCACCTGGTCCAGAACCCGCTGGGCCTGCTCAATGATACGCTGGCCAACTTCGGTCACCCGAATACTGCTTTTGCTGCGCTCGAACAATGGGATACCGAGCTCATCCTCCAGCTTTTTAACCGCAACGCTAAGGGTCGGCTGGCTGACATGACAGCGCTCTGCGGCACGGCCAAAATGCCTTTCCCGGGCAAGCGTAACAACGTATCGTAACTCGGTGAGGGTCATGGTGAGCTCCGGTTGACGTACTCAGGTCGAAGTTTCACTTACTTTATCAGCCAAAGGATAAGGATTGAAATTGTCTATGGCAATGACTGATGACAAGCAAAAGGCACAAATTCTGGTGGCGGGCTGCGGCAAGCTCGGAGGTGACATTGCCACGGTTCTGCTGGGCGCCGGAGACGTATACGGGCTGCGCCGCAACCCGGATCGGGTTCCCCAGGGAGTGACCGGGATCGGGGCAGATCTGACCCACCCGGAATCCATGGCTGGCAAGCTTCCGGAACACCTGGACATCGTCGTCTATTGCCTGACGCCATCCAGCTATGACGAAGAGGGTTATCATCAAGCCTATGTCACTGGCCTCAAGAACCTGCTCAACGTCATCGGTGAGCAATCCCTCAAACGGCTGATCTTCATCAGCAGCACCAGCGTCTTTGCGCAGAATGATGACAGCTGGGTCGATGAGAACAGCCCTGCCGATCCGGACCGGTTCACTGGTCAACAAATCCTCCAGGGCGAACGTACCGCCCTGAACAGCGGGCATCCAGCCACCGTTGTTCGCTTCAGTGGCATTTATGGCCCCAGCCGTCAGCGTTTTCTTGAGGAAGTCCTGGAAGGCCGCATGAATCCCCAACCACCCGCGCCTTTCAGCAATCGCATACACGAAGTGGATGCCGCCAACGCTGTGGCATGGCTTGCGCAAAAAGCCCTGAACGGTGAGGACCTGGAGCCACTTTACGTCGCCAGTGATTGCGAGCCGGTTCGGCTGGATGAGGTGGTTGATTGGGTGCGGACTCAGGTGCCGTGCAAAGCCCCGGTGGAAGGCGCCCGTAAAGGCGGGCGGGCCGGTAGCAAGCGCTGCAGTAATCGAAAACTGCTTCAGAGTGGCTTTGAATTCCGGTACCCCGACTATCGGGCGGGGTACCGGGAGATGATCAGCAAGCTCTGACGCTTAGCTGAGCACCATAACGGCTTCCATTTCCACCGGAACGCCTTTCGGCAGCGCGGCTACACCGACGGCGGCGCGTGCCGGATACGGCTCCTGGAAATAGGTGGCCATGATCTCGTTGACAGTGGCGAAGTTGGCCAGGTCCGTCATGTAGATATTCAGTTTGACGATGTCCTTCAGCTCGCCACCGGCCGCTTCACACACGGCTTTCAGGTTCTCGAACACCTGACGGGTCTTGGCGGCAAAGTCGCCCGCCACCACTTCCATGGTTTCCGGGTCCAGCGGAATCTGGCCAGACAGATACACGGTGTCCCCGGCTTTAACAGCCTGAGAGTAGGTACCAATCGCCTGAGGGGCGTTTTCGGTCTGGATAACAGATTTGTTGGTCATGACCTGCAATTTCCTCTTTTCCAAAACGCCAATCGTCACCTTTGGGCGTAGCCACTGTCAACCACGCAAAGGTCTCAGTGCCGAACCCGGCCGATATGGGTCACTGCACGAATGTTCCGGACCCTGCGCATCACCCGCGCCAGATGCTTGCGGCCATTCACATGCACCACGAGGCTGACGATGCCGAAGCGCGCGTTCTGGTCTTCCACACTGATGCGCTCGATGTTTCCGTCTGCCATGGCAACGGCGTTCGCTACTTCGGCAATCACCCCGCGCTGGCGCTCCAGTTCAACCCGAAGCTCCACCGAGAATTCATCGGTAATGTCCTTGGCCCACTTCAGATGGGTCAGCCGGGCACGGCCTTCATCGTCCTCCGGCAGGCGGGAACAGGTATCTGAATGAATTACCATGCCGTTGCCAGAGTCCATCACACCAACCACCGGGTCCCCGGGAATGGGTTTGCAACAATTGGCAAAGCGTACCAAGAGCCCTTCGGTGCCGCGTATGGTGACGGCGCCCTGCTTGCTGTCCGGGGCATTTTCCAGGTTGGCCGGCGCGTCCATCACGTCATTGCCGGACACCAACTGACGGGCCACCAGATAGGCCATACGGTTACCCAGACCAATATCGCTGATCAGATCATCAAAGCTGTTGACCTGGTTGTGATTAACCACCGCCTGTTTCTGGGCATCGCTGATATCCGACAGTTTGGCACCAAAACCCTTGAGCGAACGTTTGAGCAGGGTGCGACCCAGCTCCATGGACTCGGTCCGCTTACGGGTTTTCAGCACATGCCGAATACTGCTTCGGGCTTTGCCGGTCACCACGAAGCTGAGCCAGGCAGGATTCGGGCGGGCGCCAGGCGCGGTGATGATTTCCACCGTCTGCCCGCTTTGCAGCGGTTGACTCAGAGATGCCAGATTGCGATTGATCCGACACGCCACAGAGGCATTGCCGATATCGGTATGGATTGCATAGGCGAAGTCCACCGGGGTGGCCCCGCTTGGCAGCTCCATGATCCGGCCCTTGGGCGTAAACACATAGATCTCGTCCGGGAACAGGTCAACCTTGACGTGTTCAATGAACTCCATGGAATCATCCGCGCGTTCGCGCATTTCCATGAGCCCCTTCACCCACCGATCTACCCGGGATTGATTGATGGTGGTCACGCCGGAGGCTTCGTTTTTGTACATCCAGTGGGCAGCAATACCATTGTTGGCAATGTGCTCCATTTCCTCGGTCCGGATCTGGATCTCGATGTTCACGTGCATGCCGAACAGGGTGGTATGGATGGACTGATAGCCATTCGACTTGGGCATGGCAATGTAGTCCTTGAAACGCCCGGGCAGGGGTTTGTAAAGACTGTGTACGGCGCCAAGTATGCGATAACAGTTGTCCTCGGTATCCGTAATAATCCTGAACGCATACACATCCATGATTTCATGGAAGGATTTCTGCTTGAACTTCATCTTGTTATAAATGGAGTTCAGGTGTTTCTCCCGCCCCAGAATGCGGCCCGGAAGCCCACGCTCCTCCAGCTTTTCCTGCAGCTTTCCCCGGATGTCTTCAATGATCTCCCGGTGACTGCCACGAAGCTTCTCCACCGCCTTGGAAATGTACTTGGCGCGCATGGGATAGAGCGAGGAAAAGCCCAGATCTTCAAGCTCGGTACAGATGGAATGCATGCCCAGGCGATTGGCAATGGGCGCATAGATATCAAGGGTTTCAGTGGCGATACGCAGGCGCTTCTCGTACGGCATTGGGCCAAGGGTGCGCATGTTGTGCAGACGATCCGCCAGCTTCACCAGAATCACCCGGATATCCTTGGCCATGGCCAGGGTCATCTTCTGGAAGTTTTCCGCCTGGGCCTCCGCCCGGGAGCGGAACTCAATCTGGGTCAGCTTGGAGACACCATCTACCAGCTCGGCCACATCCTCTCCAAACTGTTCCGCCAGCGCATCTTTTGGAATGCCGGTATCTTCAATGACATCGTGAAGCATGGCTGCCATCAGGCTCTGATGGTCGAGCCGGAGGTCGGCAAGAATTCCGGCCACAGCCAGGGGGTGGGTAATATAACGGTCGCCGCTTTTACGCATCTGGCCTTCGTGGGCCTGCTCGGCGTAATAGTAAGCCCGTCGCACCTGATTGATGCGATTGGTATCGAGGTAGGAACTGAGCTCTCTGGCCAGTTCTTCTACCGTTGCCTCTGCTGCGACCACCGCGCCTCCATCGTTCTCAGTGTACCGGGGACAAAAAAGCCCGAATGCGTGCATCCGGGCTTCCGTTGTCCTTCTTGGCAGGCTCTATAGTTACACTATAAAACTGCGGAGGCAGATTTCAATGCTTCTCAGATACCGGCACGTATTTTTACGCATCGCCGGCGACCGGACGAACTCAGTCGTCGTCTTCTTCCAGCAGAAGATCGCGGGTCACCTTGCCTTCTGCAATCTCACGCAGGGCAATAACGGTCGGCTTATCATTCTCTTCCGCAACCATCGGCTCGGCACCCTTGGTGGCGATCTGGCGGGCGCGTTTGGTGGCCAGCATGACCAGCTGGAATCGGTTATCTACGTTTTCCAGACAATCTTCAACGGTAACTCGTGCCATTATCTTCCCCGAACAAAAAGAATCACTGATTTAGCAGACCGCGTAGTTTACTGGCCCCGGCTCAATTTGTATACAGTGAAAACCACCATCACCCGCGAGCGGACAAGTCCCGCAGCAACTCACCGTGGCGAACCTGCTGGGTGGCCATTTTCAGCCGCTGACTGCGGACAATGGCCAGCAGATCAGCTAAAGCCACCGCAAAGTCATCGTTGACCACCAGGTAATCAAACTCGACCGCGTGCCGGCACTCTTCCTCCGCCTCCGACAGCCGCCGTTCAATGACTTCCGGTGCGTCAGTACCACGGCCAACAAGCCGCTGGCGCAGGATTTCAGCCGAAGGCGGCACAATGAAAATGCTCACACATTCCGGAATCAGCCGGCGCACCTGTTCCGCCCCCTGCCAGTCAATCTCCAGGATCACATCCTGCCCGGTAGCGAGGGTTTCCCGCACCCACACCTGGGAGGTGCCATAGTAGTTGCCGAAAACATCCGCATGCTCCAGGAAATCACCCCGGGCAATCATGGCCTCGAACTCATCCCGGCTGATGAAGTGATAGTTCACGCCATCCTGCTCTCCATCGCGCATCGGGCGAGTGGTGTGGGATACCGACACCCCCAGCCGGGAATCCTGACGGAGCATTTCCGACACGAGGCTGGTCTTGCCCGCGCCGGAAGGAGCGGAAATCACAAACAGGGTACCCTGCCCACCGGCCTGCTTCATGGCTTGAAGACTCCTGAACAACAGTTTGCGGCCAACACGCATGGCCAGAAAGCGGCAAATTATACGGGGTTTGACTTATCTCCGCATCCCGGCCCGGGTTCAGCTGTTAGTATGAACGCAAACACCCACAGTAAACGGATACCGCCATGGAAAAACTCCTGATCATCATGGATCACCACCATAAAGACCAAACCGCCCTCGCCCGTGGCGTGGCACTGGCCCGGGTAACGGGCGCAGCGGTGGAGGTCGTGGCGTTTGTGCATGAATATCTGGATGCACTGCCGGGCGATCCGGAGGTACAACAACGGGCCCGAGAGGCGCTCATGGAACATCGCCAGAAATGGCTGGAACAGATGCTGGCGCTGGCCGATTGCAATGATCTGAAGATCCATGCCCGAACGGTCTGGGAAAAGCACATTCACCTGTGGGTAATTGCCCAGTGCCAGAAAGAGAACGTTGGTGTCGTGGTAAAGACGGGCCATCGCTCAGAAACCTTCCTGTATACCCCAACCGACTGGCACCTGATTCGCGAGTGCCCGTCACCGGTGATGCTGGTGGCGGAGAACAAATGGAACAAGGCTCGGCCAATCCTGGCGGCGGTGGACCTGAGCTCCGACAAACCCGTGAAGAAAGCCCTGAACAATCGCATCATTGATCGCGCCTGGCATCTGGCGAAGGCTCTGGAAACAGAGCTGCACCTGGTGCACGCACTTCATACCTCGGTGGTTCTGGCCGACCTGGACATCATCGACCCTCTGGCCCACGCCAGAAAACGGGAAGCGGCCCTGAAACCGCAGATTGAACACCTGTGCAACACCTGGCACCTGATGCCGGAACAGGTCCACATCGAATCTGGCCCTGCTCAAAAGATCATTCCCAGTGTTGCCAACCGGATCAAGGCCGACATGGTCGTCGTCGGCACCACCGGTAAAACCGGCCTGGCCGCCCGTGTCATCGGCAACACGGCCGAAAAGGTGCTGACGCATTTGCGGACCGACCTGCTCGCCATCAAGCCGGCGGAGTAAACCGCACGAACGCCGGGGAGGCACCAACCGCCCCGGCTTATACCTCACTCCAGATTCTGCACCTGTTCCCGCATCTGCTCGATCAACACCTTGAGATCCACCGCAATACGGGTAACCGCCGCATCGATGCTTTTGCTGCTGAGGGTGTTGGCTTCGCGGTTCAGCTCCTGCATCAGAAAATCCAGGCGCCGGCCGATAGCATCGTCGTTCTTCAGGGTGTCGGTAACCTCACTGATGTGGGCATCCAGCCGGTCCAGCTCCTCCGCCACATCACTTTTCTGGGCCAGCATGACCATTTCCTGGGCCACACGCTCCGGATCCAGCTCCACTTTCGCCTTCTCGAACCGGTCTTTCAGATTCCCCTCCTGGGCGGCCAGCAGTTGCGGCATTTTCTCACGCACCTCAGCCACCAGCTTACCCATGGTGGCCAGACGATCCTCGAACAACGGCCTCAAGCGCTCGCCTTCCCGTTCGCGCACACTCGTCAACTCAGCCACGGTATCGGCAAACAGATCTGCCGCTGCCTCCTTCGCCGCGCTGTAGTCTTTTTCGGGCAGAGACATCACTCCCGGCCAGCGCAGAATATCGAGCGCATTGATGTGGGCCGGGTTATCCAGCATACGGTTGATATGATTGGCCGCCTCATTCACAGCCCGGGCCAACTCATCACTGATTTCAAAGCCCTGGACATCACTCTCGGCCGACTGCAGGCGCATGGAGATATCGACCTTGCCCCGCTTCAAGCCCTGCTTGCGCAATTCCTCCCGAAACCTGTTTTCAAGCTCACGAAAAGCCTCCGGCAATCGGAACGAAGGTTCCAGATAGCGGTGATTCACGGTACGAATCTCACAAGTAAGAGTACCCCAGTCACCCTGGGCGTCCTTGCGGGCAAAAGCAGTCATGCTGCGGATCATAGTGACTCCAGTGTTCGTCAAAGGAACATCGAGTTTAACAGGCAAACACCCGGAGCGGCGAACCCGACCAAAGGGGCACGCAGCGTCCCCCGCCGGGCACTTGCTACATGCTATACTCGTTGCCCTTTCAAAACGCCCGACCGGCACCAGCCGGACATTCATATTCAGAAACAGGACACACTATGCGACCAAGCGGCAGAACGCCTGAGCAACCCAGAGACGTCCGCATCACCCGGAACTACACGCGCCACGCCGAAGGCTCGGTGCTGGTGGAATTCGGCGATACCAAGGTGATCTGTACTGCCTCTGTCGAGAACAAAGTACCACCGTTCCTGCGCGGCGAAGGCAAAGGCTGGATCACCGCCGAGTACGGCATGCTGCCCCGCTCCACCGGCAGCCGCATGGGCCGGGAAGCTGCCCGTGGAAAACAGGGTGGCCGCACCGTGGAAATCCAGCGCCTGATCGGCCGCAGCCTGCGCGCGGTGATCGACCTGGAAGCCCTGGGCGAGCGCACCGTGACGCTGGACTGCGATGTGCTGCAGGCCGATGGCGGTACCCGTACCGCGTCGATCACCGGCGCCTACGTCGCACTGGTCGATGCGGTCGACACGCTGATCAAACGGCGCAAGTTGAAGAAAAGCCCGATCCACGGCCAGGTTGCGGCGGTCTCGGTCGGCATGCTCGGCAGCACCCCGGTGCTGGATCTGGACTATGCCGAGGATTCGACCGCTGATACCGATCTGAACGTGGTGATGAACGACGGCGGCGGCTTCATTGAAGTGCAGGGCACAGCCGAGGGCCATGCCTTTCACCGCAGCGAGTTCGACGCCATGCTCGACCTGGCAGCCGCTGGCATCGAGCAGCTGATTGCGCTGCAGAATCAGGCGCTGGGGCGCGCCTGAGCATGGCCCGGCCGCGCCTGGTCATCGCGACCGAAAACGCCGGCAAGCTGGCCGAGTTTCGCCAGATGCTGGAGCCGCGTGGTTTCGAGGTGCTGCCGCAAGCCGATTTTTCGGTGGCTGAAGTCGAGGAGACCGGGGCCAGCTTTGTCGAGAATGCGCTGCTGAAGGCGCGCGCGGCGGCTGCGGCATCGGGTGTTCCCGCGCTGGCGGATGACTCCGGCCTGGTGGTCGACGTGCTGGAAGGTCGGCCCGGCATTCGCTCGGCGCGCTACGCTGGCGAGCCGGCCAATCCGAAAGCCAACATCGAACGCTTGCTCGAAGAGTTGCAGGGGCTTCCGCGCGAACGCCGCGGTGCCTCATTCTACTGCTGCCTGGTCTTGCTGCGCTATCCCGAAGACCCGGCACCGCTGATCGCGACCGGGCGCTGGCAGGGGTACATTCTCGAGGCGCCGCGAGGCGAGGGAGGATTCGGCTACGACCCGGTGTTCCTCGAGCCCCGTCTCGACGTGACCGCTGCCGAGCTGCCGGCGGTCGAGAAGAACCGCATCTCGCACCGCGGCAAGGCGCTGGAACAACTGCTGGCCCAGCTCGATGCGGAGGGGCTGTAGGCGGGTCGTTTGGTCAGTTCGTCATCTTGTCGCTTCGAAATGACTCGCGACCAAACGACCAAACGACGAAACGACCAAACGACCAAACGACCCACCCCCCCGTTGATGCCTGAACTCTCCCTGCCCCCGCTGTCGCTCTACATCCACCTCCCCTGGTGCGTGCGCAAGTGTCCGTATTGCGATTTCAATTCACATGCGCTTAAAGGTGATCTGCCGGAGGCGGCCTATGTCGCGGCCTTGCTCGAGGATCTGGAACTGGATCTGCCGCGGGTCTGGGGCCGGGCGGTGCATTCGGTGTTCTTCGGCGGCGGCACGCCGAGCCTGTTTTCGGCCCGTGCCATCGGCGAGATTCTTGACGGCGTGGCCGCGCGCCTGCGCCTGGCGCCGAGCGCCGAGATCACGCTGGAGGCCAACCCGGGCACGGTCGAACATGACCGTTTCGAGGCCTACCGTGCCGCAGGTGTCAATCGCATTAGCCTCGGTGTGCAGAGTTTCGACCCTGTCATGCTGCAGCGTCTGGGCCGGATTCATGACGGCGATCAGGCACGCGCGGCCGTGCAGGCGCTGATCAAGGCCGGCTTCGACAATTTCAATCTCGACCTCATGTGGGCGCTGCCGGGTCAGGACATTGGCGCGGCGATCGCCGACCTCGAGAGCGCGCTGGCCTTCGATCCGCCGCATCTGTCGCACTATCAACTGACGCTGGAGCCGAACACGGTGTTTGCAGCTCGGCCGCCCGTGTTGCCGGACGAGGAGACGGTCTGGGCGATGCAAGACGCGGCCGCCGAGCGCCTGGTCGCGGCCGGATTTGAAAACTACGAGATCTCGGCCTGGGCCCGCGCGGGCCGGCCTGCCGCGCACAATCTCAATTACTGGCGCTTTGGCGACTACCTCGGCATCGGCGCCGGCGCGGCCGGCAAGATCACGCTGCCGGCCGAGCAGCAGGTGCTGCGCACCCGGCGCAGAAAGATCCCCCAATCCTGGCTGGCTGGTGCCGGGCGGGGCGCGCTCATCGCCGAAGTGGCACCGGTGCCAGCCGCCGAGCTGGCGTTCGAGTACATGCTCAACCGCAGTCGGCTGGCCGAGCCGATGCCGCTGGCAGAGTTCGAGGCCCGCACCGGGCTCGATGTCAGCGCACTCGAACCCGGACTGTCACGTGCCGTCGAACTCGGTCTGCTTGAGCGCAACGGAGACGCGCTGGTTCGGACCGAACGCGGTGCGCGCTACCTGAACGATCTGCAGGCGCTGTTCCTGACCGGCTGAGTCGCGCAGCTCAAGGCCGCGATTGTTCGATTGGTGCGGCAGTCGTTGCTGCACTCGTCTCCGTCGCTGACAGCGCAGGCTGCCCGGGAAAGGTGCGCGTGGAGCGAGGACAGGACTTGACCCCTCGCACGGATCGGTTCATGCTTCGGCGCGTTGCCTAGCCCAGGAGTTCCACATGAATCTTTCGAATCGCCTGACCCCCGTGCTGGTCCTGACCGCTTGCCTGCTTTCGCCCCCGGTGCTCGCACAGAGCTCGTCGCAGGATGAATTCTTCCAGCGAATTTCCGACTTGTGCGGCAAGGCCTTTGCCGGCCGCATGACCCACTATTCTCGGCCGTCCGACGACGGCTGGCTGGATCGCGAGGTAGTGATTCATGTCCGCGAGTGCAGTGCCGACGAGATCCGGATTCCGCTGCATGTCGGTGACAATCGTTCGCGCACCTGGGTGATCCGGCGCGAGCCCGGGCAATTGGTGCTCAAGCACGACCATCGCCACGAGGACGGATCAGAGGACGCGGTGACCTGGTATGGCGGCCACACGCGCGATTCCGGCCGGCCCGGGCGCCAGACCTTCCCGGTCGATGCCTGGTCGCAGGCCCTGTTCCTGGCCAATGGCCTGGAGGCCTCGATCGAGAATTTCTGGAGCATGGAAGTCGAGCCGGGTCGGCATTTTGCCTACGAACTGGTGCGTTCACGCCGGATGTTCCGGGCCGAGTTCGATCTGAGCCGGCCGGTCGAGGCGCCGCCGCCGCCCTGGGGCTTCGAATAAGCGTGATGGATGAGTGGCTGAGCTGGGCGCTGATGCTGCTGTTCGGCGCCCATCTGGCGGGTTTCGCGGTACTTGGCTGGCGCCGCCGGGAGTGGTATTACCTGGCGCTGGTGCTGACCTTCGGCGTGCTGACCGGATCGTTTGCCCTGCGCTTGGTTGCGCCCGATCTGGAATCTGGCGGTGTGCCGCTGTATCTCTGGCTGCGCTACGCGGCCTGGGGAGCCGCGGCGGTATCGATTTCCTGGACGGCGCTGCGGATGCAGCAGCGGCGCCGCAACTGACGCCGATCCCGGCCGGCGCAATCGTCGGTCGGGCTCAGATCGCGTATTCGATCACCAGTTCGATCAACTCGTCGCGGGTGATCGCATTGTCGTGGTCGGTATCGAAGCGATCGAAGATCTTTGATGAAGTCTCGATGCCGTGCTCGCCGAGCAGGCAGGTGACCAATTCCTTGAACTCGCGGCGCGACAGCTTGCCGTCGCCGTTGTCGTCGAATTCCTCGAACAGGGCTTCGACCAGCTCGCGTTGATTCATGACACGCACTCCCGGGGATGACGGGGCGAAATTTAGCACTGTCTCGAGTCAATTGCGACCCTTTCAGGCCAATGTCTCGTCGCGTCGACTTGCTGGTATCGTGGACGGACCGACCGACGCGCTGCGGAGGCACTCGATGACTGGATCCCGGGTTACTGCAGCGTGGTGCTTTGCGCGTAGCAGGTGCGGGTCTGCAGTTTCATCCAGGCTTCATCCACCGGTTCCCCGAGTGGTGCTTCAATATCGGCTGCGTCCATCGGATACGCGCGGGGGCCAACGATGTGGTTCAGAATCGCAGCAGTTTGTTTCTCGGGTCTGGCGCTGATGCTGCCGCCCGAAGCGGCCGTGGCAGACACCCGCATCATCGCCCATCGCGGCGCTTCGGCCTACCTGCCCGAACACAGCCGCGAGGCCTATCTGCTGGCCTACGGTATGGGCGCCGATTTTCTTGAACCGGACCTGGTGCTGAGCGCCGACGGCGTGCTGCTCAGCCTGCATGATGCCACACTGGAGGCGACCACCGATGTGGCCGAGCGCTACCCGGACCGAGCCCGGGCCGATGGTCGCTGGTATCCGTTCGACTTTAGCTTCGAGGAACTGCGCCGACTGAATCTGCGTGAACGCATCGAGTCGGACACGCAAAAACCGCGCTATCCGGGCCGCTGGCCGGCCGGGCGCGGTCGCTTCCAGCTGGTCAGCTTCGACGAGCTGATCGAGCTGACTGTCGAGCTCAACCGCATGACCGGTCGCCGGGTCGGCCTGTACCCCGAGCTGAAATTTCCGGACCTGCATGCCGAGCAGGGGCTGGACATCACGGCGGCCCTGCTCGAAGCGCTCGATCGCCATGGCCTGCCGCGCGCCGACCTGCCGCTGTTCATCCAGTGCTTCGAGCCCGAGCCCTTGAGGCGGCTCCGGGCCGAACGCGGTGATCGACTGCAGCTGGTGCAGCTGATCGGTGAAAACGACTGGGCGATCAACGCGATCGATTACGACGCAATGCGCAGCCCGGAGGGGCTGGCCACCGTTGCCGGCTATGCCGACGCGATCGGCCCGCCGCTGGCGCGATTGCTCGCGATCGACGCCGACGGTCGGCCCGGTGCATCGCGCCTGTTTACTCAGGCAAGACGGCTGCAGCTTGCGATCCACCCCTATACCTTCCGCCGCGAATCGATGCCGGTCGGAAGCTCGCTGGAGGCGATGCTCGGGCTGTTCATGCATCAGCTCAAGGTCGAGGCGCTGTTTACTGACCATCCGGATGTTGCCGCGGCGGTGCGGGCGGCTCACTTGCCGTCGAGGTAATCGCGGTCATCGAAGCTGCGCACCCACTCGGGCTTGAACGCGGTCAGCATGGTAATGATCGCGCCGTTCAGGAATCCCTCCGGCAGCATCGCGACCGGCAGGAACACGAGATAGTCGTTGACGATCCGATCGACGGGGTAGATGCCTGTCAGCCACAGCAGCGCGGCGCCGGCGAGCGCCGCTGCGGCCAGCGCCAGCATCGAGGCGAAGTGGGCACTGACCAGCACGTAGACGAAATAATGGCGCGGGAAGAGGTGCTCGATGCGCAGGTGCAGATGATGCGCCAACCACACCGGCAGTGCCGCGCCGATCAGGCCGTTGACGCCCAGCGCGACCCAGTCGTAGATTCCCAGCGCGGCCAGCGCAAGCAGTGCCAGAAGACTGGCGGCCAGCGCCAGCCGGGCGCCGAACACCAGCACCAGCGCCGAACTGCCGAGAAAGTGCAGGCCGAGCCCGGCCTGGGCGCCGACCTGCATGGTCCACAATCCGCCAGTCAGCAGCACTGCAGCGGCGAACACCGGTTCGAGCAGGTTGCGATGCAGCAGCCGCCAGGGCGCGGTCCACAGCGTCCATGCGGCCAGCGGCGCGAGCAGCAACCAGCCGAGCCAGGTCAGCAGCGCAGGCAGCAACTCAGCGGGTAGATTCATCTCGCCGTGCCGGGCTCAGCTACGCAGGCGATCGCCGGTGCGCACGATCCATCCGAGCACCGCAAGTGCTGCCGAGATGAAACCGGTCAGCGCTTCGATATTGGGGATGCAGTCGTCGGGGCTGCGATTCATCTCGATCCTGTCGAAGCTGTCGCTCGTGGGGTGCCGGCAATCGCCGGATGGCGACCGGCATCATATCGCCCGTCCCGGGAGCGGGTGTGCAGATCGCTATACTTGAGTCCCTGACCTTTGCCGCAAGCGCCCATGTCGCCACGTCCACGCAGTTTCGAGACCCGCAGCGATCCCGAGGATGACGCCGTCGACGACGGTTCGCCAAGCAAGACCGCGCTCAAGGCCGAGGATCGTGCGCTGCAGGATCTCGGCGTGGCGCTGGCCGAGCTTCCGGCCGGACCGCGTAAGCGCCTGCCGATCGACGAGGACTTGCGGCGCGCGCTCGAGGAGTACAACGCAATCCGCGCCCATGGCGCAAGGAAGCGTCAGCGCAAGTTTCTCGGACGGCTGCTGCGCCAGCTCGATACCGAACCGCTGCAGCGCGCGGTCGATGCGTTTCGCGAAGGCCGTCAGGCCGATGCCGCGGCGCTGCACAGCGTCGAGCGCTGGCGCGAGGAACTGGTTGCCGATGACGCGGCCTTGACGCGCTGGATGATCGAGCACCCGGAGACCGATGTGCAGCACCTGCGCGGCCTGATCCGCAATGCGCGCAAGGCCGGTGACATCGCCAACCCGTCCGAGCGGCACAGCCGCGCCTGGCGCGAATTGTTCAAGGAAATCCGCGACCGGATGAATGCAGCGGTTCGGGCGAGCAGCGAAGCTCAGGACGAGGCGCGCTGACGCAGCAACTGTGAGGCCAGCAGCACCAGCACGCTGCCGATCAGGGTGCCGGGCAGGGCACCGAGCAGGAGGCTGATGATCAGGCCGGCATAAAGCGCGGCGCCGCCGGCAACAATTGCGAAGGTCCCGGTAGCACCGGCCACGACGCGCCGACGGCGCAGTTCGAAGGCCAGCACCGCCGCGATCACCGGCACGACCATCAGTGTGCATAGCCCCAGCCACCAGAGTCGACCGGTCCAGAAACCGGCGCTGCCGGGAACGCCGGCATCGATCGCCAGATCAAGCCGTTCGCCCAGCCAGGCCGCCGGCAACTCGGCCAGCTTGTGCCACAGGTACAGCGGCATGCCGAGCGCGCTCAGCAAACCAACCGCGCGTGTCAGCGAGCGCAGCTCCAGCAGCCGGCGCGCGATCGGCTCGATCAGCAGCACCGCGCCGACTTGCAGCCACATCACGCCGATCAGCGCCAGGGTTGGCGGCAGCATGTTGCTGCGGCCTTCCAGATCCATCCCGATCATGCCGGTCGGGTAGCCGCTGGCAACGGCGGCCGCCAGCCAGAGCAGTCCCAGCGCGATCAGCGCCATGCCGATCAGCGGCCCGCGAAAGCGACCGCGCTTCCAGGCGATGCCGAGCTGCTGAGGCAGCAGCCAGACGACGAAGGCATTGATCCAGCCAACCGCGAGTGCGCCAGCAGTATCGGCGGCCATCACGCGTTCGCCAAGCTCGGCGATGCCGGCGGGCCCGGGTAGCCCGGCGCGCAGCCAGTCTACTGCGGCGGCCAGCAGGATCAACCCGGCGACTGCGACCAGGCCGAAGCGCCGATCGGCCGCAGCACTCAAGGGCAGCAGCGCCTGCACCGTCAGCAGCATCAAAAGAAACCACAGATGCACCGTCAGCGAATGATTCAGCGGCCCCAGCAGCCGCCCGCCGGTCCAGGTCGAGAGCAGCGCCAGCACCGCGACCACTGCGACATAGGTCAGTGCAGGCCGCGCCATTGCCAGGGCCCGGCTGGCCCACCAGTGCAGCTGGCGATGATCGCACTGGCGGCGCTGCTCCACGCCCGGCAGGCTGGCCGCGGCCGAGACGAACACGAACAGCGGCACGACCTGTACCAGCCAGGTCAGCAGGCCGGCCGCGCTCCAGACCTTGAGCAGGTGATCGGTGCCGACCAGCAGGCCGTCGTCCATGCGCGGCAGGGTCGCGAGCCAGTGGCCGAAGACCACTACCAGCAGCGCGACGGCGCGCAGCGCGTCGAGGTAGAGGTCGCGATTCGAAGTCTTGCCGGTCACGGCCGGCTGCCCGGCGCGCGACCGGACCCGGAAAAGCGAAAGGCGCCGTCGAGGCGCCTTTCATCCTGTCGTCTCAGGCGACGACCACCTGGAGTATTGGTGGAGCGGAGGAGGATCGAACTCCCGACCTTCGCATTGCGAACGCGACNNCTCTCCCAGCTGAGCTACCGCCCCGGTCAAGCAGTCTCGATATCTTAGCGGAATCCAGCAGCGCGGGGGCGTGCAGCGCCTGATTACGGGTCTGATTGCAGTCATGGCTTGCGTTCCGGGTCGGGGTGGACCCGAGCGTAGCGGTTGCTTGCTCGTGCGGCAAGGGTGAACCGAAGCCGGGTGAATTCCAGCAGCATCGTTGATGCGCCGCGACCGCTCACTCTGAAGCCGCAGCCGGTCCGGAATCGCTCTCAGCCCGGGCCAGTTCAATGGCTGCGATCAGCCCGCTACCGTCCGGGCGATTTTCGAACAGCAGCCGGCCGCCGTGGGCACGAGCAATGGAGGCGGCGATCGTCAGCCCCAGTCCCTCGGATGGCGAGGGCTCGGCACCGGCGCTGCGCGCATTCAGGCGCGCCAGTTGTTCAGCCGGCAGGCCGGTACCCTGGTCGATCACCTCGATGCGTACGCGACTGCCGACTGCGCGGGCGCGCAACAGGATTCGGCGGCTGCTGCTGGCGTGAGCAAGCGCATTGTCCAGCAGTGCATCGAGTGCGATCAGCAGAAATTCAGCCTGGCCGAGCAGATGAAGTCCTGCGGGTGCCTCCGCGTCGATCTGCTGACCGCGGGCTGCGGCGATCGCGGCATGCGCCTGGCCGGCCTGGGACAGCAGCTCGGCACAGTCCACGCGGATCCGTTGCTGCTGCAGCAGCAACGGATCCAGTCGTGCCAGCAGCAACAGCTGCTGCACCAGCCGATTGGCGCGGTCGATCCCTTCGCGCAAGCGTCCCAGCGATTCGCGCAGCTCCTCCTCGTTGCCGGCGAGCAAGGCATTCTCGGTGTGAATGCGCAGCGCGGCCAGCGGGGTGCGCAGTTCGTGCGCGGCGCGCGCGGTGAAGTCCTGTTCCCGGCGGAAAGACTGCTGCAGTCGCTGTAAATGCTGGTTGAGGGAGTCGACCAGTGGCACCAGTTCCGCGGGCAGGCGGCGTACCGGGATCGGATCGAAATCGCTCGGCCCGCGTCGGGCCAGCTCGGCTGCCAGGCGCCGGACCGGCAGCAGACCGCGGTCGACCAGGACCAGCAGGACCGCGAGCAGCACGGCAAAGCCGATCAGGGTGATCAACAGCACCGTGGCGGATAATGCGACGCCGAGTTCCCGGCGCGCATGATCGTCTTCGGCGACCAGAATCCAGGCATTCTGATGCTGGCTTTGCAGCACAAAAACGCGCCAGCCCGAGACGCTGTCGTGGAATCCGGGTGCCAGCGTGGTGATCGGTTCAGAGGGGGCATTGGCGGAGCGCATCCGCAATCGACCATCGGCAGAAAAGATCTGCAGCGCCACATGCAACTCATATTCATGCCCGCCGCCATCGGGGTAGATACGGTCGTGGCCGATCAGCATCTGTGGCGCCGTGCTTTCGGGCAGCTCGAGCACGACGCCGCCGACGGGTTGCTCGACCGACAGGGCGACATCGAACATGCGCGCTGCACGCGCCAGCTGCGCATCGAGCAATTCGCCGGACTCGTGCGCCAGAAAGAGGCGCGCGACCAGCAAGGTGGCGAGTGCTGCAACCAGCGCCGTGATCGAAATGCCGATCAGCAGCAAGCGGCGCAGCGACAGGCGTGCGGTCGATCCAGGCACCGCTTCAGTGCCCGACCAGGCGATAGCCAACGCCACGCAAGGTTTCGATCCATTCCGGTCCGAGTTTGCGCCGGAGCTGGTGGATGTGCACCTCGATCGCGTTGCTGCTACCGCTCTCGTCCCAGCCATAGATCGCCTGCTCCAGCGCTGGCTTGGTGGCCGCGCCGGGATGACGGCTGGCCAGGTGCAGCAGCAACTGGAACTCGCGGCGTGGCAACAGCAAGTCGCGACCATCGAGTTCGGCCTGGTACTTTTCCGGGAGGATGCGCAATGCGCCAATCCGGATTTCATTGGTCGCGCGGCCTTCGGCACGCCGAATCAGGGCCCGCACGCGGGCCAGGAATTCGTCCAGCGCAAACGGTTTGACCAGGTAGTCGTCGGCACCGGCATCAAGGCCCTGGACCCGGTCGTCGATCGCGTCGCGTGCCGTCAGGATCAATACCGGAACCTGATGGCCGGCATGGCGCGCGCGGCGCAGGACTTCAAGCCCGTTCAGGCGCGGCAGGCCGAGGTCGAGCACGATCAGGTCGAACTGGCCGGTGGTCAGTGCGGCCAGTGCGCTCGGACCGTCACGACACCAATCGGCCTCGAAGCCATGGCGCGTCAGTGCGGTCCTGACACCGCTGCCGATCAATTCGTCGTCCTCGACCAACAGAATACGCATGACGTCAGGAGTACTCCGGTTGGCCGGGTCGAGCTTCAGACCGGCGCAAGGCTTGCCGCATTCCAGCCTGGCGTGACTGATCGATCACCAAGCCTGAGCCAATCATACGGCAGCCGGTGGATGCCGTGCTGCCGATTGAAAGTCGGCCGCAGTCGGGTCAGGAACCCGACCCTGGCGACGGACATGCATCGCTTGCGTCGCCAGCCGCAGCGACCAGCATCACGCTCAGTTCCCGACCGCGCTCCGACCAGCGTCGCAGTTCGATCATGGACTGCCGGACACCGGTTCGGTCGAGCTCGGCGGAGGGCAGGATCAGCAGCACGCAGCCAGGGCCTGCGGCTCGAAGCTGATCGGCAATAGCCTCGGCTTCGGCGAGCTGCAGGACCCGCCGGCCCGATGTTGCCACCGCAATCTCGTAGGCTGACTCGATCGAGAGTGTCGCCAGGATCGGCAGTGACCGGTACGGTGGCTCGACCAGTACCGCAAGATTGTGCTCCCGGTCGTAGCGAATCCGGTCCCACAGGATGCCGAAACTGGAATTGGCTCCGAGCAGCATCACAACCAGGCCGAAGGTCGCGGCCAGGGCGATCCGGCGGCGGCGCGCCGCGCGGGTCGAGATGCTGCTGAGCCCATCCAGCACCACCATGCTGATCAACAGCGCCAGAAACGGCAGCATCGGCAGGCTGTAATGCCAGCGATGCTGGGGTGCCAGCAGCAGCAAGGCGCTGGGCACCAGGCCGAGGATCGCCAGCCGGCGTAAGGTCGGACTGCGGCCGAGCAGGTTCAGGCTGCGGCGCCACTGGATCAACGGGATCAGGCTCCAGGGCAGCAACTGCAGCATCGGTCCGAGCAGTTCACGATGGGCCTGGCGCAGTCCACTCAGCGCGGGTTGGTAGAGCGTGCCGGTCAACTGTGAATCGGCCAGCATGGCCGGGTCGATCCGGCTGCGCATGGCCCACCACCACGGTATCGAAATCAGCAGCACCAGCACCAGCCCTGCCAGCGGTCGCACACGCCGCAGCGTGGCGCGCCAGCCGGGTGCCAGGGGCACAGTATCCGGCGGTGCAGTCGAGGGCACCAGCCGCAGCGCAATCAGCAATGCGATCAGCAGAAACAGCGGGATGTGCGGACCTTTGGCCAGCACCGCCAGGCCAAACAGCGTCCAGCCGACCCACAGGCCGAGCCTGCGACGCATCGGCGCGACGCAGTCGGCGGCCAGCAGCAGACTGGTGATCGCGGCAAAGCAGAGAAAGGCGTAGAGCGTATCGGGCCTTGCATCCTGGGCGAAGAAGCCGAGTGCCGGCGAGGCGGTGTAGATGGCGCCGGCCAGCAGGCCGGCGGTGCGACCGGCCAGGTGCGAGCCAAGCAGCACCAGCAGCACCACGGTCGCCAGCGCAGCCAGCAATGACGGCATGCGCGCATCGAGGATCGTGATCGCTGCTGCCGGATCGCCGCTGCGCAGACGCGCCACGCCGAGCGTGGCCCAGTAGCTCAGCGGTGGTTTGTTCAGGCGGGGCTGCTGATTGAAGTACGGGACCAGCCAGTCGTCGCGAGTCTGCATTTCCGTGGCGGTCTGCAGCACCAGCGCCTCGTGCTTGTCGAACGGCCGGCTTGACAGACCCGGCACGGCGATCAGGACAAATGCCAGCACCAGCAAGACCGCCGCGGCAGCCTGGCCGCTGCGGCCGAGGAGTTCATTGCGCATCGGCAGCCGCCTCGATCGTCTCCTTGCGAATCAACCACAGATTGCGCAGATAGATAACAAAGCCGGTACTCTGACCGAGGATGAACACCGGATCGCGGATCGAGATGGCATAGGCCAGCAGCAACAGCGCGCCGCCCATGCTGAGATACCAGAACGACACCGGAATCAGGCTGCGCCGCTGGCGCTCACTGGCCACGATCTGGACCAGAAATCGCGAGGCGAACAGCACCTGCCCGGCAAAACCGACCGCCATCCACAGGTTCATTGATCACGATCCATCAGTACCGGTCGCTGCATCGCGCGGTGCTTGAGCCAGAGCACGCCAAACAGGTCCGGAACGCCGACCCGGAGCCGATCCAGCGTGCCGTATTTGGACACGCCGGTGCTGCGTGGCCGATGGCCGACTTCGACTTCGATCACCTCGACACCATGCATCCGGGCCAGGGCAGGCAAAAAGCGGTGCATGTGGTCGAACCGGGGCAGTTCCAGGAACAGCTTGCGCTGGAACAGCTTCAGGCCGCAGCCGGTGTCGCTGACACCATCGTCGAGCAAGGCCATGCGCACGCGATTGGCAATGCGCGAACCGACCCGCTTGATCCAGCGATCACGGCGTTTGACGCGGCAACCCGTGACCATCCCGACCCGCGAAGCTTGCGCGTGATCCAGCAGCGCTTCGACCAGTCGTCGGGTATCGCCCGGCACGTTCTGGCCGTCACCATCCAGGGTCACGATCCAGCCGTACCGAGCCGCTTGCACGCCGATGCAGATCGCTCGGCTCTGGCCGCCATTCGATTGGCACGGGATCACGCGCAAGCCCGGCCGTTGCGGGATCAGCTCGCGCAGCACCTCGAGGCTGTGGTCGGTGGAACCATCGTCGACCACGATGATCTCGAAATCAGCCGTCAGCATCCGGCCGCAGTGCTCGATTTCTTCGACCAGATCGGCAATGCAGTCGGCCTCATTGAATACAGGCACGACGAAGCTGATGCAATCCAGACCCAGCGCCGTAATCTGGTTCTGCTGCTGGCAGCGCGATTGCTCGGACGGGTGTTTGGCGATCGATGTTGGCGCAGATGACGGCTCGGGCGCGAGCGGGTGCGGGTCCTGCCATGGCTGGGGCGCAACCGACAGGTCATGGAGTGCCTCTTGCGAGATCGTGCGGCGCGGCCGCGGTTGCTGCGCTTCGGAGGGCAGCGCACTCTGGATGGCGGGGTTCGGTCGTGGATGCATGTCTGCGTCGCTCGGGTTCGATGTTTGAAGATGGGAAGGCATGCCGATTCAGCGCCGTCGCGCGGCTAGTTTCTGTTCCAGGGTTTGAAGCGCCTGGCGAACCTCCTCGCGCCGGCCGCGGTCGGCCAGTTCACGGCCCGGGCGATCCGGCGCCTCGAGCGCATGGCGCAGGCGCACGCCGGCCTCGGCCAGATGTTTGCGATCCAGTAGAAATTTGCCGAAAAAATAGTTTGAATCAATGCCGTCCGGGTTCAGTGCCAGGCCGCGCTCAAGGTGTTGCCGGGCCAGATTCTGGTCGCCGAAACCAATCGGCCAGCCCGGCACTTCGTGATACAGCACGCCGAGCGAGGTATGTGCGCTGCCGGCCAGGATCTGTTCGTCAATCTCGATCGCGCGCTCGAACGCGCGCCGTGCCGCCTTGGCCCGGCCGAGCGCCTTGAGTCCGCCAGTACCGGCCCAGGTCGAGTAAATGATTCCCTGCCAGGTCAGCAGGCGCGCATCCTCCGGGTTTGCGGCGACCAGTTGATCAGCCTGCTCGGCCAGTTCACCGAAGGCCTCGCGGCGCTGGTTTTCAGGCGTCTCGTAGTTGATCTCGGCCCAGCGCTGCTGAAGCTCGATCAACGGGTCCGGTTCGGCGCAGGCCAGAATCGGGACAAACAGGAGCAGTAGGGCAAGCGGCAGGGCAAGCAGCGCCAAGCTGTGGGGTCGTCTGGATGCAAACATGATGAAGCTTCTCCGTGGTTGTTCATTGAACGTTCATTGAGCAATGCGAAATCGAATCGAGCGGCCTTGAACCCGCCTTATTCACCATCCGTCCG
>NPIE01000511.1_pt1 | contig 34483 bp, 30 predicted proteins | sample 8637661 | NCBI WGS metagenome assembly NPIE01 (sample SAMN07420842, study PRJNA396082) | bioreactor metagenome | isolation source: sample BA12 brine-fed electro-methanogenic bioreactor BA | place: Japan: Kochi | collected 2016-12-09 | reverse complement strand
CATGGAAAGGATATCTGGGGCTTATTTTGATATAAGTCTTCTCGTCCCCGAGGGGAGAGGGAGAGATGCAGGAGATGCAGGAGACGCAGGAGACGCAGGAGACGCAAGAGACGCAGGAGGGGCAAGATAGGGCGAGGGGGGCGGTGTGAGAAGCTGATGGGGAAGAAGCGCCACCCCAAAGTCGTCATCATCTCCGCAAAATCCGAGGTGCGAGGGTCGCCGTCCGCCCGATACCCCGCCGCCCTCGCCCTGCGGCGCCTAGGTCGGGGCGGATGATACAAGAATCGCGAGGGTCAATACCTCCGATGATCTGATCCCTCCGTTTCAGAACTCTTATATCAATTCGAGACCAAAAATCCATCCCGATGAGCATCATCGCATCTGAAGAGGCAGATCCCATCATCCGCAGGTCTCTGGCGAGGGAGATTGGACTGCTGGAGATGAAAAAGAGAAGGACGGACGAAGAGATCAGGGACTTTGAGCGGAGATATGGGATGGATTCCAAAGAGTTCTTGAGAAAGTTTGAGGGGGGAGAGCTCGGAGATTCTCAGGATTGCTTCGAGTGGTGGGGGCTCTTAAGAGGCAGGAACGTCATCGAAGAGGAACTCGATAAGGCGAGAGCGGTGCTTTATTCGTGATTTTAGATTATTTTAAAAATATTAAACTCCGGATCGGGGCATACGAAGTCGTGGCCGATAAAAAGATCGATCTTTTGGAGTTCAGCTCCTCGGAGGGGATGGTTCGGGCAGGCTCCTCCTCATCGAAGGGTCGGTCCTCGAGTTCATGGAGTATCTGAAGGGAGGGTCCCGATTGAAATACAGGTTCCATCTTATGGACAAAGCCGGCGAGATGATATCCAGATATGATGATGCACCTCACCACCATACCTCCATTTTTCCGCACCACAAGCATTCTCCAGATGGGATAGTGGGATCAAAAGAGAGAGGCCTTCTGGATATCTTGGATGAAGTGGAGTCGCTCTTATTGTACGGTGAGCAGGATTATTAATTTTCGATATTCTTATATAGTGGCTTCTGTGTACCTTCTTCCTTCCATATGATAAGTGGTTATCCATTACCCACAGGAAATAGCGAAGAGCCTCAAATCTCTCGGCGAGATGGGGGGTGGCCCGCTCACCTCACATCCCTCTATTTTGGCTTGCAGATGCTGGCCATCTATTTATCGTCTTAATAATATTAAAAAATATATAATGCTTGATTTGATGAGACTCCTTGATAGAGCCGTTAAATATAATACTGTGATGCGCCGAGACAAAAAATGGATACAGATATGCCGGGCGCTGGTTGTATTCTTGGTCTGGGCCATCGCCGCCCGATCTGAACAACGATACGCCCCTGCTGGCTTTCGATCTCAATTTGGAGATGTTGTGGCCACGCCGAAGAACGGCTTGACGGTGGTCTAGGTGCAGGTGTGGGGTCCAGATGGCCGAAAAAAGATATATGAATATAGTAAGACTCAGTTAAAGAGGATTATGAGGTAGATTAGATGAGAATCGCAGTTACGTCATGCAGATCGGCTTCCACAGGGCTGAAGGTGCTCTTTGGATGCCTGATACTATCTCTTTTGGCCTGCCAGCCGGCAGCAGCCCAGAACGAAACCTTTACGCCGGTCGTCGCGCCTTTGATGGACTATGCCGAGCTCAGCTTCGTCGTCCCGTCAGAGGTCACTTCTGAGGGCGAATCGAGGTTTGAGGATAATTATAGCGTTGGGAGATATGTGGCTGCTTCTATTCTGCTAAACGGGAGCAGGGTCTATACCTTCCTTCTGTACCCATGCGACGCCCCCGAGACGTGGCTGGACGCCTTTGGAGTGAAGGCAGCCGTCGAGACCTTCAACACCGGGCTGAATCGAACGATCTACAGCCCCACCCCTTTGAACATCAGCAGTCAACCTGCCATCTGGGGAGAGCTGGAAAATCAGATCCTGGTAGCCTACCAGCCGTCGGTTGAAACCGTCTCGATTACCTTCATCGACGAGAACATCACCGAGAGCGTCCTGGAGTATCTCCTCGGATCTCTGCAGATAAACGTCAGTGAAAGCGCATCACCCCTCTGGCCCGGCTACTGCACCGGCGGCGAGGGTGAAGGGGCTGCAGAGGCCGAAGTCCAGCCGGAGCAGACCGGGGGGATGGAGACGGAGCAGACGAATGTAACAGAGCAGACCGTTGAGCCAGAGGAGATCGCGGAGACGAATCAGTCCGAAGGAACGGCGCCCGAGTTCAACAAGGAACAGGTAGAGGCCGACTTGAAGGCCATCGAAGAAAGGATGGAGGCTCTCAAGCGGTGGTGATGTTGATCGTCGAGGGTTTTTTGAGGGGCCGCATCCGTCGCCCCTCAGTCTAATTACTATTTTTGGCAGGCGAGGTCGTCGGGCTGCCGGCAACTCGTCGTCTTCGGAGATCAAATGGCTCAGCTGCTGCGGACCGGAGAGCTCGGTGGCCGTGACCAAGACCGCCTACGTCAGCCCGAAGAACCCGAACAAGATCTGGTACCTGGTGGAGGTCCAGAACAGGGGCGACTCGACCAAGGTGGCCAAGGTGGTCGACACCCTCCCGAAGGGGATGATGCTCCTTGAAGCATCCCCCGAGTTCTCATCTCACGATGAGGGTCAGGTATCCTGGAACCTGATCGACCTCGGGCCGAAAGAGACGAGGATCATCATCTATGAGGTCCAAGTTCTCTGGTCAGGGTCCTTCGAAAACAGCGTCTCGATATCCGTCGAGTCCGTCGACGGCGAGGTCGAAGCCTCGACCGCCACCACTTCTGCGGTCACCGTCGACGAGTTCGCAGGCGAGCAGCCCAAGTCGGGATGGACGACGCCTGAGTGGGACTTCGAATACGCTGCCAGCGCTGAAGGCTCGTTGTGATGATCTGATCTTGGGTATCAGCCGAAAAGAGGATTTTTCCGGCACCGTCTCACATGAAGTCCGCAAGCCCCATCTGCTTCGACTTCTCGTTCTGGAAGAGGGAGTCGATGTCCATCTTTATGATCTCCAGCCTCTGCTTGGTGTAGTCGTCGACCCCGAACTCTTCGGCCACCTTCATCGAGACCATCAGGTACTTTCTGACCGACCCCTCGTGGACGGTGAGGATCACCCTCCCGCCGCACTTCGGACAGACGTCGGAGAGGGGGGGCCTCCTGAACTTCGCCCCGCACTTGACGCAGCGGACCTTCTGGCGGGAGAAGGCCCGGAGGTTTCCGATCAGGTCCGGGAGGAAGTGGGAGTTGATCACCCTCGTCGCCACGTCCCTCTCGTCGACGGCCCGAATAGACCTCGCGAGGGCGAGTTGGGCGTCCATCTTCTCGATCATCGTCTCCAGGGTCTTGTAGGCGCTGTTTTTTGGCCCCGCGGCGATGTCGTCGGTGTCGTGGGTAAATTTGAACCCACAATACTGGGCCTCGGTCCCGAGCCTCTTCGATACGACGTCGATCAGACCCTCCACCTCCTTCGGCGACGCCCCGCTCAGAGTCGCCCGATAAAACTCAAGAGGATACTTCGAGGGGAGGTCCAGGTTGTGGGCTTCACCGTCCACCTCCTTCGGGTCGAGCCGCGTGGTCATCACGAGAGGGGCGTCCATCTTGCCTCCGCGCTTCTCCGGCAGGTACGACATCGAGAAGTTGAGGAGGGAGTCCAGAAGAAGCATCACGCAGTCCTCGTCGCCGTCGCAGTTCCTCCTCTTGGCGGCGTGGAAGAAGGGGTGGCCGTATCCTGCCGAGGCGGTGGTGTAGCCGATGAGCCGACATAAGACCCCGGCGGAGGTGTGGGGGGCTAGGCCGACGAGGAGCGCGCCGATCAGGTCCTGGGGGGTCGCGGCGTTGTAAAAGGCCTCAAGGCCGTAGAACTTCAAAAGCTCATCGTCGACGAACTTCGCCACCTTCAGGAGGTACTCGCCGCCGTCGAAGGAGAGTATGACGTCCTGGACCAAAAGTTCCAGGATCTGTTCGGGGCTCGTCAGGGGCTCGCCATAGATGTCCTCGGTGTAGCCGAGGTCCCTGAGAACGTTCACTTCGGTGTGGATCTCCCTCGGCCGGAAATGGGTGAGGGGCAGATCGGTCAGATCGTACCTGACCGTCCCGTCCTTGAAGATGAAGACGCCGTGCTTCGCCCGAAGGACCCCCTTCTCCAGGCTCTCGGGCGTCTTGTCCCGGGAGGTGAGGCCTAAAACTCCCCGGACCAGGTCCGGCTCCCTCTCGTTCAGGTGCGTGAGCGCCCGGCTGTAGATCTCCTTGACGTCGAGCTTCATGGACGCGGCGGCGGTGGTGGCCTTTCCGCATTTGGGGCACTTCTCTTTTCCCGGCAGATGGCAGGTGGGACAGAGCCTCTGAGGGAGGGTGTGGCCTGCGCACCCGCAGATAAACTCGGAGGTCTCGGCTCCGCAGCGGGGGCAGACCCTCTTTCCGATGGAGGTCTCGATGATCCCGTGCCTCCCGTTTCCAACGTGGTTTTTGGCGCACTCCCCCACCGACCGGCTCTTTCCCCCGGCATCGCCGGTGGGGAAGAGGACGTGGGGCGGGGGCCGCATCTCCCTTTTGTCCGATTTCTCGGGCCTCCCCATCCTGGACCCGACCCGAGTGGGGGCTCTCGCCATCACCCTGATCCCGGCGACGCGGTTGACGAGATCGAGGGCCGTTTCAGGCGCTGGAACCTCCGGAATTGTCGTGCCTTCGCCCATCCTCTCAGCCCCGAACGTCTCATCCTCAGACTCGCCTCCTTCCGCCTCTTCTTTCAGTTCTTTCAGCTTCAGCCCCTCGGGCTCGATCCCGAGAGAGAGGAGGAGGGGCAGGGGATCGTCCACCTCTATCCTCTGGTTCCTCAACCTGTGCAAGACGAGGAGCGTCTCCAGGGACTCCATCGCCGAGAGCGGCAGGAGAAGGGTGCCGCCTTCAAGATCCCCTTCCGACGAGACCGTCTCTCTCAGCTCACGATACTTTTCGATGGATAGGTCGTGCCAGAGGTATGTGTGGCTCGGGTGGAGGGGGACGTTCCACCGCCGCGATATCTCGATCGCCTCCTCGGACCCGGCCCGCTCAAGGCCCGAAGGGTCGCCTCCCGCCTCGACAAGCTCTGCCGCCCACCACTCAAAAGAGTAGGATGCGGGGGCGAGGGTCCTGTTGTTTTCGAGAAAGTCGCCGAAGCTGATCAGGATCTCGCCGACGTCCACGATCCTGACGACGTCGTTTTTGAGAGCTTCCGCCTCCTTCTGAGAGTCGATCCGCACCAGGTCTCCGTTCAGGAGCCTAACCGTCGGCCCCTCGATGCTGCTCACCGGCGAGACCGCCGCCGCCTTTCCGGGCTGCTCCACCTTAACCTGGGTCCCTGCGGCGAGAAAATCCTTCAAAATGACCATCGTCGCCGGGCTGAACCCGGCGGCGGCAAGGCCAGTGTTCCGGGACCTTCCGTACCGGAGCCGAAAACCCCCTGGACGGTGGGGGTGGCTGAATACCGGCCTTCCGGCGATGATGTCTCGGAGGAACTTCTCGCTTGAGGCTCCGCCGTCTTTTTTTCCGCCGCTGGCCAAGTCATCCAGCCAGTCCCACCCCTCGATCGCAAGTTTTGAGACGTGCTTTTTCAGCTTCGGCCTTTTGAGGGCGATCCCCTCGGCTGAGACGAGGGCGACGCCGCCCCGAATCCGGTTCGTCTCGATCCTCTCCAGGTCCCTATACCCCGAGACCTCCTCTTCCTCCGTCGGCTCCCCCTCGATGCAGATGGGACAGTTTCGGACCAGGGTTCTTATCTCCTGGTCGGAGGGAACGTACTGGAGCCCCGCCACCCGCCGGTAGAGGCCGATCTCCTCGACGTACCTCTCAACCTCCTCGGGCCTCGGCTTGTACCGGTCGATCCCCACCCCACGCCGGACGTAGTCGGCAACGAGGACGGAGAGGGCCTGGGCCGTCCCCCCCGCGCTCCGGATGGGCCCGGCGTAGTAGACCTTGAGGTACTCGGTCCCGTCGTCGTTTTTTCCCAGGTCCACCTTTGCGATACCTTCGATGGGAGCCGCCACGACCCCTTCCGTCAGGAGGGCGACGGAGGTCCGGATTGCGCCGTCGATCGCCTCTATCTTGGACGAGAAGCAACCGATCCTCCCCTCGGCGAAATCGAGGCCGATGGCCAGAGCCGCCTCCTCCCGGCTCATGCCTCCGGCCTCCAGTTCCCGGACCCTTTTCGCGATCCCCTCGATCCCGATCAGCTTTTCGACCCTTTCGGCGAGGTCGACGGCCGTTGGGACCTCCACCGAGAGGCTCGGGTCTTTCCCCTGACTTCGAGCCCTGCCCGCGATCTCCATCGCCTTGGCAAGACCAGACTCGAGAAGCTCGAAGTACTCTGCGGTCTTCAATCGGTTTCACTCCAGAGGAAGAGGTCCGTTGTGGGATCGTGCCTTCTTCTCGGCGGCCGTCCACAAAGCTCCTGGAGATAGACCTCGGCGGCGAAGACCGTCCCCCTCGCTAGGTGGCCTCCCCTGACGTTCCCCTCGGAGTCCGCCAGGGTTGCGTGGGCGTGGAGGAAAGGCTTTGCGTCCCTGATGGAGATGTTTCCGATGAGGCTCGATATCTCGACCGGGCGTTCGATCTCGATCGCCCTGTACTCGTGGGCCTCCTGGTCGTAGTAGCCGATCTCCGCCCTCTTCAGCGCTCCTATGGCGGTGACGGCGCCGACCTCGACCCCCAGCCTCTCGGCGAGGTTCGTGATGGTGGTCACGATCTCAGAATCGTGATCGAGGCTGCAGAGAAAGCACCTTCCGGACCTGAGTTCCTGAACCAAAGACAACGCTTACCCCTTCTTATTTATCCGAAATACGCCCTCTCCGTTGAAAAAGGATGTGGTGGATCCCCCTTTCATCACTTTCATCGTATCTCCTCAAGAAAGTCGCCGACCTTCAAAAAGCCCCTCCTCCGAGCTAGCTTCTTCATCTCCCGCATCATTCCCGATCCGTACTGCATCGCCTTCTTCTCGCGGTAGGCGATCTCGTTCGGCATGTGTTGAGCCGCCACCTCCCGAAGCGGCCTTTTGCGGACGCCGCCACCGACCTTCTCCTCAGGAGGTATCGCCATGGCCTTCCTCGCCACCCGGACGTCCAGGTAGGGTAGCGAAAAGTAAGCGCCGAAAAGTCCGGCCACCGCCTGGTCCCGCGCCGCCTGGACTGCAAGGCCCAAAAAGTCCCGCTCCAGATCCGAGCCGAGGGTCACGGTCTCCAGGTATCGGGCGTAGCCGCCGAAGAGCTCGTCCGCCCCCTGGCCCGCAAGAATCCTCTCGTATCCGTGATCACCGGCCCACTCCGCCACGAAGTAGAGGGTGGCGGCGATGGAGGCGTCGACGGGGTTTGGCCTGGGGATGACGGCAAGAACAGCGACCAGCGACTCCTCGATTCTTCCAGGGTCGATCCTCGCCGTCTCCAGCTGTAGATCGAGAACTTCGGCGACCTCTTTTGACCGCTTCATGTCGGCAGATCCCTCGATCCCCACCACGACGCACTCCCTTCTGGCGATGGCCGCCACCAGGGCAGAGTCGACGCCGCCGGAGAGGGCGACGACCCCCTCGTCGCTGCGGAGCCGGACGGCGACCTCGATCGCCTCGGCGAGGCTGAGCTCTGGCGGCTGGGGATCAACGGCTCCGACCACTTCACCATCGCAGACGACGGTTCCCGCTGGGCAGTCGCCGGGGATTATACCGAAATGGTCTCGCGCACCGCAGCCGTCCCAGCAGAGGAAGAACTCGCCCCCGAAGTTGGATACGCTGGCGGGGTTCTCTTTGAGGACTTCCTCAACTTCGATCTTGGAGAGTCGCCTTCCATCAACTTCGACCCAGCCCTTCAACCTCGTGCCGGAAACCATGGACTCCGTCTTTCTCCAGTGGGCTAGTTATAAGATGTGCTTTCGGGATGGACCTGGCAGATCCCCTCGATCTCCATGCCGAAGTACTTCTGGCATATCTACTCGTGAACCGTCCTCGGGTCCGCGTTCGTGAAAAGAAGGAAAAGAGGTGGGCAGCTAAGATCGGCCGCCCCAGAAATTCAGACTATATCGAGAGCTTGTAGGTGTAGCCGGTGAGGAATGTCCCCTCTTCAGAGTAGGTCTGGCCGCCGGAGGATATTCCCAGGGTATGATACTGGTTTCCGGCGACGTTCAGGCTGTAGGTTCCATCCAGGGGGTCGCCGCCCTGGCCGTCGCCTCCGACGTAAGAGCCGTCGACGAAGACGCTGTAGCCCGTGAGCCAGCCCGAGCTGAGGATCACCCTCGCAGATCCTGCCGAGGGCCACGGAGCAGAACCTGGTCCAGGCGCCGGTCCCGGCGACGGAGGCCAGCCGCCGCCGCTCACGTCCACGATGGCGACGTTGCTCGGCTGGTTGTTCAATACGAAGAACAAGATGTGTCGCCCGACCTCATCGGCCTCGAAGATAAGCCTGCTGTAACCCGGATATAAGGTGTAAGATCTGGAAACGAGCCTCTCGTCGGGATATATCCTGTAGAAGTCGGCCCACCCGCCACTGGAGGAATACGCAAGCATCGAGATGTATGCCCCCTGGGGACAGACGATCCGCTGGGCCCAGCTCGAGGAGCCCATGATCCAGAGAGAGTTTGTCCCCATATAGGAGGACTGGTATGCGTAATAGGACGTGGACCGGTCACCGACGTAGACCGATGACGGCTCCCTTCCGGCCGGGTTGTAGCTCTCCACCTCGCCGCTCACGGCAGGAGCACTCATCGTGAAGAAGTCGGTGAACTCTTCCGCATCAGCAGAGCCGTATTCAAAATCTTCAGGGGGATCGATGGAGCACACGATGGGGATTCCGAAGATGATGGCCAACAACAGACAGACCGCCAATCCAAAGGATTTCAAGATGAACACCTCGCTCAGATTGTATGCATCTGATGATACAAAAATTTTGGCACGGATTCAGGCCGGTTTTGGCCGATCGGCATACATCTACCCAATGCTCTCCCCTTCGAGCCACGACAATCCTCTGAAAAGTTTGATCAATGGTGAACGCGGAAATATGTTACGACTATGATATCGAGTCTTCAAACCTGAGGTGCCTATCTTGATCGTGACCGAGCACATCGACTTCCAGACCAACGGAAACGCCGAGATGACAGACCTCACCGCCAAGGTGGCGAGAGCCCTGGAGAGGTCGGGGCTTGAGAATGGAGTTGTCGTCATCTTCGTCTCTGGCGCCACTGGGGCCGTCACCACCATCGAGTTCGAGCCGGGGTTGGTGGAGGACATGAAAGATGCCCTGGAGAGGATAGCTCCCCAGGAGATCGAGTACGCCCACAACAAGAGATGGGGCGACGGCAACGGCCACTCCCACATTCGGGCTTCGGTCATCGGCCCGAGCCTCACCGTCCCCTTCTCCGAAGGAAAGCTCTTGCTTGGCACCTGGCAGCAGATCGTCTTTCTCGACCTGGACAACAGGCCCCGGTATCGGAGGATCGTCGTCCAGATCATGGGCGAGTGAAATCGTCGGCGTGCCCAAGGGATACCGATCGCGAGAAGAGGCGAGGCGCTTCACCGGCCGAAGGCCAGCAGGGCGACCAGGATCACGAACCTCACGAGGACGCTCATCCCCGTCGAGAATACGACGATCCCGACCCCCAGCCGCGGGCCGAAGAGCCCGACGTAGCGGGGAAGAAGGCTTCTCACAGCGAAGAAGGGGAGCATGAACATGCTTCCCAGCATCAGGACGATCATCGCCTGGACCGGGGTGATCCCGTTATTCGCGATCATCGGGCCGAGGAGCGATATCCCCACGATGGGGCTTGCGACGTAGGTCGTCAGGGGTACGATGCTCTCCGGCGGGATGCCGAAGACCTCCGCCAGGGGGAGGACGCTGAAGGCCTCGAAAGCCCCCCCGTCCCTGAGGGCGAAGACGACCGTCGTCATGGTGATGTAGATGGCGGCAATCTTGAAGAAGAGCCTCCTCTCCCGCCGGAAAGATCGAATCACCGCCTCCTTCAGGGAGACCCTCTCCTGGCTGCCGCCTTCTGGGACCCGGCAGATCCCCTCATCAAGAATTAGCCTGCTTGCGATCACCACCACCGATATCTTGACGAGGGCCGTGATCATGAAGACGAGGGCGTAAAACCCCCCCACAACGAGACCAAGGGCTGGAAGGACGATCGGGATCTGGTAGGTGAACAGCTCCCTGAAGTAGACGGGTATGCTGTTCATGACGGCGCAGAGGACCACCTCTTTTTCCTCCAGACACCCCTCGTCTCTGAACCTCGCCACCATCCCGTTGGCCGCCACCGCCGACCCGAGGGATACGACGAAGGCCGAGGCGCAAGCGTCGGGAAGCCTGGTGAAGGAGAAGATCGGCCTTGTGATCCGGGCCAGCCCCTGCATCAGCCCCATCTCCGTCAGGACGCCGGCACCGAAGAGTCCGATGCCGATCATCGCCAGGATCGGAGCCGCAAACTCCAGCGCCCTGAAGACGATGTCGATCATAGGATGAAGTTCTGCCTCCCGATAGATCAATCTATTCAAGGACGGAGTCCAGGGCATCCCCCGTTTTGGGGTCATTGACGGCGGAGGAATAAGGGCAGATAAGGACGGGCAAAAGGCCAAATGAGGCCAAATTAGATCGGAGATTCACAAGGTAGCACCGTTATTCTTGAAGCGGTCTGGTCCGTTTTCATCCCCTGTATTTGCGCCACCTCGTTTTCCAATTCAAAGGACTTGGGGCGAAATTCTGAGGCCTATCATTTTAGCAATATTTATATGTGATATCGGAGAGAAGTAGATCTAACAACTAAGGGGAGTAACAAGAATTGATGTGGGGTGACTTGTGATGAGATATCTTCCTTTCGGCAGGCTGGCTCTATTGATGCTGGTTTTGTCCCTGGTCGCCATCTCGGCTTCCTGGGCCCAACAGCTGGAGTATGGATCAAAGGTTAACTGGACCGACGTAGATGAATCGAGTGCGCTCAGTCCTTTCTATATGGGACCCGAGTTCGCCTTCTGGGACGGTGGAATTCGTGATGTCTTCGATTTCGAGGACCCAGTTTATATAAACATAGATCCCACCGACAATGAGGTCAGCGAAAACGATGTCCGCTTGACGCAGTTTGATTCTTGCTATGCAGGGTCTCAGGTGGCCAAGGCGGACAATGACATAGGACAGCCGCTGACGAAGTTTGGAACGGGCACCACTCCCAGGGCAGAGCTGAGGTTTTTGGACGTGAACGGCGATCGGGCCTACAGCCTCAATGACCCGATATATCTGAATGTGGTGCCGGGCAGGATTAATTCCGGCGACATCAGGATCACCAGATATCTGAGTTATCCTCCCGGAAGTAGAGTCGCGGACTCACATCTCGATAACGGCCTTCCGACCTCAACCCTTCCAGGGATGCTCAGCTTCTTCAACGCCAACGGAAACATCAACAACGGAGGATATGCCATCTACGATCGAGGGGACATCGTCTACATGGACGCCCAGTATCCCTTCTACGTGGTGACGATAAACGATGTCAGGATGTCGAAGTCCATTTGAACCTTTTCCGGTCCCCCCGTCTTCTCCTTCTCAGAAGACGTGGGGGGTCAAACGGAAAGATATTTCTTCTCGGCGAGGCGGCCCTTTTTGTCGGGAGATCCTCGCTTCGTTCTGGAACATACGTTCAAATGAACGAAAGAAGGGATTTTTCCGATTTGTCGCCAATATGATCGCCTATTGACTATCATCTCCTGCAATATCCAAAAAAGTACTTATAAGATTACGATAGACTGTAATTCGCTCTTAGAATGATGAAGGGGGGTTAATTTGAAGGGATTGAGGAGAATTTGTATGCTGACCGGACTGGTCGTGGCCTTGAGCTTGAGCGGGGCTTTGGGGCAGTTCGGGTCCAAGGTGATGGTTGGCGACGCCGACGGAGGGCGACTTATTCAAGATTTTTCGGCGCCAATGAATCCGGGTCTGGGATACTGGGACACGGGACAGAACCCAGGGATCTATGACAAAGGCGACGTTGTATACCTGGACGTTCTGGGCAATTTGGTCATAGACGCCAACGATCTGAGGCTCTCAGACTACTATCCCAACATCGCGGGAACGAAGGTCACGTCCACAGACAACGACATTAATAATAAGTTGACCGCCCTGCCCGGGTCAGCCGCAGGGATCTATTATGCGGACCTCTACGGGAGCCAGGGATACGACTTGCAGGACCCCGTATACGTCCTATCGACTTCTTCGACCGTCATGGGGGCCAAGACCTCCACAAACGACGTCCGTATCGGTTCCTACCTAGGCCTATCTCCGGGATCAAAAATCCTCAATTATTACGATAACGACGCTCCGGTGAGTCCCATGATCGTGCCGGTCTCGTCCGGGGGACCTGTAGCCAGCCTGAGATTCTACAACGCCAACGGCAACGTCGACGGGACGGGACGGCCAGTCTACGATTATGAAGACGACGTTTACATCGACATATCTCTGCCCAGCGTAGCAGCCGGCGGTTTTCCCTTCGGGTTCGTGGTGCCAAACGACGTGCGCCTATTTGCATGATGAAGCGTCAGAATAATTCGGGAAATCAGGTGGATAACATGAGGAATTTGATGACGGCCTGCATTATAGCGGGCTTGGTCTTGATGCCCTGCTTGGGGTCTGCGGGCTTTGGGGATAGGGTGACAAACTCGAGTCCAGAGGTTGGGTTGATAGTCGAGGACTTCGCAAATAACCTACCGTCGCCTTCTCCTTTCGTACAGACCCCGGTACAGATCGGGTACTGGGACATAGGTCCAAACTGGGCTCTATTTGACGAGGATGACGTTCTTTACCTCCATATAGGGGACACCATCTTGCCGGGAACGACCATCAGAGTCAACGATATAAGGCTCACGAATTCTGCCTTCGGCGCCCCTGGCTCCAAGGTAGAGGCTGCAAATGCCGATATGGAGAAGACTTTGACGCCATTCCCGGCGGGCCTTCCCAGGATCGTCTTCGTGGACGAGGGGGGGATCATGGGGCAGTACGACATCAACGAATCGGTCTACATCAAGACCGTATCTCCGCTCGGGACGATAAGCACCGGTGATATAAGGCTTAGCCCCTCACCTTTGTTGGGTTACGTGGCTGGAAGTATGGTACTGACGCTCCACGATGATTACGGCGCAGCATGCTCTGATCTGCATCCGGGCCCCAGCTTCAACGTCTGGGTACCGGGGGCGAGGGGGAAGGTCAGGTTCTACAACTCGAACGGGAACGTCTACATAAATCCTGGATCGCTGCCTAAAGTCTGGTCCAGCCCGCCGATCTACGACAAAGCTGACGACGTCTACTTCGACGTTTCAAGCCCGTCTGGGGTTCCGGCTCGAAACTTCGGCTACATAACGCCGAACGCCATACATCTCAGCGGTTAGAGCGCTCCGGCGCTCTATCGTTTTTTTCTGAAGAAGATCTTCAGGCAAAGCTTTATTTATGATTCCATCTCAAAAAATAAAGTGGAAGGACTGAATTAGAGCTGAGGACATCGATGAAGAGATCGGGGATCTTCAGCCGGGATCATGAGATTGCCTTTTAGAGAAGGATTTTAAAGAGATGGACGGTGGAGGGCGAATTGAGGGATAAAGGGTGGATGCTGGCAGCCTTAGTTCTTTTCTTATGCTCGACCTCCGCTCATGGTCAGTTCGAGTTCGAGCCGGGAGAGAATCTGGACGATTACATATCCGAGGCAAACGAATCCGGATACAGGATCTTCACGATTGGAGTCGGGATAAACGAGACCTTCAACGCCTCAGAAATGCAGCGCCATAATCTCACAAAGATCTCGAAGAGTACTGGCGGTGAGTTCTACAACGTCACGGCCTTCAGCTCCGAAGAGCTCAACCCTGTCATTGAAAAGATCGCCTCCGAAGTGGACGGGCAATCGTAGATCTCTACATCTAAAATTTCGTTATCTTACAGCCAGCGAAAATATGAAAGAGGCGAGGGCCTCTCATGACCCCCTTTACTTAACCACAGGACATTTGACCGAAGACCAGCCGGCAAGTCCTCCGAGGATCACCGTCATATCCTCCCATCCATTTCTCTGAAGGATCGAGGCCGCCACCATCGATCGAAGGCCGCTTCCGCAGAAGATGTAGACGGGCCGGTCCCTCGGCACCTCGTCTTTTCGCTGAGGAAGCTGGGTTATGTGGATATGGTGGGCGCCGGTGATCCTCCCGGACCTCTCCAGCTCGTCATCGCTCCGGACGTCCAGGATCCAGGCTTTTTTCTTCTCCTCCCGGTCGAGCCGGGCGCAGAGGTCGTGGACGTTGGCGGTGGCGATGGACTTGCTCTCTTCTCCTGCCATGTGCCAGGCCACCATCCCCCCGGCCAGATATCCACCGAGGTTGTCGAAGCCAAGCCGCAAAAGGCGCCTTATGGCCCGGTCGGGATCGTCGGTCTCGTCCACCAGCAGGACTTTCCTGCCGGGGGGCAAAAACCAGCCCGCGAAGCTGGGAACGCCGTCCTGCCAGATGCTGAGGGCTCCGGGGACGTGAGCCGCCCCGAAGGCCAGCTCCATCCTGGTGTCGAGGACGATCTCCTCCACCACCTCCTCCCCCACTGCTGTTGAGGCGAACTCCTTCGGCGAGAGGGGCGCAGGGTCGGGAACGGTGCAGAGGAGGGGCGCCCCTTCCAGGTTCAGCCTCTCCATCTCTCTGAAGTAGGGAGGCCGCTCCAGCTCCACCGCCATCTTTGCGACGAACTCCTCCTCGCCTTTGACCTGGAGCTTGGGGTTTCTCTTCCGCTCGATCCCCAGGGTCGTCCACTTCCGGTCGGCTATGGAGGCGGCACAGACCGATCCCGCCCCGTGGGCGGGACACGCGATCACCTCGTCTCCCAGGGGGAGGAGCCTGTTGAAGACCGAGTCGTAGAGCAGCTTTGCCATCTCCCGGGCCCTCTCCATCCCCATGAGGTCGACCCTCCCCAGGTCTCCGGCGAAGAGGGCGTCACCGGTGAAGACGATCCAGGGATCGCCTCCGGAGTCGCGTAGGAGGTAGCTCATGGAGCCGGGGGTGTGGCCGGGTGTGGAGATCGCCTCGAGCTTGAACCTTCCGACCTTCACCACCATGCCGTCCTCTACCGCGTCGCCGTATCTATAGCCGAGCTGGCCGTCGGCGTGCAAGATCTCTGCCCCCGTTCTGGTGGAGAGCTCCAATGAGCCCACGACGTAGTCCTCGTTTCTATGGGTCTCCAGGACGGTGGTGATCCGCATCCCCTCCGCCGACGCCATCTTCGGATAGATCTCGCAGTCCCTGCGGGGATCGATCACCACCGCCTCGCCTCTGTCTCCCAGGATGTAGGAGTAGTGAGCGAGCCCCTCAGATTCGACTCTTTCAAACAGCATAAAACTCAGCTCCGACCTCGACTGCTCAACAGCTCTCGGCGTTAAATCCGCAGTATTTTTAGGATGGAAAGCCTATATGAAGCTTGTTCTGAGCTGAAGGCTGCCGACTGATGGCGCTAAATCTCTTTACTACAATATACAGAAGAATTAATACACAACTTCGCTTATACTCAGGCCCCATGTGGGGCAAATCTATATCGATCATCATTTTTTTGATAGCGGTCCTATCGGCCGGAGCCTTTGGCCTTGAGGCCGATGCCTACGAAGATGCCGGAAGCTCGGACCTGAACGAGCTTCCCGAGACGTCTCGGAGCCTTCTGAAGTTTGTGGGCCAGGCCCTCGCCTACGTCGAGGAGAACGGCAAGGAGAGTGCTCTGGAGGAGTTCAACTACGGAACTGACCGTTTCGTCACAGAAGACCGATACATAATAGCCTTCGGATTTGATGGGACCTGCCTCGCTCATCCTTTCAGACCGGAGATGGTGGGAGAAGACCATACCGACTTTCGAGATGCTAATGGCGTGCTTTTGAACAAAAACCTGAACGGCGTTGCTTCAAGAGGGGGAGGCTTCACCTACTACGTCCGGCCCAACGCCCAGAATAACGACACCCCTGAGCTGAAGCTCTCCTACGTCGCCAGGGTCGACGACGAGTGGTGGCTCGGAACCGGGGTCTGGCTCTCGGACGTTCCGGCCGTCTTCAGCGCCGAGTCCCGCCTTGATCTGGTCGATCTCGTAGATGAGGCCGTAGCCTACGCCCAGGAGAACGGCAGGGAGAAGGCCCTAGAGACTTTCGGCGACAGAGACGGCGAGTTCGTCGACGGCGATCTTTACGTCTTTGCTTATGACTTCAACAATACGGTTTTAGCTCATCCCATCCAGCCAGAACTGATCGGAAAGAACAGGTCGGGAGAGCTAGATCTATACGGTGTCGCCATCGGTCGTGATATTATGGATGCCGCCGAGGATGGGACGAGCCTCGTCTACTATTCCTACCCGGACCCGGCGAAGAATATGACCCCCACCATCAAGCTCGGTTACGTGAGGAAAGTGGATGACGGCTGGTGGCTCGGCTCGGGGATCTACATAAACGAGGCCGGAGAGGTCGAAGAAGGCACCACCTCGTCCTATCAGCCCCCAGCATCGAAGGAGGAGCTTGTGGCCTTCGTCGAGGCTGCGGCCTCCTACGCCCGGATCTTTGGCAGGGACCTCGCGACAAAAGACTTCATGGACCTCGAAGGCCCCTTCGTGAGGGGAGACGTCTACATATTCGCCGCTGACTTCAACGGAACGAGCCTTGCTCTTCCCTACCTGCCCTCAGCCGTCGGCACAAACCGCCTCGACCTTCAGAACTCCGAGGGGGTCCGCATCAACCGGGAGATGAGGTCGATCGCCGAGAACGGGAGCGGCTTCTTCGAGTACCTCTGGACAAATCCCATCACAGGCGAGACGGAGCCCAAGACGAGCTATGTGACGAAGGTCGACGACGGCTGGTGGCTTGGGGCCGGGATCTACCTCAGTGATGAGGAGAGGGCGACTGAAGATGAAGTAACAAAAATGAGATAGCGGGCCTCGGGTTCCCATTCCCGGCATAGAATGGGGACCCCTATGGACCTCGGCCCTTTCCCCCAGGGATCGCCTTACCTCCACTCCGGCGGGAAGGCGACGCAAGAGACCCCACGCTTCTCGCACTCCTCATTGAATATCTCGACCGTCTCCCTCGCCGGAAGGCCCATCGCCTCAAGCTCCGCGACCCATTCCCTGGTCACGTTCGAGAAGGCCGCGTGCCACCTTCCCTCCTCCTCGGGGGAGAGGGCGATGAAGACGACCCCGCTCTCGTTCAGGTCGGCGATGATCTCATCGTAGGTCTCTTTCGTCATAGCGCCAGAGGTCCGGTAGGGGTTTTGGCAGACCTCCTCGATGATCGGCTTTAGGTCCTCGGGGGTATTTTCCCACGCCTCCAGGTTCATGAAGACCCCCTCGCCGACGCAACCGAAGGTGACGAGGGTGCAGTGATCGGTGACGTCACCGAGGCCGAAGGACTGAACCATCGGGGGACAGGTGACGATCCCGTCGATGCTACCGTTCTCCATCGCCTCCCGGACAGAGTCCAGTGGCATGAATACTGGCTCTGCCCCGATCGCCTCGATGCACCTCGTCTGCATGCCGCCGGGACTTCTGATCCGCATACCTTTGACGTCTTCAAGGGTCCTGACCGGTTTCTTTGTCCAGAGGTGGGAGTTGATGCAGGGGTTGGTCTCGATCACCTTAACGTCCGAAAACTCCTCACTGAGGGCCCGATCATAGACGGCAGCTCCGATCTCTGTTGCGGTCTCCTTGTCCTCGATCTTGGCCGGGAGGCTGAGGACGTCCGAGAGGGGGAAACGGCCCGGGGTCCAGGTGAGGGTGGCATAGCCCATATCGGACAAGCCGTCGGCGACGATGTCGTACTGCTCGGGCCCCGGCCCAAGGGCCTCGCCGTCGAAGAGGGCGTAGGTGATTCTTCCGTCGCTCCTCATTTTCAGGGCATCAAGCATCGGGATCCAGACGGTCTGGACCTCCAGGCTCTCGTGAGGGTGCCAGGTGCTGAAGTTGATCTTCATCGTATCCCCCGACGACGGGAGGTCCGAGGCGGTCCCGACGCCGATGCCGCTCACGAAAAATAGGGTTGCCAACAGGATCGATAAAGGAATTATTAAAGCGTATCTTCTCGTCATTTTGTATCAGTCTCCCGAGAGGTTTTCTTAAGCTTGAGATTGTTTGTCTCGCCTTATCGCTTTCTGGGGTTTAGAACTTTTCCGCTCTCAAACGCTGCTGTAATCAGCGATCTAGCCCGTTTCCACGTCGGACCCTCCCGACCCACTCCGAGAGCCGTTTCCCTCAAGAGGTCGGCGGAAAAGGATAAAACCGGTCTCGACCTTGGTGCTCGAAGAAAGGCAGGATCGAGGCCGGTGAACTCTTATGAAGCTCGAAGAACTGATCGCCGCGGCCCGCGGTGAGGTGGAGGTCGACCTCCTTATAGAGGGTGCAGATGTGGTGAACACCCTCTCCGGAGAGGTATACCGATCGAATGTAGCGATCTATGACGGCACTGTGGTGGGGTTCGACTGCGAAAGCGCAAAAAAGACCCTCGACCTCTCGGGAAAGGTTCTGGCACCGGGGTTCATTGACGGCCACGTCCACCTCGAGTCGGCCATGGTGACCGTCCCCGAGTACGCGAGGGCCGTCGTCCCTCGGGGGACCACGGCGGTGGTCGCCGACCCCCACGAGATCGCAAACGTCCTGGGAGTCGAGGGGATAAGGTACATCCTCGACTCCTCACGGTCATCGCCTTTATCCGTCTTCGTGATGCTCCCGTCCTGCGTTCCTGCTACAAGCCTTGAAACCTCGGGAGCCAGCCTCGACGCCCCGGCCCTCTCGAAGCTGATCGGTGAGGAGAGGGTTTTGGGTATCGCAGAGGTGATGAACTATCCAGGGGTTGTCTTCCGAGATCCCTCGGTGATGGCTAAGCTCGGCCTCGCCGAAAGGACGAGGTTTGACGGCCACCGGCCGAGGATCGACGGCCACTGCCCCCTCCTATCGGGAAGGGACCTCGCCGCCTACGTCGCCGCCGGGATCGGCTCGGATCACGAGTGCACCTCTTCCGAGGAGGCGAAAGAGAAGCTGCGGCTCGGGATGAGGATCATGATCCGGGAAGGCACGGCCGCTAAAAACCTCGACGACCTCCTCCCCCTGGTGAACGAGGTCAACTCCAGGCGTTTTCTCTTCGTCTCCGACGACCGCCACCCCTCCGATATCCTCCGGGAGGGGCACATCGACTCCATGGTCAGGAGGGCCGTCCGGGCGGGGCTCGACCCCGTCGTCGCGATTCAGATCGCAACCCAGAACGCCGCCGAGTACTTCGGCCTTTTGGACCTTGGCGCGATCGCCCCCGGCCGGAGGGCGGACATCGTCGTTTTAGACGACCTCGAAGGGCTTTCCGTCCAGAAGGTTCTGAAGGGAGGGGCCGTCGTCGCAGAGGCAGGGCGCCTTACCGTGCCCCAAAGAGAGGCTCCGATGCCGCGATCATCATCGATGAAAGTCGGAGAGATCGGTCCCGAATCTTTCGATATAAAGGCAGAGGGCGACCTGGTGAGGGCGATAGGGGTGATCCCAAACCAGATAATCACCAGGTCGCTTTTCACCCGGCCTAAAGTCGAGGCTGGCAAAGTCGTCGCCGACATCGAGAGAGACCTTCTCTTGATGGCCGTCGTCGAGAGGCATAAGGGAACCGGGAACGTCGGCCTCGGCCTCGTCAACGGCTTCGGCCTCGTTCGGGGGGCGATCGCCACCTCCGTCGCCCACGACTCCCACAACATCGCCTCCGTGGGTACCAATTCTGCTGAGATTTATCGGGCGGTCTCGGCTGTGAAAGAGATGGGGGGCGGCCTCGTCGTCGTGGACGGTGGAGAGGTCACCGCGCCCCTCCCGCTCCCGATAGCAGGACTCCTCTCGGACCGGTCCATGGAGGAGGTCGTCGAGAAGATAGAGGAGGTGGTCGGGGCGGCAAAGAACCTAGGCTCGTCCCTGGAGGACCCCTTCATGACCCTCTCATTTCTATGTCTGCCGGTCATCCCCGAGCTTAAGCTGACCGACAGGGGGCTCGTCGACGTGAACCGGTTCGACTTCGTCTCCCTCTTCGCAGGAGATGGTGAGGAGGATGCAACCAGCCCCGAGGAACGATGAGAGGACAAAGAGGGGACAAAGGATCAGCGCCGGAAAGATGACAACTAAAAAGGGATATCTCGATTCCAGCCCCACCGGGATCTGGTTTCGCTGGAACAAGAAAAACAGCTACAGCATCGCCGCCCTTCTCCCCCTCGTCGAGGGCGCGGGCCTCGCCGAAAAGCCGAGGGAGGGTATCATGCTCTACAGCTTCGCCTCCGCCCAGGTCGAGGAGGTCCGCCGGGAGGTGGCAGCCGCCAGAGCCGAGGTTGAGGCGGTCTTTGTAGCAGGAGGCCCTCACCCCTCGGCTAGGCCGGAGGAGGCGCTTCGATCTTTCGATTACGTCGTCATCGGCGAGGGGGAGGAGACCCTGCCGGAGCTGATCGGCGTCATCAAGGGCAAAGGCGACCCCGAGACGGTCCGAGGCATCGCCTATCGGCGGGACGGCGAAATCAGGATCACGCCCCGAAGGGATTATGTCGATCTCGACCGCTACCCTCCGTTTAAGCCGCCGATATTCTCTCCTCTCGAGATCAGCCGCGGCTGCCCCTGGGGTTGCGCTTACTGTCAGACCCCTCGCCTCTTCGGAAGGAATATGCGCCACCGTTCGATCCCGACGATTTTGAAGTACGCCCGGTGCTACTCGGACCTGCGGTTCACATCGCCCAACTCCCTCGCCTACGGCTCCGACGGCGTCCATCCGAGGATCGATAAGGTCGAGCGGCTCCTGAAGTCGTTATCCGAGCTCGATAAGCCGATCTACTTCGGGACCTTCCCCTCGGAGGTGAGGCCCGACTTCGTCTCTGAGGAGACCCTCGATCTCGTGGTCAGGTACTGCAAGAACCGATACATCAGCATCGGCGGCCAGTCGGGAAGCGACCGGATTTTGAAGATGATCGGAAGAGGCCATGACGTCGAGGCGGTGAGACGGGCCTGCGAAATTTGCCTCGACCGGGGTATCGTCCCGAACCTCGACCTGATCGTCGGCCTTCCGAAAGAGACGCCAGAAGACCAGAGGATGACCCTCGACCTCGCCCGGGAGGTCGTGGGGGGAGGCGGACGGATCAGGGCTCACCACTTCATCCCCCTTCCAGACACCCCCTTCGAAGACGCGGCCCCAGCGCCGCTCTCGGACGAGGTGGCAAAAGAGATGGGAAGGCTCGCCCTGGGAGGAAAGGCTACGGGGAAGTGGGCTCCCGAGGGTTAAAGGTAGAAGCGCTTGAAGGGGAGCTTGTAGTCGTCCTGAAGCTCGTACTTCACCACGATCCCCTTTTCGTTCACCAGGATCTCCTTCACCGACTGGGCGAACATGTACCAGGCATACCCCCGGTCCGGCAGCCTGAGCTTATCCGGCAGGCTCGATAAAAACTCCGTCTCGTTCAGGATGTAAGAGCGTAGAAGCTCGCTTCCCGAGGCGAAGAGGAAGGGAAAGCCCACCCGCTCCACCTCCTCTGCCATGCAGGGGTCGGTCAGCCTCAGCCGCTGCTTCAGATACTCGCGGTAATCTTCTTCAGTGATCACAAGCTCTTTCAATTCGCTCAACGCGACTCACCGGCATCGGATCTTCCGATATATGAGATAAAAATTGCGGGGCGGCTCGATCGGCTATTCGACCGATACTTCCAGGTCCAGCCCCGAAAGGGCACCTGCGACGTCCTCGGCCATGGTGGCCCTCGTCTCAGGGTCGAGCTCCTTTGAGAGGACGACCCTGACCCGTTTCCCCTCGACCCCGATATCATCAACTCTCTTTGCCGCGACGATGTTCAGCCCCTTGGCGGGATCGAGGACGCCGGTCAGCATCCGTTTCACAAAGTCCTCGTCGACGGCTCTCTTCCCTCTCTTCGCCTCGTACTTCATTATCGCGGCTTTGAGGCCGGAGGTGGCAAGCTTTGCGCAGTGGACCTTCTGCTTTGGAAGCCCACCCAGCTCCTCGACGACGTCCTTGAAGTGAACGTTTTTTGCCTCCTCCAGGGTCTTGCCTTTGGCCAATTCGGTGGTGACGCTGGTGCTGGCGATGTTCGCAGCGCACCCGAAGCTCTCGAACTTGATGTCATCGATCACCTCGGTATCGGGGTTGATTTTCATGTAAAGCTGGACCATATCGCCGCAGGCGGCGCTCCCCACCTTCGTCGTCACGTCCGCGTCCTCGATCCTTCCCGGGTTTCTCGGGTTTTTGAAGTGGTCCAGGACCTTTTCGGTATATCCAAGGTTTGTCATGATCAGGCCTCGACTTTTCCTTCCGATTTCGGCCTCGCTGGAGAAACGGGGTCGACGGAACAGGCCGCGATCTTCTCGACAAGCTTTGCCAGGACCTCTTTTCTCATCCCGCCGACGAACTTGATCGACCCGACGACGAGGTGGCCGCCGCCGTTGACGCCGCCCGCCTTGATCTCCTCTCGAAGCTCTCGGACCATCTTTGGTATGTTCATCCGGACGCCCCGGCTCCTCAAAACGGCGAAGTCGGGGCCGTAGCCTATCGTCACCACCGGCTTTCCGTCGTATTTCTTGCAGAGGCGGTCGTGGACCTCGCCCGAGGTCTTCCCCGGCGGCGGGAAGGTGAACTTGTGGGCGTAGTTCTCGACGTCCAGAACGTTCATGACGGCTCCGTTTGGGAGGGTCTGGGTCTTGACGTGGGCGAAGGAGGCCCGGAGCTGCTCCTCGATCGCCTCGTTCGCCTGCTCGCAGAGGAGCTGGACGATCTTCCTGTGGCGATCGAGCCTTCCGAGGCAGAGGATGTCGTTGACGAGGCCCCTACCGTCGTTGAACCGCAGCCAGAAGGCCTCGTAGTCGAGGGCCAGGGCGATCTTCTTCAGCTCATCGATCCCGAACCGATCCTCGACGAGGCGGATGTACCTCTCGGCCTCGGGGGCCTCGCTCCGATCGCCGACAGCCGAGACCGCGGGAAAGTGCTTGATCTTCTCCTCGACATCGGGGTTGATCATCCTCGCGATCTCTGTTGCGATCATTCCCGTCGTGATCCCGAAGTCGCCCCCCTGGTGAGCGGGGTTTACGTGGGTTATCAGGAACTCGTCGACGGCCTCATCGGGGTGGTGGTGGTCGACGACGAGCATCTCCAGGCCGTAGATCTGGGCCTGTCTCATGGCGGGAACGTCCTCCTCGGTGGAGCCGTTGTCCATCAGGACGATGAGCGGCATCTTCTGGTCGTGGCGGGACTGGTCCTCCAGGGCGTAGGTGAGATCTTTTGTAACGTCCTCCAGCTCGTAGAAGGGGGCCTTCGAGGGCGCCCGCCGATAGTTGTAGTACTCGGCGTCGGCTCCCCCCACCTCTCGGATAAGGGGGATTATGGCGGTCTCGATGGCCACCGCCGCGCTCATCCCGTCGGCGTCGGCGTGGTGTCTCACCACGATCGGCTTAGACTTCAGGATCGCCCGCCGAATCTCTTTGGCGACCTCCCTCATCTTCGGCTTGAGCTTTGTTATGATCTCGCTCTCCACCAGGAGGGGAGGGTCGAAGGCCTCGGCTCTCTCGTCGATGGACTTCTCGATCCGGTCCTTGACGACGGAGGCCTCGCCGCCCCAAAGCTGCTTCATCGACCTCGCCTCGATCTGGATCTGGCCGTTTCTCACCGAGACATCGCCGATCGCCCTCACGATCATCTCGCTGTCGATCTCGGGGTAGGCCCGGACCCCCGCCCGTTCGAAGGCGGCGCAGAAGACGAGGCCGCTATCATCGGCGACGGTGAAGATGGTGGGACCGCCGGTCTGCTTCACCTGGATCACCTCCCCCTCGACACAGATCATCTTACCGACAAAGCTTTGGAGCTGATCCACCCTGGTCACCGGCAGCTCCTTTCTCACCTCGAGGGTGTGGTGCTCGCCCACCTCTGCGGGCTCAAGCTCGATGTTGCCGTTGGGAGCGACGTTTCTCACCCGGACGTAGATCTCCTCGCCCACCTCAGGCGTCCTTTTCAGAAACTTGTTGTGGGCCAGACCCCGGACGTGATCGTTCAGGTCCACGAAGGCCCCGAAGTTGGCGATCCCCGATACCTTACCCTGGTAGGTGTCGCCCACCACAAGATCGCTGGTATCGCAGGCGTTCTCCAGAACGTGGACTACGGGCTTTTTGGCGCAGCTAGGACATAGCTCGCTCTTGGTGGTGAGCTTCGCTCCGCAGATGGCGCAGAGGTACTCTCGGCCCAGGCCCCCACACTCCGTGCAGCTCTCAGTGACGGGGATCTTGCCCTCGCCCTTGCAGACGGGACATTTCGTCGCCCCCTTGCTCACCAGGTCGTCGATCTCGCTGGCAGAGGCCTCGCCCAGGCTGACGGACTCGATCTTGCCGGTCCCCTTGCAGTTGGGACAGCCCCTCTCTCCGGTCGTCGAATAGCCCTTGCCCCCGCATTTCTCGCACAGGTTCATCCCTGGAGAGAAGAATGACAAGGGATTTATCGGTTTTGGAGGAGATGGGGCAGGAGGGGATAAATAGCATCTTGCACCTTTCCCGGCCATGCGAGTTTTCGTCTTGCGGCTCGGCCACCGGCCAGAGCGGGACAAGAGGATCACCACCCACGTGGGCCTGGTGGCGAGAGCCTTCGGGGCCGATGAGATGCTCCTGGCGGGAAGAGACGAGAAGCTGGTGGCAGGCATCGAGGACGTCGCCGAGAGGTGGGGGGGCGACTTTCGGGTGAGGTCCGTTTCAAGCTGGAGGGGGGAGGCGAAGCGGTGGAAGGAGGCTGGCGGCAAAATCGTCCACCTCACCATGTATGGGACGCCCCTTCCGGAGTCGATCGACGAGATCCGCCGATCCGAGGATCTGATGGTGGTGGTGGGGGCGGAGAAGGTCCCTCCCGAGATCTATGAGATGGCGGACTGGAACGTCGGCGTCGGAAACCAGCCCCATTCGGAGGTGGCGGCTCTGGCGGTCTTTCTGGACAGGCTCTTTCTTGGCGAGGAGCTGGAGCGAGAGTTTGAAGGAAAGATCGAGGTCGTCCCAAGCCCCCGATACAAGACCGTCATCGAAAGGCGAGGAGAAGATGAGTTCGAGGGCTGATCGAGTCCTGATCGTCGGCCAGAGCGTCCGTCACATAGCCTCCTCGGCGGCCCGGGCCGGACTCGAAGTCCTAGCAGCCGACTGTTATCGAGACCTCGACCTCGCGGAGTCGGTCTCAAAGTCCTTTCTCCTCGGATGCGACCCTTCGATCCCGGGAGATCTCGCGAGGTCCGCCGAGGATCTGATACGAAGAGTTCTCGATCGCAAACCCGTCGATGCCCTCGTATTGGGCCCCGGCGTCGAGGAGATGAGGGTCGAGGGGGTCAGAGTCCTGAATAACACCCCTGAGAGGATATCAGAGGTCTCAGACAAGCTCTGGCTCGCCCGTTGGCTCGAAAGAGAGGGCTTCGACTCAGTTCCTACCCGGCCCCTCAGCGCGGGTATGGTTTGCGCGGAGTTTCCGCTGATGGTCAAGCCGCGGAAGGGAGCGGGCGGCGCCGAAAACAGGCTCGTATCGTGCGATGAGGATCTGTCGGGCCTGAAAGGAGAGCTGATCGTCCAGGAGGTGGTGGCTGGAACGCCAGCGAGCGTCTCGGTGATCGCTGACGGCAAAGAGGCGGTGGCCGTCTCTGCCAACGAGCAGCTTATCGGGACCAGCTGGCTCGGTGGGAGCGGCTTTCGCTACTGCGGGAACATCTCGCCCCTCGACCTCGACCCCGACGACCCCTCCCTGGCCGAGATGAAAAAGGTCGCTGAGGAGATCGCCGTAGGGCTGGGCCTTGTCGGCTCCAACGGGATCGACTTCATCCTGACGGAAGCAGGGGCAGTCGTCCTGGAGGTGAACCCGAGATTTCAGGGTAGCATCGATGCCGTAGAGCTCTCCACGGGGATGAACCTCTTTCAGGCTCACCAGCTCTCTTTTGATGGTCGCCTCCCAAAAAGGCTGAAGCCTCGCGGTTTTGGGGGGCGGGGGGTCCTCTTCGCCAAAGAGGACCTAAAAATAGAGGTAGACCTCAGAGGAGCGACGGCGTGGGTCGCCGACGTTCCCAGGCCCGGCACCTTCGCGAAGAGGGGCGAGCCCATAATCTCGATCAAAAGCTTCGGAAAAGAAAGAGGGGAAGCCTTGGACCTTCTCCGGCGGAGAAGCTCATCGATCTATGGGGCTCTTCTATGGCCTGAGAGGCTCACCAGGACATGACCTTATAGAGCCAATGAGAGACCATGGTGATGAACTTTTCAGATCCGCTCCCTTTCTCCAGCTTCTCCCGATCCTTTTCGCCGTACTTTTTATCCTTCATCCAAGACATGATTTTTGGGTTGTCGATCTGGAGATATAATGATATCGGTCTCAATGATCTCGGTCTCGCCGGCGTTGCCGAGACCCTCACAAGGCCGAGATAGTCTTGGAGGCAGACTTGGGGGCTGAGATGGCGATTTAGGAGGGTCGGCGGCACGGCTTCAGCGATGAGCTGGGCGAGTTCTGGCGAGGCGGTGGCGGAGACCGTCGCGGCCTCCGTTAAGAAAAGATCGTGATTCGAGGCCGATCCGGGCGGCGGGCTGAGGCCGTCCCGCGAAAAAAACCAAAATCTTTATGAGACATAAGAGAGGCTTTCATCCAAGTGATAAATATGGACATTGTAACCACTATCGAATACCTTCAGGCTCTGGTCGTGCTGGCGCTCTTCTTCGGAATTCTGGCGATGGGGTTCAAGGTCTGGCGCTGGAACTACGCCTGACCCGCCCTGAAGAGCGGCGCTTCTAACTCTTTTTCCCTTTTCTCTTCGTCCAGAGCGCAAGCTTCATCGGCTCGTCGAGTCAGCTGTAAATCCCCGACCCCAGGACGGCCACCTTCGTCCCCCGTAGATCGAGCTTAGAGCCCTGGCCCGGGCGTATCGAGACCGATGTAGGGCTGAACTTGTATCCGCTGGCGTCCGCAGTTATCGAGTGCCATCCGGGACTCAGGGAGATCCAATAGCCGCCATCAGCGTCCGTCGATGCCGAGAAGAGGCCGTCGATCCTGACCTTCGCTCCAGGTATCCCTGAGCCGACTTTGTCTACGACCTTCCCCTCCAGCCAGCCGTATTCATTCTGATCGGAACCGGCGGGATAAAACGCCCCTCCCGATGAGTATCCCACCAGAACTCCCGCCACCGAGACGGTCCCGGTCCAGACCCGAGCCGTCGACGTGGTGATGCTGAACCCCTCAGCCTCAGCGGTCACCGAATAGATCCCAGAGGGGACGTCCATCCCATAATAGCCGAGGGCGTTCGTGACGGTGGTGAAGACGCCTCCCTCCGCGCCGGATATCCTGACCCTGGCTCCCGAGATCCCGTTGCCGTAATCGTCGATCACCCTGCCCACCAGGCCGTAAGATGTCGGATACCCGGCGGGGTTTACGGCCACCTCCACGCCGTTGCTCCAGCCGCTCGCGTTGAACTGGTAAAGGTGGGACTCCAAAGTCTCAGCGTACCGGTCCAGCCTGTACCACCCGGGGCTGATAAATCCAGAGGAGAGGACCCTGCTCCCCCTGTCGTAAAGGTTGAAGATCCCCCAGTTGGCGACGTAAAGCCAGAGGGTGTAGGGCGCCCCGAGGCTGACCTGCCCACTGGTGACGAGGAGGCCGCTGGACTGGAGATAGAGCTGGTTTGGGCTCAGCACCTCGTCCCCCAACGAGAGGCCGAGATCCGGAGCGAAGGGATCGGCAGAGATCAGCTGAGGCGAGTCGCGGCTCTGAGGAGAGTAGGGGTCCCATTCTGCCCTTCCAGCGTAGCCCGAATCGTGGCCGGGGCCGTAGGGGTCCCACTCGGGCCGATCTGCCGCGAAGGGATTTTGCAGATATTCCAGCTCGGACTCTTCTGAATCAAGTCCGCTGGAGCCATAAGCCATCGCGAATACGAAGACCAATAATGCAGAGAGCGATAATATGCCGATCAATTTCAAAGCTTCAACCTCCCCAAAGCAAAAGCGTTCGCTATCGACTTAAAGATTGCGGAGGCAAACTATGTTGCCGCCGTCGATGAGCCCCTTCGCCCTTCGCCAAAACGCTTAAGTAAATTCAATCTCAACCGAAAGAACTGAAATTTCAGAACAATTCGAAACAAATCCGGGGGGAAGGCGGATGGAAAGATGTTGATGGACGCCCAACTGGAACAATTAGTGGGTCATTCGAAAAATCATCCATCCATGAAAACGCTTAACTCAGAGCAGGTTTATCGGAAATCCGCAGATCGAAAGGTCTTATATACAGAAATGACAAACGGACATTATATTAAAATCGATATAGGTTGGAGGATGGAGGAGAGTCATGAACTACCTTAGGGCTGGAGGGCTGCTTTGCCTGCTACTGGTTGCCATGGCGGCAGTTCTGCCAATGGGGGCGCTGGCACAAGATGATGCTCCAGACGAATCGGGCTCGTCGGGGGCCACGGCATCGGGCGGTGACGGCGCCGAAGGAGCGACGGAGGGAGTGGCTGGCGAAGATTTGCCACCTCCTGAGCCGACGGAGGATACTGCCAGCGAAGATTTGCCACCTCCTGAGCCGACGGAGGAGGCGGCCGGCGAAGATTTGCCACCTCCTGAGCCGATGGAGGAGACGGCCAGCGAAGATGTGGCACTTCCTGAGGTCGACGAAGATGCACCAGAAGACGCTCCCATGGAGGGGACCGGCTCGGCGGAGACGGCGGTGACAGAAGAGCGAGCCGTTGAAGGAGCCACCCCTGCAGCCGCAGAGGGCGAGATGGAAGGTGCTAACGAGACGGAGTCGGAGGAGGCGGCCTTGGAAGAAGAGGAAGAGGAGGAGCCTGAAGAGGAGCTCTCCACCACCGATCGGATTTGGCGAGAGGGCAAAAATCCGGCCGACTACACCTGGAACCCCCAGACCTTCTCCGGCTTCTTCTACGATCTCGATGACGACGTGGGGACCGAGACTCTCACCGTCCACCTGAGGGAATCGGGAGACGGATACGACCGGTCCATCGAGGAGGGCGATCTGGAGTACGAGACTAATGCCGATTTCATAACCTACGAGTTCAGCGATTGGGGCCAGTATCAGGTGATAGGCTTCATGGCCCAGAAGTACTTCGCCGGATATGAGGGGACCGACTCCGACGTGGTGAGCAAGAGTATCAGCCTCCTGGATGAAGAGGAGCTCCGCCAGGTCCTGATCGACGACGACGAGGAGTACACCGTCGACACCGGCACGGTCCTGCCCCTGGAGGAGGGGTACGAGTTCCGGATCAAAGAGATCGACCTGGACGGGAACAAGGTCTGGCTTTCTCTCGCCAAGGACGGCGAGGAGGTCGACAGCAAGGTGATAGACCCGACGAGCCTCAGAAGCTCCACCTACAAGTACGAGGTGGACCTGAGCGGTGAGGATCTCCCGCTGGTGATGCTCCACGTATCGAACATCTTCAGAGGTGCCGAGTCCAGCCTCGTCACCATCGACGGCATTTTCCAGATCTCCGACAAATACACCACCGTCGCCAGCGGCGACAAGTACGGAGATATGGAGGTTGACACGATATCCGGCGACACCATCAGGATGACAAACGACAACTCCATCACCTTGAGGAAGGGCAAGACAGTTCCGGTGATGGGAGACGTCAGCTTCCTGGTGGGGGACTCCGACGAACTCCGGTTCGGTCCGACAGTGAAGAGGACCGGCAACTACGAGATCAGGGGAACGATCGTCGACCCGGCAGAATATGAGAGGTTCACCTGGACTCCCTACAACTTTGAGGGATTCTACTACGACATCGACGACGACGTGGGGACCGAGGAGCTGGAGGCCAGGTTCACCGGAGACAAGATCGACGACGGTGATCTCAGGTACAAAACCACACCCCAATCGGTGAGGTTCGAGTACGACCCCTGGGGTAGCTACAACGTCATAGGCTTTTTGGCCGAGAAGTACTTCGCAGGATACACCGACGATACCGAGTTCAACGACGAGTTCAGCGTCATAAACGAGGAGGAGCTGAGAAAGGTCCTTATCGACGACGACGAGTCCTATACGGTCCGGAGCGGCGCCACCTTCCCGCTGAAGGAGGGGTACGAGCTTCGGATAAAGGAGGTCGATCTCGACGGGAATAAGGTCTTCCTCTCCATCACCAAGGACGGCGAGGAGGTCGACAGCAAGGTCGTCGAGCCCGGAAGCACCGTATCGAGTTCCACCTTCACCTACGACGATGAGATCGGAAGCGAGGACGTTCCGATAATCGCGGTCCACGTCCAGAGCGTCTTCAGGGGGAGGGAGGAGGACCTCGCCACCGTCGAGGGGATCTTCCAGATATCCGACGATCCTCGATCCGTCGAGGAGGGCGAGAGCTACGGAAAGATGGAGATCGACAGCGTCTCTGACGGCGGGATCGAGATGGTTAACGACGGCTCCTTCAGCCTCGGCAAGGGCAAGACCATCTCCATCATGGAGAACTTGCTCTTCAGGGTCTCAGACAGCGATCGGAGGCTCGTAGTCCCCGTAGTCGAGGTCAAACAGGAGCTTGCGCCGATGAGGATCGAGATCCCCGAGGTGACGGTGGGGACTCCCGTCGAGTTGGTGGTGACCTCCGAAGGTGAGCCGTTGATAGGCGCTCTCATCTCGATCAACGGCGACGAGGTCGGGACCACCGACGCCGACGGCGTGTATCTCTACTCGCCGACGTTGGCCGGCAGCTTCGACGTCGAGGCGAAGAAGGACGGGTACACCGACGTCAAGGGAGTCCTCGTCGTGAACGAGATCCGAGAGGAGAGGTTCCTCGCCGTCACCTCGCCCCAGGAGGTGATGAAAGGAGAGAGCTTCGTCGTCAAGGTCACCATAGGCCTCGACCAGAGGCCCGTGGAGGGCGCTGACGTCGCCTTCGACGATCTCAGCATCGGCACCACAGACAGCCGCGGCACCATATCCTACGCCTCGGACGCGGTGGGATCTCACACCATCACCGCCTCCAAAGAGGGGCTGGAGAACGGCTCAAGAAAGATCGTGGTGACGACCCCCATCGAGTTAACGGGCATCGAGATGGACGACACCAGCCGGGCCGGAAAGACGGTCAAGATCACCGCCAACGCCGAGAACCGGGGATCGGTCAGCGACTCCGCCCCGGTGGAGCTGAAGGTCAACGGGAACCTCGAGGGGATCGAGAACCTGACCGTCGGCGCGGGGGAGACCGGCTCGGTGACCTTCGAGTACAAGCCTGCTGAGCCCGGCATGTACACCGTGGAGGTCAGCGGGATCCAGAGGACCCTGACTGTGGAGGAGAAGAGCAACGTCGGCATGATCGCCGGGATTCTGGTGCTCTTATTCGCCATCGGAGGCGGAGCTTACCTCTACTCGACCGGCAAGCTGAACGAGATTTTGGGTCAGATCAAGAACCGTTGATCTGTCCCAAAAACCACTATTTTTCTGACTATATTTTCCTTAACCTTATCGCCCTCAAAAAAACGAACCCAAGCGTTCGACCGGTCCTGAAGATCGAGGGATTTCAGGTAATGATTCATTGGTCATCGGCTAAGCTCACCATCTTAGCCTCTGGATTTAAGCTCCGCACATTATGAAGTCCCAATTGTAAATGAGACCGCTAATAGATGCAATTTAAGATGAAGATCACGAGATGGCCGATGAAAGATCCGCCGTCAAGGGCGCCGGCGAAGGCCGCTGGGCCGTCGTCGGCGGTCTTGATGGCGCTTTCATTAAGTTTAGAAAAGATGGGGTGGCGGGAAGACCCAAGCCCTTCACCGGCTCATGCCGGCGGTGACCCCCTGGGCCATCTTCAGAGCCGCCACGGCACGCTTCGACCCGGAGAACTCATCCACCTCTCTGTAAACGAGAGCTCCGGTGGGGCAGGCAGAAACGCAGGCGGGGACCTCCCGGTCCGGGCACCAGTCGCACTTGACCGCGACCCTCTGCTCCTTGTTTCTGCCGATGACGCCGTAGTTGCAGACTGACGCGCAGGTCCAGCAACCTATGCAGGCCTCCAGTTCGTGGGTCACCACCCTGACGATCCCGTCCTGGCTGAGGGCGCCGGTAGGACAGACCGAGACGCATGGAGCCTCCTCGCAGTGGCGACAGACCATGGGAACGGAGACTGCGCACTCAGACACGAACTCGACATAGATCCTCTTCTTCGCAAGCGGCTTTTCGGCCACGGCTCCAAAGAGGCTCTTGGACTGCGAGTGCTCGACGGCGCAGGCGATCTCGCAGGAGCGGCACCCCATGCACATTTCAGGCCTTATCAATATCTCTTTCATCTGATCTCAACTCCTGGACAAAAGGGGATCGAGCCTCAGGTCTTCAGCCCGAGCCCCTTCCTCTTCTCCTCGATGTGTCCGATCATCAGGCCCGCCGCCTTGAAGGGGTCAGGCTCCACGGCGAAGGTGGCGCCGATGACGCCTCTGACGCCCTTGGTTAGGAGATTGGTGACCTCGGTGCTCCCGAGGACCGGCGGCACCGTCCCCAGGACCGTATAGACCCCGGAGGCGATGACGTAAGCCCCGATGCTGACGGCCTTTTCGCTCATCCATTCGGGGGCGGCGCCCGCAGCCGGAAGGTCGCTGATGTCGACCCCGAGGTGGTTGGCCAGGGCCGCCGCCAGGACGAGGATCCTGCTGATGTCGACGCAGGAGCCCATGTGGAGGACCGGCGGGACCCCGAGGGCCTCGCAGACAGATCGGAGGCCCGGTCCCGCCTCCATGGCCGCCTCGGGCGTGAGAAGACCCGCCTTGGCGCAGGCGATGGCGTTGCAGCCCGTCGTCACGACTAGGACGTCGTTTTTGATCAGCTCCCGGACGAGGTTTATGTGGCCAAAGTCGTGCTGAATCTTTACGTTGTTGCAGCCGACGACCGCGCCCACCCCCTTGACGGCGCCGGAGACTATGGCGTCGATGAGGGGCTGGGGGGTTCCGCCAAGAGCTCCCAAAATCGCCTCGGCGCTGAAGCCCACCATGCAGGCGCTCTTATCCTTGGGTATGTTCACCCTGGCAGGGTCCCGGTTCGGGTAGTTCTCGACGGCGGTCCTGACGATCTCTTTTGCCGTCTCCAGGGCCTTCTCCTCGTGGTACTCCATCCGAACCGTCCCAGGGAAGTCGGCCTTGGGGGAGGTGGAGATGAACTTGGTGTGGTAGCAGCTGGCCAGGTTTCCGAGGGCAGGCATTATGCACTGGACGTCCACCACCATCGCCTCAACCGCTCCGGTGATCACGGCCAGCTCCTGCTGGAGGAAGTTTCCTGCCGTCGGAATTCCGTGGCGCATGATGATCTCGTTACCTGTGCAGCACATTCCGGCGACGCTGATCCCTTTTGCGCCCATCTTCTTGGCGAGGGCGACCATCTCGGGGTCCTCGGCAGCGGTGACGATCATCTCCGAGAGGATCGGCTCGTGGCCGTGGACGATTATGTTCACCTCGTCCGCCTTCAGGACGCCGAGGTTCGACTCTGACATGACCGGGGCGGGGGTCCCGAAGAGGACGTCCTGGACGTCGGTGGCGATCATGGAGCCGCCCCAGCCGTCGGAGATGCTGGTCCGTAGACCGTGGAGGAGGATGTGGACCGGGTCGTTGTCGACACCGATATGAGTTCTGTGCATGCACTCGACGATCTCTCTGTCGACGCCTCTCGGGTCTATCCCGGCCTCCTCCCAGACCTTCTGGCGTTTGGGAGGGGCCCTTCGAGTGAACTGGATCGGTCCGGTCTGCTTTCCAAACTCCGAAAGGAGGACGTTGGCCAGCTCCAAGGCCACCTCCTCAGCGCTCCGATCTTCCGTGGAGATGTTGTACTCGGAGGCCAGGGCGTTCAGCTTCGCCTCGTCTTTGACCTGGTAGTCCTTCGCCTTCCCCTCGGCCATCTGCTTGAAGGCCATGACGGCGTCCCGGGCGTGATCTGAATGGGCCGCGGCCCCGGCGGCTATCATCCGCAGGAGGTTTCGGGCGACGATGATGTCTGCGGTGGCCCCACAGACCCCCTTGTCGGGCCCCTCGCCGAAGGGGTCGATCCGACAGGGCCCCATGTTGCAGTTTCGGCAGCAGACCCCGAGCTGGCCGAAGCCGCACTGAGGCTGCTGTTTTTCGAAACGATCCCAGACGGTCTCGATCCCCGCCCGGTCGGCCTCCAGGAGCATCGCTCGGGTGGCAGGATCGACGCTCCTTTCGTTGACGTTCTTCACCATTTTAGTGACCTCGCTTATCCTTTGGATTCCCAGTAGTATGACAACGCCTAGCACTAACAACTATTTAACTTTTGCCGCATTTTATTTTATTTTTACTGCTTCTTATCTTTTAAATGTGGGGCAACAATATTGCCATTCCATCTGTTTTATGTAAATTTTATGTATTCAATTTTGCATTTAACTGGCACAATCTACTTTTCCAGTGATGAAGTCGGAGGCTGGATACCCCTTCCCAAAAGTTTTTAAATCTTCTGAGATGAAGTACCCAGTGATACCCTCCTATGACCCGAATACACCTAAACCTGATAAATTTTCCGTATCGCGACA
>NPIE01001373.1_pt1 | contig 34488 bp, 29 predicted proteins | sample 8637661 | NCBI WGS metagenome assembly NPIE01 (sample SAMN07420842, study PRJNA396082) | bioreactor metagenome | isolation source: sample BA12 brine-fed electro-methanogenic bioreactor BA | place: Japan: Kochi | collected 2016-12-09 | reverse complement strand
CTCTTCGGCAGTCACCTCTTCGGCGGTCACCTCTTCGGCGCAGGCCAGCTGTGGTTGTAAAATCGCGAGACTCAACAGCATTGCTGCCAGTGCGGGCAACAGACGGATGCGGTCGATTTTCTGCCTCAATGATGAAAGCAACATTTCACCGGGCTCCTTCCCTTTGCGGGAAATGAAATTTATATGAATTATAACCGGATAACCGGTTTAAGCATCTGGCGAATCAATCAACTTCATAACTGTAGGTGAGGGGCTTGCCTCTGCGCAGCAGGTTGACGGAAACCTTCTTCGCTTCCCTTAATTGCTGGAATACCTGGAGCGCTTTTTCCGGGCTGTCCAGGGGCACACCGTTGACTTCCTTGATCAGGTCCCCCCGTTTGATGCCCAGTTTTGCCACAAGCGAATTGGAGCGTACCATTCGGACCAGGAATCCCTGGGTTACTCCGCCAACAATTTTCGGTTCAAGACGCGCCGATTTAAGCAGTTGATTCATATCGGCACGGGCTTTTTCAATCTCGGTGCGGCTGATAACCCAACGATTTTCGCCTGCGGCGCGAACTCCCCGGCCGTTGGCAGGCGTTGGTTTGGCGCTGACTTTCGGTGCCTCATCGCTGACGAGAAGTTCCTGCTCGGAGCCGTCGGACCATCGGATCAGAACCCGCTTTCGGTCGATCTGCTTGATGCGGCCACCGCCCGGTAGCTCTTCGTCAAGGTGCAGCAGGGCTTTTTCCTTCTCAATGGAAAGCAACGCCGAAGATTGAGCTCCTGCAACCATGGTGCCTAATAACGTCAGGTTAGCCCTGCGGGTGGCTACTTCTGCCGAATCGGCTAAGGTGGCTCCCTGCAAAGAACCGGTTGCCGGCCCGCGAGAATCAAATATGTTGCGTTGTAAAATCAATTCATAAGCGCTCAAGGGCAAGCTGGTTGCTTTGGCTGCCGGGGCAGCGCCCTTTTCCCAGGCCCCGGATAAAGGCTTGGCGAGCCAGATATCGGTACCCACTGCGGCTAAATGGCCGATAGCGGCACCGAATAGCAGCGGCAGCACCAGGTAAAAGACCCAGAAATATTTGTGAACATTAGCCAGCATGGTAATTGATTCGACTGTGCTCAGGGATCGGTTGGCTTACGCAACCCTCCGGTTAGAATAGTGTCGATTAAGTAGTTTGTTTTGCCCTATCAAGTATACTTGCTAAATCAATGGCTTGAAGGCTAAAAAATAAAAAATCCGAAATTTTAATACAGCCTTCATGCCTCATGTCCCGGTTAAATATCGAATGCGCGGTTAGTTTATCTATTCGCAAAAAACTTTATATGGATGGTTAAGCTAAAATTTCGTTTTGCAAGGCCTGGTGATTTTTCAGGGGGAAGACATGCATCTAAGTATGTCGAGGTCCTGAAAAAATGCCGTAACGCCTTAGAACGGGCTTTTTGCGATGTCATCAAAACTGATAACCCAGGCTGAGGAGTGCAGAATGGGATCGCCAGTTCACGTCATTGAGGCGGGTCCGGCTGCGGCCGCCGGCGGCGGCATAAGTGTGGCTGCTTCCGTTGTCGGCTTGCCAGTCCTGATAATCGTAACTGAATTCGAGAAGCCAGGTGTCGCTTAGCTGGTACTCTAGACCCAGCCCCAGAGTCAGGCCGTGGCCGTCGGCATAATGGCGGAAACTGACCGGGTGGTCCAGGTCGCTTCGCAGGTTCCAGTCGGCCTCGGCTTCGTAGTCGGCAAAGTGCCAGGCGAAGGCCCCGCTCAAAGTCGCCCGTTCATTCAGTTGCCAGCTCAGTTCCGTACCGAGCCAGGGACCCCACCACTTGGCATCGTAGCTGCTGTCGAGACCGTAAAAGGGGCCGACTGCCGGAGGCGGACTTGCGCCGATGGATGCCGCCAATCCCGCATCGCTCAAAGTTTGTTGGCCGTCCGTAATTTCCAGATTTTGTTCGTGGTAGGACCAGCCGACCAGTAGGGCCACCGCGAGCTTTCCCTGCCAGAGTTTGATCTGGGGGCCCGCGGCGATGCTCAGATCAAGGGTGTTGCCGCCGTCGCCGGAGTTTTCCGACCGGGAGAACTCCAAAGTACGGTTGTCGCCGGCGTAGTCGCTGTCCCGATTTTCACCGTCGATGACCCAGCCGTAGGCAGCCGAGCCCTTCAGGTAAAGGGAGAGGTTGGGCCAGGTTGTGGAACCGAACCAGGTTTGGGCTTTGGCCTCGGTTTGATAGATGTCCAGATCTTCCCATTCGAGTTCGGAAAGGACGTCGGGACTGCCGCTGGGGTGTGCAATGTTCCAGTCCAGTTCACCACTGCGATAGCCGCTGCCCAATTGCAGCTTGGCTCCCTGGAAAAAAACAGTCTGTGCTTCGCAGCTGTTTTCTGCGAGCCCTAAACCTGTAAACGCAAATAAAAATAAGGTGAAAAAAAACCTGTAATTCACTGTGTTGTCCCCTTCAGCAAATGATTACTGGCAACAGGGCTGCTTTCTGCCTGGTGCGGGTTTGAAACCCCTTTTAATTGTAATTTACAGAACGTGAACCATGAGATTTACCATTTTGCCGGTTAACATGCAAATAAAACCATGACTTACGAGCATTTCGAAAGATTGAGTCCCTGTTGAAAGAGAGTTTTGCCTGATTAAAGGACCTTCTTCTCTTTGATTTAAAAGTTGAATATTGCATGCAGTGCGGCGGCTTGGTATTTTCCCGCGGCTGTGGAATAATGTCGCCAGTTTTTTCATTCATTGCCGGAGGAATACATGACCGACCAGGCTCAGCGCCTTTATCTCATCGACGGTTCTTCTTATATCTACAGGGCCTATTACGCTATACGCCAGTTGTCCAATTCCAAGGGGTTGGCGACCAATGCCGTGCTTGGCTTTACCAATATGCTGCTTAAAGTGGTGCGGGAGGAGAAGCCCGATCACCTGGCGGTGGTTTTCGATGCCAAGGGACCGACTTTTCGCAAGGAGATTTATCCCGAATATAAGGCTAACCGGTCGGCCATGCCCGAGGATCTGCGGCCGCAGATTCCCCTGATCAAGGAGTTGGTGCAGGCCTTTAATATGCCGGCTCTGGAACTGGTTGGATACGAAGCGGATGACATTATCGCCACCCTGGCCCGACGCTTCGCCGCCGAAGGCATGGAAGTGACGGTTGTCACCGGCGACAAGGACCTGATGCAGATTGTCGGCGAACAGATTCGGCTGCTCGATACCATGAAGGACCAGGTAATCGGTCTGAAAGAGGTCGCCGAACGTTTCGGCGGCACACCGGACAAGGTGGTTGAGGTGCAGGCCCTGGCCGGCGATAGCTCCGACAACGTTCCGGGGGTGCCGGGCATCGGCGAGAAGACCGCCCGCCAGTTGATTCAGGATTTCGGTTCGGTGGAGAATCTGCTGGAGAATATCGACCAGGTTTCGGGCAAGAAACGCCAGGAGAATCTTCGCCAGTTCGGTGAACAGGCCCGGTTGTCGAAACAGCTGGTCACCCTTGTTGACGATTTGAATCTGGATGTCGATTATGAACAGCTGATGATCAGTGAGCCAAACCGGGAGAAACTGACCGGGTTGTTCAAGGAACTGGAATTTCATAAGCTGCTGCAGGAGTTTTCCAGCGATCAGCGGGCCAGTGGCGAAGGATACCGCCTGGTGTTGACCGGGGCCGAGCTGGACGACATGCTGGAGGCGTTGCAGAAAGCCGAACTGGTCGCTTTCGATACGGAAACCACCTCCCTCGATCCTTTGCGGGCCGATTTGGTCGGTTTATCTTTTGCCGTTGAAGCGGAACAGGGTTGGTATGTTCCTGTCGGCCACCGCTACCTGGGGGTACCCGAGCAACTTGATTGCCAGGTGGTGTTGGACAAGTTACGGCCGCTGTTGGGAGATGGTCGGCTGGCTAAGGTGGCTCAGAATGGCAAGTACGACCTCTTGGTGTTGCGACGGGCGGGGCTCGAAGTGGCCGGCTTGAGCTTCGACACCATGCTGGCGTCCTACCTGGCCAATCCGGCGGCCAAGTCCCATTCTCTGGATAATCTGGCCGGTGACCTGCTTGGTTATCGAACTATCAGCTACAGCGAAGTCTGCGGCACTGGCCGTAATCGCATCGGCTTTGAGGAGGTCGAGATTGAAAAAGCTCTGACCTATGCCACCGAAGATGCTGACATCACCCTGCGTTTGCAGCAAAAACTGGCGCCGCAGTTGGTTGAATCCGGCCAGCAGCAGCTTTTTGACGACGTTGAAATGCCTCTGCTGGCGGTACTGGCCGATATGGAATGGGCCGGCATTCGTATCGACAGTGAATTCCTCGGTAGTCTGTCGAAGGAGATGGAAGGTAAAATGCGGGCCCTGGAAGAAGAGATCTATCGCATAGCCGGTGGTCCTTTCAACGTCTCCTCGCCCAAACAGCTCGGTGAGGTACTTTTCGAGCGGCTCGATCTGCCCCGGGGTAAAAAGACCAAAACCGGCTGGTCGACGGATGTGGAAGTGTTGACCAAGCTGGCCGAGGAACACGATATCGCCGCCCGCATTCTCGAGTACCGCTCCCTGGCCAAACTCAAGAGCACCTATTGCGATGCCCTGCCCAAGCTGGTCCATCCCGATACGGGACGTATTCATACCTCCTTTAATCAGGCGGTGACGGCGACCGGCCGACTCTCTTCAAGCGAGCCGAATCTGCAGAATATTCCGATTCGTACCGAAGAAGGCCGGCGGATTCGCGAGGCTTTCGTGCCGGCGGAGGGCAACCTGTTGCTGGCCGCCGATTATTCGCAAGTTGAGTTGCGCATTCTGGCCCATATGGCCGATGAGCCGGCTCTCAAAGAATCTTTCGCCCAGGGGGAGGATATCCATACCCGTACCGCCAGCGAGATTTTCGGTGTCTTTCTTGAGCTGGTCACGCCGGAGATGCGCCGCAGTGCCAAGACCATCAACTTCGGTGTCCTTTACGGCATGAGTGCATTCGGCCTGGCCAAGTCCCTGGGGATCGGCCGCAAAGAAGCACAGGAATATATCGATAGCTATTTTTCCCGCTACCCTAAGGTGCTGGAGTTCATGGAGGCGAAAAAGGAAGAAGGACGGCAACAGAGCTATGTCAGTACTCTCTTCGGTCGCCGTTGTTCGGTGGCTGAAATCAACAGCCGCAACGGTGCTGTGCGGGGCTACGCCGAGCGCAACGCCATCAACTATCCTATACAAGGTACAGCCGCCGACATCATCAAGATCGCCATGGTCGCCATTTCCCGCCGATTACAGCAGGAAAAGCTACAGGCCCGCATGGTTCTGCAGGTTCACGACGAACTGGTCTTTGATGTGCCCGAAGAGGAATTGGAGACGGTGCGGTCCCTGGTTCGGGAAGAGATGGAAGGTGCTGCAAGCCTGGCGGTGCCGCTGCTGGTGGATATAGGTACTGGCCGTAACTGGCGTGAAGCCCACTAAAAGGGGTTTGGGGTGTAAATGGAGGGCCGCGCCACAGCAAGATCCATTCGGACGCAGTACAATTAAACCAGGGTTTCAAAACTCTTTGGCTGGGGTGCTTTCTTCTTGATGAATCCTTAGCGGGCAAGTGTGCAAGGATCCGTCGGTCCGGTTCGCCTATGAAACGGCTTCGCTGTCGATATCTTTTGGGTGCGCTGGCGCTTTTGTTTACGGCGCTGGCGGCGGGGCTCTACGTTTTTTCCGATCCCCTGCTCAATGATCTGCTGCGCCCCCGCCTGGCCACCTTGGCTTCCGAGAGACTTTCGGCCGAGGTGTCTATCGGCCGTTTACGTTGGCAAAAAGGCGTATTTCACATCGATAAATTGCATTTGCAGCGCCCCGGCTATTATCGAGTCGAGGTGCCGCAGGTGCGTCTCGAACTGGGGCTGAAAGATCTGGTTCGGAGGCGCCTCAGTGCCCTCGAAATCGATTCTCCGTTTATATCTCTGCAAGCGCCAACCACCCCAACGCCATCCGGCAGTGCCTTCCCCGCCCATCCCCCTATTCATATTGGCCGCTTCATGTTGCGCGACGGCCGTATCGACTATCACCTGGCCGAGCGGTTGCTGAGCTTGCGTCAGACGAATATCGATCTGCGCCGGGAAGACGTTTACAAATTCCATTTGCAAGGTCTGTTGGGGGAGGGCGAAGGCATTCCTTTGCAATTGGCCGGTTGTGCCGACTGGCGGCAGGGGCTGTCTCTGGATTTGCAGGAGTTCAGATGGGCCGGCAGGTCCCTTCTTGCCGAAAACCTCTCGCTGTCAGTTCCTCCCGAAGGTTTAGCAGGAGGCAGCGGCAGCATATTTTTGCAGCGCTTCGATCGGTCTTCCTTCGAGCAGCTCCGCACCGGTTTACAGCTGCCTTCAATCCTGCCGGACGATTGGGACTTTTCTCTGCAGGATACGGAACTCTCTTTTCGCTTAATCGAACAGAAAGGGCCGCAGTTCTCCCTGAGGATGGCCGCGGCCCGGATTCAAAAAGACCAGCTGACTCTTCCCTTTGAAGAGCTTGACTTCACGTTGGGTGCGGCAGGTTCCGGCTGGCAGGGGCAGGGTACATTTTTGCTCGCCGGCGACAACCCGGGAAAACTATCCGCCAGCTGGAATGCGGGAGTGCTGCAGGGCCGTTTGTCGTTGCCGGTGGCCGAGCCCGGTCTGCTCAAGGCCCAACTTTTCGGAGAGCCGGTTCTGGACATCGCCGGTGGTTTTCATGCGGATGCTGACTTTTCCGTTCAGAAAAAAGATGTGCGGGTTCAGGTTGAATTGAACGGTCTGAGCGGACCTCGCCGGGGTAAAAAATATCTGATCGACTTGGAGCCCGTTCGGTTGAGAGCCGATGTTCGGTCTGCCGCCGAGGGATTTATGGGGCAGGCTCGATTGCTGGTCAAAAACCGCGAGCTGCTCATTGCCAGGGGCGGTTTAGAGCGTCTGGATCTGGAAATATTGTCGGCGAACTGGTCCCATTGGCGACCGCTGCTCGGACCGCGATTGCGGCCGCAGGCGTTGCAGGGGCTGAGCGGGTTTTCTGGGAAGGGTGAACTGAGGCGCAGGAAGTCAGGTGAGTGGACCGTATCGGCCAGTCTCGGCAGCCGTCGCATGGCACTGGCTGATTTTCAACTGGACCGCGGGGCCAGCCGATTGCTTCTTAAGGGTAAATCGGGTGGTCCTGTGACCGGCAATCTCAGTTTTACGGGTCGGCGTTTGGCAGGGGAGCATCTGGAACTGGCAGACCTCAGCGGAAGCACGCGTCTGTCTTTTCAGAAAGGGCGCCTGAGCCTCAGTAAATTGAAGGCTGCCGCGCAGTTCAGGGGGGCTGAACAAATATCCGGAAAAGTGACCTTGAATGGGGCTTTGGACTGGCAGGCTAAACGGTGGCAGTGTCAGCTTGACGCGCTGGAATTGCGGGATATGGAATGGTTGTCTAGGGACGGTTTGGCAGGCTTCGCCGGTGGCCGGATCGCCCTTCGTGGACAGTTAAATGGCCGTACGGGACAACCGTTGCGGGCGATGTTGCAGGCCGACCTTGCGGCGGCCGAGGCGCTTTGGGGACAATATTATGCCGAATTGGCGCACTTGCCATCCCGCGTGGAGGTACGCCTGGGCTGGGATTCTGCTATTCGCCGGCTGCAGGCCGAGCAATGGAGCCTTCGGTTGGGGGATATCGCTACGCTACAAGGCAGCGGGCTGTTGTCCCCCGGCGAAATTCATTTGTCCGGGGGGGTGTTGTTGCCGCGGTTAGCCGGTCCCGCCGCCGACTTGCTTCGTAATCTGTTGGCTGAAAATCATCCGGCCCTGGCCCAGGTACAACTTTCGGGTGGTTTGCAGGCCGATTTCGACCTGCACCGCCTCGACGGTTGGAAACTGCAGGGAGAAATTCTGCCCCGGCAGGTATCGCTGGAATTACTCTCCGCAGAGTTGTCCCTGGAAGATTTGCGGGGTAGATTGCCCTTCAGCTTCGTGTTTGGTGCGGATCCGTCTGCGCCTGAATCTTTGGCGAGAAACGGGGTGTTGCAGTTCAGTAGCCTGCGCCTGGGGGCCGCACGATTATCTAAGACGCCGCTGCATTTCGTTTCGCGGGACAACCGCTTCAGATTTCAGACCCCTTTGATTTTGGAGATGGCTGGAGGCCGTATAGCTGTAAGCGACCTGCTTCTTGGTGCAGGCCAGAAAGGCTTATTGGTGACCGGGCATTTCACCATCGATGAGGTCGATTTAGAACGGCTGACGAAAGAGCTCGGCCTGGTATCCCTGGCCGGTCGACTCGATGCTGATCTCGGCCGCATCCGTTATCACGGGGGCCTCCTCAGTTCTGACGGAGAAGCCCGTATCGATGCTTTGGGCGGCCGCATTCGCATCGGTGAAATCGGCCTCGATATCTCAGATCTCAGTTATCCCCAGCTCACTGCTGATCTCGATTTCGAAGGTATCGATCTCTTTATGTTGACCCAGGCTTTTTCCTTTGGTGACATGAATGGTATCGTCGACGGGTATGTTCACGACCTGCGGCTGTTCGGAACAACGCCGGCAAAATTCACCGCGGTGGTCGAGAGCCGGCTTGAGGGGCATCGCAATATCAGCGTCAAGGCCTTGAGCAATCTGTCTATTTTGAGTCAGGGCGGACTTTCGGCGGCTTTATCCAGGGGGATCTATCGCTTTATCGATTTTTATCGCTACCGTAAAATCGGCATTGTTTGCGACTTGAACCGGGACGTGTTTCATCTGAGAGGCATCGCTCTGCCGAATACGGACCGTTATCTGGTCTACGGTGGCCTCCTGCCGCCCAAGATAGATATTGTCGCCCCGCCATCGGCCATCTCTTTTTCGGAGATGCTCAAACGATTGCAGCGTATCGAGCGGGCCGATTGATTTTGCCCGGGGTCGGGTTTATAGTGACAACTGGAATCATGGCCAAACTACTAGCCGAGGGGAGAAACGCATGAAAAAACTCAGCTGGATCTTTTCTGTAGCAGCTGTCCTTGCCCTGCTGTCCTGCGTTACCATCAATATCTATTTTCCGGCGGAAGAAGTGCGCAACGCCGCGGACCGCATCGTTAATGAGGTCTGGGGTGAACGCAATGGCAAGCCCGCCGAACCTCAGCCTGAGACCAAGTCCGCGCCCGATGTTGGCAGTTGGCTGAAATTGCTTAGCCCGACAAGTGTTTATGCCGCCCAGGACATCAATGTAAGTACTCCGGAGATCCGTGCGATCAAAGAGGCGATGAAACAGCGCAAAGCCGCTCTGCAGCCTTTGCTGCAAGGTGGGCAGGTCGGTCTCATGGCGGATGGTCTGCTGGCTATTCGTGACCTGGCCGGCCTGGATCTTCGTTCCCGGGGGCAGGCAAAACGCCTGGTCGACGAGGAAAACAGCGATCGTTTGCGCCTTTACCAGGAAATCGCCCGTGCCAATGACTTTCCGGACAAGACCGCCGAGGTACAGGCCATCTTTGCCGATTCCTGGCGGCAACAGGCCCGCCCTGGCTGGTACTTGCAAGAGGCCAACGGCGCTTGGCGGCGCAAATAAAAGTCCCCGCAGGTTTTGCAGGGTTCTGAGGGGGAGTATAATTTTCCGGCAGCGGCTCGTTTTCAGTACCGCTGCCGGTTTTGTATTATGAATCTGCTCCGTTGACAGAATTGTGCAGTGGGTGCTAGAGTTACGCGTTTATAGTCCCTTACCCCTGTCAAGGAGATTCACAGATGGACCAGAAACTGCAAATGCTCCTTGATACAGTACGGCGGCTGGTTCGGCGCGGAGCCTACCCCAACCTGACCAAGGTGCTGACCAAGTCCCACCCCGCGGACATTGCCCACCTTTTCACTTACCTGGTACCAAAAGAACAGCAGATCCTGTTCAACCTTATTGAAAATACCGAAATGGCGGCCAGCGTTCTTTCGGAGCTGGACCACAACACCGGCGCATTTTTGCTGGAACAGATCGGTCGAGAAACCATCACCGAAGTGCTGCAGGAGATGCCCTACGACGATGCCGTCGAGATCATCCGAAATCTGCCCGAGGAGATCGCCGAAGAGATCCTCACCACCATGCAGGATGAGCACTCGGACGAGATCGAGCAGTTGCTGCAATATGCCGAGGATACCGCCGGCGGCATCATGTCCACCGAGATCTTCAGCCTGCGTGAAGATACTACCGTGCAGCAGGCTATCGTGGATCTTCAGCAGGCCGAAGATGTGGAAATGGTTTTCTACGTCTATGTGACCGACGCCCATGGCCATCTGGTCGGGGTCATGTCCCTGCGCCAGTTGTTGACTGTCTCGCCGGCCACCAAGCTTAAAGATATCATGGTCACCGATGTGATCAACGTGCGCACCGACAAGGACCAGGAAGAGGTGGCACAGCTGGTTGCCAAGTACAATATTCTAGCCATTCCAGTGGTCGATGAGTGGAATAAGTTGGTCGGTCTGATTACCGTTGATGACGTTATCGATGTCATGCGCGAGGAGGCCACCGAAGATATCTACAAGATGGCCGGTGCCAGCGAAGAAGAGCTGCTGTACGGTTATAAATCTCTCAAGGTAGCTCAGTTGCGCCTGCCGTGGCTGATTACCAATCTGTTCGGCGGCATTATCACCGGCTATTTGATGTGGTTGTTCAAGGCCACCCTTAACGAGGTGATCGCCTTGATTACCTTTATCCCCGTGATCACCGGCATGGGCGGTAACGTTGGCGGCCAATCGGCAACTATTGTGGTGCGCGGTTTTGCCACCGGCCGCATCGATTTTTCCTCCTTGCGGCAGGTTATTCTCAAGGAGCTGCGGGTCGGTATTATCATGGGGGCCGTTTGCGGAATGACCGTTGGGCTGGTGGCTTTGATGTGGCACGGCAACCCATACCTGGGCCTGGTTGTCGGTTTGGCGATGATTTCGGCCATGACCGTGGCGGCCAGTATGGGGGCTTTGGCACCGACCTTTTTCAAGCGAGTCGGCATTGATCCGGCTATCGCGTCGAGTCCTTTTGTGCAGACGGCCAACGACATCACCGGCATTCTGATCTATTTCGGTACCGCAACCTTGTTTATTTCCTACCTCCATTAGGGTCGGACCGTTTTGGGCCGGGTGTGGCCAGCATTGAAAGTCAAGGCAATAAAGAAAGTAAGAAGGTTGTTTTATGCAGCAACAGAATTCCGAAGCTATTATCCTGCACCATCTCGATTATAAAGACGCCGACCGTATCATTACCTGTTTTTCTCTGGACCAGGGTTTGCTGAAAGGTTTTGCCCGCAACGCCCGTAAGAGCCGCAAACGGTTTGGTACAGCACTTGAACCCTTTTCTCAAGTTCGCTTGCATTGGACCGGTAAGGCCGGCAGCGACATGGTGTCGTTGCAGGAAGCTGAACTCATCGATCTGCGCAGTGGATTGCGAAAGGATATCGGGGCGCTGGCACTGGCCTCCTACGGTTGCGAGTTGGTAGAAGGTTTCCTGGGTGAACAGCAGGTACAACCCGATGTTTTTCATCTGCTGCAGGCCTTTCTCGATCATCTGGCCCAAAACGGCCTGTCCCAGGAGGCCCGATTGTTGTTTGAGTTGCGGTTGCTGGCTCTGACCGGATACGCGCCTCACTTTCTGCATTGCGCCGCCTGCAATATTACTCTTGACGGGGAGCAGGCCGCGTTTTCCGCCAAGGCTGGCGGTTGTTTGTGTCTGGACTGCGCTCCGCCGTCCGTTCCCTTGAAGGTTTCGGTTATGACCTTTGGTACCCTGGGCCGCTCTCTGCAATCGCCGCTGACCCTGTTCGAAGGGTTCCGGTTTAGCGAGCGGACGTTAACCGAGGGGGGGAAAGTGTTGGCCGATGCTATTCGCCAGCATTTGAGCCGGCCTCCCAAGTCTCTGTCCTTTATGGAGCAGATGCTGGCTGGCAAGGCCCGTGTGGCGGCGATTCGCTAGCTTTTCAGGGGCCAATTTGGGTTGACAGAACCCAGCAAAAAAGCTACCTTTGCACCCCTGAAAGTGCTAACCCCGCTGCCCTGATGGCCGGTTGCGTTCCGGCCGGCGGCAAAAGCCTGGAGGCATTGTGACTTTTCAAGAACTCATTCTTTCCCTGCAAAACTATTGGGCCGGCCAGGGGTGTATCCTTCAGCAGCCTTACGACCTGGAAAAGGGTGCCGGTACCTTCCACCCGGCGACATTTTTGCGCGTCCTCGGTCCCGAGCCCTGGAAGGTCGCTTACGTCGAGCCTTCCCGGCGTCCTACCGACGGCCGCTACGGTGAAAACCCTAACCGCCTGCAGCACTACTATCAGTTTCAGGTGATCATGAAGCCGTCGCCCATGAACATTCAGGAACTCTATCTTGACTCCCTGAAAAGCTTCGGCATCAGTCCTTCTCAGCATGACATCCGTTTTGTCGAAGACGACTGGGAATCTCCGACCCTTGGTGCCTGGGGGCTCGGTTGGGAAGTCTGGCTGGACGGTATGGAGATTACCCAGTTTACCTATTTCCAGCAGGTAGGCGGAATCGACCTGAAACCGGTTTCAGCGGAAATTACCTACGGCTGCGAGCGGATCGCCATGTATCTGCAGGGAGTCGACAACGTCTACGATCTGGAGTGGGCGCCGGGCATCAAGTACGGCGATGTGCACCACCAGACCGAAGTTGAATTTTCGACTTACAATTTCGAGGTGGCCGACACCGAGATGTTGTTCAAGTCGTTTGATATGTACGAAAAGGAATGTTCCCGGCTGGTAGAAAAACAACTGGTTTTTCCGGCTTACGACTTCGTACTCAAGGCATCCCACGCCTTTAACCTGCTCGATGCTCGCGGGGTGATCTCGGTTACCGAGCGGGCCCACTATATCGGGCGGGTTCGTAATCTGTCCCGTCTCTGTGCCGAGGGGTATGTTGCCCTGCGGGAGAAGATGGGTTTCCCGCTGCTTAAAGGGTAGCGGGACAAATATCTTGTTAATTGCACCACGGAATCAACTCTTTCCGTGGTTTGCCTTTTAGTAGAAGAAGGACGGAGCACCCCCTATGTCTGCTGAACTGTTCCTGGAACTGGGTACCGAAGAGATTCCGGCCGGGTTTTTGCCGGTCGCCATGGCTGACCTTAAACGGCTGGTGACGGAGGAGTTTAAAAAAGCCCGCATTGCCTGCGACGATCTTCGCACCTTTGCTACGCCACGCCGGTTGGCTATTGCTGTTAGCGGCGTTGCTCTGCATCAGGAGCGTCAGGAACTCAACGTGGCCGGCCCATCGGTCAAGGTGGCTTTCGATGCCGAAGGCAATCCGACCAAGGCGGCTCTCGGTTTTGCTCGCAGCAACGGGGTCGAAGTCTCAGACCTGTCCCGTGTCGAGACGGAAAAAGGCGAATATCTGCATCTTTCCAAGGTAGTGGAAGGGCGGCCAACCGCCGAACTGCTGCCTGAAATCCTGCCGCGCCTGATCGGCAGCCTGTCCTTTCGCAAGTCGATGCGCTGGAAGGATCTGGATATCCGTTTTGCCCGGCCCATGCACTGGATCGTCGCTCTTTTCGACGGTGCGGTAGTGCCTTTCAGTTATGGCAATCTCGAGAGCGGTAAATTCTCCCGGGGGCATCGATTCATGGCTCCCGAAGATTTCGAGGTACAAAACGCCGAGCAATATCTGGCGGCGGCGGAAGCCCAATTTGTTATCGCCGATCCCGTTAAACGCCGCGCCATGATCGCTGAAGCTGTCGAGCAGGCGGCTCAGCAGGCCGGCGGTCACCTCAATCCCGATTCGGCGCTGCTTGACGAAGTAACCTACCTGGTTGAGTATCCCCTGGCTGTAACCGGCTCTTTTGAGGATCGTTATCTGGCTCTGCCCCGCGAGTTGCTGATTACTACCATGCGCGAACACCAGCGCTATTTCACCCTGGTCGATGAAGAGGGCGCCTTGCTGCCGCGCTTTATCACCGTGTCCAACACAAAAGTCGAGGATCCCGCTGTGGTGAGCCGGGGGAATGAGCGTGTATTGCGTGCTCGCCTGGCCGATGCCATGTTTTTCTGGGATGAGGACCGCAAGGTTTCCCTTGAAAGCCGGCTCCAGGCCCTGAAAAATGTCGTTTATCAGGCCAAACTCGGTACCAGTTACGAAAAGGTCATGCGCTTTAAGGAGTTGGCGACCGATCTTGCCAGGCAGTTCGACGAGGGGGCTGCCGCCCTGACCGAACGGGCGGCCCTGCTCGCCAAGTGCGACCTGGAAACAGGGATGGTTTACGAATTTCCTGAGCTGCAAGGGATTATGGGGCGCGAATACGCTCGCCTGGAAGGGGAAGACGAGCGGATTGCCCTGGCCATTCACGAACATTACCTGCCGATACAAGCCGGTGGCGAATTGCCTTCGGACAGTGTTGGTGCCTTTGTATCCATTGCCGACAAAATCGATACCATCTGCGGTTGTTTCGGTGTCGGTCTGATTCCTACCGGCACTGCCGACCCCTACGCCTTGCGGCGCAGCGCTCTCGGTATCCTGAATATCGTACTGGAGCGGGGTTATCGCCTGTCCTTGCCGTCTTTGATTCAGCGAAGCGTTGCCCTGTTGGAGTCCAAGCTGAATCGGCCGGCCGAGGAGGTTGCCTCCGACGTAGAGACCTTTATCCGGCAGCGTTTCTTCCATCAGCTGGTCGCCCAGGGGCAACCGCAGGACGTGGTCGATGCGGTGTTCAGCATCGCCTTTGACGAGCCGGGTGAAGCTCTGGCCCGTGTCGAGGCACTGGCCGCTTTCCGCAGCCGTGACGATTATCAGCAGTTGGTGGTTGCTTTCAAGCGGGTTGGCAATATAATCAAGGGCGGTGTCGAGGCTGCGATCGATTCCTCGCTTTTCGAGGCGGATTGCGAAACGGGCCTCTTCGAGGCCGTACAGCAGACGGCCGAAGAATGCCGGCAACTGGTGGCCAAAGGGGAGTATGGCGATGCCCTGCAAACCGTCGCCGCACTGGGGGCGCCGGTGGATGCCTTTTTTGACGGAGTCATGGTCATGGCCGAGGATGAGCGGGTCAAGACCAACCGTCTGGCGCTGCTAACGGCAGTTGCCCGGCTGCTTGAACAGGTGGCCGACTTCTCTAAGCTCGCCGATTGACGACGCAATATTAACGTAAATTTTGTCGGGAAACAGACTCGACTAACCCATATTCAGGAGGACAGGTTCATGGCGGTCAAATATGTTTACTTCTTTGGTGCTGGCAAAACTGAGGGCACTGCGGAAATGAAAAACTTGCTCGGGGGCAAAGGGGCCAACCTGGCGGAGATGACCGCTATCGGCTTGCCGGTGCCTGCCGGTTTCACCCTGACGACGGATCTCTGCACCGAATTTTACAAAAATGATCGGAGCTATCCCGAGGGTCTGGAAGCGGAAGTTGAAGCGAACCTGGCCCAGCTTGAAAAGGCCATGGACAAGAAATTCGGCGACAGCGCAAATCCGCTGTTGTTGTCCGTTCGGTCCGGCGGCCGGGTTTCCATGCCCGGCATGATGGACACGGTTCTGAATCTCGGCCTCAACGACATAACGGTGCAGGGCCTTATCGACCAGAGCGGCGACGCCCGTTTCGCCTACGACTCCTACCGGCGTTTCATCCAGATGTACAGTAATGTGGTCATGGGAATAAACGGTTCGGTGCTGGAACATCTTCTGGAACATATGAAGGAAGTGCGCGATGTCGAACTCGATACCGATCTGACCGCTGACGACCTCAAGCAGTTGGTTGACCTGTTCAAAGGTAAAATCAAGGAGACCCTCGGTCGTGATTTCCCCACCGACCCCAAGGAGCAGTTGTGGGGAGCCATCAATGCCGTGTTCGGTTCCTGGATGAACCCGCGGGCCATTACCTACCGTAAACTGAACAATATCCCTGCCGAGTGGGGTACTGCGGTTAACGTTCAGGCCATGGTCTTTGGCAACATGGGCAACGACTGCGCCACCGGCGTCGCCTTTACCCGTAACCCCTCCACCGGCGACAATCACTTCTTCGGCGAGTTCCTGCTCAACGCCCAGGGCGAGGACGTTGTGGCCGGCATCCGTACCCCGCAGCCGATCAACAAGGCTGGCGGCGACGGTTCCCTGCCGTCCCTGGAAGAAGTCATGCCGGATTGCTACCAGCAGCTGATGGATATCCAGCAGACCCTGGAGAAGCACTACCGCGACATGCAGGATATCGAGTTTACCATCGAGAAGAACAAGCTCTACATGCTGCAGACCCGTGGCGGCAAGCGGACCGCCAAGGCGGCGATCAAGATTGCAGTGGATATGGTTAACGAAGGCCTGATCGACGAAAAAGAAGCGGTTCTGCGCGTCGCTCCCGCCCAGCTCGACCAATTGCTCCATCCCTCTCTCGATCCCAAGGCGGTTAAAGACGTCATCGCGACCGGCCTGCCGGCTTCACCCGGCGCTGCCGGCGGCGAAATCGTTTTCTCGGCCGAAGATGCCGAAGAGGCCAAAAAGCTTGGCCTCAAGGTTATTCTGGTTCGAATCGAGACAAGCCCCGAAGATATTCACGGCATGCACGCCGCTGAAGGGATTCTTACCGCTCGCGGCGGGATGACCTCCCATGCGGCGGTAGTTGCCCGCGGCATGGGTAAATGCTGCGTGGCCGGTTGTGGCGGTATCAAGGTCGACTATGCCGCTCAGCAGTTCGTCACCAGCAGCGGTGAAGTTTTCAAAAAAGGCGATGTTGTTACCCTCGACGGTTCTACCGGCGAAGTAATGAAGGGGTCGGTAGCAACCGTACAACCGGAGCTGACCGGCGATTTCGGTCTGCTCATGACCTGGGTCGACAAGTTCCGTCGCCTCAAGGTGCGCACCAACGCCGATACACCCCAGGATGCCCAGGTGGCCCGTCAGTTCGGTGCCGAAGGCATCGGTCTGTGCCGTACCGAGCATATGTTCTTTGAGCACGACCGGATCATGGCCGTGCGGGAAATGATTTTGTCCGAGGATGTCGAAGGCCGTAAAAGGGCTCTTGCCAAGATCCTGCCCATGCAGAAGGGCGACTTCCTCGGCCTGTTCCGTGAAATGAAGGGGTTGCCGGTCACCATTCGCCTGCTCGATCCGCCTCTGCACGAGTTCCTGCCCCATACCGACAAGGACATCGAAGAGCTGGCTGCTGTAATGAAGGTGCAGCCGCAGCTCCTTAAGCAGAAGGCCGATTTCCTGCACGAGTTCAACCCCATGCTCGGTCATCGCGGCTGCCGTCTGGGTGTAACCTTTCCCGAGATCTACGACATGCAGGTTCAGGCCATCATGGAAGCTGCCTGCGAACTGGTCAAGGACGAGGGCTACGAAATCGTTCCGGAAATCATGATTCCGCTGGTCGGTCACGTCAATGAACTCAAGTTGCTGCGGGCCAATGCCATCCGTACCGTGGAAGAGGTCATGGGCCGTTACGGCATCAAGGTCGAATACCTGATCGGTACCATGATCGAACTGCCCCGCGCCGCCCTGACCGCCGACGAGATCGCCCAGGAGGCGGAATTCTTCTCCTTCGGCACCAACGACCTGACCCAGACCACCTTCGGTCTGTCCCGTGACGATGCCGGCAAGTTCCTGCCTTACTACGTCAACCGCGAGATTCTGGGCGAGGATCCCTTCGTGGTTCTCGATCAGGAAGGTGTCGGTCAGCTGGTCAAGATCGGCTGCGAAAAGGGCCGCCAGACACGCGCGGGCATCAAACTCGGTATCTGCGGCGAGCATGGCGGCGAACCGAACAGCGTCATCTTCTGTCACAACACCGGGCTCGATTATGTATCCTGCTCCCCCTACCGGGTGCCCATCGCCCGGCTGGCTGCGGCCCATGCCGCGCTGCAGGAAAAATAGCATAACCTGAAATACCGAGACACCCAGGCCCCCGGGGACTCCCGGGGGCCTTTTTTTTGCCTTTTTGGTAATTTGTAACGAGTTTTCCCCGCCACAGGGAATTATCCCCTGTGGCTTTTCATTTGCTTTACAGAGGTAATATGTCTGACACTATGAAACAAGCCGGTGACCATATCGATGCCCGTTGTACCCGCTGCAAGGCCATCACCAACCATACCATCATCGCCATGGTCGAAGAACGGCCGGCCCGGGTGCGCTGCAACACCTGCGGAGGAGATCATAATTATCGACCGCCCAGACAGGTAAAAGCCGTTAAAGAAACTTCCAAGGCCGCATCGAAGGCTCCGAAAGCTCCCAGGCGAAATGCGGCCGATCGGCTTCGGGAAGCGCAGCAGGCGGAATGGCAGGAAGCAGCCGGTCAGGCCGATCCTGGCGTGACTGTGCCCTACAGTATGGACCGTTCTTTTAAACTCAACGATCTGGTAGAGCATCCGGTCTTTGGCGTCGGTGTGGTCAAGGCTGTTTTCAAGCCGAACAAGGTGGAGATTCTGTTCGCTTCTGGCACCAAGGCATTGCGCTGCAAATTGTAAGCAGTCGTGCATTGTCTGTTGCGCAGCATTAGACAATGAGAAAAAAGACGATTACCACGAAGGCCACGAGGTACACGGAAAAGTCTTGTTTATTCATTTTGAAGATTTGCAGGTTTTCTTCGAGGCCTCTGTGTTCTTCGTGGTGGATCCTTTAATTTGTTATTTGGGTTGGGACTTTAGAGGCGTGATGTAGAGGCAGAAGGGGGAGACTGTGCAATTCAGCGAGCTCCATGCTTGGAATCTTTCCAGCCAGGAGGCCATCGCCCTGCAGAAGAGTCTGGCAGGCAGAATCAGTCTGCAAGATGATCTGCCGCCCTTGCTGAAAACGGTGGCAGGAGTCGACGTATCCTATCAGCGCCACGGCGACATGTTTTTTGCCGCCGTGGCGCTGCTGCGGTTTCCGGATCTGATTCCCATCGAGGAGGTCACGGCTCAGCAGAGGGTCAGCTTTCCCTATGTCCCCGGTCTGCTCTCCTTTCGGGAACTGCCGGTGGTTCTCGATGCCTTTCGCCAGTTGCAGCAGGTCCCCGATGTGGTGCTGGTCGATGGTCAGGGTATCGCCCACCCCCGGCGGTTGGGGTTGGCGAGCCATCTCGGACTGTGGCTCGGCTTGCCAACGGTCGGGTGCGCCAAGAGTCGTTTATGCGGCGAGCACGGGACCGTTGGCGATCAGCGCGGCGACCGCGTGCCGTTGCTCTTTGACGGGAATGAAATCGGTACGGTATTGACCACTCGCTCTGGCGTCAAGCCCCTCTATGTATCTCCCGGTCATAAGATCAGCGTCAACAGCGCCGTTGAATTGACTCTACAGTGCGGCGGCCGGTACCGTTTGCCGGAACCGACCCGTTTGGCGCACCATTTGGCCAATTCTACCCGGCAGGCAGGGGAAAGGCAGGATGACTCCGATTAAGGGGGGGGCGGATTTTAGCGAATGTCGATGGTCAGTGTGCCAATCCGGGAGATTTTTGCTTTGAGTCGGTCACCGCTTATTACGCGACCGACTCCGGCCGGGGTGCCGGTCAAGAGGAGGTCGCCCTCCTCGAGGCTGAAGAGGGTCGATGCGGCACTGATCAACTCAGCAATGGAATGGATCATTTCAGCGCTGTTGCCCTGCTGGCGGATTTCATTGTTGACGTACAGAGAAATATCCAGAGCCTGAGGGTCGGAAACCTGTGAAGCCGGCAGGAAGTCGGACAGGGGGCAGCTGGTGTCAAAGCCTTTGGCCATGCTCCAGGGCAATCCCCTGGTTTTGAGGTCCTGCTGCAGGTCCCGCAGGGTCAGGTCGATGGCGATACCGTAGCCCGCTACATGGTCCAGGGCCATTGCCGGGGAAATATTTTTTCCCCATTTGCCGATGAGTATGGCCAGTTCCACCTCGTGCTGGCAGTTTTTACTGATGGGGGGGATCACGGCTGTTTCACCCTGCCCGATGATGCTGCTGGACGGTTTGAGGAAAAATACCGGCTGTTCGGGAGGCTGGTTATTCAGTTCCGCTGCGTGTGCCCGGTAATTGCGGGCAACACAGAGGATTTTGCCCACGCGGTAGGTTTTATCCGTTCCCGATAGAAGTACCCTATGCACGATCAATCCTTCCCTATGAGATGTTTACCTTCTCCCAGCCTTGGGCAAGGCCCAATCGAAACGGATCGCCAGTAGCCGCACCAGCATGACCAGTCCGGCAGAACACAGCACCGCGACCGCGCGCGGCGCGGCGACGTGATGCAATGCCACCAGCAGCACTCCTCCGGCCAGGCAGGCCGAAGCATAGACCTCTTTACGCAAAATCAGCGGCACCTGATTGGCCAAAATGTCACGGATCATGCCGCCGGCGGTGGCAGTCATCACTCCAAGCGATACGGATCCGAGGGCGCCGGTTTCAAATTGCAAGGCTTTCTCCGTACCGATAACGACAAAGGTGCCAAGGCCTACGGCATCGAAATAAAGCAAGGGATGGCGCAGCCAATCCATGCGGCGGTGAAGAAAAAACGTTGCCAGGGCTACGCCGATAGCGATGTAGAGATAGGTTTCGTCTTGCAGGCAAAAAGGAGGAGTGTCGCCGAGCAGCAGATCACGGAGGGTTCCTCCGCCAATGGCGGTGACAAGGCCCAGAACCATTACCCCGAAGAGGTCCATTTTGCGGCGAATGCCGGCCCAGGCGCCGGAAGCGGCGAAGGCGGCAGTGCCGATCAGATCAAGGGCATACAGCAGGCTCAAAGTGACCTCCGGATGTGCAGACGATGTAACGGACTGCTTTTCAACAGACTATGTGATACCATTAAAACCAGGCTGCGGTGGATCATCGCGGCTATTTAGTTTTTCTCCGGAAACGGCTCTTTTCCGAAATGGAAAGCGCCCCCGGACCAAAACTATTTATATCATGCCCGTTAAGGAGCCGCCATGTTTTTGCCTTACGGAGATACTCCTAATCCTCCTGGCATCCCTTATGTCAACAACCTGTTGATTGCAATCAACATCGGTATATTTCTGTTTCTTGCCCTGCCCCTGAGTTTCAGCCGTCCGGACCTGAACGATCCGCTGTTGCTCGATTATCTGCAGGCCATTGGGGCCAGGGGATATATCTCCGCCGAACAAGTGTTGCAACAGGTTTCTGCCTATGACCTGGTGATTTTTCGTTATGGCTTTCGGCCCGGTTCGGCGAGCCTGCTGACCTTGTTCAGCTCAATGTTCCTGCATGGCGGCTGGATGCATCTGGCCGGCAACATGCTGTTCCTTTGGATTTTCGGCGATAATGTCGAACAGCGCCTCGGCTGGTTTCGCTACCTGCTCGGTTATCTGGCGGCCGGCGCGGCAGCCACTCTTTTTTTCGCACTCTTTGTCCCCGGTTCGCAGATTCCCCTGGTCGGTGCTTCTGGGGCCATTTCAGGGGTATTGGGTTGTTACTTTCTCTGGTTCCCCCGCAACAAGGTTAAAACCTTTGTTTTTTTATTCCCCCTGTTAATGACCACCTTTTACTTGCCGGCCCGCCTGGTGCTCGGTTTTTATCTGGTGCTGGACAATCTGATTCCCTTTTTAATCAATGGCGGCCGTGCTACGGGAGTAGCCCATGGAGCTCATATTGGCGGATTTTTATTCGGCTTGGCCATGGCCTGGGGCTTCAACCGCTGGCAGGGGGTGCAGGCGGTTCGGCAGGAAGCCAATGCCGAGGGGAAAGTAACGACAATGTCCCCAGAGTCGATCATTGCCGGGGAGTTGAAGGCCGGTCGTTATGCTTTTGCTGCCCATCTCTACCTGGGCCTCGACAGCCAGGCAGAGCGCCTGGCAGTGGCACCGGACCTGGTCTTGGCTATCGGGGATTATTTACTGGATCAGAAGCAGTATGCCCAGGCCCTGGAAGTCTTTCGCCGCTTTGTTGCTGAACGTCCTGCGAGTATGCAGGTCGACCATGCATATTTAGGGGCGGGGCAGGCCATGCTGCATCAGCCGCGGGGCCATCTCAGTGCCCGCCAGTATTTTCTTGCCGCGATCGATACCGCTACTACCGCAGAAACCGCCCGCATGGCACGGGATTATCTAAGGCGGCTGGATGCGGGTGAGTTGGATTGACGTAAATACACCATGTATTACTTTCCTTATCATGAGCCGCTTTTTCGGCCTCCCAGCGAGGCCAATAGCCTGATTTTTCAGGCGACCATCGGTTGTTCCCATAACCGCTGTACCTTTTGCGGCATGTATAAAAACAAACGTTTTAAGTTGCGTCCGGTTGAAGAGATTCTGCGAGAGATCAACCGTGTACCGGTGACGCATCGAGCCAGCATTCGGCGCATTTTTCTCGCCGATGGCGATGCCCTGATCTATCCCTTTGCCGGGCTCACCGAGATCCTTTTGGCTCTGGGCGAAGCTTTTCCGCAACTGACCAGGGTTTCTTGTTATGCCTCCCCGCAAAGTCTGGCAGGGAAAAGCTCCGAAAACCTGGCGCAATTGCGGGCTTACAAGTTGCGCCTGCTTTATTTCGGTCTTGAAAGCGGCGATCCCCTTACCCTGGAGGCGGTGAATAAGGGCTATACCGCACAGGCGATGTTGGCTCAATGCCGCAAGGCTCGCCAGGCCGGCCTCAAGCTCTCCGTGACAGCAATTCTCGGCATTGCCGGAAAACAACGCAGCCGTCAGCATGCCCAGGCGACAGCCAGCTGGGTAACGGAATTGTCTCCGGAATACTTTTCCCTGTTGACCCTTTTCAGTCGCCACAACGATGATTTTCTTCGAGGAATAGTTCCCCTCACTCAGGGCGGGATGTTGGAGGAAATTCGCGAAATGCTCCAGCATTTGCGACCCAAACAAACCATTTTGCGTTCCAATCATGCTTCAAATCTACTTCAGCTGGCTGGTAGTTATCCCAAGGATCGTCATAGGTTGATGGACCAAGCGGATGAGGCTCTGCGCAAGGCTCGTCAAAACCCTCGCTGGTTCGATGCACAGCCCGGATATAGCGAGAATTTTTAGGGTGGTCAGGCAGGATTGTTGAAGCTTGTCCAAGGTTGCTTGGTTCAAGGAGAATGTTTGTGATAGTCAAAAATCTTGGTTTTCTAGCATATGCTGAGTCTTATGCATTGCAAGAACGATTAGCTGGCGAGGTGTATGCCGGCCGAGCACCGGAGACCCTGTTGTTGCTTGAACATCCCCCCGTTTATACTGTTGGGCGAAGCGGTAATTTTCACAACGTTCTAAATTCAAAAGTGGAGGCGATATCCGTCAATCGTGGCGGGGATGTGACGTTTCACTGTCCGGGGCAGTTGATTGCTTATCCCATTATAGATCTGAACCGTCGGCGGCGTGACCTGCACCACTACCTACGGTTCCTCGAGGAGGTGTTGATCCAGGTGGCGGCCGATTTCAATGTTATTGCCTGGCGTCGGGAGGGTGCGACAGGAATCTGGACCGAGAAGGGCAAACTCGCCTCCATCGGTGCCGGTGCCCGGCGCTGGATTACCATGCATGGGTTTGCCCTGAATGTTTGCAATGACCTAGAAGGATTCAAGCAAATCAATCCCTGTGGAATTGTCGATTGCGCCATGGTCTCTCTGAAACTCGTGGCAACGGGCTCTATTGATATGGAGAAGGTTAAACAACGTACCGCCATCCATTTTCAGGATCTGCTCCAACGCTGGCTGCCTTTAAATGCTGCTAGCGGTAGGTGAGTCGGGGAGGTCGGTGTGAGTTGTTAGGGCAGAATTGTGGTCTCGGTTTATTCAGAATGGAAACAACAGCGGAATCAGCAGCGTGCCGAATACCCAGATAAGCAAATTCAGGGGGGCGCCGACCCGGGTGTAGTCGAAAAACCGGTAACCGCCCGGCCCCATTACCAGAGCGTTGGATTGGTGGCTTACGGGGGTCATGAAACAGGAGGATGCTGCGATGGCAACGGCCATGAAAAACGGTTTGGGATCGACTCCCAGTTCCAGAGCGGTATGGTAGGCGATTGGTGCGATGAGAACCGCAGTCGCCGCGTGACTCATGAGTTCTGTCAGCATGGATGTGAGTAGAAAGAAGGCGGCCAATACCACCCAGGGACCAAAAGGGCCGACCACCCTGAGTACCTGCTCGGCGATCAGTTGTGCGGCGCCGCTGTTTTCCATGGCCAGGCCGAGAGGCAAAGTGCCGGCAATCAGCAGGATGATGCGCCAATCGATGCTTTCGTAGGCTTCCTGTGCGGTCAGGCAGCGCGCCAGGATCATGAAAGCCGCACCGAGGCTGGCTGCGAGCATGATTGGCAGGCCGCCGAAGGCCGCCAGCAGAATGACCATCGCCAGAATAAACAGGGCCAAAGGCGCCCTTCGCGGCCGGTAGGGAACGGGCGGTACGCCTCCCAGCAATAGAAAGCCGTGGCCCCGCCCGAGGTGCAAAACCCTTTTAAGGGGGCCCTGAAGCAGTAGAACGTCGCCGAACTTGAGAACCACCTTGTCCACTTGGCGAACCACCGGTGCGCCCTGGCGCCACAGAGCCAGGACGTTGAGCCCGTGACTTTCGTGAAAACTCACCTGGCTCAGGGTGCGCCCGACCAGATCGCTTTTGGTGGTCAGTGACGCTTCGACCACCACCATCTCTTCGCTGGTTTTTTCCGGTGGCGGATTGTCCCGCTCCGGTATTAACTTCAGCCCTTTGGCTTTCATCACCTTCAGGATTCCTTCCGGATTTCCTTCCAGAAACAGCACATCTCCTTCTCGCAGCTTGCTGTTGCCGTGGGGCTGCGGAATTTTTTGCCGGCCGCGAATAATGGCCCGAATTTTCAGGTTGAAATCGCGGGTTAGCCGACTGCGGGCAATGGTTTGGCCGATGATGGGTGATTTAGCCAGGATCTCAACCTCGGTGATGTATTCCTTTACCTGATATTCTTCGGTTAGCTTGCCGGCCTTGCGCACGGGCAATAGTTTGCGTCCGAACAGAACCATATACAGAATGCCGCTTATGGTAATTAGCAGGCCGATGGGGGCGAAATCGAAGATGGCAAATGATTCACCGCTGTATTGTTGCAGCAGGGCGTTCATCAGGATATTCGGTGGAGTACCGATCAGTGTGCAGACCCCGCCGAGAAGGGAGCCGAAGGCGAGGGGCATCAGGAGCTTGGAAGGGCTGGTGTTGAGCTTGCGGGCGATACCGGTGACAACCGGCATGAGCACCGCAGTAGCGCCGATGTTGTTGATGAAGGCGGAAAAGAGTGCAACCGTAGCCATGATGACGGCGACCAGCCGAGATTCGCTATCGGAGGCGAGGCGAATCATACGTTCGCCGACCCGGCTCATGGCCCCGGTGTGGGAAATGCCCGAGCTGATGATAAACATCGCGGCTACGGTAATAACAGCCGGGTTGCTGAAGCCGGAAAAGGCTTCTTCTACTGAAACCAGACCGGTCGCTGCAAGAGCCAGTAGAATCAGTACACTGGTCAGGTCCATGGGCAGCCATTCGCTGGCAAACAGAACCACAGCCATCAGTAGAATGAGCAGAACCAGGACGATTTCCATGAAAAAGGAGGCTCCTGTAGTACCGCAAGGGAGGTAATAGAATCAAGTAGTTAAATCTTATCTGACTGGGAGAAAATCCGCAAGATGAGGTTTAGCGTTAAAAGGGAACGTATTTGCATGGACCTGAGTCAAGAGGACTGCGCCTGGAAAAAAGCGGTGATTGCTGTTGCTGGTTTGGAAATGAGTGGGGTTAATTCCCTGCAAGAGCGCTTTTCAGGGACTGAGCGGCCAGACGAGGCTCGTTACTGGCGAGAATCGCCGAGATGACCGCGATACCCTGGGCGCCGGCCTGACGAACGGAGGCGGTGCGGCTTTGGTCGATGCCGCCTAAGGCAAAGATTGGCAGGGAGCTTTGGCGGCAGGCGGTTTCTAGTCGCACCAGTCCCTGGGGCGGACCATAGGCGGCTTTGGAGGGGGTGTAAAAAACGGGGCTGAAAGTTGCGAAGTCGGCGCCCTGTTCGGCGGCTGAGGCCAGCTCCACAAAGCTGTGAGCGGAGTAGCCGATCAGACCGGTCGGGCCGAGCAATTGTCGCGCCTCGGCAACCGATATAGAAGCGGCGCCGAGATGGACACCGTCCGCTTCGACGGCGAGAGCGATATCGACCGAGCCGTTGATCAGCAACAACGCTCTATAACGACGGGTCAGAATGCGCAGTTGATGAGCCAACTTCAGGCGTTCGCCGTTTGGCAGTTCCTTGTCCCGCAACTGTACCGCATCGACCCCGCCTTGCAGGGCCTGCTCGACTGCCCGCAGCAGGTCCCGCCCTTGCGGCAAAGCCTGTATGCTGCTAATCAGGTAAAGGCTGAAGTCGATAGGGTTCGATCGGTGCATGTCAGCTCTTGGAGTTGTCGAGAAATGCCCGATCCCAGTCCTTGAAGACCGGGTCGTAGCCCTTGGCCCGCAGCATGGCGCAGATCTCTTCGGCGTCGCGGTCGTCGTCGATGGCGAATTGCTGATTCGACTCGGCCTGCTGCCCGTAGCCTCCGGGCGAAGTAGATGAACCGGCGCTGATCTGGGTGATGCCCAGAGGCAGCAGGTGATCGCGCAGGTTGGCGCTCTCCCGGGTCGACAGCACCAGAGCCGAGTCGGGCATCAGTAGCCGCATAACGCAGATCAGCTGCACCAAAGCAGGATCGGAGACAGGAGCCAGCGGCGAAAAGCCTCCATCGGCAGGGCGCAGGCGCGGAAAGGAGATGTTGATCCGACTGCGCCAGAAGTGCTTGGCCAGATAGCGGGCGTGCAGGCCGACATAGAAACCCTCTTTACGCCAATCGCTCAGGCCAAGCAGGGCGCCGATGCCGATGGAACGCAGTCCGGCTTGACCACCCCGCTCGGCGGTGCCCAGCCGCCAGTCGAAGTCCCGTTTGGGACCGTAGGGGTGTAGTTTGTCGTAGAGCGGTCTGTCGTAGGTCTCCTGGTAAACGGTCAGGTTGTCGACGCCGGCAGCGACCATCTGGGCATAACCGTCTTTGTCCATGGGGTAGACTTCGATGGAGATACTGGAGAACAACGGCTTAATCCGTTGCACGGCCGCAGCCAGGTAGGTGGTTTTAATGACGCCGGGCGCTTCGCCGGTCAGCAGCTGGATATGGCGAAAACCGCGCTCATGAAGAATACGCGCTTCGGCCTCCACTTCATCGAGGCTCAGAGTACAGCGCTCCATTTTGTTGTCGGCGTTAAAACCGCAATACAAGCAACTGTTGCAGCAGACGTTAGACAGGTAGAGGGGCGCGTAGAGCTGAATGGTCTTGCCAAAACGCTGCTGGGTCAGGCGATGGGCGCGCTGGGCCAAAGGCTCAAGATAAGCTTCGGCGGCTGGCGATAAGAGCGCCGCCAAATCCGCCAGGCGCAGTTGTTCGTTGGCCAGGGCCTGTTCGACCTGGGCCGGGCCGGCAGCCTCGATCAGTTGTAGCACCCGCTCGGGAGTCCACTCGTTAAATTGGTCCAGAAAAGCCACAGTCAGTCTCGCAAAAATCCGGTTAAGGGGCTGGAAGCTTCGGCTTGGTCGCGCATCGCACCGAGCCCGGCCAGGTAGGCCTCGCGACCGGCCTCGACCCCCTTGGCGAAGGCGGCAGCCATGCGTGCCGGATCGGGGGTGACGGCCAGGGCGGTGTTCACCAGGACCGCGTCGGCGCCCATCTCCATCGCTTCGGCGGCATGGGACGGGGCACCGAGCCCGGCGTCGACCACCACCGGTACGGTAGCCTGTTCGATGATGATGGCGATGTTGTCGCGGGTACGGACCCCTTTGTTGGTGCCGATGGGCGCGCCGAGCGGCATGACCGTGGCGGTGCCGGCTTCCTGCAGGTGCTTGGCCAGCACCGGATCGGCGTTGATGTAGGGCAGAACGATAAACCCATCCTTGACCAGGATTTCCGCCGCCTTGAGAGTTTCAATGGGGTCGGGCAACAGGTAGTAGGGGTCGGGAGTGACTTCCAGCTTAACCCAGGGCTCGCAGCCGGCGGCCCGGGCCAGGCGCGCCAGGCGCACCGCCTCTTCGGCGTCCCGGGCGCCGCTGGTGTTGGGCAGAAGCAGGAACTTGTCACGGTCGATGTGGGCCAGCAGGTCGTCGTCGGGCTGGTCGATATCGACACGGCGCAGGGCGACGGTGACGATTTCGCTGCCGGAAGCGTGCATGGCTGCGGCCATCAGTTCGTTAGAAGCGAATTTGCCGGTGCCGACCATCAGGCGGGAGTTGAAGCTGCGACCGGCGATTGTCAATTTATCCATAATGTCCTCGTTGCTTATGAAAAGGCGATTTAACCGCCCCCGACGAAACGGACGATCTCCAGTTCATCGCCATCTCGCAGGGGAGTATCGTCAAAGTTGTCACGGGGTACGATGGTGCGGTTGAGTTCGACCGCAACCTGACTGCTGGTTAGCTGCAATTCCTGCAGCAGGTCGCTGACGGTGGCGGCATCGTATGATTTGGAGCAGCCGTTTACGGTAAGGGTCATCATATAGTCCTTTATTGCGGTTCTTCACCCAACAGCAGGCGCAGCACGGCGTTGGCCTGATGATGGGCCGCGACACCGACCCGCGGAGCCATCAGGCCGGTACCGGGGGCTGCGGCGGTTTCACCATCGCCAACCAGGTAGAGATTGCCGGCGGCGCGCCGGGTAACAATGCTGTTGGAGGGGCCGAAACCGGCCATGCCGGAGCCAGCCACCAACGGCTTGCCGGGACATTGGCCAAGAAAAGTCTCGACCAGCATGGCCTTTTGCTCGGCGGCATCGAACGCCTCGACCAGCACATCGACCTCGCCGAACAGTTCTGAGACGTTGTCCGGAGTCAGGCGTTGAACGTGGGCCTCTACCGTTACGTAGGGGTTGATACGTGCCAGGGTGTCCTTAAGAGCTTGGGCCTTCGGTTGTCCAAGCTGGTCGACGAAGTATTGCTGGCGGTTGAGGTTGGACGGCTCAACAACATCGAAATCGGCCAAAATCAATCGGCCGACACCGCTTCGCGCCAGTGCCACCGCTATCGGCGAACCGAGTCCGCCGAGACCGGCGATGCCAACCGTGGCCTGTTTGAGTCGCTGATGGACTCCGGGGCTGTGGCGGGCAACCAGTTGCGCTTCGAGTTCTTCCGCCGTAGGGAGACGGCCGCGTTCAATAAAGACCAGGATATCGCCTTCGGCCAATAGGGTATCGCCCGATTCGGCATAGCCGTTCCGGATCAGCACATCCGCGTTGGGTTGTACTTGGTCCCGTAATTGGCGCAAGCGCGTGTCGGGGGCAATATCCAGTGGTTGTTCGTTGAGTACTATTTTCATAAATAATAAGAAAAGGCCGCGCATGGCGACCTTGACCGAAGTGAACTTCGGAATTCGCGCCGCTTCCCTCCGCCGGAATGACCCGGATCAGGTTCAAAGGGTTACCCGCTGTGGCGGGCTCTCAGTTAGAAACTCCCCTAGGGCGTTACAGGTTTTCGATTGTCGTGCCGTCACATTTGTACCGTGAAGGCGCCCTTTAAAAGTATCAACAGGGCGGGTTGGAGTCAAGAGCCCAGTCGGGTCGGTGGTCGTCCCGTATCCGCTGGAAAATTCTGCAGGAAAAGACGGGCAGCTTTTGGGGAGGGACTTGTTGAAGCAAAAAAGGCCGCACCCGGACGGGAACGGCCTTCATTGTCGCTATAAAGGGGCGAGTATTTATTTCATGGCCTGGGCGATGCGCCGGCCGAATTCATGGCAACACTCGCATCCTTCCTGGTCTGGGACGTATTGTATCCGCAGCGGGTCCTCGATCATTTCCAGGCCCATGCCGTCCAATTGTTCGGCCACCAGTTTGGGGGCTTCGCCGCTCCAACCGTAGGAGCCAAAGGCGGCGGCCAGTTTGTTCTTGGGCTTAAGCCCCTTGAGGTAGGTTAAAAAGTCGGCCACGGTCGGAAACAGGCCGTTGTTCAGGGTCGGCGAGCCGACAACGATAGCTTTGGCATCGAAGGCTTCAGTGACCACATCGCTGCGATGGCAATGGCGCAGGTTCATCGGTTTAGCCACCATGCCTTCGGCGGCCAGGCCGGCAACAATTTCATCGGCCATGGCCTCGGTGCTGTGCCACATGCTGTCGTAGATCACCAGGGCCTTGTCCTGTTGCGGTTGCAATTCGCACCATTCCGTATAGGTTTCGACGATTTTCGCCGGATTGTCGCGCCAGAGAATGCCGTGATCGGGACAGATCATCTCGATGGGCAGATTGAGCTCGTTCAGCTTGGTCAGCAATCCTTTGATCATCGGCGCAAAGAGCCAGAGAATGTTGGCAAAGTATTTTTTTGCGTGAGGCATGATCGCCTCGCCGATTTGATCGTCGAAGTGTTCGGGGCCGGCATAGTGCTGGCCGAACGCGTCGCTGGAAAAGAGGATTTTGTCCTCTTTGAGATAGCTGAACATGCTGTCCGGCCAATGAATCATGCGGGTTTCGAAAAACTGCAGAGTGCGTTTGCCCAGAGACAGTTCCTCGCCATCGGCTACCGCGCGAAAGTTGATCTTTTGCCCAAAATGGCAGGTGAGGTTTTTCAGCCCCATCTTCGAGCAGTAAACCGGGGTATCTTTGCCTATTCTATGTACGACACGGGGCAGGGCCCCGGAGTGGTCCATTTCGGTGTGGTTGCTGACAATGTAATCGATTTTTTTTGGATCGATGACCGAGGCGATTTTCTCCATCATTTGATCGGTGAATTCCTCTTTCACCGTATCGATCAGAGTAATCTTTTCGTCGATAATCAAAAAGGCATTGTAGGTAGAGCCCTTATCCGTGGAGTAGCCATGAAAATCACGAACATTCCAATCGGTGGCACCGACGTCATAAATGCCTTCGGCAATTTGTAGCGCTTTCATTGCGAGTCCTTTCCAGAGTCGCGAAACGGGTGGCGTCGCAAAAAGTCCGCCCTACTGCGACCGCATTTTTCAGGATCTCGACATACCAGGCCTATGCCTTCACCTCTGAAAAAATACCAAGCTTTGTAGGATGAAATTTTTACTTAGCCAACCTGCGAGTTTTTGCGAATGCAGCAAAACGGGTTCGGCCCCTGCGGTCCGTTAATGGAATCGCAGGGGCCGAACAGAATCTAAAATTATTCTTTGTCGAATTGGTCTTTAGGAGCGCTGCAGATGGGACAAACCCAATCTTCGGGAATGTCGGCAAAGGCGGTGCCGGGGGCAACCCCGTTGTCGGGGTCTCCTACTTCAGGATCGTAAACATAGCCACAAACCAGGCAGACATACTTCTCCATGGGAATCTCCTTTTCAAGGGTGAAATTCGTACTTTGTTAACCGTCGCTATAATAAACGATAACTTCATACTTTCCAACGTTTGTTTTACGCCAGGGCACTCCGATTGCTTCGGGGCGCCCTGGCGGACTTTATTATATAGGCAGCGATTAGAAATTGGTTTTGGTAATTTCAAAGAAAGCCTGGGGATGCTTGCACACGCCACAGAGCTGGGGAGCCTTGGCCATGTCGATCAGATGGTGACCACAGTTGCGGCACTCCCAGGAAACAGGTTCGGGCTTGGCGAAAACGGTGCCGTTCTCTACTGCTTCCAGCAGCTTCTGATAGCGCTCCTGGTGTGCCTTCTCAATGGCGCCGATGCCTTCAAACATGGCGGCAAGCTGATTAAAGCCCTCTTCCCGGGCTTCCTTGGCCATGCGCGGGTACATTTCAGTCCATTCCTCGTGCTCGCCAGCCGCTGCTGCCTTGAGGTTTTCCATGGTGTCGCCAATTCCTTCCAGAGCCTTCAAGTGCAGTTTGGCGTGTGTTCTTTCCTGATCGGCGGTTTCCTCAAACAGGGCGGCGATCTGCTGATAACCTTCTTTTTTAGCTACGGCGGCGAAGTAGGTGTACTTGTTGCGGGCCTGGGACTCGCCGGCAAATGCTTCCCAGAGATTCTGTTCGGTTTTGGAGCCTTTCAGTTCTGCCATGATCGTTCCTCCTAGGTTAAATGGATTGTTGGTCAAACATGTTCATTCGGGCAAAGAATTCTGCCTGGCTGTAAAGACCGTCTGTGTCAGTTATCGCTTATTGGGGTGTTTGTTTGCTGCTGTTTTGGCAGCGTGGACAAAGGCCGTTAAAGGTGATGGCGTAATCATAAAGCTGAAATCCCGAAGGATGACTTTCAGGGAAACCCGGTAGCTCGAAACCGGTCACTGCCAGGTCGGCTACCTCGCCGCACTGAACGCAACTTACATGGTGGTGACGACTGGTGTCGGCGTCGAAGCGTGCCTTGGCCTGCGGGCTGCTTATTTTGACTACCAGGCCGACGCGGACGAAGGTCTCCAGGATTCGGTAGATTGTCGTTCGCGACAATCCCTGAATAGTTTCTTTAAGATCATCAAAGAGCTGGTCGGCCGTAGGGTGGTCTTTGCGCTGACTCAGGGCATGGAGCAGGGTTCTCCGCTGGTGAGTCAGACTGAGGCCCCGGTCGCGGCAGACAGCTTCCATCTGCTGAATTTTTTCATTGTTGGATTGTTGATGACTGTTGTCCATGGATGGGAATGTATTGCAAATGGTACTTTATGTCAACTAGTTTTTTCTATTTTTGCTAGAAGAGGGAGTGGCGGTTGAAAAGGGATTGATTCATTGCATTCTGTTGCGTTGGAGGGGTGGGTCGGTTAATACTATTAGACGATGGTTATATTTGTGTTCTATTAGCCCTTCAAGTATGCAGGGGTGCTTTTGCCTTTGGAATCCTGACGGGAGATCATGATGAAGAATGCCTCCTTGTTGTCAAAAATATTTGAGCAGATTCCGGATTTCCTCGCTGTGATCAATCGGGACTTGCGAATTGAAATGTGCAATTGGCGCGGTGGCTACGATTATGTACCGGAGCACCTTCGGCGTTTGGGCGTACACTGCTATGATCTGTTTTATCCTGACCAGGGTCGGCCCTGTGAAAATTGTCATGTGTTGGAAGTTTTTCGCACTGGCCAATCGCTGGTGCGGGAAAAATACAACCCCCATATCGGTCATGTCGAGGTTCGCTGCTTTCCCATTTTCGATCGGCAGGGCAAGGTGTTACTGGTGGCAGAACAGATCTGTAGCATTGACGAACGTAAAAAGATGGCGCGGCGCCTGTCTCAGCAATATACCTATTTAAGGACTTTGGCGGATGTTGTTCCCCTGCCGATGTTCACTAAAGATGAATCCGGTCGTTACCTGGGCTGCAATAAAACCTTTGAGCAATATCTTGGCTGTACCAGAGAGGGGATTGTCGGCAAGTCGGTATACGACCTGGCGTCGAAAGAAATGGCCGATTTCTATTTCACCAAGGATCAAGAATTGTTTGAGCGAGGAGGGGTCCAGTGTTACGAAAGCACGTTGGAGCTCGCTGATGGCAACGTCAGGCAGGTGATATTTCATAAGGCGACTTTTAATAATCCAGACGGGAGTCTGGGGGGACTTGTCGGGGCTATTCTTGATATCACCGAACGTAAGGAGGCCATGGCTTCCCTGCAGGAGAGCGAGGAGCGTTATCGGCAGTTTTTCGAAGATGATCTGACCGGCGACTTTATTGTGAGGGTCGATGGCAGGTTGCTGGCCTGTAATCCGTCCTTTGCCCGAATTTTCGGATACGATTCGGTGGAAGAGGCCTTGGGTCTGGATATGCGGAGTATTCACACCGATCCCGGGGGGAGAGAGTTGTTGTTGGATCGCTTGCGGAAGGAGCGCAAGATAGATCGAGTCGCTTTGGAAGCGAAAACACCGGCTGGACGAATTTTGCATCTGGTGCTGAATGCCGTGGGTATTTTCGACGACATGGGTGAGTTGATGGAGATCCGCGGGTACCTTCTTGACGACACGGAGCGGCGAAACCTGGCGGATCAGCTGCTTCATTCCCAGAAGATGGAGGCTGTAGGGCGTCTTGCCGCCGGCCTTGCACACGATTTTAATAACTTTTTGACGGCTATTATCGGTTATAGCGATGCCTTGAAAGGCATGCTGGCCGACCCTAAACAGGTGCGCTGTGCCGAACAGATTAATCTGGCGGGTGAGCGAGCCGCTGCCTTGACCGACCAGCTTTTGGCCCTCAGCCGGCGCCAGCGCTTGCAGCCTGCCGAGTTGGATATCAATGCGCTTATTGCCAGTCTTAAAGATATGGCGCAGCAACTACTCGGTACCGAGATTGAGCTGAATATCCTTCCAGGTCCGGACATTGCCCCGATTATGGCTGATGCGGGCCGGTTGGAACAGGTATTTCTGAATCTGGTAGTTAACGCTCGGGACGCTATGCCTGTGGGAGGGAGGTTGACTGTTTCCACGTCCAATTTGTGTCTTGATGCTGCACAAGCCCAGGCTTTTCTCGATGCAAAGCCGGGTCAGTATGTGGTGCTGGAATTGGCCGACGAAGGCCAGGGGATTCCTGAGGAGGTGCTGCCCCATATCTTCGAGCCCTTTTATACCACCAAGCAGAAGGGCAAGGGGACTGGTCTGGGGTTGGCTACGGCTTACGGCATTGTGGCCCAAACCGGCGGTTTTATGTCCGTTGAGAGCCAGGTAGGTGCCGGGACCACTTTCAGGGTCTTTTTACCGAGTATCGATTCGGATGCCTGCTGAATCCAATTTAGGGGGGGGCGCTTGCGGCTGTAGAGCCGCAGTTTTTCTGCGGCAAAAAAAAGCTGTCAAAAATGCTTTACAGCAATAGGCCTTTGTTGTATTCTGCCCAACCTGCGGAGAGGTGACCGAGAGGC
>NPIE01001814.1_pt2 | contig 34490 bp, 32 predicted proteins | sample 8637661 | NCBI WGS metagenome assembly NPIE01 (sample SAMN07420842, study PRJNA396082) | bioreactor metagenome | isolation source: sample BA12 brine-fed electro-methanogenic bioreactor BA | place: Japan: Kochi | collected 2016-12-09 | reverse complement strand
GTCCAGCACAGGAAAGCGCCGCGTGTCTCTTCCGGCCCTGGTCTGACCGCTTTTTCGTACTGTTTCCGATATTTCATGGCTTCATTTTGCCCTTATAGGTTAACACGTTTTTGCTTAAATAGCTACACTATAGTGTTAGGCACAAACTGTATATTTTCCCGTATTATAACACAGTTCGCGCCTTTATGCTACTTTAATATGTTAGGTTAAATGTGCCGGAACGGATTATCCTTCTCCGGTGCCCAGGTCGGGTTAACTCTGCTCCGGTCTGCCGGTGACATTCCTATCGAGGAAAGCCCCGCTCGTATCTGTTGGAGCAGTGCCGGTTTAATGTCTGCCGGTTCCGTCGCTCGTAGCTGCGCTATTGCACGGCTGAGTACTTCCACGTGCAGGCGGTCCGAGCCTGTCAGGACTCCCACAGGTGCATTCTGGACGATCTCAGACCAGACCGCCGCCTCTTCTGTGGAAAAGTAACCCGGTGCGGCGCCTATCTCGCCGGTCGTCGCCGGGTCGGTCCGTTTGCGTTGCGGGTTCTTCTTGAATGCGCCGGTTGCCTCTAAAACTTTGGTCGGTTTTCGTGCTGCCATAGTGTTTACCTCAGAATATTTGATTGTGGATACAGAAGTCGAGCTTGCCGCCGGTGAAGGGGATGCCATCGAAGAAGTTTCCGGATGTCCATCCCCTCGCCGTTGCCATCAGTAAATCCCCGGTCGGTTCTGTCGCAACCATTCGATTGCGTCGGCTGGCCGGAATCCTCGACTCGGCCCACCGTGCAGACCAGACACTTTATCGACAAAACGCCAGCGTCTTTCTGGCCCTGCCACGGGGTGAGTGAAGACAACCTGCTCCGCTCTCAGCCCCAGACCACCAGCCAGCGTCTTGATTTGCTGCCGTTGTGTTCTCTTACTTCTTCGCATTGTGTACCTCGCTGCCCTGGCCCGTCATAGCACCAGGGCATAGTTGTGATTACAGTAGCTGTTTGCCCCGCTGGATCGCTTGCCGTACCTCGATGTCCTCTATGTCATCGAGCAGGCGTTGTGCCGTTGCCATCGCTGCGTCAGTCTCCCTATCCTCAAGGCCGGTAAGGAGCCTTTCGGCATTGGCGATGGTCTGGTCGATTGCCCTGTTTTCCGCTTCGATGTAATCCATGTTCGTTACCTCTTCTGGTGTTTGGTCACTTTGACCATTTAGTATGCGGCTTCGTGCTGCCATTGCATAAAATCGCTGACTGTCTGCCAATCAATTGTCGGGTCGCTCTGCGTACCAAGGATTGATTGTGCTATCCGCCTTGCCTCTGCAGGTGTGATCTCTTCGTAAACAACGTCACGCAGTCGTGACCGGAGCCGGGTCAGGTTTGCCCAGACCGATAACCGACTGACAACCATCTTGGTCGGGGTCATTGCCGGCGGGTTAAAGTGGTGGCTGGAATCGGTCTTGAACCTGCCGAAACGCTCGACAATTGTCTTACTGTGTTTTCTGTTATCCATTGCCTCACCTTCGTCAGAATGGCCCACCGGAGTAAGACGGTATGCTTGCCCGGTTGTCTCGCTGTTTCGATTCTTTGGCGTACGACACGACGGTGCCGCCGATTTCAACGTGCCAGCAGGAAAGCTGAAAATCGTTTCGCCATTGCCCCGGTTCGGGTTGCCAGCTATTAATCGCCGCCGTACCGGAAACGCCGATAGTTGCACCGTTACCCGCCGCCTGGATCGCGTCGGCCACGCCGCTGAACGCGACACACAAAAAACGGTGAGGTTCGACGGTAAGAAAAAACTTGACCATACTGGTTCCTTTTTTAGTCGGGATCGACCGTATCCTGCTGACCTGGCCGGTCATTTCAACCTTATTCTTTTCCATGACTATCCTCGCAATTATTGTTTGTTAGGCACAGTATAATCAAGCGCCCGCGCATTCTTTACTTCAAGCCACCGTAGCCACTGTCGGGGTGTTCCTTTAGGGTGAATGTGCTTCTCGATCTCGGCATCACTCGCACCCACAGATAATAGTGCATCCAATATCGGAGTCTGGAGCAGTCCACCACGAACCCGGAACTCGCCGCTTTCGGCCAGGTATGGCACGCCGGTGCGTTGCCTGGTCAGAATGTCGATGATGTTGTTCTTGTGACTTCGTAGACGAACGGTCATGTCCTGCGGCAGTGGTTCCGCTGCGGCATAGTGCAACCCGTTTCCGTCCACAAAAAGGACGATGCCCGCGTTGAAGCATTCACTTAGGATATCTTCTGCAGCGCTCATATCACACCCCCGTAGTGCAGACCGTTCTTGCCGCCGGTGACGACAGTGTTACCTGAATGGTGTTTTTTTTTCTCACCTGACGAATTAAACGAATTTAACGAACTAATTGGTTCCCCCGGTGAATCGGTCGCCTTTTCTTCGTTTAATTCGTTTCTTTCGTTAGAGACTTTTAAAAAGTAGGTTGATCGAGGTCGGCCTCGTCCGCCGGTCTGCTCCTGCTCCACGCCGATCTTACCGGCGGCCTCTAGCTCTGTCAGTGCCATTTTGAGACGATCACGGCTGATGTTGTTGGAAAACAGCTTGAACAGATCGGTTCCCGTTAACGGGCCGTCCTGCAATGCGTCTACGATCTTCTGGCCGACACTATCTGTTTGCCTGCCGTCGAAGATGTACATCGCTGAGTCTTCGCAGTATTGCCACAGGACATGTGCTGCTTCGAGATGCTCGATACGGATGGTCTGGCTTTTGTCGAGTAGCGCGTATATCAGAGCCAGGCGCATCACCTGTGCTTCGGCTCGATTCACAAGACAACCTGCTTGCCCTGGCCGTTCCTGCGTCAGTTGCTCATAATAGCAGTCTTGCCATGCTCGCCTAACCTCGCCGTCAGGGATGATATTGTCTGCATCCTTGTGGCTGGCGATGATCTCCGATAATTCATATTGGAATTGCTGCAACCGCTCTGCGTCCATCGGTTCCGGCCATGCAACCAGCTTACTACGACGAGCGCATACCCACAGAATACGGTTGCCGAATCCGTTTAATGATTCTGTTTCAGACAGCCGGGAAATAAGCTCAAAAAGCGTGATATGGCTAACCCAACCGATATGTGCGCCGGTGGCTTTGATCTTCGTGGTCTTCGTCAGCGGGTCAAGGTTGCCACTATCCCATATCATCCGCACATTTGCCGATAGGGTGTTGCCCTCACGTTTCGTATTTGACAATACGCCGCCGAACTCTTCGTCGAGAATGAACAGGCGTTTGTCGTCAACGCCAGGATCAACCTGGATCGGTTCGCCGGTTTTCTTATCAATACCCATAACGGCATCACGAACGGCATAGATGATGCCCTCACCACTAGAGAACGGCCCCGGAGATGTCCGCGCCCGATCTGCAAAAAGATACTCTCCATTGAGAACCAGCGGTTCAAAAAGTCGTGATATCGGTTTGCCGGATGTCCCTTTCCTGCTTTTCGATGAGGATCCGACAATTACGCTGCAGATGTTTGGTCGGTGCTTCGCGTCACCCACCCACAGTGATACATGTGGGATCTCTACGCCAAGCCGAACGAGAAGAGTCACCAGCACAGCCGCCGGGTCTGCCTCGCTGTTCTCTGTGGCGAACCTCACGAAACGGCCGGCGAAGCCATGAAAAGCCTTATCATCGAGAACCGGCCATTCTTTGATAGTGATATCATCTACGTCATCACCTGCAGCAGCAGGTTCGACGGTTGTCTTTTTGCTGCCGACCGTCTCGGTGCATTTCTCTATCGCCTTACCTATGGTCATTGCGCCATAGGTCTGATCACCATGCTTATTGTCCCACTTCGGACGATACAGCTTTGATTGCCGGAAGATTCTGTCTATTTGTTTCGCGTCTTTGCCGGTCCAGAAAGACAAGACACAGCAGAGCGCAAGGTCCGCTTCACTCTCTGACGGATATCCGTCGATATTTCCAGAAAACAGACGTTGGAATTTTTCGCCCTGCTTTGATCCGGCGATTCTGGCACACAGGTCTTTATCTTCCTGCGTCCATTCTGTATGGTCGCTTTCCGGCCTTTCGGTCTGCTGTGTATCGGGGAACAGTTCTTTATAAAGCTGGTCGATCTCGTTCTGTCGAGATTCGATACCCTTCTGAAAATAAATCTGTCCGGTGATGGTCAGATAGGCACCGCTTGAATAAAGCTCGATACCCTTGGTCCGTCGATTGGCTGGCAGTTTGCCTTTGCAGATGATCCTTAGCCCCTTGTCGCTCGGGGATGTCTCTGTGTAAGAGTCAAGGCGACCGACGATATAATCGGCCCGCTTTTGAACAGCATCGTCAACGAAACAGTCGTCGAGGTCAGCGAAGAAAAACGGGTCGTTCTTTGTGGTGCAGAAACCGATTCCGTCGAAGCCGCTTTCCTCGTCTTGATACGCTGCCAGAGCCTCGTCGAAGTCCGACCAGTGCTGTGGATTAGTCTTGTCGGCAAGGGAGCCGTTCGTCTGATATGGTGGCTTTGTCCACTTGTTTTTCTTTTTGTCCCATACGAGCCGCCAGCATACCCACTGCGGAAAATGTTTCAGGTCGTCGGGGATGTCGTCTGGTAACACAGAAAGACATGCCGGTTTCGGCGGTATCCCTGCTTGACTATTAGATTTACCCATGTTATCTTTCCTTCATACTGTTGATTTTTTGTGGTCCCTGAATGGCCGGGTTGTTCTCAGCAACTCGGCTATTCGCTTTTCTGACCAGCAGTTCCAGCCAGCGCCACATAGCGGTCATGCCGCCGACGATCTCCGCAGCCGTCATGCTCTCGCCCTCCGTTTGTTCTGGTCGATGAATTTTTCCAGGTCGTGAACGTCGAACAGTAGCCGACCGTTCTTGTTTATCTGAACCACCGGCAGGCGTTGCGCCCAGACCAGTTCTCTAAGGGTGAAAACCCCCATGTTCAGAAAACCCGCAGCCTCTTTGATACTCAGTAACCGTTTTGTCATGCGTCTACTCCGTTTGGTTTAGTTCAGAGCGGAACTCTGTATTACAGGTCAAAAAAATATCTGCAGCAGACCTCTAGCCGAAAGCGTGAACCTTGCGCTCTACCTCTACGATTATCAGGCCCAGATTGACAATGGTGATGATTCGACAACTGTCGATTTCATCAGGAAGGGCGATAGTCCGTTGCCCAGGCTCTTGCTTTTGGAAAAATACGTCCGGTTCGCCATCGTCGCGGTGAAAAATCACAAGGGTATGTATCATCCCGTCACTGGTATCATACGGCTTAATCTGTGCCATAGTAACACCGCCTGTTGTTTGCCTTATCAGTTCACGGTGCCGGAGGTAAAGCAAAACGGTGTTGACCGTATCAAGCGATATCCCCTGGTCGGCAAGGAATTTTGTAACAGCAACGTCGATGATGTTGGACACAGAAAACTTGTGGGATGATCCTCTGCCGGAAGCCCTGCGCTCGGGCACAACGATACCGCTCCGCAGGTAATGCTCCACGTTGGTGGAGTTCAGCCCGAGTATTTCGGCAACCTCTTTTGTCTTATATAGTCTGATCATACCCGTACCATAACAAACCATAACCGAACTGTCAACTACCTCCGCTCTGAACTACGAAATATTATCTAGTATCACTTATCCATCGAAACTAGTAAATTGTATTCAAGTACTGTGCCAATACTCTTATTAATTGCTAGGCACGGAAAAACAACAACATAGTGTCACCAGATGAGGGGAGCTGATTTCCTAACAAACAACTGTGTTATTTTTTCACACACAGCGTGTCTTAATTTACACACCATTTACGGGTTAGGTTGCTGTGCCTAAATTGTGGCTGTCAGAACAATCTCTAACAACTACATACCCTAACAAAAGATAAAGCGGAAGGTTTAATACTAGGGTAAACAATTACTTGCAAATCGAGCATTTACACAAAAAATCTGTATTGGACTCAAAATCCAGCGGGAGCAATCCCATGTCGGTTCGATTCCGACCTCCGGCACCAAGACAGTATCCGATACCATCCAGTATCGTCCCAAAAGCCCCGGTTTTCCGGGGCTTTTCCGTTTCCTCCGTCCAGCGATGTCCAAAAAAGCCATTGGCATCTACCCGTTTAACGGGTAGAATAACGGGTAGGAAATGGCCGTTATCGTCGTGGCAGTGTTTCTACCCGTTACCGTCGGAAATCCCTCGCCACCATTCGATTAACGGTCACCATCGGCTGTTTACCCGTTAAGCCGATCTATTCCTACCCGTTACGCTGACCATATCCTACCCGTTAGGAGGTGAACAATGCCGAAAAAGGGTTCCTCGCTGCTTTCTGATACGGCGATACGATCTTCGAAAGCGAGAAATAAGGCCTACATGCTTCGCGATGGAGATGGTTTATGGCTTGTTGTTGAGTCGACTGGAAGAAAATGGTGGAAGCTCCGCGTTGTGTTCGCCAAGAAAGAAAATTCGTTTTCTCTCGGCGATTATCCGGAAGTCTCCCTTGCCCAGGCGCGAGAGAAAAAGGACCATTACCGAAAACAGATTGCTGCCGGTGTCGATCCGAGTGCTTCGCGAAAAGCGGAGAAAGTTCAGCCGATCAGTGACACCACTTTTGAGGTGGTTGCAAGGGAATGGCATGGGCGCTTCTCTTCTCAGTGGTCAACAGGTCATGCGAATAAAATGATGGCTCGCCTGGAAGCTGATATTTTTCCCTTCATTGGTGAGAGACCCATCGGTGAGTTGACGCCACCCGAAGTTTTGCAGGTGCTGCGCCGTATTGAAGATCGATCCTTGGAAACCGCTCACCGGGCCAAAATAACCATAGGGCAGATCTGCCGTTATGCGGTAGCAATTGGTTATGCCGTCAACGAGCCCGTCAGCGCGTTGAAGGGAGCGCTTCCGCCTGTGAAGCCCAAGCACATGGCTGCGCCGACAGACCCCAAAGAAATAGCTCCTATATTGCGAATGCTAGACGGATACGACGGGAGTATCATCGTGCAGGGAGCTTTGCGCCTGGCTCCACTTCTCTTCGTCCGTCCCGGCGAATTACGTTCAATGGAGTGGAAGGACATTGATTTTGATGAGGCCGAATGGGCTTTTCTCGTCAACAAGACCAAGACCCAACACATCGTTCCCTTGGCACGACAGGCAGTAGCCATCTTGCGCGAGCTCCAATTCGTGACCGGAGAGGGGCGTTATGTCTTTCCCGGAAGCCGCTCGGCTGAAAGATGTATGAGCAATAATGCCGTCAACGCGGCCATGAGGCGCATGGGGATAGACACGCAGCACGAGTTAACCGGGCACGGATTTCGGGCAATGGCTCGAACGGTCCTTGACGAGGTTCTTGGATATCGTCCAGAGATAATAGAACATCAACTTGCACACGCTGTACGTGACCCCCTGGGAAGGGCATATAATCGAACGACCTATCTGCAGGAGCGCAAGGAGATGATGCAACAGTGGGCGGACTATATCGATACTTTGAAAAATGAGAAGGTCGCTCATTGATTTCCTCGGGCGTTTCTTAGTATGGTTTTCAAATCGAAGAGTAATAACTGTCATTGTTGATGTGATCAGCCTCCGTGATGCGTTTGATCACGAAGGCTGACACCTGCTTCCTGTAATTTCTTCAAGAGTATTTCGGCGACATCGTTTGCTTGTGAGTTCTCCATATCCTTGTCGATAGTCAGCTCCTGTAAAATCTCTCCCTGTCGCTGACAGGCAACCTCGCCGTAGCTGACCAGGGTTGTCAGCACCTGCTCATGGCCGAGATTCTGGCTCCAGGCTTTGAACTGCTCCGGGGTCCGGCAAATCTCCTGACCGAGCCGGGTCAGCGTATTGCGGAAGCTGTGCGGGTTGAAATAGGGAAGACCGGCATTGGTGAACGCCTCGTGAAAGATCTTCCGGATCGGTGTCGCGTTTGACCAATGTGCCCGCTTCAAGCCGATGACAGTAAACTGCCGGTCAGGTCCCATACCAACCGCCGTTGCCGGAAAAAGCGGATCGTCGTTGCTCCAGAGCTGTTCTTCCCGAAGCCAGGCGACCCAGTCCGCGAGGATCGAGCGGAACTCATCTCCGACGGGAAAGAAGAAGGTGGTCAGGGTCTTGCTGAATTTCGTTCTAACCTCGCGCGCGTCCTGATAGATGCAGTTCTCGACGAGATCCACATGCTTGAGCTTCAGGGAAGCGATGGCACTGTCACGGGCACCTGTCAAGATCGTCGTCGCTATCAAGGCCCGGTTGCGCCGCTCGATAACGGTGTCGGCCGGCATCGACGTGATGACGTGCTTGATCTGCTCGATGGTCGGGGCCTTCTGTTGCCGGCGTGCTGTGGCCACTCGCACCTCCTTTTCGGATAGGTTGAAATATTCGGCGTCGGCGTACTGGATACGTGACCGATACCCAGGTTGCCATGCCAGCCACTGGAAGAAATGCTTTAACTGGGTCAGGGTGGCGTGCAGGGTCGCGGAGCTTAGCCGTTGCCCTGACTGTTCTGCCCGCTGTTGGGCCAGGTGCTTTTTGAAAGCAACTGCCCGCTCGTAGCGGAATGTTTTGAAATCCCGGTATCTGGTATACTCTTCGAAGCGGCTGAGGGCCTTGGCGACTGTGTCCACGGTCGATTCGCTGTGTCGTTTCGCCTCGCGTAGAAAGGTCAAGTAGCGGCGCTTGATTCGCTCGTTTGATGGATGGTGTTTTTTCATGGTCGTCTGCTCCCTAGCTGAAGTCACTGTTTACGGTGAGGGTGGCCTGCTCGATTAGACGTTGCATCCCTTGCGGCAGGCTCAGATCCATATCGCGGCATACAAGGCCAATATTTTTCACGCTGACCCGGCGGTTCATGATGGCCTCGCAGTCGGGACAGATGGCCACGAGGTTGCCGACAGACGCCGTCATCGGCTGAAATTCTGCGATGCCGTCAGCGGGGTATTTCGGTGAGCGGCAACGGACGCAGAACAATTGGCCGGGTCGGCAAGGGCGTTTGTTCGCTTTCCGGCGTTCTTTGAGAAAGGCGGCGAGATCCCGGCCGAGTATCAGCATCGGTCGCTTGCCGTCGATCACGGACAAGCCAGCTTTCACCCACCGGCGCACGGTATTCTTGTGGATACCGAACAACTCGGCGATCTCCTCGACGCTGTAGTTGCGGTGAATCTTGACTCGTTGGTGGTTGGGGTGACGCTTTTTCATAGCCCCACCCCCGGCAGTGAGAGCTGCCCTTTGACACGAGGCGTTGGTTCGTTCAATCGAGACTGCTGCGTGACACCTTTTCCAGTCTTGGCAACGCGGTCCGATGAAACCGATGAAACCGATTCATCGACAACCACCTGCCATGCTTCGGCCGAGCGGTTGCCACTGGCGCGCACGAAACGCCGACCGGAGACGATTCGACCGGCATGACGGGTGATCCACCGACCGAGCCGCCGCCGATTGATCTCCCCCCGTTCGCCGGCCAGCTCGGTAAGTATCTCGAACAGCTCAGCGCCGTCTGGAACCGCTGTATGAGCAACCGCCTCCCTGATCATTGTCGGCTTGGAGCCGAAGCACTGCTGCCAGAGAGCCAACAACCGCCCGAGCAGCTCACGGTCAGGATCTTCGCTCATGGCGGACAGCAGTGAGGTGATTGGGTCAGGGCGGCCCAACCATAGGAGAGGCTGCCGGCACAGATCGGACCATTCACCAAAACCGGCCAGCGATGGTGCATTGGCCTTTGGCCTGCCGGCAACGACCCAGGCGCGTATGATCGTCAAAGCAGCCGAGACATAGCGACCACGCTCTTTCAATACACCGCGCACGAGATCGGGACGGGTAAACCGCCTGTTTGCTGGTGTCTCGCATCCGGGATCGAGGTGGATGGAGATGCAGCGCCGAGTCATATCCTGCACCGGTCCGACGTTGTTACCGCTTGAGAGGAACATTGTCCGGGTGCCGACCGTGACGGTCTTGGAGACTCCGAGGATCCGGCCACTGATGTGGTCGGCAGTCAGGGCCGAGCAGAGGCTTTTATGGGCTAACAGGTCACCGGTGAGGTTGTCGAACTCGATTACGGCTGGTGAGCGAAGCAGTTCTGCCAGCAGCAGTTTCCGGCACTCCTCATCGTGGGCGGGAAACGATGCCGGAGCACTGAGCTGCGGGGCAGCGAAGGCGGATATGAGTCGACAGAGGTACGATTTGCCGGAGCCAACGACCGGGGCGCGAACATGGAACATCGGGGCAAGGGGGAGACTCGGCCGAAGCGCTGCTGTCAACATCGCGGACAACGCTGCCGATCGATCATTGTCACTGGAAAAGCTGAACTCGGTAAGTAGCTCGTCCAGAACGGCAAGCGCTTCTTTGGCAGACTGTCGAGATGGTTCCTCGGGTATCGAGAACGAGCGAGCATCAAACACCCCAAACAGCCCTGTCCCCCCATCATAGCCGGGTCCTGACACAAGGCTTTCATCGGGGCGCAGATAGGGCTGGCGAGCCAGGCCGTTGAGCACCGGCAGGTGATGGTAGACCATTGATTCATGCAAGATCGCGGCATGGCGGGCCGGGGGGTCGATACGAACATACGATTTTACCCGAGCATCATACCGTTCCCACACGGCTATCCCAGACAGGGCTCTGACCAGTCCTTGCAGTCCGGCCTCCTGGATCTTTGTCTCGCCCGTCCCGGGGTCGGTGATGATGGTGACGATCAGGCCGCCCCGCTGATAAAATCGACCTGACTTCTGCAGTTCCTGCTCGGCAGCATCGACAATCCGGTTCAGTTCGCCGGGCATGACCCTGATGGTCGGTTTCATGCGGGCGGCGCTGACCTCAAGATCGAGGAAGACAAGCAGTTCCCGAATATGCCGGCCGGCACAATGGCCATGGAGGCACTTGAACCCGCCGATTGGCCAGGAGTCGTCCGGCTCGAAATAGGCCGTGCCGCCATCGACCTGATCGGTATGCTCGTTGACCCAGGGACAGGTGATGTCGTGCTTGCCATCACCTAGGGGGCGCTTGTAGAGGCCGCGATCCTGGAGAGCCGCCTGCACCGCATTTTCCTCGGGGCCGGGGATAAAGATCGGATCACCATCTGTCGGCGGGCTCTGAGGTGAACTGCTGCCATTTTGCTGCGACCGTCCAGGAGGACGGAGGTCAAGTTGGAGACCGTCGACGAGTTCGTCAAAGGTATACCGAACATCTGGTGACCAGATCTCCATACGACAAGGGAAAGATGGGTCGTGTTTACCGTTCACGCCCACCGGCAGTCTTGCCAACCGCGTCTGCGGCCCATCGGCTCCCGGGTCGCAGAGGTTCGCGTTGATGACGGCTTTCATCAGCCGACCGGCCAACGATGAATCGGTCAAGGGGTCATGCAGTAGATAACCGGCTTGGTAATTGCCCGGCGAGGTCTCGAGCAACCAGGACGGCTGTAGGGTCAGTCGGCCTCGATCAACTTTGGTACCGACATCATCGAGCATGACGGCATGGAGTGCATGGAAGTATTTCTTTTGCCGACGACAGGTTCCCATGTCGTTTGGCCGGTAGGATGCCAGTGTGAAATAGTTGTTGTGCTGGGCAAGGAGAGCCGGCTTTTGCTGCGCGCTTTTTCCCCAGGCTTCGCCAGTCCATGATGTACCGGGGACCGCTGCCGGGTTGCCGCTGAAGCTGACGGTTATCGGGCAAGTTTCCATCAACTCACCACGAAAAACTTCACTGAGAAATGTCTCGTTGGAGAGTTCGTCGGTTTTATCGGTTTTGCCGGTTCCTGTAGTCAAGGAAGTGAAATCTGTCAGGGGACTCATGTTCACCTCCTCGCGCTCTCTTCGATGAGCGCCCGGATATCCTCAACTCTCCAGGCCGTGCAGCGTTCGGAGAGTTTCACCGGTTGTGGATATCGGCCGGATTTGACGCCTTGCCACCAAGTGCTCTTGGAAACGGGGAAGATTGCGGGGATGCCGGCTTTTTTGTCGCCGACGATTTGGGCTAACCGAAGATAGCCGGTGGGGGGGAGAGCTTGTTGTTCCATGTCGGGTTACCTCGTTTGTTTATGCCCACAGGTTATCCGTGAGCGTCGAGGCAATCCAAACACGTTCGATTTCCCGAAAACTGGGTAAGGGAATGACAAAACCCGGGTTTCGGGATGTGTTTTTTAGGTAGGTAGAGGGTGTTTTCTTCTTAAGTTGGAAATTTTTCTTGAGATCGCTTCTTGATCGTATGTCGCGCTATTAATGGTAAATTTCCCCTTTTCCATTTCTTGCGTAACGATATGACATTTTCCAGCACGAGGGATTTTTACCTCTTTTATGCGTTCGGAAAGGTATTCTCGAATATCCTCATTCCCAAAACCATCTGGCCTGGCATCGTCAATTGAAAGTGACTTGAGTTCTTTGAGGAATGATTTGATGTTACCTGGCTGCAGAATAGCAACATCACCTTTGTCGAGAAAATAGAGATATGCCTTCTCAACGGCTTCCGCCAACGGCTCTTTTGGGCGACCTCCTTGCTTATGAGAGACGTCTTTTCCGGTATCTGCTGGGGGCGGGGATAAATCAGGGGCGTCGTCGAGATCCTCGGCTTCAATCTGTTCAATATGGCTTATCGCGAATAACCCAGCCTCCAGTGGAGGAAAGTTTTCCTGTTCGTCAAAGGTGCCCCGGGTGCCTCCGAACGTCGGGTGCAGATCGATCAGGCGGGATTCGTTAATTTTAGCGTTGATAAAGGCTCGAGGCTGTAGACCAGGGTGTGCGCTCCAGCGATCGATCAACTCTGCACCGGTGATGTATCGATCATTGGGTACAAAACGATCGATATCATCTTGGCGGAACCAGCAGGACATGAGCGGTGACATATAGTCCTCGCAACCGGTATAATAAGCAAAACCAAATTGCGGGGGTGGAGACAACTGATTGGCATCGTGATAGGCTGTGATGCCACCACTCTCCGTTCCTAAAAGAATCCATACGGCCAGTTCTTCAGGTTTTGCCTGCCACTTTTCACGCAAAATTTTCATAGCCTTTGGGTAAGCTATGTATTCGGTTGCCGGTAAATCGTTATTGTTCGTATCTTCAAGAGGTATCGACACAAGGCAAGAATCGGTCGGTCTCTGACGGAGCTGCAATTCCATCTGGTTCAATTCTTGCCGTAATGCCTTGAGCCGCTCCTCTTTTAATGCCAAATCACTGGATGTTGGTGTTTCCGTATTCTCCCATGTCGTAATCTGCTGTTTGATTTCATCCAGGCGGACAAAAAAATCCCACCAATATTGACGGTCCCTTTCTGTCGCTGGGTCGTTTTGATAGTCATGTTGAATAGCAACACTGCGTCGCTGCTCGGCCGAGAGTGTATCCCATGAAAAGGGAAAAAACTCCTTTTCGACACGTTCACGAAGAAATTCCGGAAGGTCATCAAGTTCTTTCTCAAACCAGTCATCAAGAGCGCCAGTCAAGCTCACAAAATCCTGTTCGGCAACTGGTGGCCGTGACGCTGCTGCCTCGGCCTTGGCGATCCTGACCTTGCTCATGAGCTCATCAGGAAACGTGATCTTTGTCTGCGTCCAAGCTAAATATTGTGCAAGCCAGGCCAGAAAGCTTTCAGCCTCGACATATTGAAATCCGTCACGATCAAGCGTCACCGGTCGCTTCAGAGACAACCGTTGATCACCGAAAGCTCCGATCAGGGTCTTCTCGTTTGCCAGGACTCGTTTGTTTGGCGCCTGCAGTTTGGCATTCAGCGTCTGATGGTCATCCCGGACAGGGACGAATCCAGCCCCTAGGCGAATCGCATCTTTTTGTAGCCACCAGATTCTTCCATCTTTCGTAACGCGAAGGAATGAATTGTAATCAGGGGACATAGTGCGTTTGTAACATCAAATTTATCAGTAATGTTGAGAACGTTTGATGCATGGTTGCCATAGTACACAACCTGATGAACCCCAACGGCTTTCTCAGTATTGGTGGTAATCAGGTTGTAATATTGATGATTGTATGGGCTTTGTCAGTGGTAGTCAACAGGTGTAGGTATTGAAGTAAGGTACAGGCGGCTAAGGGTCAGATTCTGGCAGGCACCCGCTATAGAGAGCCAAATGCGTTCCGTAAGAAATCCGGGCGGGAGGAAATTCTGATCAGAAAACAAAGTCTAACATACTCTCGGCCTCTATTTTATTACACAGGAAGAAGGTACTGATTCAGGAATTTATGAAATTACAAATATTTGAGTTGGCAATTATAACGCCGCTAATCAGCGGGCGCAGCTTTTTGCGCTCCGCTGATTAGCCTTGTTGGGCGGTCATATGTTGTACCAATGTTGGCTTGCAATCGCGGCTGCCAGACCGGCATTCACTTCGCCTGCACGATTCCCGGTGGATTCCAGCTTCCTGCGCCGGCTGGAAGGATGGAAGGTGCTTCCGTCTTGGGCCAATACAGGCGCATGACGAGGTAAATGGGGCCATTAGGTGCGGGAAGCCAATTCGCTTCCTTGTCTTTGCCCGGCGAATCTTTCTGGATGTAGATCGTCAACGAGCCGTCTTCGTTTTTCTTCATGTCTGGCAACATCGGCGAGTTGATCAGGTAGCGATTGATCGGATTCTTGATCAGCAGCTGGCTCTTACCGTCATACATGGTGACCGACCAAAAGGAATTCACCGGAGGAAGCTGTCCTGCCGGGAAGGTGAGTGTGTAATTGTGCTTGCTGCCATCAAGCGTTTCGCCCGTGGCGTCCGTACGGGCCATCGGATACATGGCCTCGCTCGCGTTATTGCCGTAGATCCCTCCCATGGCGGCGGCCGCACGCTTCAGCCAGTCGCCGTTATAGAACGCGCTGTCGCCAAACAGCGAACCGACACCCCATCCGTTGATATTCTTCTGTCCGGTGGCGAGATATTTCTTCACCTTGTCGTCGCCTTCCTTCATCGCTAACAGGACAGCGGCTTTGTGTTCCAGCGAGAGATCTTTGAAGTCGAACATCTTGCCCGGGCCGATGCCGATACTGGCAAGCCGGCCGCGAAGCTCCTTGGTCTCAGGGGTGACGGGCACGAACTCGAGAGCGGCGTCGAGATACGCATAGAAATTCGCCTTGATCCCCGCCGTCGTGGCCGGCAGAAAGTCGATCTTCGGTGCTGCGGCGGACGCAGGCTGATTGAGGAAGGCAGAGAGCGGCTCGACTTTATAACCGGCCTGGATATTAACCACGTTCGGCATGTCGTCGGCGTTGAACAACTGGGTGCGGAAAATAGTCAGCGCGAAGGGCGTCGTTGATGTAAATACCTTCCTGATACCCGCGGGCTTCTCACCTTTCCAGTCAGGGCCAACCACGAGATAGTGACCGGCATCCGGACCCGTCGAACGGGTGCCGATATAGCCATAGTTGTAGGCATTGCCATCGCATAGCATGACAGAGTAGTAGCGCTCTTTTGGCACTGCCGGCACCGAAATCACCATTGGCTCCGCCCGCAGGTCAAGCCAGACCATTGAGTACGGCGTGTCGGCATTGGGTGTGACGACGGCAGTGTCTTTGTAAGTGAGCGTAGCGGCATCGTTCCACATGGTGTTGAACGGCGCCTTGAACTGCCCCGAGTTTTTGTCAACCGAGAACTCATTCATCACCGCGTAGTTCATCACAATCGGCAGGCCATAGATGAACGCCTCCTCAGCAATAGCCTTGGTTTCGGCGATGCCCGGCGCATAAATACCTGCCTTGTTATCGGCTTGTCCTGCAGCAGTAATAGGGTCGCCTTTCGTAGCGCAGCCTGTAAACAGCGCAACAGTGAAAGCGCAACATAAAGCACAGAATAAAAGTATGGGTTTTGATTTGTTCATTTGTCTCTCCTTATTTTACTGTCTGGAGTTTCGGTGCGGTCCACGTACCATCCAGAGCAGCTGCTTCTGGCCAATAGATGCGCAGGTAACATGAGAAAGGTCCCTCGGGTGCAGGAAGCCAATTCGATTCCATGTCCTTGCCGGGTGACTCGTTCTGGATGTAGAGCGTGAGGCCGCCATCGGTATCCATTTTCAGCTTCGGTAGCATCGGCGAGTTGATGAGGTAGCGGTCGATGGGATTGGCCACCAACAAGCTCTCCGGCAGCTGATACATGGTGAGTGACCAGAACGCATGCGCGGGTGGCAGTTTTCCCTTGGGGAAATGCAGAGTATAGCGGTTAGCGCCGTTGAGCTTTTGGCCGCTAGCGTCAGCCCAATAAATAGGGTACATCGCCTCCTGTTTTGAATTTCCCCAGATGCCCAAGGTTGCGAGCCAGCGATAGAGGTAATTGTTTTTCATGAATGCGCGCGTGCCGAAAACATCGCCGGCGGTAATTTTACCTTCCGCCAATAACTTCGCGCCGTCCGCAAATTCTTTCCAGGCGTCGCCGATGCCTGCCTCGAAGGCTTGCTTCATTTCAGGGGAAAGCTTTGTGGGATCAAAGGTCTTGCCGGCGCCGATGCCAACCTTGGCGAACCTCTCCATGAGCTCCTTCTCGGACGGAACGGTCGGGCAGAATTGCAGGACGAAATTCAGGATATTGAACAGCTCGAGAGAGCTTTTCTGCTCTTCCTGGCTAAGCGGCTTGATGTAGTCGATGGCCGGACCGGGCGCGGGCGCGGGCTGGCCAAGGAACTGGCTCAAGGGCTGCACCTTGTACTCCGACTGGATTCTCTTCACGTTGTCGAGATCGGACGGATCGAACAACTGGGTGCGGTAGAGAAGGGTGTTTATCTCGGTCTCGGACTGGATGACCTCCTTGATTCCCTGCGGTTTCTCGCCCTTCCAGTTCGGGCCGGCAAGCATGATGCTACCCGCTTCGTTACCGGTGGTTCGGCTGCCGGCATAAGCAAAGTTGAACGTATAGGCGTCGATAAACTGAATCGAATAATAGCGGTCCTTGGGAAATTCAGGGACGGTCAGCACGAGCGGTTCGGCCCGAAGGTCTACACCGAGAAAGGAATACGGCGTGTCGGAATTGGGCGTCTGGATCGCCTTGTCCGCCGGGGTATAAACGCGCGGGATGTTGTGGATCACATTCCACGGCCCCTTGTATTCAGGGGCTTTCTCGTCAACGAAGTAGTCGTATTGGATGCGGTAGCTGTCCACCATGGGATAACCGTAGATGTAGGCTTCCTTGGCGATAGCGCGTGCTTCCGCTGCGCTGATCTTGTCTTGGGCGTGAGCTTGGATCTGTGGAAGCGCAAGCAGCGCCGTGAGGCACCCCAGCGTGATGAGTCTTTTGAGCCTTGTCATCTTGTGTCTCCTTTGGTGTCGAATCGTATTAAAAACTGGTCAAAAATACCCCGCTAATCACCTGCCGGCGGAAGCGGGCGAAGCCCGCTGTAGCCGGTCAGGTGCTTGCGGTTGTTATGCGGCGTTCTGTTCGAAGCGGCCACTGGTCGTCCAAGCCCCGATAATAGGGCACTCGTGCCTGGCCTGGAGCGATCATGGGTGATCTGGCCGATTCGTAGTCTATTGGCTGGCTTCAGCGTTGTACTGATAGTTGCCCACAAGCTCGTCGAGAACGATCGTGTTAGGCGGTTCGGAATCGACGGTCGACGTCAGAATCATTTCCTTGTCCAACTTGCGTGATCTGAATTTCCAACCCTCCGGCAATTTCTTCAGGCGATCGCCAAGGGTGGGCAGGTTTTCGATGGTGTTGTTGGGGTCGATCCTCAGGGACAGACTGAACATGGTGTAGACGGCGCCCTCGGGGGTGATCAGCTCATACACCGTTTCGCCGGCATTGAACCTGAAGGAATTGGTACGTTTAGAGGTCAGCACATGATAAGCAGGCATTTCTCCGGTAGCGGCCTTATCGAGGTCAGGGGTTTCAAAGAGACCTAACACGCGAAAGGGGATCGTTCCGATCACTGTCTCCTTGCCGCCATCCCAGGCAATTATCCCGGTTATGCTGTTCGCCACGAGACGGCGAGGACCGTTGAAGATGACCCCATCACCCCCGTATGTCTTCATCAACGTATCTGCATCCAGAGCGCGGAAGCGGGCGTCCATCACCTCGTCGGACGCCTCAAGGTCCAAGCCAAGAGAATTGTGGTAGACACCGGCCCCGCTGCCGTCGGCCTGGCGGTTCAAGAACAGAATTTCGTAGAAGGCCCTGCCGCGCCAGTTCTCAATCTCGACCTGGACGGGATCCTTCAGGGCAACTTCCTGTTGGGCAAAGGCCGGCGTCATGGCACCCGTCAGCGCAAGCGCAAGCGCCAATGCGATTGTCTTCACGGACATGGTTGTCATTGTCTTCATTATTCTTCTCCTTTTGGTTTACCGCCTTGTGACGGTGGTTGTTTTACTGATGTTCACGCACTCTATCCACTAGTCCAACGATTGCGCCTTGGGAAAGCTCCAAGTCCCGTTGATGATCTCCTGCTTCGGCTGATACATCCGCACGATGTAGTTCCAACCGGGAGTGATCGGCAGGTTGTTGATGGCGTCCGGGCCACCACCGAAATTGATCGTGATGCTTCCGTCCGTGTTCTTTTTGGCGGTCACGTTGTTGTAGGAATTGACATTCTGGTCGTTCTTCTCCATGTACCCATCCTTGTTGTAGACGGTAATAGACCAGAAGCCGTTGACAGGCACGTCCTTGACGGTGACCACGTAGGGTGTCTTGCCGTCGTTCTTTTCCGGTACTGCGTTGTCGTACATAGCGGCTTCTTCGGGATTTCCGCCCCAGCCGAAGGCCGTGCCCAGCAGGTGACTGATCGGATCAAGCTTTGCTTTGTCACCAAACATGCCCTTGGCATCGGTTCGGGTCGCCGCAAGAACCTTAATGGCATCCCGGACTTTCGCTAACGATGCATCATCCCACTCCGGAATCTCAAACGTTCCTGGGGTCTCCTGCCGGACAGCGATCTCGTCCTGCAGGGCGTTGGCGGCCTTGATGTCAGCCGGGTCGTTTGCATCGATGAATGTGCGGAAGAGGACAATCATGTAGCGCGACCCGATTTGTTCCTTCTTGAAGGTGAACTCGCCCGCGCCATGCTCGATGGGTAGCATCGAGTGGTCCTGATTGATGACCATCATCGACTGAAAGCGCCCTGCGGATTCCGGCTTCACGATGGTGACCGGCGTAGCGAGATCGAACACTCCGACCGAATACAATGTATCCAGATTCATGCGGACGACATCCTGCTTGTCGATGGGCGTGGGCTGACGAATGTGTAGGAATTTACCGAATGCTCCCTGTTTTGCGTAACGGCTGAGTGTCATGTCGGTCTCTGCACGAACAAAGTTGTCGACCGTGACGAGCTCCGCAGCGTAACCTGCCGAATGAACGAGCAGAGCACCAACAACGAGCAAAATTCTGAGATTTAACGCCATTTTTTACCTCCTTAGCGCGTCACGCGATCTTGTTCTGCAGCCCTGATGGGGTCGCCATTCTTTGCGCAGCCGCTTAGCAGCCCTGCAGCGAGGCCGCTGCATAAAGCGCCAAATAGAAGTACGTGTCTTGATTTGTTCATTTGTCTCTCCATTCGGTTTGTTTGCATTGACCAACCATTCACTTCGTTACCTCCAGCGGTGGCAGCTTCCAGGTCTGGTCCACGATCTCAGGCCCGGGGCCGTAGGTGCGAAATACGACCCAAAATTCCCCCTCTGGAGCAGGCAGCCAGTTGGCCTCCTTGTCTTTCCCCGGAGAATCCTTCTGCAAGTAAAAGGTCAGGCTTCCGTCGGCCGCCTTCTGATATCCCCCGGCCAATGAACCAATCGCCCACCGATCGATGGGATTGGGCACAAGGTTATTGGTCAGGTCATACATGGTTAGTGACCAGAAATACTTTACGTCGGGCAACTGGTTCGGCTCAAAACGGAGCGTGTATTTGTTCGCCCCGTTTAGAGTATTCCCGTCGGCATCCGCGTGGGTGTTAAAATAAATTGCCTCTCTTGGATCGTTAGAAATGATTCCGCCGAGACACTGGAGGGCCAGTGTAATGAAATCATTGTGGATCATGGCGCGGCCCATTGTCGATGGGGGAACGCTCCAACCATTGACCTTGGGCTTGCCAAGGCCGGTCGCAAGCATGGACTGAAGCATCTGCATCCCGTCTTTGGCGGCACGCGCCAGACCGCGCTTGGTCGCATCATCCATGGCCTCCACGTCCAGACCGGGTCCGACCCCGATCTGCTTGAACATATCAAGCAGCACCGCATGTTGTTCGAGGGGAGGATTTTTTACCATCGCCCGATTGATGGTCTTCCAGTCCGCGAGTGGATCCGCTTTGGGATCGAACGGTTTGGGAACGTCGCGATTCTCTGGAACAACTGCGTCCGCCTTGCCCCAGAGGCTCAACGGCGTCAGCTTATACGTATCCTGGACCTTGTGGACCGCGGTCACATCGTCTGCCCCCCTGACCGCAGTACGGCCGAAGATGAGGACGTAATCGGTAGGCGACGGGGGCAACTGCGTCACGCCTTCGGGCAGCGTTCCCTTCCAGCCCCGGCCCGTGATGGCAAAATGGCCTGCCTTGGACCCGGTTGAACTTGCGCCCACATAGGCGAAGTTGTCGGAGTTCATAGAGGCGATCTCAAAGGTGAAATAACGGTCGCCCATGTCTCCATGACTCAGGATGATGGGTTCTTTCCCCACATCCAACCACGTTGCCGAGTAGAGGGTGTCGTTATTCGGCGCACCACCGTCCCGGTAGTCAGAAGTGATGATGTTCCGGGCGTGCCACCACTGATTGAGCGGCATGTTGGGGGTCAGCGCAGGATTCTTGGGCGGTACGGCCACCCATTGGTACTGAATCTTCGGGAGAAAGACCCACGGGAAGCTGAAGATGTATGCCTGCACCCCGAGCGTGTATGCGTAATCCTCGCGCCAGTCGGTTTTCTTGAGCGTTTCTTGTGCTGATAGAGCCATACCGACGGTAAGTGAGGTGAGTATGACGGCCAATGCCAAAGCCGCTTTGAAATAATATCGTTTCATAGGTGCTCCTTTTGTTGCTCCTTTTGGTGGTCCATAATTATCAGCGCTCGGGTTCAGCCGCAGTGCGCTCCGCTGCGTTAACTTTGTTGGGTGGCCACATTTTGTACCAATGTTGATGTGCAATCGCGGCCGCCCGTCCAGCTATCAGCTCGCCTGAACGACGCCCGGAGGACTCCAGCTACCTTCCCCCGCCGGCAGCACCGAAAGTGCTTCGGTCCTTGGCCAGTACAGGCGCATGACCATATAGATCGGACCATCCGGCGCGGGTAACCAATTGCTTTCCTTGTCCGCACCAGGCGAATCCTTGTGGATGTAGAGCGTCAAGGAACCGTCAGCGTTTTTCTTCATGTTCGGCATCATCGATTTCGTTGAACGGCGCCTTGAACTGCCCGGAATCTTTGTTCACTGCATACTCATACATGGTCGAGCAATTCATCACAATCGGCAGGCCGTAGATGAAGCCTTCCTCGGCGATAGCCTTGGTCTCGGCGATGCCTGGCGCCACGATGCCTGCTTTTTTATCGGCTTGTTATGCAGCCACAATGGAGTCGGCTTTCGGAGCGCAACCGGTTAACAGCCCTGCAACGAGGCCGCTGCATAAAGCGCCACATAGAAGTACGTGTCTTGATTTGTTCATTTGTCTTTCCTTGAGGTTTACTTGCATTGACAGCTCGCTAGCTGAAACAACTGTTTACGGTTGGGCTGGCCTGCTCGATTAATGGCACATCCCCAAATTGAACTTTTCTCACAAGAGGCGTTGCCGCCTGTCTAACTCGTCCAGGACACCAACATCAGCCATTCAGGAGATTTTGCCTTCTGTGGGAGCCAGAGAGCCTCATTCTTTTTCTTTCAATAAAACTGTCTGAGCGTTGGGATGGAGTTCCCAGCCAAGGGCTTGCAGCTCCTCCTTGGCTCTGTCACTGAAATCACCGAGGATCCACAACTGTTTTTTCTCCCCTTGATCAAGCCACGTCGCGGCCTGAGCCACCAGTTCACTCCAGAGTATATGATCGGCAGGAATGATCAACACCTTGGCTCCGCTTCCAGTTGTTGAGGAGAGAACTCTGGCGAACGGAGCGAAGTTCTTCAACGGTTCGACATGCTGATGATATCCGGCAATCATGGTTGACATGATGGTGATCGTTCGGGCCATTTCGTGAGTATGTGCCTGCAGGGAAATTTTGATGAACAGGTCCCGATTGGCTGTCCCGGCCAATTTTTCCAATGCTTCAACCATGATGGTCTGCAGTGCCGGCGAGAATGCCGGATTGTTCAGATACAGTTCTACGGTGTCTGCGTTGACGCCCATCGCCACCAGCTTGTCCTTGTTCCGCACCCACAACTCAGAGGCTGGCGTGGAGTTGATGACTTCGTTGAGCAGACGGGCTGTCCCCGAGGCCGACAGCAATAGCCCGCCTACTCCCGATATGGCACTCTGGGCCAGGCCGACCCCGATCCCCCCGAGGTAATCCGCCCAGGCAAGACGATCGAGTTCTTCTTGCAGAAGCGCATTGGTGGAATACACATTCACCCCGTATTTGGTGGCGATGTCCCCCTTCGATTTGGATTTGCCGATAAGCTGTTCAACTTTGCTGTCCTCAGTAGCGGTACTGCTCCGCCGCCCCACCACCTGAGATGCGCGGTAAAAAAGTTTGCTGACCCCTTCAGCCGCACCTTCGAGGCTCTTTTGCGGGTCTGTGACCAGGCCGGTCACCGCATCCACCGTATTTTTACCGGACTGAATCGCCGACCCTTTGACGGTATCACTGGTCTCCACCCTTTTCATCAAAGCGATTGCGCGAAGTTCATGGAGCAATTGAATGAGGGATGGCGTCGACGTCACGCGAAACTCGCCATAGATGGATCGGACCCGGTAATGATTGAGTAACCCGTCATTGACGACGGTCTCATCCACGGTATAAAGGTCGCTCTTCAGCAGTTCGGGTGGAATCAGGGCCGATGCTCGGAGATCCGCCCTCTGTTCAAAGCCATTTTGCGCCATTACCGGCACGGACCGGCCGGCCACGATCAGGGCTAAAGTGAGTATGATCAATACGCTGGCACTTCGGCTCGCCCGCCTTTTTCTCATGATACTGTCTGGCAACATGGGTATCTCCTTTCTATTAACAAGATGTGTTGTGTTACGTTTGCTCATTCGCGCTTGCCATCCATTTCATTGTTGCTTGCTGACATCGATGGCCAGCATCTCGGTGATCTCGAATACAATTTTCTCACCAACAGAGTGCTGTGCCAGATCAATATCGCTGCGCACCGCAAAGGTTTGCTCAGAGCCGTTCCTGAAGAGCAACGTCGCGGTGCGGTTTTCCCTGTCGATGGCTGAAACCGTGGCAATCGCCTGCCTGGTGTCCGCTATCAGTCCGCCTGGCGCTGCTCCTTTGGGAGCACGGGCCAGCACGGTCGCCGATTGATCAGTCGCCGGAGCATATGCATCCTGCGGATAGACGGCGATCTCCTCGATTACGGTCAGGTTTACCAGATCGCCCTTACCAATCTGGTCGAAATTAACGACCCCGGGGCCTGCCTTTACCGTCACGCTGGCACCGTCAGGGCGGAGTAGGGTGGCCGTTCGACTGGCTTGATCGATGGTGGTAACGCGCGCGCTGAGATAAATGGCGTTGGTAACGACTCCTCCCGGCACCCCCTCGGTGTAGGCAGTTGTCGTGGAAACTTCGTCAGCCGGCTGTTCGGTGGACGATGTCAGAGAACCGGATGAACATGAGGTGAGAATAAGAAGTGCTGCCGCCATGACCATCGTCTTGGCGTTGTTGCTGATAAATGATCGATACATACACAAACCCCTGTGAAGATTTCGATGGTGCTACCGTGACACAGAGCGCTGCCGGGCAACGCAGCAGTGTCACCCAGTAATCGGGCCTCATCTATTTGACAGAATAACCGCGAGCCTCCAGACAGACGCCGTAGGCTCGGTAATATTTATCTTCCAGTTCAGTACTCTCAGCGGTCATGGGTGCTGTCTGTTGTTTGGCCTGATCCTGTTTACTCTTTTTCACAAGGCCGCCAACTCCGCCGGCAATCGCGCCGGCTCCGGCGCCCTTGCCGAACTCCCCCCCCATCGACCCGCCGAGGCCACCGACAGCAGCACCTCTGGCCGCAGACCGCAAAACCGTCCGGTCTTTCTTTTGTCCAGCTGCACTCGGGCTTGGTTGCGCAGCGGTGCCGGTCGCGCCGAGCACCGGATCATAACCGGCCTGCCCGATAGCCCATTGCCGACATTCCTGCTGGTCTTTCGCCTGCATCTCGGGCGTCTGGTTGTTCGCCGGGTATACGATCGGCTCCGCGGCGTTGGCGGTGACGACACCAGCCAAGAGGGACAGCAGGAAAAGCGTTTGTACTTTCATGAAAAGATCTCCTTACATTCAACCTGTTAAGTATACTTTTTCACTACATGGCAGCGAGTCCGGTGAAGTACCGTCCACCTTCCGGCTGAGATTGTCTGCTCCAGCGCCCCTTCTTTCCCGGCCGATTCGGTGAGCATCATCACGAATATCAGGAAGGAAGGGGGGGGGCGCCGTCTTTGCCCCTTTCGCGGCAGCCGGTTGACAGAGAGTTCTCACGGTCCATCGATCTCGGTCAGATGCTGCAAGAGTATCCGGCGCACCTCCTCGATGACCAGTGGATGCTGTTGGCAGGAATGTGTTGATTCCACGAGGAATTCCGATTCGACCCCGGGCAGGTGCGCACTTTGGTATTCGACCACGCCATCGTCGCTTTCCCGGTAATTTTCCAGATCCTTGACCGCGATGATGGAGTGCGTCTTGACCGCCGGCGATACCGGAAGTTCCGCCAGCTCGAGCAGCACCGGGTTTTTGGGCGACATGCCGTCGATGCTGTTGGGCAATCGGCCTTTGAGTTGAATCGGCAGCTTGAGTTTTCTCTCCATGGTCAAAAACTCTTTCGACCCCTTGATGACCGCGGTCGGCAAGCCGGCGAGACGGCGAAACAGCGAGCCGATCCAGAGCTTGGCGAGAAAGCTGCCCCGATGTGGTGTCGAGATGAATACCGCCCGCCGGACAAACGGAAGCGGTTCGATAAACAGGAAGTTGGTCAACATTTCCCGAGCTTCAGAGGAAAGTTCGAAACTCTCAAACGGTTCGTCGCTCAAAGCACGCCACAGACGGTCACCGCTGGAGACGGCGGTTGCCTTGGTCAGCAGACCCCCCTGGCTGTGTCCGATAATTACCATGTTGTCCAGCGCCTGGTTCTCGTCTGCAGCGGCAAGCTGCCGGTACTTTTCCCGCAGAATGTCGCGCAGCGTGGCGGCGGAGTCCATCAGGGGGTGATCGCTGTTATAGCGGAAGAACCAGAAGTGATAGCGCCTGTTCAATGTTGCATCCCCCCGCAGGGTGTTGAACATTTCCGCCCACCAGATCATTTCGCTGGCCGTGCCATGGACGAAGACCACCGGAATTTTGCCCGACTCGTACGGGCTGATCATGACGATCTGCGGTTTGATCTGTTCCTTGAGGAAAAAGAAGCGGCGCAGGTCGAGCGTCCAGATATCGGCATTGTCGAGTGCGTAGGCAATGGCGGCGGTCTGGTCTGTTTCCAGAGGAACCGTCTGACCGTTGACCATTACTTCCGTTTCATCATAGGCGGGATACACTTCAAGCTGCGCCCGTCCCACCGTGTCTTTGGTGAGTTCCTGTTCGGGACTGGTGATGCGCAAAAAAGCGGTCAGCGGGACAATTCTGGCGCCAATTGCAGACTCTTGCTGCGGGCGTATGCCAATGAGCGGCACGCCGAGCCCGGAATCCCGGTTTCTGATGGTGAAGCCGCGAACCAGGTAGTCATCCGCCAGCACAAAGCTTTCAAACTGCGCAAGTCCCCTGGCTAAACGCGTTGCGTCTACCGATATCTGCAGTGAGCCGAACGGCAGATGACGCTGCTGGTTGCCGATAATGATGGCTCCGTCCGCACCGCTTTCCAGCCCCTTGCCCAACGCCCGGTTGTAGAAAGCACAAGCCTGCCGGAAGTGGTTGTCGTAGGTATTCGGCACAGGCTCATCCGCTGTTCCGAAAAGGTAGTAATAGGCATAGAGCGCCGAGACGAGGTAGTGATTTGCGGCCTGAACCCGTTGGCCTCCACTGGATGCCTGCTCCAGTTTCTCGCCATAGAGAAAGTTCAGTTCGGCCAGGGCAAAGCGCAGATCCCGCCGGTCGTCTCCCCCGGCCGCCAGTCGATGCAGGAAGGCCAGGACGGTTTCCGGGGCCTCGTCATACTGTTCCAGCAGGTTGTGGCGATACAGTACGGTACGGGTGTAACTGCTGGCTACAGGGGAGGTCAAGGCACTTACGTTGACCTCTTCATAGGCCCCCCTCAGGCCGGCCGGCGCCACGCCGTATGGCGTGGCGCAACCGGACAGCAACCAAGACGACAACAAGGCCATAATCGCCAGCAACGTAGAGCGTAATCCGCCGGAGGGAGATACCGCCAGCCATGAGGGCGAAGCGTTTCGGTCTCCTGCTGCCGGACGGCCGGTTCCTGACGGACGACAGAACACTTGGCCATGGCCGAGACAATCCGCGCCGGATCCTGCGCATCTGTTTTTACCGCTCATTAAGACCGCTCCTGTGATTTGGGACAAAGCCGAGCTGTTGCGTCCCCTTTGAGCTAGAAGCGAAACATCACCCCGAGCATCGGGCCATGAAAGGTCGCATCAATCTCGAAATAATTGTTTCCCGAACCTTCGTCATACTCAACACCGAGGGCACGATAGCCGCCCCAGGCGCTGATCAACGGTGTGAATTCATAACCAAGCAGGCCGACAACGTTCCAACTGAAATCGGAACCATAACTGAAACCGCCCACGTCTCCTCGCAGGCTGAGCAGCAATTTGTCGGAGAGTGGGATAGATACCCTGGCGCCGACAAAAGGATCGGTCCAGTCACCGGTCTGTTCCGGTCGTTCGGTGTTGGGCAGAGTCAACTCTCCCGTTATCTCCCAATAGCGGGCACCGCCGAGGATTTCGAAGGCGCCCGGCGTTGCCTCAGGGCTACTGCCGGACCATTGGCTCACACGAAACAGGCCGCCGATTTCCATCATGAAAAGGGTATTCTCCAGCTTCACCGTGCCGATCACCGTGTCTTCATCGGCAGAAATACTGGAATAAACATTGTCAAAAAAGATTCCCCAACGTCCTTTGCCGGCCTCCAGGTGGCCGAGAGCGGCAAAGTCGAGTTCGGAGATGATGTCATCAAAACCAATCGACACATCGGTGCTCCTTCCTCTGACGGTAAGATCACCGTCGATACTCATGGCCCACAGATACGGTGCGGCAATGAACCGCCAGTCGTCACCGCTGTCGCCGGCCTGCAGTGGCGATGATGTGGCTGTTACGATGCCCACGGTGAGCAGGCTGCTCAACAAACCTGTTTTCATTGTTTTGGTCATGTTATTTTCTCCTTGTTCTAAGTTTCATGATCATTTCCGCTATTTGGGAAACAAAAAGGTGATACTCGCGCGGGCGCCCCAATCCTCAGGCCCGTTATCGGGAGACTCGGCCCAGTATCGGGCCCCCACGCCAATCTGCACGATTTGCGGGCCTATTTTCAGCAATTGGCTCACGGTGACGTTGATAGGAACGGACCAGGCTTCGTTTTCCCAGTCATAGGTGGATTCGACACTGACTCCCAGGGTTGTTTTGGTACTGGTGATGTAGGAGAGAAATGGTTGCAGAAAGGTGCTGTTGATATCGGCTCGATCATCCTCGCCCGCCACCGACCAAATATGGTTGACCAATGCCCCCATTGTCCAGGGGCCGACCTGCTTCAAGCCCACGGCCGTCGGCCCGAGGCCCCATTTTTCCGCCCCCAGCATCTCATCGGAAGCCGTCGGCAAAAGCGCCACTGGTCCAACCCCCCATATCCACCCGTTCTCCGTCGGAGCCTTGGGGGAGAGAAAGAGACTGGCTGTGATATCCCCCACCCCGGATTTTCCTTGATCTGGAGAGGGAATATCGTTCTGGTCAACCAATGGCAGAATCGCGCGGGTGATCAGGTTCCAGTTATCGCTGAGCGATGCCGGGATCACCGGCTGAATATTCAACCGATGTACCGAGCCTTCGTCTGCGGCGCCATAATGCTCATCGTAATTGTATTGAAATGGCACGCTGATCAATGCCGCCACAGGATTAGCCAGCTTTTTGGCCAACTCCGCCTGCTGTTCGGCATCACTTGCCGCCTGCAGATCGGCTGGTACCGTGCTCAAGATAGCGACTGCAGCGCAGGCCATTAGCCTCAAGAATGGTGCTCTGATGTTATCCATTAGTTCTCCTTGTGTTTGTCTCTCCTGCGGTCCCGGTCAATTCGCCGGAAAAAAAGAGCTGGTGCAATCTCCCTTCCCCCAGAACGGCCCCAAGCTCCCTGATGGCGAAAAACGGCAGGAAGGCCAGGACCACTATGAGAAGATGGGCAGGCAATTCATAGGGAAGCTGCCCCATGAACTCATGTGCGCCTCCAGTGATTCCCTGGCCACGGAGAAGGCTGCTTCCCGTGATTTCAAGGACGTGGAACAGCAACACCCATAGGGTGAATACGACCGTCTTAAATAGAGTTCGATACATCAGGGGCCTGTCTTTCAGGCGTCCTAATCGGAACACATCGCCGAGCATGATGATCTTGGCCAGAATCAAGGCTTTGATGATACTGATCCCATAATCGCCATAGCTGATATCATATTCGGCCATCAGCAGTCGGCGGTAGGTGGTGAATACGCCGAAAAATAGTGCCAGGTAGGCGACATCGATGAGATACGTTTTCACCTCATAAATGAGTTTTTCTTTGCGGCTGAGATCGCTCACGGTCCACCTCTGGCTGCGCTTTCATGCTTGTTTCCTGCCTGGTATTTCCTGTCAGATGCCTCGCCATATTCTCTCCGTTTCTAACAGCGGATAGACCGCTATTTTCTGTTATTATTTGCAACGTACGGTGATACAAATCGCCTCCCCTGGCAGATCGTCTCTATGGCCGGGCCAAGATCATCCACCACCGTCCGTTTCAAGACAATGCCCACCGCTCCAGCGTCAAAGCTGTCCTGCATGGCGACCCGGCTATCATGGACACTGAGGACGAGAAGCTTTACCTCGGGGAAAAGCTTTTGCAGTCGATGGGCTATATTGATCTCTCTGGTGATTGGAAAAGAGAGGTCGGCAATAACAAGATCGGGACGTATCTTCTCGATAGCTTCCAGCAGTGAGGCCTCATCGGCCACCATGTACACCCTTTCAAATATCCCTTCCAGAAGTTCTCGCACCCCACCGAGCATGGCATGGTGCTGATCGGCCAGAAGAACTTTTTCCAGCTTCATCCTTGTTGCCTCCATCGAGAATGATAGGCGTCCGCCCCTCTCCGGGATCTCGGTTTTCTCGATCTTCGGGGAAGGACAGATCAAGACAGAGGCGGGGTAAGCAGGTCAAGGACACGGGTGGAATGATAAAATTGACCGCTATGATACCTAATGATAGGTGAAGGGGGCAAAAAGGATAACTAGGGAAATTACGAGGTTTTAATAAAAATGTTCGTTAGGGAGAGGCTATGCCGTGCTTGACCGCGTAACGAATGAGGTCGGCAACGGTTTTCAGACCGATGTCTTTCATCATCTGGTATTTGTGGAATTCCACCGTCCGTGAGGAAATATTCAACATGGAGGCGATTTCCTTAGCAGAATAGCCCTCCGCCAGCAGCTGCAGTACTTCGCGCTGCCTTTTGGTTAAGAGAGAAGTCTCCTTGTGGCGCATTTTTGCATGATCCTTTTGGGTTTCCAACAGGGTACGCTGGAGACTCGGGGTGATGTAGGTCTTGCCGCAAAGTACCATGCGTATCGCCTCACCCAGTTCATGTGGGGCGGAATGCTTCAAGACATAGCCCTGCGCACCTGCCGCCAGGGCGCTGACGGCATATGCCACATCGGGGAGCATGGTAAGAAAAACCACCTTGACCTCTTGGTTGGTTTTTCGGATCTGTCTGACCGCATCGATTCCGTTAAGGAGCGGCATGGATATATCGACGATGATTACATCCGGACGAAGGGTATCAACAGCGTCCACCAGCGCCCGGCCGTCATCGATAATCTTAATGAGATCAAATTCGGGTTCAATCAGGCTCCGCAAACCTTCGGCGACGATACCATGATCATCGGCCAGCACTATTCGTGGACGTTTCACCCTAGTTCACCTGAAGTGGTATAGTGACATGGACGGCAGTTCCATGTCCGGGACGGGAATCTATGCGGAAAACTCCCTTGAGCAAAAGAACCCGCTCCCTCATGCTCGACAACCCCAGTCCGGCCTTGCGCTTTACCTTACGACGGTCGAAACCAACGCCGTTATCGGCGATGGTAAGATGGCAGCCACGCTCATCGGTCCGTAAAACAATCTCACAGTACTCGGACTCTGAGTGGGACAGGACATTTTTGAGCCCCTCCTGAATAATTCGGTAGAGGCACAAGGAAATATCCTCGGACATGTCTTCGGGCAGTTGGCTATGATCGAACGCTATTTCGATTCCTTCCCGCCGGGTTACCGTCGCCACCTCCTCTTCTATAGCACTTATCAGACCAAGGTCCGAGATGATCGTCGGATGGAGTTGCCGCGACATATTGTGGACATCCTGGGATATGGCGATCAGCTGCTCCTTGATCCGCGTCAAGGCTTGGCGGTCATCGGCCGGTTTGTCTTTCTGCAGTTCCAGTTTGCCGCATTCGATGGCGAGTACGGCCAGTCTCTGAGTAAAATCGTCATGTAGTTCTCTGGAAAGCCGACGTAGCTCTTCCTCCTGCACGGCAATCAGCCGCCTGGCAAGCCTTTGAAGATCCTTTTGGTTGTTCTTGAGTGACTTTTTGCTTTCGATTAGTGCATATTCATTCTGTTTTCGAATGGTTATGTCCTGCATTACGCCAATGATGCGAGTGGCAAATCCGCCGGCATCTCTTTCCAAGACCCGGGAAAGGTGATGGAGCCAGAGTGTCCCCCGCTCGGGGTGGCGGTATCGATATTGAAGATCGATACGGTTTAGTCCTCCGGTCAGCACCCTGCCTATGACATCGTGGACATGGTCGGCATCTTCTTCATGTAAATGTTCCAGCCAGAACTGGCGCTTCTTCTTTTCCTCGTGTGATACTCCCAGCAAGCTGCATATTCTGTTATCAATGAACAGGAAATTATCATCCTCAACCATTTCATAGAAGCCCAGTTCAGCGATGTCAATGGCGGAGACCAGCCGTTCTTCGCTGACTTTCAGTTTGAGTTCAAGGTGTTTCCGGGATGTGATATCTGTAGATATGCCAAGTATCCGGGTTGGAGTACCATCGGCTTTAAAGAAGGGCTCTCCTCTGGAGTGTACCCATTTCAAAGAGTCATCGTCGGCTAAGACACGATATTCAAGGTCGATTGAACTGCCATTTTTAAAAGCTTGATCGATTGCCAGGTGCACGCGCTCCAGATCATCCGGATGGATGAGTTGCTCCACTCGCTGCATGGAAAGCGGCTCGCTTCGAGAGGTGTGTTTGAAGATCTCCAGGGCCTTCTGTGTTGCCCAGAAGAATCCGGTTTCGAGAGTGAACTCCCAGAAACCGGCTCCGGCTGAATCAGCGGCGATACGGAGACGTGCTTCGCTGATCCGGAGAGCTTTTTCAATTTCCTTGCGCGCCAGAGCGTTAGTGAAGATCTGGGCGACAAGTATCAGTCGCTTAATGACCTCTTCCGACCAATGCCGTTCAACCCGCAGTGTATCGAAGCTCAAGACTCCTATCAGTGAGTCGCCCCCCGCTGAAAGTGGTGTGACCACAGAAGACTTCACCCCGTAGAAGAGCCTGGTTTTCTGGTCGATAACTGCCTCCGGCACCATTTCCCTAGTTGTAAGAGGAAGTGTCTTTCCCAATTCCATTTGTTGGAGTGTCCACGGAAAAGAAGTCTGTGCCTCTATTCTTTCGGGGCGTTCAGGACCACCTGGAGGAGAGTAAAGATGTGTCAATACAAGGAATCTTCGCGACTCGTCTTCCCACTGCCAGAGTGTAGAAAGGTCGATGTTGAGGCATTCGCAGATACGCCGTTGATCGTCTTCGATTTCAGCATCTATTCGATCGACGGGCAAATTGATATATTTTGATGAAATATCGTAAAGAAGCGCCTCAAAGCGCAGTCGTTCAGTTCCCTGTTCAGAAGGCGTCAGCGGCGGGGTTTTCATGGGCTTTTTCTTCCCTTCATGGTCAGGCTGGACACAGCAATCTCGTAAAGCAAAGGATGTCCGGTCCACAACAGTCAGCAAGTAGTCAAGGTTGAATTATCAACCAATGGTTAGCGTGTCGGCGGGGTATCCGCCCGGGCCTCGAGTCGTTCTTCGAGCAGTTTATATGCGACATAATACTTCAAGATATTACTGACGTATTGAACCGTTTCCATGCCGATTCGTTTCGCTGCGACTATTTCCACATTATTGAACCAGAGATTTGGATTAAGCCCCATTTTTGTAGCCTCCTTGCGCAATGAAGCGACCTTTGCGGGGCCGGCATTATATGAAGCGAAGGTGAAAAATGCCCTGTTAAGCTGGTCGAAGCCCTGATCTGCAGGAAAATATGTCTCGGAGAGAAAACGTAGGTATTTGACCCCGGCATGGATATTCGACTCGAGTTCCTCGATATTGGCTATGCCCACATTCCTGCCTCCGGCCGTGGACGGGAGCATTTGCATGATACCGACCGCTCCAGCATCACTTGTAAGATCCTGGTTGAGTCTTGATTCCTGGTAGGCGAGCGCAACCAGTATCAGGTGGTCGAACGAATATTTTTCGCCATATTTTTTGAACAGGCCGACAGCGCGTTGGAACCTGGCAGTGTCCTCGTCTTCAGCGATATTCCTTATGTAATCGGTGTTTTTGAGGTATCGGTTAATGATTACATTGCCAAGCAGAGTTCCCTTTTTATGGGTTGCGGCGTACTCGTTGATGGCAGCTTTGAGTTTCGGGCTGTTTTTGCGAATAGCCCAGCCTATCCGTCCATCGCTGTTGATTGCGACATTCTGATGCAGTCGAATGTCCGTCAATATATTCTCCCAGAATCTTCCCTTATGCTCGTCTATGATGACTGCCGGAATGAGATCGGCATTGACCATCTCTAAAAGATCGGAGTCTTCGAGGTGCTCGTTGGCTTCAATGATGGTGATGGGCTTCTTGCCGGCCCCCGTTAACGTTTTATTGAGGAGTTCGAGGTGTTCAAAATAGCTGCTTGATCTGCGGACATGAATCTCCATGCCGGCAAGATCTGAGAGGCTGGTGAGTTCTTCACGGTGGCGGTGTGTCGCAAGTATCTCTTTGATATTGACAGCAAAAGGATCGCTGAAGTCGACGCTTTTCAATCTTTCGTCGGTGATGGTCAGATTGCCAATGGCGATATCGCCTTTGCCCTCGACCAACCATTGGAAAAGCTTATCGCGCGGAGTGGGGATGCTGAGCACTTGTATTTTGAGTGTCCCGGTACCCAGCTTCTCGTTTATAAATTTATCGAAGAGTTTGGCATTTTCGTAGCTTATCCCTTTGGGCCCAGCTCCTTCGAAGTAGAAGAAAGCGCGATTATAGGGCATGAGCACCCTGATAACCCTTCTTTCAACCATTGCCTCGAGATCACCCGAGAAGACCTTGTTCGCCTTAAGAAGATCCTCCTCATCGAAGCTGTTGGGCTCCTGGGAAATCGCTTGGTGCGGCAGAAGCAGACAGAAAAATGCAAGAAGGCAGTGGACTATTTTTTTGATAGAATAAAAATTGTGGTTAGGCATCTGGGTATATGAGCGTCTGAGTTTATGAGTATTCGTGGAAAGTGACCGTGGGTTAGTGAAAATGCTGATATCCGGTACTCTTATATTGTTCTCATGCTCAAGTGTATGATCAAAGGAATGAGCATGGGTGTTTATGGGATGAACTCCGTGAAAAGAATTTGCCAATGAGGTCTTTGACTCTCTTGAAGCTACCGTAATTCAGCTGGCCCTCGGCTTGTGGTGCCAGGAAAGCAATCCGGCAGTGCTTCAGTCCTTGACCGGTTGGCAGTGGATATTAGATCTTGATTGCGAAATGGAATTAGCACCATCTGCAAAACGGCAAAGATCCATCACGCGAGAAAATAATGAGTTGACAACTTATTTATATTACGAATTAAACTTGATGACAATGCATATTCATCTTGTCGGTACAATATCAAGCCCCTAAAAGAGAAGTGGTAATGGTTTTCTTGAACAGAATCGGGGCATGAATAAGGCGGGGGTGGCTTCTGGCAAGATTTGCCTTTTACTTAGACACAAAAATTTAGACTTCCTGACCATCTATTCTATGCTGGGAATGCGAAGAGGCATTGAAAAGATTAACGGGTATGGTAACGGGTACAAAAAATATTTGAACAGATAATATTCATAAAAATCATTAATTACATAGCTTGACTAGAGTCCGACCTCCGCACCAAGTTCAGCCCGGAGAGCCAAGAATAATTGGTTCTCCGGGCTTTTTAGTCTCTGTTGGAAAAACCAGCACTGCTTTTACCGTCCCGTTGTTTTATGCGCCTGGCGCAAAAATGCTTTTCTATATGAAAATCAAATACATTTCCAAATAACCCCCGTGACGGGACGTCACAACGAACGATGA
>NPIE01013123.1_pt1 | contig 34493 bp, 27 predicted proteins | sample 8637661 | NCBI WGS metagenome assembly NPIE01 (sample SAMN07420842, study PRJNA396082) | bioreactor metagenome | isolation source: sample BA12 brine-fed electro-methanogenic bioreactor BA | place: Japan: Kochi | collected 2016-12-09 | reverse complement strand
CTAGTTAAAGGCCAAACTCAAGAATGAAGCAAAGCTTCATGTTGTTTGCTTACTTTTCGAGATCAATTGTAACAGATTTCATCTTGCCGCTGGAATACTTGCCATTGTCAAGGTTTTTCCGGATATCCGAGAAAGCCTTAATTGTATATTCCACATCTTCCAGACTGTGCACTGCAGTTGGGATGATCCTGATGAGGATAACTCCTCTGGGAACAACAGGATAACTTACAATTGATGTAAAAATATTGTAATTCTCTCGAAGATCGTAAGTGATCTGGGTAGCTTCAGGTACCCCGCCGCTCAGGAACACCGGGGTGACAGGAGATTCGGTATTTCCAAGATTGAATCCACTATCTTTAAGGCCTTTTTGCAGGGCGTTCACGATCTTCCAGAGGTTGGCTTTGTGCTGGGGTTGATCCCTGAGCAATTCAAGCCTTTTAAGTGCTCCTATTACCATGGGCATGGGCAAAGACTTGGCATATACCTGAGAGCGCATATTGTATTGCAGGTACATAACCACCTCTTTCCGGGCTGCGACAAATCCCCCGATTCCTGCCATAGACTTTGCAAAGGTACCGAAATATACATCCACATCTTTTTGTACACCCAGATACTCATCAGTCCCTGCACCGGTGGGTCCCATGGTCCCGAATCCATGTGCATCATCAACCAACAGCCTAAAATTATATCTTTTCTTTTTCTCAACAATGGCCTTAAGATCTCCAAGGTCACCTGACATACCATATACACCTTCAGTGATTACCAGGATGCCACCGCCTGTTTTTTCAACGATTTTTGTAGCCCTTTGCAATTCTTTTTCAAGATTGTCCATATCATTGTGAGGATACACAAAACGTTTCCCGAAATGCAAGCGCATACCGTCGATAATGCATGCGTGAGCTTCAGAATCATAAACAATTACATCATTGCGGTCAACCAAAGCCTGGATGATGGAGATCATCCCCTGATATCCGAAATTGAGTAAATATGCAGATTCTCTACCAACGAAACTGGCAAGCTCCTTTTCCAATCGCTCATGATTCCTTGTCTGCCCCGACATCATCCTTGCCCCCATGGGATAAGCCATTCCCCATTCTTTGGCAGCTTCAGCATCTGCTTTCCTAACTTCGGGATGGTTACCCAGCCCAAGGTAATTGTTCAGACTCCATACTAGCTTTTCTTTACCATTGAACATCATCCGCGGACCAAGCTCTCCCTCCAGTTTAGGGAACATAAAGTAACCGTGTGCGTCTTCGAGATACTGGCCAAGGGGGCCCATGCTTTTTTCAATCTTATTAAATATATCCACAACAAACTTATTTTAATGTATTTGACATTTTTTCCCAATGCAAAAGTATTAATTTATCATGTTTCTTTTCAGGAAAGCGAATTATTTAGAACAATTTTAGAATAAAAACTTGAATTTGAGAGAATTGTTAAAAATCCTTAAAGTCTCTAAACGATAATAAATATTCACTCATTTCGTTTCTTAAATTCATTAAATTCAATTAATTTTGCGCCCATGTTGAAAAGGATCCCTGTTTTATTTCTGATGATGTCGCTCATTCTGCTTGCATCCTGCAGTAAATATCAGAAACTGCTGAAGAGTACCGATAACGATCTGAGGTATGACAAGGCGATTGAGTATTATGAGAAGGGTGATTATTATCGCGCTATGCAGCTTTTTGAGCAGCTGAACATGATCTACCGGGGAACCGACAAGGCTGAACGCTTGAATTACTATATGGCCTATTGCTATTATTACCAGGAAGAATATATAATGGCAGCCTATTATTTTAAGAGGTATGCCAAAAGTTTTCCGAACACAGACAGGGCAGAGGAGTGCTATTTTATGACAGCATACAGCCAGTATCTGCTATCACCCAAATACTCATTGGATCAGACCAGTACCTATGATGCACTTACAGAACTCCAGTTATTCATCAACCGGTTTCCGGGAAGCGACCGTGTGGAACGCGCCAATCAGCTGATCGACGACCTCCGTGAAAAACTCCAGAAAAAAGCCTTTGAAATTGCCGAACTCTATTTCAAAATGGAAGATTATGAAGCGGCCATCACCTCATTCGAAAACCTGCTAAAGGATTATCCGGATACGGATTATAAAGAAGATATTTACTTTTATGTGCTGCGGTCTTATTTTAATTATGCAGAATTAAGCATACATTCAAAAAAGAAAGACCGTTATTCAAAAGCAGTAGAATTATTTGAAGAACTAATTTACACATTCCCTGAAACAGATTACCATAAAAATGCAACCTCGGTATACGAGGATTCTTTAGAAGAATTAAAAAAGTTAGATTAAGATGGATTATAAAAAGATCAAAACAGATACCGAAGCGGTTACCAGGAACAAAGAAGATTTCTATAACCAGACCGGTAATATTTACGAAACTGTTGCTATTCTTTCCAAACGGGCCAATCAGATCTCTGTTGAACTGAAGACCGAACTGGAACAAAAGATATCAGAATTTGCAACTTCAACCGATAACCTGGAGGAAATCTTTGAGAACCGCGAACAGATCGAGATAGCGAAGTTTTATGAAAGGCTGCCGAAGCCCTCACTGATCTCAATCTATGAATATCTGAATCAGAAGATATATTTCAGGAACCCCCTTAAAGAAAAGAGTGAAAAGTAAGCATATTCCTGACAAATGTTGAGTGGAAAAAAAATCTTACTGGGGATCACAGGAAGCATCGCAGCTTATAAAATCCCTTATCTTATCAGAATGCTTCGCAAAGAGGGCGCCGAAGTGCAGGTAATCCTGAGCCCCTTTGCGCATGCATTTGTCACCCCACTCACACTTTACACCCTCAGCGGAAGGGAAGTGTTGACCGAATTCCATGATCCCGAAAGCGGACACTGGAACAGCCACATTGATCTTGGTTTGTGGGCCGATCTGTTCTTGCTTGCCCCACTCACGGCAAACACCATGGCCAAAATGGTTCAGGGCATTGCCGACAACCTACTGCTTACTACCTATTTATCAGCTCGTTGTCCAATACTTTTTGCCCCGGCTATGGATCTCGATATGTACCAGCATCCTTCAACCAGCGAGAATATAAGCAAGCTGCAGGAGAGGGGCCATATACTCATCGCCCCGACTGAAGGAGAGCTGGCGAGCGGCCTTTGCGGAGAAGGCAGGATGGAAGAACCCGAGAATATCTACCGCATCCTTTCCGAACACATAAAAAAAAAAGCCAGCCTCAAGAATAGAAAAATCCTGATTACTGCGGGCCCAACCTATGAACCCATCGACCCGGTGAGGTTTATCGGGAATTATTCATCCGGCCTGATGGGTTATTCACTGGCGAGAGCCTGTGCCGAAAGAGGGGCAGAAGTTATCTTGGTGTCCGGCCCCGGTAAATTGGAACTGGACCATCCAAAAGTACTGAAGCTTGATGTGGAAACAGCAGAAGAAATGTACCAGGCCTGCACCAATGCTTATGATGATGTGGATGCTGCTATACTTTCATCTGCAGTTGCTGATTTCAGACCGGTAAAAAGAAACCCTCAAAAAATTAAAAAGGAATATGGGCCCGCTGCAATTGAACTGAAACCAACGAAGGATATACTTGCAGAACTTGGAAAAAGGAAAAAGAAACAGGTGCTGGTGGGTTTTGCCCTCGAAACTGAGAATGAAGTGGACAATGCCAGAAAAAAAATCAAAAATAAAAATCTCGATTTCATCGTTCTTAATTCTTTAAAAGATCAAGGCGCAGGCTTTCAAAGCCCGACCAATAAGATTCGAATTATCGACAGCAAGTATCATGAGAAAGATTTTGATTTGAAAGCCAAAGCAGCCGTTGCGGAAGACATTGTGGAAGAACTCATTGCTCATTTTAATCATTGACATCGTTCAAATGAAAAAACTGATCCTCGTACTTGTATTTTTTATTTTCCTGCTTAACATTTCCAGGACACAGGAACTCTATTGCAATGTTCAGGTCAATTCACGACAGGTTGAAGGAAGCGACAAACAAATCTTTGAGACCTTGCAGTCGGCCCTTTTTGAATTCATTAACAACCGGGTCTGGACCAGTTATGAATTCAAGGTTGAAGAGCGGATCGAATGCAATATGTTGCTGACGATCTCTGAACGGCCTTCCAGCGAAGTGTTTAAGGGAAATTTGACCATCGCCATCAACCGTCCCGTATTCAACTCCTCTTACAATTCACTGGTGTTCAATTATGTTGATAACGACATACATTTTGAGTACCTGATGAATCAGCCATTTGACTTTTCTGAGAACACCTACATCAACAACATCACCTCCATCATGGCTTATTACGTGTACATGATCCTCGGACTGGATTTTGATACATTTGCCCTTTATGGCGGAAATCCTTTCTATGAGAAAGCAGAGGCAATCGTTTCGGCTGCTCAGTCATCATCATATCCAGGATGGAAAGCTTATGAAAATGACAAAAACAGATACTGGCTGGTTGAGAATCTGCTGAACCCTGCATACAAACCCTTACGAAACTTTCTGTATGAATATCACAGGAAAGGCCTTGATGTTATGTATGAAAACCCCGAACAGGGGCGGAAAAATATTATTAAAGCATTACAAAACCTAAAAAAGGTTTATGACGAACGGCCCGGTCTTTTTTTGATTAAACTGTTCATGGATGCCAAAAGACCGGAACTAATCCAGATCTTCAGCGAAGGTTCTACTTCAGACAAGAGTCAGGCCGTTGAACTGATGAAGAAAATCGACCCCTCACATGCTTCAGAATATGAGGATATTTTGAACAATTAAGCAGAAGTGTTTTTACTTTTCCTAAATTTGCCAAAAGCCCAAAGCAAATCTTATGCTGCAGCATCTCACAATTAAGAATTATGCCCTGATCCGTCATTTAAACATTGATTTTGCCGGAGGCTTTAGTGTGCTTACCGGAGAAACCGGTGCAGGTAAGTCCATTATTCTTGGTGCCCTGGGACTCATCGTGGGAAACCGGGCTGACACACAGGTATTGCTGGATCCAGAAAAAAAATGTGTGATCGAAGGGACCTTCTACCTGAAAAATTATGGGATAAAAAGCTTCTTTAGCAAACATGACCTGGATTACCAGGATCAGTCCATACTGCGGCGTGAAATCAATGCCAGCGGCAAATCCAGGGCTTTTATCAACGACACCCCGGTGAACCTGCATATCATGAAGGAGCTGGGCGACCGCCTGGTAAATATTCACTCCCAGCACAAAACAGTCACCCTCAATGATTCAAATTTCCAACTGGCAGTGCTGGATGATTTCATAAAGCATGAAAACTTGATCGGAGATTACAGGCAAGCATTTCTTCACTTCCAGGAACTTGAAAAACAATTGAAAAATCTGCTGCAGAGCGAAGACAAAATGCAGGCTAACGCGGATTATCTGAATTTTCAGCATGACGAGCTTGAAAAAGCAGATTTGCAAAAAGGTGAACAGGAAGAACTTGAGATAGAGCTGGATGTTCTGCAAAATGTCGAGGAGATCAAATCAGGACTGCAGCGCTCTATCCGTTTATTGAATGATGAGCAGGCCGGAGTAAACAATCAGCTAGCAGAACTGGAAAACGGACTGAAACGCATTGCGCGCTACCACAAAAGCCTGGAAGAAATTACTTCCCGAATTTCATCTAACCTGATCGACCTGAGGGACATAGAAAATGAACTGGAAAATATTGAGCAGGATATTCATTTTGATAATGATCGCGTGCGACAAGTCCAGGAACGCCTGAACAGTATTTACCAACTGCAACAAAAACATCGCCTTTCGAGTATTGAGGAACTGCTCCAACTAAAAAAAGACATTGATGAGCAACTTAATTCGATTTCTTCCATGGACGAGGTAATTGATAAACTGAGAAAAAGCAAAGCAGAATATATGCTAAAGCTAAAAAAACTTTCCACTAAGATTTCGGAGAACAGGATGGAAGCCATTCCTGAATTTGAAAAAAACATAGAGCGCATTCTGCATGAACTAGGCATGCCCAATGCCCGCTTCAGGGTGGATCACAGCCCCCTGGAAAACTTTGGCAGAGATGGCACCGACAAGATACGCTTCCTGTTCAATGCAAACAAAGGTATTCAACTGAGTGAAGTTTCCAGGATCGCTTCCGGAGGCGAATTATCCCGGCTGATGCTCAGCATAAAATCCCTGATCTCAGGTAAAAACCTTTTGCCCACCATCATTTTTGATGAAATTGATATGGGTGTTTCCGGTGAGATTGCGAATAAGGTGGGAAGGATACTTGAGCAAATGTCAGACAAAATGCAGGTGCTTGCAATTACGCATCTTCCCCAGATCGCTGCAAGAGGAAAGAACCAATATCTGGTGTATAAAGAAACCTATGAGAATTCCACAGTTTCCCTGATAAAGCAGATCTCCGGCGAAGAAAGGGTGCAGGAGATCGCCAAAATGCTAAGCGGTGAAAAAGTATCGGAAGTGGCTATGCAGAACGCCAAAGAGCTCATGCTCTATAAAAACTAATAATTACATATTTAACTTCAGCAATATTATTTATTAACTTTGCAAAGCAAATCCATACTTAATTACCTAAATTATGGCTTATAATTTATTGAAAGGAAAAAAAGGCATCATCTTCGGGGCCCTGGATGAAAAATCTATTGCCTGGAAGGTGGCTGAACATGCCCACCAAGAAGGGGCCAGCTTTACCCTTTCCAACACACCGGCTGCTTTGCGTTTTGGCAAACTGAACGTGCTGGCTGAAAAAACCGGATCCAAAGTGATCATGGCTGATGCCACCAATATGGATGATCTCTGGGATGTATTCAAAAAATCAATGGAATTCCTGGATGGAAAAGTGGACTTTGTCCTTCACTCCATTGGTATGTCGCTCAATGTTCGTAAAAAGCGTGTTTATGACGATTTGAACTATGAATATTTCAAAAAGACACTGGATATTTCCGCTCTATCCTTTCACAAGTTGTTGCAGGTAGCCAGGAAAATGGATGCAATCAATGAATGGGGATCTGTTGTGGCACTTTCATACATTGCTGCCCAGCGCACACTTTACGGCTATAATGACATGGGTGATGCCAAAGCCTTGCTGGAATCCATTGCCCGCAGCTTCGGGTATATTTACGGCAGGGATAAAAAGATCCGCATCAATACCATATCCCAATCACCCACAATTACAACTGCCGGGAGCGGAGTAAAAGGCATGAAAAACCTGATTGATTTTACCGGCCGGATGTCTCCTCTTGGCAATGCAGATGCAGAAGAATGTGCCCGTTATTGCATTAGCCTTTTCTCTGATCTGACACGCAAGGTAACCATGCAGAATCTCTACCACGATGGAGGATTTTCAAGCATGGGAATGAGTTACCGCGCCATGAGTATGTATAACAAAGGCATGGACTGCGACTGTTTGGAAGATTAGTATTTTCTTGTTTTATCGAATGCATATTTTTCATAAATTTATCCCTGATTTTATTCAGAGAATTGTTTACCGGCATTGAAACAAGTATATTTATTCACTAATAAAAATTTGAAATGATAGATTTCACTTTAGAGAAAAAACATCAGGAAATCATTGAGAAATACCGTGATTTTGCGGATCGTGAGATTAGGCCAAACAGGCTAAAATATGACGAACTGGCCGAGTTTCCTTGGCCAATCGTAAAAAAAGCATATAAAGAAGGTTTGATGAATGGTCCTGTTCCTGAAAAATTTGGTGGAAACGGATACTCTATTTTGGAAGGGGCACTGGCTTCTGAAGAGCTGGGTGCAGGATGCATTGGAATTGGTATTTGCATTGATGCAAATACGCTGGCTTTGACTCCTCTGCTGCTTGCAGGAAACGATGAACAACATGCCCGCTTTTTTGGATTCCTTAAAGAAACCGAAGGGGTTGCCGCCTATTGCCTTACCGAGCCCAATGCCGGATCTGACGTGCAGGGGATCAAATCCACTGCCATAAAGAAGGAAGATAAATACATTCTTAACGGGCACAAAAGATTCATCACCAATGGTGAAGTTGCCAGCTTTTTTACGGTGTTTGCACAAACCGATCCGGAGAAAGGCAGCCGGAGCCTCACAGCATTTATTGTACCTGCTGACCTGGATGGCATTGAGGTGAAACCAAGATTGCAGAAGATGGGACAGAAAGCTTCTGTTCAGAACGAGATCATCTTTACAGATGTGGAAGTACCCGCAGAAAATATGCTGGGTCGCGAAGGTACTGGCTTCCTTTATGCCATGAAAACCTTTGACAGGACCCGCACAGGTGTTGCTTCCCTGAGTGTGGGAGCAGCCCGCGAAGCTTTTGAGATTTCAAAGGATTGGACCAAAAATCGCGTACAGTTCGGCAAACCCATTGCCGCCAACCAGGCCATTGGTTTTATGCTGGCAGATATGGCCACACAGATCGAAGCAGCAAGACTGATCACCTGGGAAGCCGCCCATGCTTATGATTCCGGCCTGAAGAATGCCTCCAAGCTTTCAGCCATGTCGAAATTGTATGCTTCTGATATAGCCATGAAGGTGGCTACCGATGCCGTTCAGGCCATGGGGGGTGATGGTTATTCACGTGATTTTATCGTGGAAAAGATAATGCGGGATGTGAAACTATGCCAGATCTATGAAGGCACCAATCAGGTGCAACGCATTGTGATCTCTAAAAGCATTTTCAAATAAATAAAAAAAACTGCTCCCGTCCGGGGGCAGTTTTTTTATCTCATTTTTATTCCTGGTTTAAAACCTGTATTTATTCTCTTCAATCAACTGATCAGCGATGTTTCTCCTTTTTTCACGCACATTTACAGGTGCTACCCTGGTGAATTTTTCAAGTGAATCCAGCAACAGCAATCTTTCCTGTCCCATGGTGAAGGAGTTGACAGCATCTGCACCTGCTTTGCGGATGCTCGCAGCACAATCATAAACCAGTACATCCAGCATATCCTTGTATATATTCAAACTGTCAAGATCTTCTTCTTTCTCCTCCTTGATCATTTCCAGTTTCTGTATCCTCAAGCTTGTTGATTCAGCAGCGTAAAGCTGTATCATCATATCGGCAATATTCAACCAGATTTCCTGTTCAAAAACAAATTTTCTCTTGAATTTTTCCGAAGCAACCCCCATCACCATGAGAATGGCATTTTTGAAATTATGAACATAATCGAGTTTTTCCTCGTAATAATTCTTCAGGGTGACGGTTTTTCCTGCATGTTCCTGCAGTTCTTCCACCAGTTGCTTGGCCTGTGCAAACAGATTAATCTCACCTTTCATGGCGCGTTTGAGTGCAGTATCCACCATAAGGAGACGGTTGATCTCATTGGTTCCTTCAAATATCCTGTTGATACGGGAATCACGATAAGCCCTGTCGACAGGTGCTTCGGATGAGAAACCCATGCCCCCGAATATCTGTACCGCTTCATCCACAACAAAATCAAGGACCTCAGAGCCGTATACTTTCAGCAGTGCACATTCAATCGCAAACTGGGCAGGACCACGCACATTGGCCTCACCTTTTGTCATGCCTTCTTCTTTATAATACTCTATGGTGTCTTCAATATCCTTACTTGCTCGATAAACCGCAGATTCTGCCGCATAAGTCTTGATCACCTGCTCAGCCAGTTTATTCTTGATGGCACCGAAATTTGCAATGGGTTGTCCGAACTGTTTCCTCTCATTGGCATAATTGACCGAATGACTGATGGCTCTTTTAGCCGCCCCCAGCACCGTGGCTCCAAGCTTGATCCTTCCAATATGCAAAATATTCAGTGCAATGCGGAAGCCTTCCCCACGTTTTCCGAGAAGGTTCTCTACTGGTACCTTAACATCATTGAAAAAAATCTGGGTAGTGGATGAACCCTTAATTCCCATCTTTTTTTCTTCCGGATTAATGGTGATTCCATCCAGATCTCTTTCTATGATGAAAGCACTCAGAACCCGGTCATTATCGATCTTTGCAAAAACGGTGAATACATCAGCAAAACCACCATTGGTGATCCACATTTTCTGGCCGTTCAGGATATAATGCTTGCCGTCTTCCGAAAGGACCGCCTTGGTCTTTCCTGCATTTGCATCCGATCCGGCTCCTGGCTCTGTCAAACAATAGGCAGCCGCCATTTCACCGCTTGCCAGTCTGGGGATATATTTCTGTTTCTGATCTTCATTACCATAATAAAGTATAGGAAGGGTTCCGATCCCTGTATGCGCCATAAAAGCAACAGAGTAGGAATGGGCCGAACCAATTGCTTCGTTGGCCTTCATGGAAGTAAGGAATGACTGATCAAATCCATCATATTCTTCAGGAATTGAAATTCCAAGCAGTCCAAGCTCCCCGGCCTTTGAAACAAGGCTTTTCATCAAGCCTGCCTCCTGTGAATCAATCCGTTCAAGGTTGGGGAAAATCTCAGATTCCAAAAAATCTTCACATGTTTGAGCAATCATGAGTTGTTCTTCATCAAATTCTTCGGGTATAAAAACTTCTTTAGCCGAGGTCATTTTAACAAGAAATTCTCCGCCTTTTAAGGGTTCTTTCTTTTCCATAACAATCTTTTTAGTTCACTTGCAAAATTTTGGGCAAAGATATAATAATGAGTTTAAATCAGAATTGATAAATTGATTACATTTGGAATCATTTATTGCTGAACTATGGAATATCTAATTGTTATTGGCTTAATTGCCCTACTGGTACTCAATTATCTCTATTTTTCATTTCCCAGGATTAAGCTGACCTGGGTTAAGATGACAACAGGTAAATATTCTCATTCCTACATTGCAAGGTATAAGGCAATTACCAAAAGAAACCCCTACAGTTATTGCATTGCAGAAGATGTTGCTGACAGATTGCTGCCCTTTTATGTTGATCATCAAAAGTATCCTGAATTTAAGTCAGAAAAACTGAAAAGTCCCCTGAAATTCGATTACTTTACAAGTTTTTCGGATATCAGAAAAAAACTGGGAAATCCCAATTGTTTCCAATCATATAAAATCTCAGGGGTGAACATAAAAATTGCGGGATACCGACCTGAGATCTTCGGGAAAATATCCCGCCTGTACATTTATTTTGTGGATGATATTTTTTTTATGAATGAATATGTCTTTAAAAGACTCAAAAAGCAGGATATTGACAGGATATCAGAAAAAATACTCGAAATGGCAGGGGTTGATATAAAAGATTCACCTGCTTCATTTTATGTTAAAAGCGATCAAAAAGTGAGTCTTTTTTACCGCGATACGGCCTTTTCCCAGATCGCCAGTTACATATCACGCAATCACGCGGATGTAGAAAACAAGCTGAACACAATCATTGGTGAAATCACCAAATTCAGGGACAAACTGGAAGAGGAACAACACTAAAAAATTTGCCCTCTATAGGAAAGAAGCTTTTCACATCTATGTTTAATCAGAATTAATTATCCTGTTTTAGGATCTTTTCAGATTTTTTGATCTTGATGGTGATCTCTTTTTTGCGGCCATCAAAATCTACCTTGATAGAATCGCCGGGACCGAGTTTGGTTCTGATGATCTCCTCTGCAAGTGGGTCTTCAACATATTTTTGAATTGCTCTTTTGAGTGGTCTGGCACCATACTGTTCATCCCACCCCTTTTCCACGATGAAGTCCTTGGCCTTTTTACTAACTTCAATTTCGTAGCCAAGATCCCCGATCCGCTCATACAAACCTTTGAGCTCAATGTCAATGATCTTGTGAATGGCTTCAATTTCCAGGGGATCAAAGATCACAACATCATCGATCCTGTTCAGGAATTCAGGGGCAAAAGCCTTTTTCAGTGCACTTTCGATCACACTTTGTGCATAATTTGCCTTTGCGGTCTTCTTGGCCATGGTATTGAAACCGACACCCTGTCCGAAGTCTTTCAACTGTCGTGAACCGATGTTGGAGGTCATAATAATTATTGTATTCTTAAAATCCACTTTTCTTCCAAAGCTATCGGTCAGTACGCCATCATCCATGACCTGCAGCAGCAGATGGAAAACATCAGGATGCGCTTTCTCGATCTCATCCAGCAGAATAATGGAGTAAGGTTTGCGCCGGACCTTTTCGGTCAATTGCCCACCTTCTTCGTAACCAACATATCCCGGAGGCGCGCCCACCAGCCTGGATACCGCAAATTTTTCCATATACTCACTCATATCCACCCGTATGAGTGCATCCTCGGTATCGAAAAGATAGCGTGAAAGCACTTTTGCCAGGTATGTCTTACCAACACCTGTGGGACCGAGGAATATAAATGAGCCAATGGGTTTCCTTGGATCTTTCAATCCGGCGCGGTTTCTGCGAATGGCCTTTACCACATTCCTGATGGCATTATCCTGGCCAATGACAGATCCTTTCAATTCTTCCTCCATGTTCAGCAGGCGATTGCTTTCATTTTGCGCAATGCGTTGAACAGGGATGCCGGTCATCATAGCCACCACTTCGGCAACATTTTCTTCAGAAACTTTTTCCCGGTGGATCTTTGATTCTTCCTCCCAGCGCTTTTTGGCCACTTCCAGTTCATTTTGCAGCTTCCTTTCCAGATCACGATATTCGGCAGCTTCCTCAAATTTCTGGCTGTTGATTGCCCGGGTTTTCTTATTCTTGGTTTCTTCTATCCGGTTTTCAATATCTATGATCTCTGCCGGAACATGAATATTGGTAATGTGCACCCTGGAGCCTGCCTCATCCATGGCATCAATTGCCTTATCAGGAAGGTACCTGTCAGACATATATCGGTTTGTTAGATTGACACAAGCCTTGATGGCAGCATTGTCATAAGTCACCAGGTGATGATCTTCATATTTTTCTTTAATATTGTTCAATATTTCAATCGTTTCATCCGATGAGGTGGGATCGACCATTACCTTTTGGAAACGGCGCTCAAGGGCTCCGTCCTTTTCGATATATTGCCTGTATTCGTCCAGGGTAGTTGCACCGATGCATTGTATTTCTCCCCTGGCAAGTGCCGGTTTGAACATATTGGATGCATCCAGCGAACCGGAGGCATTTCCTGCTCCCAGAATGGTATGGATTTCATCGATAAATAGGATGATATCTGGATTCTTCTCCAATTCATTCAATACTGCCTTCATCCTTTCCTCAAACTGACCCCTGTATTTCGTACCGGCAACAAGAGACGCAAGGTCGAGCGTAACGATCCTCTTGTTGAACAATGCCCTCGAAACCTTCCTCTCAACGATCCGCAGGGCAAGTCCTTCTGCAATGGCCGATTTACCAACACCTGGCTCTCCAATGAGAATGGGGTTGTTTTTCTTGCGTCTGCTCAGGATCTGTGCAATCCGTTCAAGTTCCTTTTCCCTGCCTACTATCGGATCCAGGCGGTCTTCCTCAGCCATTTTAGTAATATCCCTTCCGAAATTGTCCAGGACAGGAGTCTTGGATTTTGTGTCTGTGAATTTCTTTGAACCCCCCGAGAAACCCTGGCCTTCTTCCATTTCACCGGCCGTTTCGTCAGACAATTCATTCTTGGGTTTTATGATGCTGTCGTCGCTGCTTTTTATCATAGCTCTTAATTCCTCCTTAACTGATTCGTAATTTACTCCCCGATTTTCAAAAGACTTGGTAACAATATTGTCCTCATCTTTCAAAATGGCAAGCAACAAATGTTCTGTTCCGATCAGCTCGCTGTTAAATACCTTGGCTTCGAGGTAGGTGATCTTGAGGGCTCTTTCGGCCTGCTTGACCAGGGGAATATTCTCCGGTTTTTCGTCTACCTTAGCCGAGTTTCTCACAGCACGCTCGATCGTGGTTTTTAAATTATCAAGATCTATGCCGAAGTACATCAGTATCTGAATCGCCAATCCTTCGCCTTCCCGCAGTATACCTAACAACAAATGCTCCAGCCCGATATAGTCGTTTCCCAGCCTGATCGCTTCTTCACGACTATATGTCAGTACATTTTTTACTCTTTGCGAAAATTTTGCTTCCATACTACAATTTGCTCTCCTGTTTCAAATCTACAATTATTTCTAACGACCGTATACTTCAATTATTTCAATACTCGATATGCTACAAATCTAAGGTATAAACATTGTGATTCAAAAATATGTTCATTGTTTTTGAATATGTTTTTAGGGGATATTATTTTTCAACATGGAAGTGTTAGTAATAAATAAATTATAAGCAAAAAAAAGCAGCCCGGATTGCTGAATAATTCGTATTTTCGTATCTTCTACAGAACTTATATAAAATATTGATAGATAATAATTTAACTTGTTTTCAGGATGACGATGAATGGTGGTGAAAGAATCTATAAAGTAAACATCGAAAATCAAATGAAATCAGCCTACATCGATTATTCGATGTCGGTGATTGTTTCACGTGCTTTGCCAGATGTGAGGGATGGTTTAAAACCCGTACACAGAAGGGTGTTGTATGGAATGCTTGATCTGGGAACCCTGCACAACAGGCCATATAAGAAATCGGCCAGAATCGTAGGGGAGGTGCTGGGCAAGTATCATCCCCACGGAGATACATCAGTTTACGATGCCATGGTGAGGATGGCTCAGCCATGGTCGCTGCGCTACCCGCTGGTTGACGGGCAGGGTAACTTCGGCTCAATGGATGGTGACAATGCTGCAGCCATGCGTTATACCGAAGCCAGGATGCAGAAACTGGCAGAGGAGATGGTCAAGGATATTGATAAAGACACAGTAGATTTTCAGCTCAATTTTGATGATACACTGAAAGAACCTGTCGTTCTTCCTGCTGCCATTCCCAACCTGCTGATCAACGGCAGTTCAGGGATCGCTGTCGGGATGGCGACCAATATGCCACCCCACAATCTTTCCGAAGTGATTGATGGTGTTACCGCATACATTGATAATAAAGAGATCACTATACAGGAACTGATGCAGTATGTCAAGGCTCCCGACTTTCCTACCGGTGCCCAGATATACGGCTACGACGGTGTGAGGGAAGCTTTCGAAACAGGCCGTGGCAGGATCATGATGCGTGGAACAACACAGGTCGAAGAAGATGATAATGGCAGGATACGCATCATTGCTACCTCAATTCCTTACCAGGTGAACAAAGCGGAAATGATCAAAAAAACTGCCGACCTGGTAATCGATAAAAAAATTGAAGGCATTTCCGATATCCGCGATGAATCCGATAAAAAAGGTCTGCGCGTGGTGTATGAACTGAAGCGGGATGCTGTTACCAATGTTGTTCTGAACAAACTTTACCAGTATACAGCACTGCAGACATCTTTCAATGTTAATAATATCGCACTGGTGAAAGGCAGGCCACAGATGCTTAACCTGAAAGACCTGATCAGGCACTATGTGGATCACAGGCACGAAGTGCTGGTTCGCAGGACCAAATATGAACTGGATGAGGCTGAAAAGAAAGCCCACGTGCTGGAAGGCCTGCTTATTGCCCTTGACAATCTGGATGAAGTGATTGCCCTTATCCGGGCTAGCCAGACACCTGAGGAAGCCAAGAATGGCCTGATGAGTAAATTTGAACTTACAGAGATCCAGGCCAAGGCAATCCTTGATATGCGTCTGCAGAAACTTACCGGACTGGAAAGAGATAAGATCAAAGCCGATCATGATGAATTGATGAAATTGATCCAGCATCTCAATGAGATCCTTGACGATGAAGCTTTGAGAATGAAAATCATCAAAGATAATCTGCTAGAGATCAAAGAAAAATACGGAGATGAAAAACGCAGTGAGATCATTTATTCAGCCGAAGATTTTAAAATTGAAGATACCATTCCAGATGATGAAGTTGTGATCACCATTTCACACATGGGTTATATTAAAAGGACCCTGCTCACTGAATACCGCCAGCAGAAACGTGGTGGAAAAGGGGCCAGGGGAAGCAATATCAGGGGTGAAGATTTCCTTGAACATCTTTTCGTTGCAACCAATCACAACTATCTCCTTTTCTTTACGGAAAAAGGCAAGTGTTTCTGGCTGCGTGTTTTCGAGATCCCGGAAGGAAGCAAAACCGGTAAAGGCAGAGCCATTCAGAATCTGATCAACATCGAACAAGATGACAAGATCCGGGCTTTTATCAATGTGAAGGGCCTGGATGATGAAGAGTACCTGAATAATCACTTTATCGTCATGGGAACCCGCCGGGGACTGATCAAGAAAACCTCTCTGGAAGCTTATTCCAGGCCACGCCAGAATGGTATCAATGCCATCAACATCAACGATGGTGATGAGCTGATCGAGGCAAGACTTACAGACGGGGAGAGTGAAATCGTGATGGCGTGTAAAACCGGAAGGGCTATTCGTTTCCCCGAAGGCAAGGTAAGAGCCATGGGAAGGACCGCTACCGGTGTGAAGGGAATTGTACTGGATGGCAAGAAAGATGAAATGATTGGCATGATCTGCCTGATGAATGACGAATCTGATGTCCTGGTGGTTTCTGAGAACGGATATGGAAAGCGCTCCAAAGTGGAGGATTACCGCATTACCAACAGGGGAGGAAAGGGCGTTAAAACCCTCAATATCACCGACAAAACAGGTAGTTTGATCGCGATCAAGGATGTGGAGGACACCGACGACCTCATGATCATTACCAAAATGGGAGTACTGATAAGACTGGCAGTGAGCGATATGCGTGTCATGGGCCGTGCAACACAGGGCGTGAGGCTGATCAAATTGCATGATGAAGATGCCATTGCTTCCGTAGCCAAAGTACAGATCACAAATGGAGATGAAGAACTGGAAGAAGTCGAAGAAACAGGCGGAGAAGGAGAGGTGGAAGCCAGTGAAGACGGGGAGTCAGGAGAAGAATAAAAGCTTTGGCTTGTTTTTTGTTGTACTAATTTAAAATGATTCTGCAAACATCTATTTATTATTAATATATATTTGCATTAGCATCTGTAAATACAAAATATACTGATTATGAAAAAATTAACAATTATTCTCGGACTTGTACTGGCAAGCACGATAGTTTTTGGTCAAAAAAGAATGACCCAAACCGCAATTAACTACCTGAGAAATGGCAAACTGGACAAAGCAGTTGAGGCAATCAATACTGCCATTGATCATGAGAAGACCATGAATGATGCAAAAACCTGGTTTTACAGGGGACATATCTATGTGGAAATTGCAATAACAGAAAAAGAGGAGTATCAGAATCTGGTACAAGACCCGCTGATGGAGGCTTATAAATCTTATCAGAAAGCAATTGAATATGATGAGGACGATGAATTTACCAAGGATATTAATCAGAACATGCAATACATTGCACAGCAGTTCTATAACCAGGCTGCCAACGCATACAATGATAGAAATTATGTAGAATCAGCCCAGAACTTTATGACTTCTTATAAGGTGTATGAGGCGGTAGGAAAAGTGGATACAGCATCCCTGTTAAATTACGGTACTTCATCCCAGTTGGCAGGCAATAATGATGCAGCCATGGGTGTTTATGAAGAACTCATGGGAATGGGCTACGAAAATCCGAGTTTGTACGAATCCCTGGCCAATATTTACCGTGAAAAGAAAGATTTTGAAAAAGCAGAGGAAATACTGGCAGAAGGGCGCAGCAAATATCCTGACAGCTATCCGATCCTGCTTGCAGAAATTAACCTTTTTATGAGTACAGGGCAGAATGATAAAGCCATCAGCAGCCTTGTGCTGGCCTCCGAAAAAGACCCGGAAAATTACACCATCTGGTTTGCACTGGGAGATATGTATGATAAACTTGCTGCCGATACAAGCATGACGAAAGAGGCGAGGGCCGATTATTTTCAAAAGGCAGAAGTAGCATATAAACAGGCCATAGAAGTCAAAGATGATTATTTTGACGCCTATTTTAACCTTGGAGCTCTTTATGTGAACAAAGCTGCCGAGGTGCAGCAAATCGCAAACGATCTGCCACTAGAAGCTGTGGAAGAATATGATCAACTCAAAGCAGAAGCCGATGGATTGCTCGCAACGGCACTGCCTTATCTTGAAAAAGCTTACGAGATTAATTCAGGAGACCAGGCAACCATGTTGTCACTGAAGGAGATCTATACGCGATTAGGTCAGCTCGACAAAGCCAAAGAGATGAGCCTTAAATTGCAGAAGTAAAGAATTTATTTTTTGCTGAAGAAAGGATCTGCAAGGTGGCAGGTCCTTTTTTTTTACTGAATGCTTGATAATCCCAATATGTTTATCAAGAGAAACAGGGGCTCGTTAAATTAATGTAATTGGTATCATCATAAAACTGCTATTTAACATAATATTAATTATAGGACATATGTTTAATTCTAAGGTTAAATATGGAATTGTCTCATTCTTCAACATCAGGTATTATCCACAACCAGCTCCACCAGAACCAACTTCCGGGATCCTGCGAAGATTGAGCGGTGATGGTATACAGGGTGCGACGTGCGGTTAAATTTTTGGTTGATCGTAAAGTCAAATTGTTTTTGGAATCACCATAATCAATTTCGCCATCCGGGCTTCCGTGAACAAAACACTGAAAACTTTCTGTATTGATCATTCCTGGCTCCATCAATTTTACTTTCAACAAGGGTGGATTATTGGTTTTAATGATTGGACTTTCCGGACTGATCACTGATACCGGCAATGATAGCATGTGTAATTTTTCAATAAACTTCTCAGGTTTACCAAAATATCCGGTCATGGGAAATCTCGGAATATCAAAAAGATCACTGTATTCTGATAATACGCCGGAATGCTGACCTGCTGCGCCTGTATAGCCATTTTCTTTCAGTATACTTTTCATCTCAGGATTCCATTCACCGTACGGATATGAGTAGATTGATGGCTTGATCCCGAGTCTTTCCTGAAAGATTTGCTCCGATCGCTCCAGATCTTTCCTGAAATCAGCTGCCGGTTGGTTCACAAAGTGTTCATGAGAATGCGAATGATTCCCGATTTCGAAATCTTGATCGATAGTATATTGAACATCTGACCAGTTCATAAAGTCTTCACCGCCAATGGTTTCAGTATTAATAAAAAGCGTTGCCGGTACATCATATTTTTCAAGCAAAGGCAATCCGTTCCTGAAAAAGGAAAGGTAGGCATCATCAATGCTCAACACCACCGTTTTTTGCGGGAGGCTTCCCTCCTGCTGAATTTTACCTAAAGCTTTACTCAAGGTGATTATATTAAAATCATTATTTTTCAAATATTTAATATGCTCTTCAAAAACATTGGTTGGGATGTTGGTCGATGGATATCTGTCATCCCCAATCCGGTGATAAATAAAAACCGGGATATTGTAATCAGGTTTAGCGTATTTTGCCTGTGCGGCAAGTTTTAAAAAGGGTAAAATAATACCCAGGAAACACAATATCAAATACTTATGGTTTGTCGACCTGCTCATTGGCTCAATCGTTTATATATTCAGGATCTATTCGGTAATCATCATACCTCTCAAGATTGTTGAAACGGATCACATATTTCAACCGCATCTCATAAATACTGTCGTTTTCGCTATATCGTTTCAATAAAGGGACCAATTTGTGCGGATTGCCGCTTTTTACATTTTCTATTCGAAAATCACGGTATGGCCCCCTGGCAATGGTCTTAAAATAGTCCTCGATAGATTCCGACAGATAATCGTATTTTTTCAGATAAACGGCCTCTCCTCCACGCAGTATCCTGGCACGTATCCTGGGTTCATTCTTATTAAAAGACCAAATCCCGAATACATTGTTTGCCTCCAGGAAAAAACGAGAAGTTCCCCATCCGCTCTCAAGCGCTGCCTGGCCTAGCACAATGCTGTTGGGTGGCGTATTCAGTTTTCTTTTTAATTGACGGAGATTGTCGGCCCTGTATTCAAGCATCAATCCCTTTATATAACCCTCTTCCTCTGCTGTCAATTCTGCAGAATCTTTACTGATGAGTTCCTCGAGTTTTAGCAGCTTGTCCTCAATGTGTATTTTAGCAACCAGGATAGCCGGCAGTAGCATATCGACAAATTTTTGTTTCTTGATCGCAACCGGGAAAGTATCGAGGGATACCACACTGGTGTAATCAAGAGGTTTGACAAGGACAGAGTCGAGCGGTACAATATCATCAGCATTCTGTAGCTCTTTATATATTACGTCCACTCTGTCGGCCTCCCCGGCACATGATAAAAGAAAGGCTGAAATTAGAATCATACAAAGGTTTCGCATGGTGCTAAATGGCATGGGCTATTCCTTCAGGGTATATTTAACGATCCAGGGAGAATCATCCATGAACATTTCCATTTCATAGGTTTCCGGAAGATAATTCCATGCTGCATGCAGATCAGGAAATGACTTTAGGGTGACGGCTGTAAGCTGCCCGTCATAACGAGGGATCAGCAGGGATTGATAACCCTTATCTATCAGCTTTTGCTGCAATTGCCTGGCATTCTCATCAATATCAAAAGTGCCTACAACGATGTGGTAAGGATTATTCCTGGCAGCAAGCTTTTCCTGTTCTTTGGCAAGCATGGCATCAATCTCTCTTATTTTTTGCTTGGGATAAGTTTCTCCCGGTTTCAGCGATGAGGCAGATTGAAACTCTGGCCTGGCCTCCTGGTAATTGCCGGCATTGAATAAATTATCTGCCCGGTTGATGGCTTCCCTGTATTTTCTATCGGTTTCCTGCTGCCGGAGAATCTGCTCAACTTTGCTGATCTGCTGGTCAGGATATGATTCGTCAGGCTTGATCACTTTGGCATCTTTATAAAGACTCTTTGCCATATCATAATCCTTTGCCTGAAAAGCACTGTCGGCAGTTGCAATGGTTTCCTGGTAACGAGCCGTTTTGTTATCACAGGATGTCGCTGCAATAACAAAGCTTCCGAGCAAGAAAACAAAAAATAATTTACGGAGAACGGAATGTAAAACCTGGCTTTTCATTTATTTTCTTTTTTTGATTATGATGAATTTAGTCAAATTATTTTACTGCACCAAATAAATGCGCATATTTCATGCCATAGATCCGTCACTCAATGTCCAATGCGATTGAGCTTTTCTTCTTCCACAATTTTGTTGATCATAGTCTTGATCAGCATGTCCAGCCTGGAATTTTCCGTATAATTTGACGGAGCAATAAAATCGGCCCGGTTTTGCTCGATCAACTCCTCGCAAACATCCCTGGCTGAAACAACACCAGCTTTTTCCTTTTCATCGGGATCATAAACAGCCACCGCGGTTCCTCCCTGATGTTTGATCATCTTCATGGCCGGAACATCCGTCAGCCCATCCCCTATGTAAATCATTTTGGCAAATGGCATGGGCTTTTCGTGTTTCTTTAGGTATTTATTGATTGTGCTGTTATCCCAGGAATTATAAATTCCTTTGTTGATCCTGAAGAGATATTGTGTTTTGTTGGTGTAATTGATCGCCAGGGCCGGCCAGATGGCTATTTCATTTTTGTCAAATACAAAACCTGAAGCAAAAATGCTTTTGAAGTATCCGGCGATAGGCGTTCCCTTGATTATATCACGTACACCGGATGAAATTATATAATGTTCAATTTCAGCATTTTTTGATGATGCATAGGCATTGATGTGGGCGAAAAATGCTTTAACACCATTAAAAAAAACAATCTCTTTGCCATGTTCCAGAAAAGCCTTGCGTGTGATGGGGATATCCTTTTCGCGGGCTTTAATCAGCATAAGCTGCATATAGGCCAGTATATCATCCATATCATGCTTGCGGGCATATCCGTTGGCTTCTTTCCAGAAATCCATTTTATCAATGCCCAGCTTGGGGATGAAAGAATGTTCCTGCATATTGCCAGGAGCCAGTGTGCCATCGAAATCATATGCAATGGCAAGTTTAATTGTTTCTCCGGTGATCATAGTCTTTCGTCCCAAAAATACGCTTCTTTTCTGATTATTGCTACCCTTGAAGCAAAATCAGGGTGTTTTGTATTGATCATATAATTGCTTGCCTGGGGAATCAATACCGAAGGCAGCTTCAATACAAGTGATTTTCCATGCCTGTACCAGCAGCTCCCGATCTCCTGCAATGCAGGATAAGCTTGCACACTTCTCCAGTTTTCAGGCAGGTCATGGATGCGGATTATATCAGAATTTTCCTTTGCTATATCAATCGATATTTCAAGTATTGTAAATCCCCTCAAGGGCTTTGCTTTTCCTGCATGTACCAGCAGTTCTAGACTAGCAAGCGCTCGGCTGTCGGAAGTATAGATCACCCACTGGGATTCCTCGTTCCATCGCCCTGCCCTTCCTGAGGCAAGTAAAGATCCTGCATATTTATCCTTTACAATCCGGTATACCAGCATCAGGCGTTATCTCCGAATTCGATGCCACTGATGTGATCATCAATGAATTTGATACCACTGATGGTGTTAAGATAATCTGATGGCCGGCGACCATCCAGGTGAAAGTTTTTATTTTCCAGCCAACGGGAAAAATCATCGGCATTGCCAAAAACCGCGTGCCCGTGCTTGATGAGCGAAAGCAACATAACCGTATGCTCCTGAATATCAGGACTTATTGACGCCCTGCCCTTTTTATACGAGCGGAAAGTTTTCACATTGATGTTGAGCCAGCCGGAGAGCATATCATCCTTAAACTTACCAAGACGTTTAAGAATATCCAGGTAACGGAAATCAATGCTGCCGCTTTGAACCAGCCTGAGCACTTCTGGCATCCGGGCATAGGCAGGTATTGGCTCCATTAATATGCTGTCATTTTGTATCATACCCCAAATGTAGGTATTTTTACTTTTCTATACAAGCATTTTTACCTTTTTCTTTTGTTCAATATTTTTCATCTTTGTATCAAAAACCAATGAAAAGCCCATTAATACTACTTCTTTTTATCCTTGTCATCCAACCAACATTTTCGCAACACGAAATTCGAAGCATAAAGATTCCTACCAGAAGCGCCCATGATTTTAGATACTTTGAGAACAAAAACAATACAGGCTGCTTTTTCATCAATATGAAAACGGAATACTGTTTTATTCTTGTTGATTCAGCCTTCAATGCCATCAAGACTTACAAAAACTCCTTCTACACATCATTGCAACCCGAATTCATTGGATCATCATCCTCGAATGATAGATTTTCCATTTATTTCAAACTCTATGAAGATGACAAATTTCTGGTATACATCATCGATTTAAATAGCCTGGATATTCGGCGGACCAAAGAATTCCGGATCACCAGCTCAAAAACAGAGAAAGTATTGTCGGCCCGTTCATACAATATTAATACTGAATTTATTGCCTTCACATACGACGAAAACAAGGTTTATGTAAAGAATATATTGCCCGAATTAAAAATCAAATCACAAGCCTATGCAATAAGCGATTCTCTTTTTACATGCCTGGAAAGAGATGAATTTGTTTACTTAAGAACTGTTAAGGACTCATTGTTACTGGTAGGTTTGAAAAATTCAGGATTGGCTCCGGAAAATGAAAATTATCTTGTTTTCAGTATCAAACAAAGTCCTTTTGACTCCTATCACTATACGATTAGACGGGATAATAAATGCAAAGAGTCAAATGCAAAATTTCTTCTTCAACAAGATACTTTTCTTTTGTCTTCCTGTGACGAGATCAAATTCTTCGATCTTTACACTGGTAATTTTTTGAAAAAAACAGAAGTTGATTTAGAAACTCTGATACAAAATGCAGAAATTCCACTACTCAAGTATACAATGGAAGAAAATCCGATTACTCTGAAAAAAAGTTTTAAACTCGAAAAATTAAGGGGCAGCGCGCGGGAAGAATTAATGAATGATTTCGAGCACCATTACTACATAATAGAAAAGGACAGCGGCATCTATCTCAATACACTATCGGTTAAATCAGGCTATGATGTCCAATACCTGATCAAGTCCATTTTAATGATCAATATGAAAGATTTAAGCATTAGCTATAAAGCGAATCCTGCGGCGCGAAACACGTATATGATGGATTCCATTTTATTCAGCAGGAAAAACATTCCACGTACTTCCGCCCACGGACTTTTCAAAGATGCAGCAGGGAAAAAATATTTGGGGTATTTAGACAAAAGAAGAAAGTCATTTGTTATTGAAACAATTGAATTATAAGGGCTGACTCCCAACCCTTATAATTCAATATAACTTGAAGTCTAAGCAGATTAATTCAGATTTTTCTTTGCCAGGTAAAAGTCAATCAATTCCAGGCTTTTATCATTCAACCTTTCCTCCATGGCCTCAAGTGTTACAGGGGGAGGAACGATCACCTTATCTCCTTTCTTCCAGTTCAATGGCAGGGCTACTTTGTGTTTATCGGCTGTTTGAAGTGCTTCAAGGGCTCTCAGAATCTCATCCATGTTTCGGCCAACGTTCAGCGGATAATACATAATCAGCCTCACTTTACGCATCGGGTCGATAAAAAACACAGCTCTCACAGCCGCTGTTTCATGCTCATTGGGCTGAAGCATACCATACAGTTTTGATACTTTCATATCCAGATCGGCTATGATGGGGAAATCAAAATATACCCCGGTATTTTTTCTTACATTATCCACCCATGCCAGATGTGAATGAATGCTGTCTATGCTCAGACCGATCAAACTGGTATTCATGGCCTCAAATTCATCTTTTCTTTCGGCAAACCCGCTCATTTCTGTCGTACAAACCGGGGTGAAATCTGCCGGGTGTGAAAACATGACCACCCAGCGGTCTTTTGCAAAATCTGAGAACTTCAACCTCCCTTTGGTTGTTACTGCTTCAAAATCAGGTGCCATATCACCAATTTTTGGCATATTAATTTGATCCTGATTGTTTTCCAACTTGTTTAATTTTTCTTCATTCATGATTTTATTGTTTTAATTGATTCGTATATTTATTTTATACATCCTTGATTGTATTGTTTATTATTTCTTAGTGCAAATATGAACAATTTATATATATTTGTCAAATCAATGTTATTTATAAGTATATAAGCATTATTTATATGACTCTCCAACAACTCGAATATGTGATTGCACTGGACAAACACAGAAATTTTGTTAAAGCGGCAGAAAGTGTATTTGTAACACAACCCACCCTCACAATGCAACTGAAAAAACTCGAAAATGAAGTGGGGATTAGTATTTTTGACCGGGGCAAAAAGCCATTGACTCCCACCCCCTCCGGGGAGCAGTTTATTCAAAGCACCCGGCAAATACTGTCAGAGGTGGATGCACTCAAACGTATCATTCACAATGAAACTGAAGAAATCAGCGGAACTTTCAGGCTGGGGATCATCCCAACCCTCGCACCTTACCTGCTTCCACTTTTCCTACCTGAATTTATCCGCACGTTTCCGGATACAAAACTGCACATTGAAGAAATGCAAAGCGAATCCCTCATAGAAGCTTTAAAAACCGGGTCAATTAAGATTGGGATCCTGGCCACGCCTGTCGGCGAGAAACATTTGCGGGAGATCCCCATTTTCAATGAGGCATTCCTGGGATATTTCCCCGAGGGTCACTTTTTACTTGAAAGAGATAGCATTTATGCCGATGAACTGGTAGCTGATGAGTTGCTGCTTCTTTCAGAGGGTCATTGTTTTCGAAACCAGGCCATCAATATCTGTCATATGGATGACTATGAGCAAAACAAGTCTTTCGAATATCAGAGTGGTTCAGTTGAAACCTTAAAAAAACTGGTTGACCGCCGGGTAGGTTATACACTGGTTCCTGAACTTTCGGTACAGGATGAAATTACATCAAATCCAAGGATCAGACGATTCAGGGATCCGGAACCCAGTCGGGAAGTCAGCCTGCTGGTACACCGGAATTTTCCGAGGGAACGTCTGCTTAACAATATTGCAGAAACAATAAAACAATATCTCCCACCCAATATTTCGAGAACAAAATCATTTAAAAGAATTAAATGGCGATGATTTTATATCTGAATTTCTTGCAATCCTTTAGTAGATTTTCTATTTTTAAAACGTAAACCAAAACCCATTACCATGAAAAACTGCATACTGACTTTTATTTTTGCTTTTAGCCTTAACACTGGATTTCCCCAACACAAACTCCTCTCTGCCCTGTCATCCGGTGGCCAGCACGACTGCGGCAAACTTATTAGCATAGACTATTCCAGTGGCCAGGATGTGACAATCTACTCCTTCGAAGAAATCTATGGACGAGACCCGCAACGATCCCAAATGATTGAAGGGGCCAATGGAAAGCTCTATGGTTTGGCTTCCGATGACAGCCCGTATGTATGGGGCAATATCATTTTTGAGTTTAATTTTCAAACAAAACGCTACAGGACCCTGCATAACTTTGATTCCGCTTTTTGCAAGCCTTATCTGAACAACAGCCTGATTTACCTGCCTTCCGGAAAACTGGTCGGTGCCATACAGTCCGATAAACAAATGGAAAATGGATTTCTATTTGTGTATGATCTGAACATGGACTCACTGAAAATCATACATGAATTTACAGATGATGAAAATGGCGCCTGGCCTACAGGACATCTTTTGCATGCCAGCAACGGAATAATATATGGCACATGTATGTATGGTGGATGGGATATGGGTCTGGTTTATAGCCTGGATCCAGGATCATGGGAATACGAAGCACTTGATTGGTTTTCGCTGAATACAGGCCAAAATCCTGAATCGGGAATGATCGAGGCCTCAGATGGAAAGTTTTACGGGCTGGCAAAGCACGGTGGTTACAATCGTGGCAAGGGACTGATCTTTTCCTTTGACCCCATCACTGAAGAAATCAGGAATGAATATACATTTACCTCTGGGGAGGGTTATTATCCAGCCGGAATACTCTCTTCTGGAGAACCCGGCACCCTGCTGGGCTTAACCACAGCCGGCGGTGCTTATGATGCGGGAACAGCTTTTAGCTTTGATATTTACACCCATGAAGTCCAGACAATATATGATTTTAATGACAGCATTACAGGCATTGAGCCCGGAGACAATATCGCAAAAACCACTGAAGGAGAATATTTTACTTTAACACGAAAGGGCGGTGAATTCGATGGGGGTTGCCTGATCAGCATTCATCCTTTACAAAATACTATGAAGGTTGAATTTGACTTTGATAATAAATTTGGACAATATCCGATGGCGGGACTTACAGAAGCATCAGATGATTGCCTGTACGGAAGCACAAATTCAATATTCAACAGCACAATCTTTCGTTATCAGCCTTCGCTGGGTATCATGGAAAAATGTTTCACATTTGGGAGCAACCCCGATGGAGAACGGCCCTACCCTGCCCTCTTCCACTATCAAGACGATCTTTTTTATGGCATCACGACAAAAGGAGGCATTGATAATTGTGGCGTTCTGTTTCAATATTCCTTAAACAACAATGTATATAGTGCTTTGCATCAGTTTGAATCAGGAAGCGATTATTATTGTGGAGCCGATCTTTATGTAATGGAAAACGGGGAGATTTTGGGCACGAAGCAATATGGCGGAAAATTTGGGAAAGGATCCATATTCCATTATAAACCGGTTGAGAACACATTCCAGGTGTTGAAAAATTTCGAGAACTACAATACAGGAACATACCCATGCGGGCAATTACTGAAACACCCGAATGGATATTTCTTCGGTCGAACCCTGAGTGGATGCCTATATAGATACGACCTGGATCAAAATGAATTCTTCAGGCTGCATAATTTGCCGAATGCAATTTCTTCTGAGTCCAATCCTAACCTGGTTATGGCAGAGGATGAAAATCTTTATGGTGTCGCGAATAAGGAAATATGTGGCTCAGATACAGAGTACTACATCTTTCAGTACAATACCAGCACCTGGACCTTTCAAAAAGTTTATAGTTTCGACACAGCCCTTTTCAGTATTGTCAAAATGAATTTAACAGCAACGCCTGACCGCATGATCTGCGGCATCGTGAAACATGCAATAAGCAATGATTACCTTTTGTTTGAATTTTCAATTGATGAGCAAAGCATGCGTTTGATCAAACTTCCCGAGATCAATATTCAGGGTAATCAGTATTACTCTGAGTTTACCAGTTTGGAAAGCGGTAATTTTGTATTTGCAAGATCAGCAGAAAACTGGCGGGGAGATTTGCTCGAATATGATTATGTCAAAGATACACTTCGGTTCATTTCAAATTTTCCTGTTGGTAATTTTGAACACACCCATTTTTCACATTTAAGATTTGCTGAAATAAACCTGACCGGAATTTCTGAAAATCAAATAAGGAATAGTATTAAAATTTACCCTCAGCCGGCCTGTGATCATATTTTTGTTGATATGCAGGGGACAAGCCCGCCATGTCAGGTAGTTCTATATGATGTGTCTGGCCGCAGGGTATTTATCAGGGACATCCATCAAGAGTCTTCCAGGATCGAGCTTTCAAGCTTACCAAAAGGTATTTACCTGCTGCATTTGATCAATGATGATGAAAGGGCTTTATCAACAGCCAAAATCATCAGGCAATAAAAAGAGCGGATCGGCGCATTATAAATATTCCTTAGCTTTACAGTCAATTCATTTGATATGTGTAGATCGACCATAATACTTATTATAATACTCTCTTTAAACTGTGTGTATGCCTCTGCACAGCTTGCCAGGCAGGTACATTATTCAATGAATGAACATAGAAACAGCATTTACGCCCAGAATGATTCATTGCTTTACTTTAAGATGGATGAAACACAAAACAACATTGATGAAATCATCCTAAAGCATGCTGAGTCAGGAGTTGGCTCAGATGCCAGACTGACTTCAGATACGGTCTTTTTTGTATTCAACCAGGGCTTTGCCATGGTTTTCCTGGCAACGAATGAAAATGCCACATATACCTCAAGTGAAGCGGTCTTTTTAAATGATACCGCAGCCTACCTGATTATTGAAACGGGACAATATGATGTATTTGGAACAAAAAACAGATCCCTGTCCAAGTATTTCTTTTTCCTTGAGCAAGAAACCTTAAGCAATAACGACACCATTTTTTTTCTTGACCAGCAGGCAAAACATGAAGCAGAATTCGTTGCCACGGATATCAATGGCAATCCACTGAGGGCCTATGAAGGAGTCAAAACCAAGCAGATCAAATTATTCTTTCCTGCCGGGATGCATACAGACCTCATCAGCTTTAAAATGGATGAAGAGAAGTCTCTTTTTTTTAGTGAAGTTTCAGGCAGATACAGACTATTTCCTGCTTTTGTGCAAAGGGATATCAGTGTTGAGAAAATATTCCACATTATACAGTATGAACCCCTGGCGGGGATTGATTCTGATGTTTTATTGAATTTTTCAACGGGCAACTACCTGAAACAAACTTTCAGAATGCACTTTGATCCCGGCTCCAACCTTTTCCGCTTCGGTTATCTCGACGGAACCAAATGGAAAAATGGGCAGGGGAAGTGGGAAGCAAGTTTCAGCGGGGTTATCACCAGTGTGGATGAGACACCCTGGGAAGTGGATTTCTTTTACACACCCGACCAGGCAAGTGATACCGGAACCAGTTTCCTGTTCAATCTTTATAATGCGGACAACTACAGTTTTTACCAGACCAGGCCTTTCAGCATCATCCAGGATAGTTTGATCAATGATTTTGATGCCTCCTCCCCTCTGGCCGTCCCTTCGGTAAACAATGATCTGAGGGATTATGGTAACGGACTGGTAAGCTGCAGCATAGAATTTGACAACTTCATCAGCTTCAGTGATTTTGTGATCAGCAAAGTGGGCAATCCCACCATCAGGGGAATGTTCCTTGAAGACAGGATTACCGAGACTCTACAAAGTCAGTACTTCATCCGTGATACCGCAGGTAATATCCTCGACTTCGGTTTGTTTGGAAGCTTCCAGCAATTCAGTGCAGATGTTTCCCGATGCGTCTTCCAGGTGATCGATAATAACTATCTGATCAATGAAAGTTTTGGTGAAGCCATTTTAAATATGCATATTGATTTTGAAAATGAGGACCGCAATCCACCGTTGATTACAGCTGCGATGATCCTCGACTGGAAAAACCTTCCCAGGGCCCAGTTAAGGACTTCCGATCCTGCATCATTGCGTTTTTCAGCAAAGGATGCCTCCTCACCCGATAATATCAATGGGATTTTACTGGATTCCATCCAGGCACGGATATCATTGCATGGAGAAGATAACTGGTCAGCACTTGAGCTCTTTCACACAGGTTCGGGCCTGATCGATGGTGAAATATTTGAAGCTGATCTCTCAGAGTACACCCACAATGAATCAACTTATGATCTTCAGTTGGTTTGCTATGATTCATCTCTAAACAAAACAGAATATTTTGTGAGGCCTGCATTTGCCGTATCAGATTATCTGAGTTCAGAGGATGAAGTCATGGATCAATGGGATGCTGCCTCCGTCATAGTATTTCCAAACCCAACTATAGATTATTTAAATCTTGAATTTGCCGAAAAGACAAATCTGTATCTGATTGAAATTTTTTCAATCAATGGCATTTGCTTTTACAGAGAAAAAGCTGATCAGTCAATTATTCAACTCAATATGAAAGACCTGCCCTCAGGCATTTACCTGCTAAAAGTCAGTGGTCTCGAACGAAACTATCTTAAAACCATCATAAAAAAATAATCAACATAAAATTTTGAATTTACAAATTGAGCTGCTTTAATTTTGTTAGTCTGCCATCTTTTATACCTTTGCCGGCCTCAAAGAAAATATATATAAGATTAATATATACATGGTTGTTGAGATTTGCCCGAAAGAAACAGAAGCCATACAGCCAGGCCCCATACTACCACAAACAGCTTACTGGGCCAGGCTGAAAGAAAAACACGGTTACCGTAGCATTGCATTCGATATCAAAAGTGAATTGCCAAGCCAGCATCTCCTGCGATGGAAATCGCATACCAGATTGTTCGATGATCTGCTGGTGGTCATTCGGCAGTTGAGCCATGATATGAGTATTGCTTATGTTCCCTACGGACCAACCACTGAACCCGACCCTGAATATCGTGGGCCATTGCTTGAAGCCCTGGCAGAATCACTCAGACCCTATATGCCCAATGATTGCATCCTGATACGCTTTGACCTCCCCTGGCAATCCCCCTGGATGGAGGAAGCGGATGCCTATGATGGGCAAGGCAACTGGAACGGTCCTCCCGAGGCAAGGGTACAGGAAATGAGAATGAATTTCGATACCTGTTCCTGGAACCTGTTTAAAGCGCCATCAGATGTTTTACCCGCGCACACCATTTTCCTCGATCTGGTAAAAGACAGCAAGGAAATCCTTAAAAGCATGAAACCCAAAACACGCTATAACATCAGGCTATCGCAAAGAAAAGGAGTAAATGTTAAGCTTTCCGGCATCGAAGACCTGCCAAGCTGGTACAGTATTTACAAAGAAACCACCAGGCGGAACCGTATCATCCGGGATAACATGAAATATTTTGATGCCGTAATAAAAACAAGGGCCAGTGAAAGCGCATCTCCTGCAAAGCCGATCTTGCTGCTGGCCAGTGATGAAGATACACCACTGGCAGGCATGCTGCTAACCCTTGCCGGTGGAAGAGCCACTTATTTATATGGTGCATCTGCCTCAGTGAAAAGAAATAAAATGGCCAGTTACGCCCTTCAATGGAAAGCCATTACAATTGCCAAAGAGGCTGGATGTGTTGAATACGATATGTTCGGGATAGCTGACAAACCACACCCCTCCCACCCTTTGTACGGGCTGTACCGGTTCAAAACCGGATTTGGGGGTGAGATCTTTCATCGCCAGGGATGCTGGGATTATCCTTTTGATAAGGATAAATACCGTGAATATAAGATAACAGAAATGCGGCTTTCAGGCTATCATAACTAAAAAAACCTATCTGAAAGAGTATAAAAGAAAAAGCCTCCCGGCAAGGGAGGCTTTTTAAGGAATAATACTTTATATTAAATTTAAGCCAATTTAACGTCAACAGCATTTAATCCTTTACGGCCTTCGCGAAGTTCGAATGTTACATCATCATCTTGCGCGATCTCGTCAATCAGGCCACTAACATGTACGAAATACTCTTCCTGAGTATCTGCATCTTTAATGAATCCATATCCTTTTGATTCATTGAAGAATTTTACTTTACCTTGTTTCATAAAAAAAATATAATTAAAAATTGATGGGACAAAAATAGTACAAAATATTTAAACCCCCTGCATCTAACTGAATAATTTTATTTTTTTCGATATTCTTACATATTTCTTTCTGATGGTTTTGGTGTTATAATAAATATTCTTATTTTCGGCATTTAGGAATTCAATTACCGAATTATATATAAACCAAAATCTCAATGTTATGAAAAAAACTTACAAAAAACTCTGGTTTGGCTTTGGTGCAGTAATGGTTATTTCATTCGCTGTACTGATCTATTATGGATCAGAAATCTACACCAAAGCTCCTCCCCTGCCTGAGAAAGTGGTGATACGCAACGGTGAGATCGTATTTACCGGACAGGACATCAAAGACGGGCAGAATGTCTGGCAATCGACTGGTGGTCATGAACTGGGAACTGTCTGGGGACATGGCTCATATGTTGCTCCTGACTGGTCTGCTGACTGGTTGCACCGCGAATCAGTATATATATTAAACAAATGGTCAAATAAAGATCATGGAAAGGATTTTGAACAAATCTCAGATGAGCAACAAGCCGCATTGAAGGTAAGGTTGCAGAATGAATTGCGGAAAAACACCTACAATAAGGAAACGGGTGTGATCACCATTTCCCCGGTCAGAGCAGAAGCAATCAGTCATAATTCCGAATATTATGCAGCTTTGTTTACCGATGACCCGGATTTTGATGAATTGCGTGATCACTATGCAATGAAAACCAATACCCTCGAAGACCCTGAGCGGGTAGCAGACCTGAATGCATTCTTTTTCTGGACTTCCTGGGCGACAGTTACCCAGCGTCCGGGTAAGGATATTACCTATTCAAACAACTGGCCACCGGAAGAACTGGTCGGCAACAAACCCACCAGTTCAATGATCCTGTGGACGGGTTTCAGTGTGATCATCCTGCTGGCAGGGATTGGCTTGTTAGCCTATTATTACGCCAGAACACGTGATGATGATTTCGAAGGGATCCCGGAGAAAAATCCCATATCTTACAACAAACCCACCCCTTCAATGAAAGCCACACTGAAATATTTCTGGGTGGTAACAGGTCTCATACTGATACAAATTCTCATGGGGATCATTACCGCACACTATGGTGTTGAGGGGCAGGCTTTCTATGGCATACCCCTTGCTGATATACTCCCCTATTCCATTTCAAGGACCTGGCATATTCAGCTTGCTATTTTCTGGATTGCAACTTCATGGCTCGCCACTGGCCTCTACATCGCCCCGGCTGTATCAGGATACGAGCCGAAATTTCAGCGACTGGGAGTGAATGTTCTCTTTGGCGCTTTATTGGTAATTGTAGTTGGCTCCCTGGCTGGGCAGTGGATGGGAGTAATGCAGAAACTTGGCCTTGCAGAAAATTTCTGGTTCGGCCACCAGGGATACGAATATGTTGATCTTGGCCGATTCTGGCAGATATTTCTATTTGTGGGTTTGTTTATCTGGTTGTTTTTGATGGGCAGAGCTCTGGTGCCAGCATTCAAACAAAACAAAGAACATAAACACCTGCTACTGATGTTCCTGATCTCATCCATTGCAATTGCCCTGTTTTACGGTGCAGGCCTGATGTGGGGTCAGCAAACCAACCTGGCAATTGCAGAGTACTGGAGATGGTGGGTGGTGCACCTCTGGGTGGAAGGATTTTTTGAAGTCTTTGCCACAGTGGCCATTGCATTTCTTTTCGTACGTCTTGGACTGCTCCGGGCAGACATTGCAACAGCAACTGTACTCTTTTCAACCATCATTTTTCTTTCAGGCGGAATCATTGGAACCTTCCATCACCTGTACTTTTCAGGAACGCCAACAGCTGTTATGGCTCTGGGTGCCACCTTTAGCGCACTGGAGGTCGTCCCACTCGTCCTGATCGGTTTTGAGGCCTATCACAACCTGAAACTCAGCCGATCAACAGAATGGGTAAAAGCTTATAAATGGCCCATTTATTCCTTCATCGCCGTGGCTTTCTGGAACCTGGTCGGTGCCGGTATTTTCGGATTCCTGATCAATCCGCCCATTGCCCTTTATTACATGCAGGGGCTGAACACAACTCCTGTCCACGGACATACAGCACTTTTCGGAGTGTATGGAATGCTTGGGATCGGACTGATGTTATTTACATTAAAGGACATGGAACCCAAAAAGGTCTGGAAGAACAAGACCATCAGCTTTGCATTCTGGTCAATTAACATCGGGCTTGCCCTGATGGTGCTTCTCAGTGTATTACCTGTTGGACTTGCACAAACCTGGGTTAGTGTGAAGCATGGATTATGGTATGCCCGTTCTGCCGAATTTATGCAGGATCCCACCCTGGGTTTTTTTAGATGGCTTAGGGTAATCGGTGATACATTATTTGCTGTCGGTGCAATCGCACTGGCCTGGTTCATCTTCGGACTCAAGGGAGGATGGTCACTTGAAAAACAACTACAAAACAAACAATAAAATAAAAAGGCTGGAATTTTTAGATTCCAGCCTTTTTATTTTAGTCGACCCTTATCAACCCTT
>NPIE01000038.1_pt2 | contig 34514 bp, 33 predicted proteins | sample 8637661 | NCBI WGS metagenome assembly NPIE01 (sample SAMN07420842, study PRJNA396082) | bioreactor metagenome | isolation source: sample BA12 brine-fed electro-methanogenic bioreactor BA | place: Japan: Kochi | collected 2016-12-09 | reverse complement strand
AAGAAAAACGGGCGAGGGTTCACTTCATCCCCGACCTAAAGGTCGGGGTATTCGTGACCCTCCGCGCTCCCGTAGTAATAAAGATGGGAAAATGCCCCTTCACAAACTCTTATCACCTCACAACCACACCTCTCATCATCCCGGACTTCAGGGTGGGAAGAGATCATAATGAATCTAAAAAATGCTATCATCATCATCACCATGTTCCTCATCTGCATAGGGTGGGCTGATGCGGTAGATAACCCACAGGGGAACAACCCTGTCTGCGGACCATGCAGTTCTTATGGCCTGGATTTTCACGGACCGCTTGAGTATACCCCGTATCCGGAACCGCTTGACGACGGCGCTCAGAATCCAGGGATGATCTATGTTGTCTACTCGGTCATCGACGATGAAAACAGACCCTGGTGGACTCAGGCTACCGGAGTCTGGCAGGCTTGGGGTCCGTATGAATTTAAGGCAGGCAAGAATTATATCCTCGAATTCGGACCACAAGACTATGTGGGCATGACTGAAGGTTCGCTTCCTTATTGGATTGAAGGAACCGCAGCCTGGCTCCAGGTAGAGAACGTCGATTACTGGGATGAAAATCCCTATGCCTATTGCATTGTGCCGGAAGAGAGGTTCCTTTACTATAGTACTGGCGATAATCATGACACCGCCGGAAAAGATACTCTTATAGATGTGCAAGAGTACGAGGTTGAGATCGACGTCAAGGAGAGTATGTTGACTGCATCGAGTACCTACGATGGCTATACGCCATTAACAAGCTTCGATATCGACCTTTCTCAAAACTCTGGTTGGTGTGTGGAGGGGGGTGAAAATAATGGTTGGATTGTTGTGAATTTCGGCACGGTAAAAAACCTTACAAGAATCAGTGTCATACCTGATCGATATATTGCAGCCGACTCATCTTATAGTTACTTAGATAGGTTCAGGATTGATGCCTGGATTGATAATTTATGGCATCCGATGAGTTCCCTTGTAAGTACTCCTGACGAATCCTGGTACGAAGTGCCGTTAAAAGTCTCAACGGATAAAATCCGTATTTGGGCAGAATCGGATGGAAACGGACCTCAGATAAAGGGAATAAAGATCTACGAGGAGGCGAACTCCAGATAACAGCCAGTTGCCTCTTATTTTAAGGAATGGCTCCCGTCGATCTGAAAATGCGTATTCCACCATGTGACGATGATGATCGGACACGAGTGATACTATTGAGGAGGGCACTTCACATCTTTTTCAGCATGGGTATCGGGGGCTTTGATCTGCGTCAATCTCTTTTCTGGTCGGAGTTTCTAGGATTGAAAGCTGGTATCTTGTGCGGGGGTGAAAAAATTAAACTCCTATTTACTCGTATACAATTGAGGGGGCTGTACCTAAAAATCGCTATGCATCGAGGTAATTTTATGCGGGGGAGGGGATTCGAACCCCCGAACTCCTGCGAGACTAGGCCCTGAACCTAGCGCCGTTGACCTGGCTTGGCGACCCCCGCACAAGAGGCAACGTTCAAGTCTCAGTACACCTATTTAACGGTATTCGTAAACGGCGCCATGATGAGCTGACCTGCCTGATCGATGATGAGGATTTTGAGTCCTGAGCGCCGCTTCCGTTTCCGTTCCCGTTCCGTTCCGCTTCATACCCTCGCCGGTCCCTTTTGGTTGGACCGAGGGGAGGGGAGGGGGGCCGCAGCTTGTCGCCGCCACCCTGTCGCCACCCTGGCCCTAATCCGATAATTTTGCGACGCATCTCCAGATCAGGGCCCGATCCATTCGACCTCGATCTCGTCTTTCACCTCGATAAACGCGGCGTATCCCCGGCGCATCTCTCCGACGTTGACGATTCTGGTGGACCCGATCTTTGCCTCGCCCCTGTCCTCGTGGATGTGACCGCATATCAGAAGGTCGGGCTGACGCTCTTCGACGAAACGACGGAGGCCCACGGAACCTGTCCTCTCGCCGCTGTATATCAGATCGGTGGAGCCTCTCGGTGGCTGATGAGTGAGGACGATCTTACGGCGAGAGTCGGATATATCCTCATAAAGCCGGGTCAGCGATTCGTAGATCTCGTCATCGGTGTGGAAGTATCGATGAGGATTCTTGAGCCGCATGGGGTCCCGGATCACCATCCCGCCAAACCCGACGAACCCGCAGTCTCCGTGCCGATAAGAACCGCGATGGATCATCCTCAACCCAGCGTTTCTCCACAGATCCGGAGCGATCTCTTTTGGGTCCATATTTCCCGGCACGATCAGCACGGGAGGGCCAAGTCCGGCCAACGATTCGGCGACAGGTCTTGCTTGATCGACGGGCTCGAGGTTGTGAAGGTCTCCACAGAAGGCGATCAGATCGACCTCAATCCCCCCCTTCAGAGGAGATAGCTTTTCAGCGCGGCTGTGCAGATCCGCCATGGCGAGGATTCTCATGGGATCACCGTTCCGATTGGAGGGGTTTCTAAACTATTTATAACTCTGGTGGGAAAGGTCAAAAGGTTGGAGGTATCGGAACCGATGCGGCCTCAGCTCGGTGGCCCTGTCAAAGCATTCTAAAGCCTCTTTGTATAAAATGGATCGCAGCCGATCGCAACCCCCTGCCCCATTTTTGAAGGAGCGAAATATTTTTAGCATCAGGAAGGCCAACTCTTTGGGGAAGGGAACGCTTCGGGGTCAGTGGACTTTTGGAGCGGACCCTGATCGGGGGACTTGGAATCATGAGAATCTGCTCCATTCTGATTTTGATGCTGGCGGCCTTATGGCTTGCTGCACCGGCGGGAGCTGACGGTATCATCATCGTCGACCCGCCGCCGGACGTTCCGATCGTGAAGCTGGACGAGGCCCTGGCCATCAAGTATCATCGGGTCACCGTGACGATCACAGGCCAGGTCGCCACCACCAGGGTCGACCAGGTATTCGTCAACGACAACCCCTGGGCCGCCGAGGGGACCTACATATTTCCCCTGCCGGAGGGAGCGGCGGTCAGCGACTTCGTCATGTGGGTCGACGGCGAGCCGGTGAGGGGCGAGATCCTGGAGGCCGACGAGGCCCGAGAGATCTACAACGATATCGTGAGAAGGATGCGCGACCCCGCCCTCCTGGAGTACGTCGATCGAAGGGCTCTGAAGGCGAGCGTATTTCCCATACCTCCGGGGGAGGAGAGGAAGATAGAGCTGGAGTATGGCCAGGTCCTGCCCCTGGATGACGGCCTCGTCCACTACGTCTATCCCCTCAGCACCGAGAAGTACTCATCAAAGCCCCTCGAAGAGGTGGTGATGACCGTCGATGTCGAGTCACAGGTCCCCATCAGGACTGTCTACTCGCCGAGCCATCAGGTCTTCGTCGAGAGGGAGGACGACTTTTCGGCCCTTCTCGACTTCGAGGAATACGACGTCCTCCCCGACCGGGACTTTGAGCTCTACTACTCGGTGAGCCCCGAGGACGTGGGCCTCTCTATTCTCAGCTATAAAGAGACCGGAGAAGACGGCTTCTTCCTGCTTCTGGCAGCCCCAAAGGTCGAGGTCGAGCCCGAGGACGTGGTGGCAAAAGACCTGATCATGGTCCTGGACGTCTCAGGAAGCATGGAGGGCGAGAAGCTCGACCAGGCGAAGGACGCCGCCTTGTACATCCTCGACCACCTGAACCCCGATGACGGGTTCAACGTCGTCGCCTTCAGCACAGGGGCTCGGACCTTCAGCGAAGAGATCGAGCCGGCGTCAGGCCGAGAAGACGGCAAGGAGTTCGTCGAAGGGCTCGAGGCGATGGGAGGAACCGACATAAACCGGGCCCTTCTCGAGGCCGCAAAGATGGCAGACCCCGACCGGCCCACCACGGTGATATTCCTCACCGACGGCCTCGCCACGGTGGGGGTCGAGGACGCTGGGAAGATCCTTGAGAACCTCGCGGAAGCTGCCCCCGAAGACGTCAGGATCTTCAGCTTCGGGGTGGGAGACGACGTCGACACCGACCTCCTCGATCAGCTCTCCATCGACCACGGGGGCGCCAGCACCTACGTCCGCCCCGGCCAGAAGATAAACGAGACGGTCTCCGCCTTCTACGCCAAGGTCAATAGCCCCGTTCTTTCGAACCTGGAGGTCGATTTCGGGTCGATCAAGGCGGACCAGATCTATCCGGAGAGGGCGCCCGACCTCTTCGCAGGCTCGCAGCTGGTGATGGTGGGCAGGTACAGAAACGGTGGCAAGACCACCATAACCCTCTCGGGGACGGTGAACGATAGGAAGGTCGCCATCGTCTACCCAAAAAACAACTTCACCGAAGAGGGTGGGGCCGAGTTCATCCCAAGGCTCTGGGCGACGAGGGCCATCGGCAGCAGCCTCACCGAGATCAGGCTTCACGGCGAGGACCAGGAGCTCGTGGACGCCATCGTCACCCTGAGCATCCGGTACGGGATCATCACCCCCTACACCTCTTTCCTGATCGAGGAGGACGACATATTCTCAGAATCCGGGAGAGAGGCCATCAGCCGGGAGTTCGGAGAGGAGCTGGCCGCCGACGCGGCCGCCCCATCCTCTGGATCGGCGGCGGTGGAGAAGGCCGCCTTCCAGGGCGGGATGGCGGCGGCAGAGGCGCCTCTGACCAGCTCCGTCACACTCTTTCCGACGTCTACCGGCGCTGATGGTGGTGTTTCTAAGGCCGAGCCCCGGGCAGTGAGTGAGATCGTAAAGCAGGTCGGGAGCAAGACCTTCGTCCTCCGAGACGACGTCTGGACCGACACCAGCTTCGACGGGTCCAAGATGGAGACGGTTCTGGTAGAGTTCCTATCTGAGGAGTACTTCGACCTGATCTCGGAAACCCCGGTCCTCGGCGACTACTTCGCCCTCGGCGAGCGGGTGATCGTCGTCTACGACGGGACGGCCTACGAGGTCGGTGAAACATAGAGGAAGAAAATGGTGATGATGAGATGAGGACCATTCCGACGATGATCTGCCTTGTGGCGGTCGCCCTTATCTACACGGGACCCGCCCTGGGACAAAACCCGCTCCTGAAGCTGGGGCTGGACCTGGTCTGGGGAGACGATGAAAACGATGCTGGCTGGTACAGTTTCGATGCTCCAACCTCGCCCGAAGGACTTGCCGACGAGGGGCCCCTCTCCGGGAGGGAGGAAGCCGGTGGCATCTGGATAGTCGACTCCAGCAGCACGGAGAGGCGGACGAGCCTGGAGATCCCCATGGGAGCCTGGGCGAGGCTGATGCTGGCTCCTTCCGAGAGCGGCGAGTTGAGGCTTTTCTGCCGATACCCCACGGGAACCGAGTATCTGCTTTTGGCAGGAGAGGTGGAGGCGGGCCACGGCTACACCGCCTGGTACCAGGCCGAGTGGCCGGGTGAGTATGAGGTCTGGTACAGCCTGGACGGGGCCGAGAGCGAAACGGTCCGGTTCACTGTCCAGGAGGGATGGATCGCTGAAGAGGGGATGGCCGCCCCAGGAGTGACAAAGTCGATGGGGTTGGGCGGATCGGGGGTCGGAGCACCCGCCATGTACAGCTATGCCGCCGCTCCAGCTCCAGCAAGCCCGAACATCGGCCTGGCCGCTGGCGGGGCGAAGGACGTGGAGAACTTCCGGAATAATATCGAGGAGGGATACCTGCCCCTTCCCACGGACGTCACATACGAGGGTCTCTTTTACGACTACTACTTTGAGACCGGACAGATGGATACTTGCGATAAGCTCTTCTGCCCCTCCTATAGCCTGGCCATATCGAAAGATCCCATATCTGGTGAGGCTCAGCGCTATCTATCCGTCGGCCTCAACTCAGGGATCACCGATTTCTCAAGAAAGAAGCTGAACCTGGTCGTCGTCCTCGACTACTCCGGCTCCATGGGCAGCCCCTTCAGCGATTACTACTACGACCAGTTCGGAAATAAAGTCGAGGTCGGGGAGGATGAGGGATCGAGCAGGACGAAGATGGAGATAGCAGACGAGACGGTGGTGGACCTTCTGGGCCACCTCGAAGATGACGACCGCTTTGGCCTCGTCGTCTTCAGCGACGACGCCTACGTCGTCGAGCCCCTGACGAAGATCGAAGATAAGGACCTTTCAACCCTGGAAGAGGCCATCCTCGATATCGAGGAGTACAGCGGAACAGACATGGAGGCCGGGATGGTGAAAGGCTCCGCCGCCTTCGGCAAGTACGTCGAGATCGATCCTGCGGAGCGGGAGAACAGGATAATCTTCATCACCGACGCCATGCCGAACCTTGGCGAGACGGGAGAGGGAGCCCTTCTGAAGATCCTAGAAGAGAACGCCGACAGAGGGATCTACACCACCTTCATCGGGGTGGGGTTAGACTTCAACACCGAGCTCGTCGAGGCGATAACGAAGGTCCGGGGTGCCAACTACTATTCGGTCCACTCGGCGAGCGAGTTTGAAGAGAGGATGGACGAGGAGTTCGAGTTCATGGTGACCCCCCTCGTCTTCGATCTCGTCCTCCAGATCGACGGTACCGGATACATGATCGAGAAGGTCTACGGGTCGCCGGAGGCCGACGAGGCGACGGGCGAGATCATGAAGGTCAACACCCTCTTCCCCACCAAAGCCGAGGAAGGGGGGGTGAAGGGCGGGATCGTCCTCATCAAGCTGCAACAGATCTCCTCCGACGGAAACATCACCCTCGTGGTTAGCTACGTGGACAGGAACGGGACTGAGGACGGTGACGAGGCCGCCGTGATCTTCCCCGAGGTCGAGCCCGACTTCTACCAGAACGACGGCATCAGAAAGGCGATACTGCTGTCCAGGTACGCAGACCTTCTGAAAAACTGGATGATCGATGAGAGAGAGGCCCTCGATAGCGAAGAGCCGGTCCGGCCCCAAGTCACCAGCGAAGACGGGATCGCTGTGCCCCCCGAGCTTGGAGAGTGGGAGCGGACCTCATCGCCCCTGACGGTCTCAGAGCCCTATCTGAACCTATTCGATGCCTTCGGCAATTACTTTGAGAACGAAAGCGACGCCCTGGGGGACATCGACCTCCAGCAGGAGGTGATCATCCTCGAAGAGCTGAGCGGGCGTCGGGGAGGTGAGGATTGAGGTCTCAGGATCGTGATCGATCCCGAGACCCATCTCCCTGCAGCACGCTCTTGACCGCTTGAGGTGGGAAAATGCGGATTATGGAGGCCGGCATCATGCTGCGCGACTCTCGCGCGCCACCGACCTCCTCGCATCCGCTTGTCGCCTCTTCAGTCGTCTGATTCGGAATCAAAGGGTTCGAAGAGCTTATCTTCCTCGATCCCGGCCAGCGCCCTCTCGCAGATCTCCACGTTCTCCAGCAGGAGGGCGCCGTACCAGGTGAGATAATATCTCCCATCCACGAGCTTGACCAGGTCCAGATTTCTCATCGATATGAGCTCGTGGTTGAGCTTGTTTCGGGTCAAACCGGTCTCGATCTGGAGATCTCCAAACGCGAGGCCGCTCCGGCGATCGTACAAAATTCGGGCGATCTTCTTAGAGCTGTTCTTGTACAGTTTGCTCATGGACTTGGAGACGTCGCACGTCTTTCTTCCAGCAAGATCGGGCCCCGCACCAGCGAGGTTTCCGACCACCATCAACAAAATAGCCAGCATGAACCGACCAATACCTCTCATTTTAAAGCGTCCCCCTGAACAAAATTGAACTTTAATCTTCACCGCCGACTATATAACCATATCGGATGATTTGACATAGAGATATTTACAACATCGAATCATTGGATAATCCGATAGGCTTAAGTATCTGGACCGACCATATTCTTCGTAAAAGTAATCCGGGGTGATAAGAGGACATGCCAGATATTCGACCGTCCAGAGCCATCATAGAGGCGATCGACCCAAACCTGCTCGTCTCCTTCGATACGCTAGCAGAGAAGCTGGACAAGTACCCGGGAATGCCGCTTGATCAGGGTGGTGGATCGATCACCTCCACGCTGGAAGACGGCGAGCTGCGAACGATGCTGACGCTGATATTTTTTTACATGCTGGAGGAGAAGATGTCCCGGGGCTCTCTTCGACAAATGGGGATCGCTGGCTTGATCGCGATGGTTGAGCAGATGGTGAGAGACGCGCTTTTTAATTTTTAGATTTGTATCTATTTTTAATAATTTTGTCCCGTCCGAATTGGAGGAGAAGCAGTCCTTTAAAAGTCCATTTGTCAATTATCTGATCTTCCTCCCGTCGATGAGGGTAATTTTTGATAAAAGGAATAAGGGGGGTGAAGGAGGAAGAGATGTCGACGGGTCTGCCTCTACATCACCTCCTCGCCGGTCCTCACCCGAACAGACCTCCCCACCGGGATCACGAAGATCCTGCCGTCGCCGGGCTTTCCCGTCCGTGCGGCGGCGGCGATCGTCTCGATGAGATCGTCGACACGATCGTCTCCCACGATCAGCTCGATCCTGACCTTGGGGAGGAGGTCGACGTCCATCGTCCTGCCCCTGAACTGGAGCTTGATCCCCTTCTGCTCTCCCCGGCCCGTCACCTCGGAGACGGTCATGCCCACAACGCCCTTATCCTCCAGGGCCTTTTTGACCTGGTCAAGCCTCTCGGGCCTGATTATGGCCTCAACTTTCATCATCGCAAATCACACCTTCTGCCACCTAGGCGTAAGCCTTCTCTCCGTGCTGGGATATGTCCAGCCCCACGTACTCTTCGTCCTCGGTTACCCTAAGGCCCATCGTCGCATCGACGATCCTCGCCAGAGCGTAGGTCACGACGAAGGCGTAGACGACCGCGGCACCGGCTCCGATCACCTGGGCGATGAACTGGTCGACGTTCCCCTGGAGAAGGCCGGAGTATCCGCCGACCGCATCGACGGCGAAGATCCCCGTGGCGATGGCGCCCCAGAGCCCTCCGACGCCGTGGACCGCCCAGGCGTCCAGGCTCTCGTCAAGCCCTTTGCCGACCCGAAAGAGGAGCGCCTTGTAGCAGAGGAGGCCGGCTACAGCGCCGATTGCCAGGGCCGATAAGGCGTCGACGAACCCCGCCGCAGGGGTGATGGCCACAAGCCCCGCGATCCCGCCGCTCACCATGCCCAATGCGCTCGGCTTGCCCTTGACCCAGGAGGCAAAGAGCCAGGCCAGAGCTCCAGCGGCGGCGGAGGTGTTCGTCACCACGAAGGCGTTTGCTGCCAGGCCGTCAGCCGCAAGGGCGGATCCGGCGTTGAACCCGAACCACCCGAACCAGAGAAGGGCGGCGCCGAGCATCGTCATGGGTATGTTGTGGGGCTCCATGTCGTGGTCGCCAAACCCGATCCTCTTGCCGATGACCAGGGCAAGGGCGAGGGCCCCGAAGCCGGAGCTTATGTGGACGACGGTCCCCCCGGCGAAGTCGAGGGCACCGAGCTGGCCTGCCCAGCCGCCGCCCCAGGCCCAGTGGGCGAGGGGGTCGTATACCAGGGTCGTCCAGAGGAGTCCGAAGACTATGAACGAGCCGATCCTCACCCTCTCAGCCACGGCAGAGGTTATTATAGCGAGGGTGATCCCAGCGAAGACGAGCTGGAAGGCCATGAACAATAGGCCCGGTATCGTCCCATCCCCCACGTCCATCCCCACTCCCCGAAGGCCCAGGAAGTCGAGGCCTCCTACGAACCCCGCTACGTCCGTCCCGAAGGATAGGCTGTAGCCCACCAGCACCCACTGGACGCTGACCAGGGCCAGGGCCAGGAAGGAGAGGCCGATCATGGAGACGACGTCCTTCTTTCGGACGAGGCCTCCGTAGAAGAGCCCCACTCCCGGTATCATCAGCATGACCATGGCCGTCGAGACCAGGATCCAGGCCGTATCGCCGCTGTCTAAAACCATAATTCACCACCAATCGATATTGCAAATTCGCGTCTCTTATCGAACGTCAACTTTTCCGACTCAACTGACAACCAGAATACGCCCGGGGGATTTATAAAGAGATTTGATAAAGTTTCATAGGGGATATGAAAAGTGCATAACAGGTATGTTCTGATCTTATGCAAGGGCACTATCTAGAAATTGAGTGATATTCAGCTTTCGGGAATAAAATGTCGTCCACGAAGTAAAAAGCTGGCTCCTCGCTGTTTAGTGTGGGTAAACTTAAGGGGCCGCAGATCGGATGGTCCGGTCATCACGACTTCATGATAGCCTGAAATCATACTCTTCATGAGATATATCGCTGCCTACCGCCCTATCGGAAGGACTCGTGGCAGGCATTTGCATGATTGAGTCCGATTATCGCTATTCCGAAGTTACCCACACGGAATAGCGAAGAGCCTCTTTTCTCTTCTCCTCGTTCTCTCGTCCTCGTTCTCTTCTTCACCTTCTCCTTCTTTTGCTCCTCCTATTTTTCACCAGCCCTTGAGAAAGCCTTTTAGGGAACCGGGCCGTTCGTCCTCTCATTCCCTTTACATCGGACTTGATCGACATGTTCCCCGAGGACGCTTACAACCTGGACTTCTTCAAGGAGGAGGGCTTCATCCGCAAGACCTGCGAGAAGTGCGGCGGCCGATTCTGGACGAGAGACCCGGCCAGGACCACCTGCGGAGACCCTCCCTGCGACCCCTATACCTTCATAGGTTCCCCGGTCTTCAAGCGAGAGATCGAGCTGGACGAGATGCGCGAGCACTACCTCTCCTTCTTCGAGGAGAAGGGCCACACCCGGATCAAGAGGTACCCGGTCATCGCCCGGTGGAGAGACGACATCTACCTCACCATAGCCTCCATCGCCGACTTCCAGCCCTTCATCACCTCGGGGCTCGTCCCGCCGCCAGCAAACCCCCTCACCGTCTCCCAGCCCTGCATCAGGCTCGACGACCTCGACTCTGTCGGGAGGAGCGGAAGACACCTCACCACCTTCGAGATGATGGCCCACCACGTCTTCAACACCCCTGAGCGGGAGATCTACTGGAAGGACGAGACGGTCGCCCTATGCGACGAGCTCCTCCTCGGCCTGGGGGCCGACCCTCTCGCCGTCACCTACAAGGAGTCGCCCTGGGCCGGAGGCGGAAACGCCGGCCCCAGCGTCGAGGTGATGGTGGGGGGCCTCGAGCTTGCAACCCTCGTCTTCATGGACATGAAGGTCTCGCCTCGGGGCGAGCACTTGATCAAGGGCGAGCGGTACTCGAAGATGCCTAACTACATCGTCGATACCGGCTACGGCCTTGAGAGGTTCGTCTGGGCCTCGAAGGGCTCGCCCACAATCTACGACGCCATCTTCCCCGACGTCGTGGCTCACATTTCAGAGCTTGCGGGCCTTGAGTCTGCGGTCTCCGACGACGAGCGCGCCCGGATCCTGGCCGCTAACGCCCGCCTCGCCGGGATGGTCGACCTGGAGGACGCAAGCCTCCGGGACCTCCGAGCCAAGATCGCCTCCGACATAGGCATCTCGGCGGAGAAGCTCGACGAGATCATCACACCCCTGGAGCGGATCTACGCCGTCTGCGACCACACAAGGTGTCTCGCCTACATGCTCGGCGACGGGATCATCCCCTCCAACGTCAAGGCCGGCTACCTCGCAAGGCTCGTCATCCGGAGGACCCTGCGGCAGATGAAGGACCTCTCGATCGAGGTGCCCCTATCCGACCTTGTATCGATGCAGCTATCGGGGCTCGACTACACCGACCTCGAAGAAAGGCTCGGGACCATCATTGAGATCCTCGACCAGGAGGAGGAGAGGTACGCAGAGACCCTGGATAAGGGCCGCAGGCTGGTGAAGAGGATCGCCGAGGGCTACGGGAAGAAGGGCGAGAAGATCCCCCTATCGGAGATGATCTCCCTCTACGACTCCCACGGCATCCCGCCGGAGATCGCCCAGGATGCGGCTATGGAGGCGAATGTCGAGGTCGACCTTCCCGACAACTTCTACTCGAGGGTGGCGAGCACCCACATCAAGTCCGAGAAGGAAGAGAAAGAAGAGGTGACGATCGACCTTCCCGAGACCCGGCGGATGTTCTACGATCGGCCCTTCGAGAGGAAGTTCAAAGCGAAAGTCATCGAGGTCGTCGACGGGAACGTGATCTTGGACCAGACCCTCTTCTACCCCGAAGGGGGCGGCCAGCCCGCGGACCACGGCCTGATCCGGAAGGGATCGAAGGCCTTTCGAGTCGTCGACGTCCAGTCGGCGGGAGGGGTCGTTCTCCACAGGATAGCCGAAGAGGAGTCGACGGCCTCCGCCGCCGAGATTTCGCCCGAAGACTCCATCGAGGGCGAAATCGACATGAATCGTAGGCTCGCCCACGCAAGACACCACACCGCAGCCCACATCATCCACGACTCGGCGAAGACGGTCCTGGGAAGCCACATCTGGCAGGCAGGAGCCCAGAAGTCGGAGGACAGGGCGCGGCTGGACATCTCCCACTACAAGAGGATATCTCGGGACGAATTGAAGGAGATCGAGATCATCGCCAACAGGACGGTGATGGAGAACGTGCCGATATCCACCGGCTGGCTGGAACGGTCCGAGGCGGAGAAGAGGTTCGGCTTCGAGCTTTACCAGGGAGGCGTTCCTCCAGGGAAGTCCATCAGGGTCGTCCAGGTCGGGTCCGACGTCGAGGCCTGTGCCGGGACCCACTGCACCAATACCGGGATGGTGGGACCGATCAAGGTCCTGCGGACCGAGAGGGTCCAGGACGGGGTGGAGAGGATCGAGTTTGCGGCCGGCGAGGCCGCCGTCCTGAGGGGGCAGGAGAGAGATGACCTCCTCTTCGGCGCCTCAGACACCCTGAGCGTCCCGCCCGAGCAGCTCCCCAAGACCGCGGCCCGTTTCTTTGAGGAGTGGAAGGACCTGCGGAAGGAGACGGCCCGCCTCAAGGAGGATCTGGCTCGGGCCCAGATGGAAGGGCTCACCAGCAGGGCGGTCGAGGTGGGCGGGCTATCGGTCGTAGTCGAGGTCGTCGAGAACGCCGATGTCGAGGAGCTGATCAAGGCGGCGTCGATGATCTCGGAGAAGGACTACATCGCCATCCTCGGAAGCGAGAAAGGCGGGGCGAAGATCGTCGCCGCCGTCGGGAAGAAGGGCCTGGCGAAGGGGCTCAAGGCCGGGGAGATCGTCAAGGCTGCGACCAAGGTCGTCGGCGGCGGGGGCGGCGGAAAGCCCGAGATCGCCCAGGGAGGCGGTCCCTCGGCGGAGAAGCTGGCGGAGGCGCTGGAGGCGGGGCTGGCAAGGGTTCGGGCCGCCTCCGGGGCCTGAAAAATTATTTTTTGCCAAGGCTGGCAGCGGCCAATCCTGAAGCTGAGCTTGCGGGGTGTTCAGTCCAAAATAAAATTGCGTGCATCCGGTTTTCCAGATTTCAAAAATTGCGACGAGCTCGGCGGGCTCTTTTCGGTCCTTCTCCCGGAAGTCAGTATGCTTTGCCTCGATTCAAAACCGACACCAAAAAAGAGATCGGGCGGCGTCCACCATCGTCTTGCGCCCCTCGGCAGAGGAGGTTATGTCCAGGAAGACCAGCTCGTCGGCTTCCTGCTCCTCGTAGTGGATCGCGGATCGCGAACTCGATGGGGGGGCGGTCGTCTTATTCCCTTCGATCGATATCATCGATCGCCTCCACCACGCTCTGCCATTCGGGGCAATAGTAGACCTGGTCGGAGTAATCTTCGATGCCTGTATCGTTGATGCTCCACGGATGGGTGAACAAAATTCCTCGTCGATCGGGATGGCTCTTTACGAACTCCACGATGTTGAAGTCGAGGTCGTCTATCAGCACATCGGAGGGGACTTGGTGCTTCGTTCCGGTCCGGGCGTGATGGTACCCTTTCAGACATGGAAAATGAGCTTTCAGCCACTCTTTTGTCGCCTCTTCGGCATTTGGCCGCCGGGCTGTGACGACAAAAACGTCATGATGAATTATCTCTTTTACGCCTCGTTGAGACCCCTCTATCAGAGGAAGGGCTCGGGTGTATTCCGGGTTGGACAAAAGCCTTCCGATCTCCGACCATAACTCTCTTCCTTCAAAGGTCCAGTGAGCACGATCTACGTCATCTTTGCAGTACTTCTGGCCATATTCTCTTTCAATCAATTCCAGGACGGCGCCGACCTGATCTGCCAACACGCCATCGATATCCACACCAATCTTCAACTAAAAGCGCCTCCGGTTTTAAGCCGCTGCGTCATCTTTCTGCCCGATTTCTCTCTCCTCCCTCTTCGCTAAATAGATGTTGGCTTATCTAAATCGCGCCAAAAGCTTGCTCCTCCAATTACGGCCATCTTGCCATCTATTTTATGGGCTTCTCTCCTCGAGCCTGGGCTTTTTTCCTTCTCTCTTCCTGCTTCTTTCTCCTCTTTTTCTCTTTCGCCGTAATCTCCTTGTCCTTCTTGAAGGGTTTGATCATGATCTATCCCTCACCCTACCTGTCACGATTAATGGGTATATTCGATCTGATGATATTAATTCATTCGGATGCCGATCGGTTCAGATCCGAGAAAAATCCCGCCGAAGATGTCCCCCTGAATGCTGGATGTGGATTCGAAACGAAAATCCACGACCCCGACCATATCTCAGTTCTCGTCGTTCTGCTCAACCGCGATCATCGAGGGGTGAGGGAGAAAAACCAGGGCGTCGACGGGGCTGGCGGATCTGGAGGCACGAAAGAACCTCCGACATATTCTGGAACGGAAGCCTTCACCTTAGCAGCGACCGATCGGTGCTTCGAGAAGATGGAGGCGAAAGCGTCAAAGATCCTCCTCAAAAAAGAGGACCTAAAGGAGGCACGCGGGGGCTAGCGCGTCCTCTTCCAGTGCTCGTATTCGTGGGTCCAGATATCCTTGTTCATCTCCACCAGGGCCTTGAAGTACTCCTGCCTCTCCTGGTGGACAGCCTCCTGGTCGGGGTAGACCCTCTTGACTCGGATGGCCACCGCCAGCTCTTGGCCCAGGGCGAAGGCCTCTTTCTCAGCGGCCTCCATCGCGCCTGGGAGACGGGGCGAGGCTCCCGTCTGGCCCACGACGTTGGCCCCGAAGCCGATCAGGATCCTGTTAAGGTAGTCGGTGACCTCGTCGGAGGCGGGGCTTCCGGCGGTGGCCACCGAGCAGCCGTACTTGCCGGCCAGAAGCTGGCAGTGGATGGTGTCGGCCATCCTGTCGAGCATAGTCTTCATCTGGGCGGTGACGGTGTGAAAGTAGTTGGGCGACCCCAGGATCAGGCCGTCGGCGTTCAGGATCTTCTGGTATAGCTTCTCGAAATCGTCGTCGTGGATGCATCGCCCCTTTGCAAAGCAGACTCCACATGCGTTGCAGTACTCGATATCAAGCCGGCAGAGGTCCACCAGTTCCGTCTCCGCTCCGAATTCCTTGGCGCCGTCCAGCGCCGCCCTGACGAGCCGGAGGGTCTGGCTATTCGATCCCCTCGGGCTGGCATTTATCCCCAGAACCTTCAAATTCATTCCTCCATCCCTCAATTCGTTCCTGGTAGGGTATGATTCGCCTCCTCAGAGAAAAATCTTTTTGGGCGAAAGATGGTGGCTTCTAAAAGAGGTCGCGCCTTTTTTGCCTCTGATCCGAATCTTCTTGCCCTTGATCTGGGCTCTGAAACTGAGAATTTGGTCCGGCAGTTCTGAAGGTTCTGAATTCAGAAGACCGCAAAGCTCGATCTTTTGATCCATCTCGCCCGGCCTCAGCATGGTATTTAAGCCGTGAAGTCGTATAGCTGAGCATGAAATGCAGCGAGCCTTGCCGGGAGTTCTGTCGGTGGATAGAGACGCTGCCCCATCACAAAAAGTATGTCCTCAAAAAGGAGGAGCATCCGACGCTTACCAAGTGCTTCAAGGAGACTATCCTCGGAGAGTCGGTCCCCGGATCGGTCCGCCAGCTCCGGGGGCCAGCGGGCTCCCACGTCCACGAGTTTCCTGACCGCTGGGTCCTTCACCGGGACCTCGTCGACGCCGAATCCGACCCCCTGGGCCACCTCCTCAGCGACGCCCCCGAGTACCTGATCTCTGCCCTAGCAGGGCTGGCGACGGCCTTTTTCGCGAAGAAGCAGAGGGACGGCAAAAACGCCATCCTCGCGGGATGGTCGACGGCCGCCTTCATGCTCCTTCTGGGGAAGATGGGAAAGACGATCGGAGAGGACGATCGGGAGAACGAGGGCAAGGCGCCCCGCTTCTCCTGAAGGCGAAGCTGATGTCTAGTGTTTTTCGCTTCTGGCTTAGTCTATCTATAAAGGGAAACGGTTGAGGAGGGGAATGGCCGATGGTGGAAGCTGGTTATCTCGCTTACTTCTTTTACGCCTTCGCATCGGTCTTTATAATAGTGAACCCCGTCGAGGCGACGATGGTCTTCATATCCCTCACCCCCGGAGCCTCGGTCAGGGAGAGGGCGAGGCTATCCCTCCGGGCGGCGTCGGTCGCCTACCTCGTCGCCCTCCTCTTCGCCCTCACCGGCGACATGGTCCTTCGGTTCTTCGGGACGAACGTCGACTCTCTCCGGGTCGCGGGAGGGATCCTCCTCTTCATCATGGCCATGGATATGCTGAAGGCGAAGCCCCGGAGGAAGGTGACGGAGGCCGAGATGGCGGACGCGACAGATCGGGAGGACGTATCGATCTTCCCCCTGGCGACGCCGCTTTTGACGGGGCCGGGAGCGATCACCACCGTCATCGTCCTCATGGGTACGGCTACAGGGCCCATCGAGAAGGGGGTCGTCCTCCTGGCTCTGACATCGACCTTCGCCACCTCCTACCTGATCCTCAGGTCCTCGGAGTACGTCTCTCGGATATTGGGGGTGACGGGGATTTTGGTGATGACGAGAATCATGGGCCTTCTGCTCGGGGCCATCGCCGTCAACTTTGTCGCCATAGGAGCCTGGAACATCTACGCCGGGCTCGCGGGACTCTCTTGAGAGGTGGAAGTGCCTCAAGCTTCTTATTTTGAGATGAATGCCCCACAGCTATGCAGCCGGATGCGCTTTCTGACTCACAATTTTGAGACATTATAAGCCAAGTTAAAGCGTCGATCTGAAATTGCCGATCCGAATCGGATTAATATTTTTTAATATTAGATTATTATATCTATATTTATCATATGCATGACGTAGGAATAGTTATATCGCATTAATTACCATGCTAACAGCTGGCAGGGATGTAGTTGAGAGAGCGTTGCCGCATGAAGTGGATCCGATCATTCGGGTTCAGCTTAGCTCTTCTTCTTTTGTTGGGATCGGCTCAGGACGCTGGCGACATCAAGACCATTTCTCCCGACGAAAATTTGAGCCTCGATTCGAGCCTCCGTGTTCCCAGCGCCTCCGCCCTGCCCGGTGAGGCAATAGTGAACACCGTGGCTCCCGAGCTTGGTCCTGGTGTAAATTACACCAGCATCCAGGAGGCGATAGATAACTCCGACCCTGGCGACGTCATCCGCGTCCAGAGCGGGACTTACGACGAGGTCGTGACCGTGAACAAGCCCGGTCTCTCCCTCGAGGGGGTCGACTCCGGGGATGGAAAGCCCGTCGTCAGCGGTGACGGGGTCGAGAGCACCGTCACCTTGGCCTCCGACGGCTGCACCCTCGAGGGCTTTGTGATCATCAATTCGGGCAACCCCCACGCTGGGGTCTTTGTCTTCTCGAACAGCAATGCCATCATCGGGAACACGATAGTCGACAACCGAGGCTACGGCATCCATCTGGACAGCTCCAGAAACAACTCCATATGGGGAAACAACGTCAGCGCGAACGGCTTCTCCGGGATCAGCCTCAATAACTCGTCCCTCAACAACCTCACCTCCAACATCGCGAGCGAGAACAACCAGAGCGGCATCGAGCTATTGGACTCCAGCTCAAACCTGATCCTGGAGAACCTCGCCAGCGAGAACCTCAAGCATGGAATCAAGCTCAACGGGTCGGAGAGGAACGTCCTGCGAAGGAACATCGCCAGCAACAATACCCTGGAAGGGATATCGGTCGAGGACTCCCCGGGAACCGTCGTGGTGAGGAACGTGGTGGTCGAGGTGAAGAAGAGCGCCTCAGAGGAAGAGGTGGGCGCTTCGACGGTCGTCAACTTCACCATCGTCGTCACCAACACCGGCCAGGTGGACTTCGAAAAGATCGACGTGGCCGATAGACTGCCCTGGGGTCTCGATTACCTCTCAGACAACCGCTCCGGAGATCTCGATGACGGAGAGGTCGCTTGGACCCTCGGCCCCCTCGCCTCAAGCGAATCTGTGACCATAGAGCTATCGGCCAAGATCATTGGATCTACCACTGGCAACCTGACCAACTCGGTGAAGGCGACGGGCGAAACGGCCGGTGGGGTCGTCGTCTCCAAGGAGGCTTCGGCGGTCGTCTCCTCCCTTCTGGTCGTCGGTCCGAACGACAGCATCTCCAAGGCTATAGAGCTGGCCCGACCCGGAGACGTGGTGCTGGTCCAGAGCGGTACCTATCACGACTGCATCGTCCTGAACAAGAACATCACCCTTAAAGGGGTGGACACCGGGGGCGGTCCTCCCGTCATCGCGGGCGACGGAGTCAGAAGCACCTTGACCCTTCTCGCCGACGGCTGCGCCATCGAGGGGTTCGAGGTGACCGGCTCGGGAAACCCTCACGCCGGGATCGAGATCCTCTCGGACGACAACTCGATATCAAAGAACGTCATAAGAGGGAACAAGGGATACGGGGTCCGGATCTTTGAGGCCCGGGAAAACTCCGTAACTTCAAACGAGATCCGGGAGAACGGATTTGACGGCTTAAGGTGGAGGCCCAAAAGGCCCGCCGTCTGAAATAAGGAGGAGGCTGGTCGGTCAGCAAGGTTGAAGGGCGACCTCTGCTGAGCCACCGACCATTTCACCCATGGAGTTGAACCCAACGACTGCAACGTGGTTGGTCAGAAGTCCCTGAAGGTCTTTCTCGATCACCGTGCGGTCGGCTGTGAAGGCGATGCTCTCTTCTGGCAGGAGGGTGACGTTGATGGCGATCGGCCCGCCGGCGATCGAGTCGGTCAGGTTCAGTCCGCTTACTGCGAGTTCGCCCTCGTTCTCGATCTCGTAGATGTAAGTGACGACCTCTCCGACCTCGGCGCAGGATTGGAGAGGTATGACCGTCAGGTTGAGGCCGGGATGGATCAGGTTAACGGTGACGGCGGTCGAGGCGACGGCCTGGTTTCCCTCCAGATCAAAGCCGTTCACCTGGACCGAATCGGAGAGGGGGCCTGGGAGATCCTCATCGCGGACGACTAAGGTCGCGACGGCAAAGGCCGCGTCGCCGGGGTGGAGATCGGTTCTGGATAAGGACACAGGTCCAACCCTCGAATCGAACAGGGTGAGACCCTGGACCGGGACGGTCCCGGTGTTGACGACCTCGTAGTTACGGGTCACCTCCGCCCCCACCTCGACGGCGCTTTCCTCGGGGCGGACGAAGAGGTCGATCGACGGCTTCTGGTCGGAGAAGGATCCAAAGCTGATCATATTCTCGATCTCAAACTTTCCCGAATACCTCTGGTGAGAGCTGATGTCCGCGGCGAATATCTGGTGCATATTGGAGCGGGTGACGTAGGTGCCGTTGAAGCTCAACTTATTTTCGGTGCCGACGAACTCCGATCCTCCAGACCGGATTCCTGTCGTCTCCTCCTTCTCGATCTCTGTGGCACTGAAGGCCTCCATGATGGAGGTTTTGGTCCCGCTGAAGAGAGAACCCCTCTCGACCCGCTTCAGCCCCACCAGGGGCGCGTCTCCAGAGTAGCTGAGGGTGGCGGTCCTGGCGGGATCGGCGATCCCGAAGTTTGCGGCCCCTTTTGCGCCGCGCCCCAGGGAGAGGCTGCCGTCTCCCATCATGGCGTTGTAGTACTCGAACTCCTCCATCCTGTTGACCACAGATCTGCTGATCTCGACTGTTCCGGTTCCGCTCACCCATCCAAGGACCGGGCCGACCGATAGTAGCAAGCCCACTCCCAACAATAAGAATATCAGACCCCTTCCCTTCATATTCAATATTTCCTTCTTCGATCCTTTAAGGCGGTGGCGGTGGACGGTCGTGGTTCGGACGTCTATACTTATCAGAAGAAGGGTAAAGACCCGATATCAAAAAAATAGAGAAAAAAAAGGTAAGCCTACCACGAACCGCCATAGATGTAGGCGGTGGCGGCGGGCTCGACGTTCAGGACGACCGGCGTTCGACGTTCGTAGAACCGAGGCTTTCCGTAGAACCATTCGCCGTCCCATACCTTGATGGTATGCCACTGGTTGCCGACGACGTTGAGCTTGTAGACCCCGTCGAGGGCGTCGCCGCCCTGACCCTCGGTGCCGACGTAGTTGTCGTCGACGTAGACGTCGTAGCCTCTCATCATCTGGGACTGGAGGGTTACGCTGACGTCACCGTAGGTGGGCGTCGGGGTGGGCGTGGGCATCGGCATCGAAGCCCCCGTCTCCGGTGGTGGAACCTCGGGACCCGAGATCATGTCCGGGGTCAATTCCGCGCCCACGTCGATGATGACGACGTTGCTCGGCTGGTTGTTGGCAACGAAGAAGAGGGCGTACCTCCCCTGCTCCGCGGCATAGAAGCTCATCCTGTTGTAGGTCGCGAGGCTGTACTCGGAAATTCTGGCGGACCCCGAGGGAGATACCTCGTAGAACTCGGCCGTTCCGCCCGCAGGGGTCGTCGTGATCAGTTGAAGCCACGTTCCCACGGGACAGAACGCGTACCTCGCCCAGGAGGTCTCCCCCTCGATCCAGAGGGCGTTAGATCCGTAGTAAGCCCCGGAGGATGTGTACTCGGAATAAGGCATCGTCTGCCAGCCGAAGCTGATGATTGAGGGCTCGTTTCCTGTGATCGAGAAGCTGACGGGGCCCCGGTCCGAAGGGGGGACCTCTCCTTCAGTGAAGTAGTACTGCATGTACTGAGAGTAACCGAACCCCGAGTTCGTCCTGAAGCTGTAGGTGATGGACGAATCAGAGCTCCCGTAGAAGTTCCCAAGGCCGCGGTTCAGATAGTCTCTGCCCCAGGCCTCCAGGTCGGCGTCATCGTCAGAGCTTCCGACGGCCTGAGCGAAACTCAGGCAAACGAATATGGCAAGCATCTTAGCTGCCCCACTCCATGTTTTCATATTAAAAACCCCGAGGGCCCAGAAGACCTGGCAGGTAGTAAAGATTTTGGTGCTGGAGCTACATCTTGACCTCATGCCCTCATCCCCACGCTTCCAACCCAGAGGCGGTCGAAGGTGCCGAAAGGAGGATCTTCTCGCCTGGAACCGCGAGTATCAGCAGAAGGGGAGGATCTGGCGGGGCGCGGCGCCGAAGCTCCCCGACCTTCCGCCCGGATCGATGGTCCTGGAGCTTGGGTGCGGGAACGGAAAGACCCTCGCCGCTATGATGAGGCGCCCCTGGCGGATCGCCGCCCTCGACCTCTCGCCTCTGGCGGTGAGGCTCGGCGAAAAGATCGCGACCACCCTCGAAGATGCGCCCTCGGAAGCCGACCTCCTGGCAGCAGACGTGGCTGATCTCCCATTCAAGGACTCCGTCTTCGACGCCGTCTTCGCCTTCCACGTCATCGGCCACCTCCGCGAGGGCGACCGCCGCCGGGCGGCGGGGGAGGCGGCCCGGGTCCTGAAGGCCGAAGGCCACCTATTCTTCCTCGAGTTCGAGGTCGAGGACATGAGGGCCGGGAAGGGCGAGGAGGTGGAGCCCTCGACCTTCAGGCGTGGCGGGGGCGTTTTGACCCACTACTTCTCCGAGGGCGAGGTCCTGGATCTCTTCGATATGCTCCGGCCAGCCTCGATCAGAACCGATAGGCGACCGGCCAGGATCAGGGGCCAGAATCACGTCCGGGCGGAGGTCGGAGCGGAGTTCTTCAAAGGTTGAGTGAGAGCTGATGGCGACGGCGAAGATCTGGTGCATATCTGGTGCATGGATCTGGCGACATGAAAATCGTCCATCACAATTTCACCAGGTCGAATGCCCAGCGGTAGGCGAAGCCGAACTCCCGGTGGATGGTCACCGTCCCGCCGCCCGCCAGAATCTCGAATTGCGCCGTCCTTTTTTCACCCTCCAGCTTTGATGTCTTGTTGAGGACGGTTTTGACGTTTTTGTGGCAGGAGATAATCGCCTCTCCGATCTCTCTCTTCTGGCCTTCGAGCTAAAGAGGGATCGAGATGATGGCGACGTCGACGACGAGAGAGAACCGGCCTGGGACCAGATCCCGTCTCTCGTCAGGGATGATGTCGCGGAGTTCATCTCTCAGGCTCATGATTCCCTGACATCAGATCCATGGGGGAGTTCGTTTACGGCTCGTCATTTCTCATCTCCGAACCTTCTCACGATCTGAGTTGTAAGAGGCTTGATAAGATGATCTCATATTTACGACTCGATCCTCCGAGCTAAAAATCTCCGATGATGGATTTATTACATCCGACTACACCCTCTCGCCTTCAACCCGGTCTGCCCCACAACCGCTATATCCCTTGAAAGAGAACTAAAGATCCTGATCTTCGGGTCTATCCCGAACCGGAGCAAGTACGACTTGCGTCGTGGAGGAAAGGATATGGCGAATAATGGTCCCGTTACTCTCATTCTGCTCATCTTGATCCCAACTATCGTCGCGGGGGCGCTGGCCGATTCAGCGCCAGAGGCCGCGACTGACGGAACGCCATCCGAGCCGCCTCTCGTCCTTTTGAGGCTTCAGTCCCTCGTCCAGGAGGAACTCGACCATCTGGACGATAACGTATCCCTCGCTGCAGAGAAGCTCGCTTCCACAGGCCTCGGTGGCCCCGAGGCGCGAAATATTCTGAACGAGGTCTGCCTTAAGAATCCCATCGTGATCACCTGCTCTGCGGTCGATCTGAACGGCATCATGGTGACGGTGGAGCCTGACGCATACCGCTGGGCTGAGGGCTCCAACATAAGTGACCAGAAGCACGTGATCGAGATCCAGGAGACTCACCAGCCCGTCCTCAGCTCGACCTTTACCGCCGTCGAGGGTTTCGACGCTGTCGTCCTGGAGTGGCCCATCTTCTCTCCCGACGGGGAGATGATCGGCTCGGTAAACGCCCTCTTCAGGCCGGACCTGCTCCTCAACTCGACGGCAGAGCTGTGGCGGCAAGAGGTCGGAGACGAAAATGTCACAGCCTGGGCTATGGCGACTGACGGGCTGATCCACTACGACCCGGACCCCGAGGAGGCGGGAAGAAACCTCTTCACCGACCCTCTTTATGCCCCTTACGTCCAGCTCCTAGTCCTGGGGGAGAGGATCGCCTCGGAGAAGTCGGGCACAGGCACCTATGAGTTCTTGGGCCCGGGTCTCGTCGACCCGGTGGTCAAAAGAGCATGGTGGGCGACGGTCGGTCTTCACGGCGCGGAGTGGCGGATGGTGGTGGTCCGCGCCGTCTAGATGGAGGCTCGTGAACCGGGTTTAAGCCTCATGGGCTCGGACTTATGATGAGCTATTCAGAGATCGCTCGAAGAGAGGGTTTCGACCGCCTCTATTCCTCCCAAGGGGTCGAGCCCTCCACCGACTTTATGTACTCCTCTTTGGATATTCCCCGTCTATTCTTCAGATTTTCTTTGACCTTCTCGCCGCAATCCTCCAACCAATCGAAGTTGTCGCAGGAGTCGAGATCGTCACAGGAGCTGCAGAGTTCGATCCCTTTATCCCTGGCGCAGATCCGGATGGTGCAGTCGGGAGGACCGCCGCCGCTCTCGCACCCGGCGCAGATGGCGTACTTCTTCATCCACACCAGCCCCTCGACGACCTTTTCCCAGTCGATCCGTCCCCCTTCCTCCGAGACCATCGGCGCCCATTCCGGGATCCTGCATTCCCGGATGAACTCCCTCGTCCGGCCCGCGGTCTCGGCCACGGTGCCGCTGCCGAGAGGGCACGAGATGCAGACGATCCCGCAGGGTCCGACCTGAATCTCTTCCTTTTCGGGTTCCATCTTAATCGCAAAAGTGGTGTTCTTTCTAACTATTTATATTATCTCCGGCCTACCCGGCGACCATCCTCTTCATAGTTCATCGACCTCTCCCATCCCGCGGCCCTCCAGACGGCGTCGAAGGCCGGCTTCAGGATCTCTTCGGCACTATATTCGAAGCTCTCCACCATGATCTCGGGGACGAGGAGGGCGTCCCGATCGATCTGGACGTCTTTGACCCCCGAGAACTCCGGGGTATCGACCTGCATTAAGCGGCCCTTGACCCCCAGGAGGCTGAGCATCAGGAAGACCGGCGGCTCGACCCCCAGCCGCTCCTGGATGCAGGTGTACTTGGGAAGGGCCTCCAGGAGGGTCTCCTCGAACCGCAAGCTCGGGAGGACCTTCTCTCCGTCGGTACCAGATTCGTCTATGGACTGATCGCCGAGAATGACGGAGTCGACGGCTTCGATGATCCCGCTGACGAAGGTCTGGGTGTAGGAGCCCCGGTCGTCGTAGGTCAGAAGGCCGTCGAAGTTGTACCTGAAGCCCGAAAATAGGCCGGTAAGAGGGAGGGGAAGGGTGCCTTTGCCGCTTTTGTAACTCTGGACGAGGGACGAGACGTCGAACCGAGAGGACGGCTCGAAGGCCCCGAAGGGGACGACCTGAAAGACCATCTTCGGCCCATCGTTCAGGGGGGCCGGCGTCTCTTTGGCGACGATCTTCGCCAGGGTCTCGGCCCTGAAGTTTCTCATACTTTCTGCAGCGGTCCCGGTGAGGGAGAAGGCGGTTCTTATCTCAAAGACGTCCAGGGGATACTTGCCGGCGGAGTTTCGGGAGTAAAACCGGGAGGATCCCTTGGTGACCATGTGAGGGGATGCCCAGCTCTTTGGTATCCGGACGACGATGACGGACCTTCCGCCCTCCAGGGGGACGGCCCTCATGGATATTCCGGGAATTCGGGGGGCGATGCCCGTCTGGACCATGCTCTCCAGGCGAAGGATCTCCTTGTCAGGATCGATATCTGCAAGGCCGCAGATCTTCACAGGAACCCCATTCTCCTCTGCGATCCCGTAGACGAGGTGGCCCCCGGAGGCGTTGGCAAAAGAGGAGACGTCCCGTAGAAACTCCTTTTTCTCCAGCTCCGAGGGCCCTGGGAGACGCTTTTTGTAGTCGATGACCTTGCTCTCCGGAACCTCATCCTCCATCAAGCTTCGGATGTCTGCCTCTTCCAGGAGGTCGAGAGGTTTGTTGTTGAGGGTCATGGCACCTTTTTTGGAATGAACCCCGGAGAATTTAGGGCTTGCGGATCTGGTTGATTTTGGAAAAACCGGCTTGGTCGGGACCGATCTCGCTCCGACGATCTCCGGAAGGTTTTTTTGCGGCATAATCCAAAACAAGAAAGAAGAGCGGCACCGGGAAGGGTGGGAAGATGAAGACGAGAATACACCTGCGAGAGGTGAGGGCGGAGGAGTATGACGGCTTCATCCTCGGCGGGGACGTCGGCGGGACGAACACCAACATCGCCGTCGCTGGAGTGAGGGACGGGAAGGCTTCCCTTCTCTACTCCACCCACTTCGAGAGCAGAAAGCTCACCAGCCTCGCGCCAGCGGTCCGGGAGGCCCTGGAATACGACCGGGAGAATTACGGGATCGAGGTGGATCGGGGGGTGGTGGGGGTGGCGGGAGCCGTGACGGATTCGAGGCGGTCGAAGCCCACCAACCTTCCCTGGGTGATGGACGCGGAAGAGATAAGGAGGGAGTTCGGCTTTGATGAGTTCAGGATAGAAAACGACTTTCAGATCATCGGCTGGGGCATCGACTCCCTGAAAGAAAGTGACCTCTGCGAGGCAAAAGCTGGCGAGCCGGGATTTGGCGAGACCCGGGCCGTCATCGGAGCCGGGACCGACCTTGGAAAGTCGATCCTCTCGTTCGACGGGAAAAGATACGTCCCCATCCCCAGCGAGGGGGGGCACGCGGACTTTCCGGTCCGCGACTCGTTCGACCTGGAGCTGGCGGACCATGTTCGAGGCAAAAGAAGGACTCCCGCCAGCTACGAGGACCTCCTCTCGGGCCGGGGGATCGAGAGGATCTACGGTTTTCTGAGGGAAAGGCGCGGAGAGACCGAAAAGACGAACGAAATCAAGGAGGCCGATGATAAGGCCGCCGAAATCTCAAAGTACAGGAAGACCGACCCCCTATGCCGCGAGACCTTCAGGATCTACGCGAGGTGCTACGGCAGGTGCGCGAGGAACTTCGTTCTGGAGACTCTGGCCACCGGCGGCCTCTACATCGCGGGCGGGATCGCCGCCAAGAACAGGGAGATATTCGTCTCCCTCGAGTTTCTGGCTGAGTTTCTGAACGCCGAAAAGCAGCGGCATATTCTGGAGAAGACGCCGGTTCGCGTCATCACCAACTACGACGTCAGCATCATGGGGGCCTGCAACGCCGCCGTACTCCTTAGATAAGTGATATCTATAAATAATAATCCTCTATTAATTTCAAACGTCAGGCCACCCCTTTGCACAGCTCCCCCCGCTCCAGGTCCTCTTTGAAGTAGTCCCGGGGCGTCTTAAGTCTCAAGAGGAGGCCGAGCTTCCTCTTGGCATAGAAGGGAGCAAGCCTCAGGGTTTCTTTCAAGAACCACTTCGGGTAGAGCCTCTTGATCTTGGTGTAGCGGAACCATTCGAGGTCGTAGTACCGCGCGTTCATCTCCCAGGTGATGTACTGGACTTCATCGCTGGTGAGGTGCTTAGTGTTGAGGTTCGCGTGAAGGCCGTCGTAGTATCGGTAGTCGTCGCAGGCGATCAGGCCCATCTCTTTCAGCTCCGCCCTCATCTCGGTCTTGGGGTAGGGGGTGCTGATGTAGAATATGGGTATGTCGACTTTCAGCTTTCTAGCAAGCTCGAAGTTCGACCAGAGGTCTTCGGCGTCGTCCTCGGGGTTTCCGCCGATCAGCCCCGCGCTGACGATGATGTCGCTCGCGTGCATGTACTCGATCGCTTTATCGGCGTTGTCGGACATCTTCCCCTTGCCGAGGAACTTGAGGTTCTCGCGGCTTGTGTTCTCGATCCCCAGAAATACGCCGTCAAAGCCAGCCTTTGCCATCTTCTCGACGAGCTGCCGGCTCGACCCGATCCCCCGGGCCGAGGCCTGGACCTTGTACTTGAGGTGGTCAAGCCCCGCCTCGACGATGGCATCGCAGAGCCTCTCCATCCGTTTTACGTCCAAGGTCATGTTGTCGTCGGGAAAGAAGATCGACTTCGCGCCGTGGGCCTCGGCGTCACGGATGTCGTCGAGGATCCGGTCGAAGGGGTACCTCCGGAAGGAGCGGCCGTACATCTGCTGGATGGAGCAGAACTTGCAGCCGTTGGTGCAGCCCCGGCTCGTCTCGACGGAGTCGATGGGGATCCCGAAGCTTGCAAAGCCGGTGGTGATCAAGCGGGCGTCGCGGTTTGGCATCCTGATCTCGGAGACGTCGAGGACAGGCCGTGGGGGGTTATTGACCATCCGGTCGCCTCGCCAATAAGAGAGCCCTTTCACTTCGTCGAGGTCGCGACCGTTCTCGATCGCTTGGATCAATTCCCGGAAAGTCGCCTCGCCCTCGCCCCGGACGACATAGTCAGCGAGCCGGCCCTCCTCACCGTCGGCGATCTCGTCGTAGTTGAGGGTGGGGTGGTAGCCGCCGAAGACCGTCTCCGCTCCGCTCTCCTTGGCCATCTTTGCGAGGGGGAGCATGGCGTGGTACTGAAAGCTCATGCAGCTGAGGCCGATGAGGTCGTAGCCGTTCCTCAAAACGCCTTCGAGATACTCTGTGGGCCGTTTCACCGCATGGAGGTCGGCGACGTGAACGGTGCAGATATCGTCGACGTTTCCGGCGATCGATACCAGGCCGTAGTTTGGGATTCGCGCGATCCGGTCGAAGTCGGGCTGGACGACCGGAGAGGAGAGGAGGAGGACCTTCATGATATCATCTCACCCCCGGCTCCAAGAACCAGGGCTTATCGGGGTTGAAGTCGAACCGGTTCGCCCGGGAGACGTAGCCTGCGACCTCCTTCATCCCCGAGACCCCGGCGTACCGGTAGGCGTTCGCCCAGACCCTGAAACTCGTCCGAAGAGGCGTCATCCGGTTGTAGACCCGCTTCAGAGACCAGTTCAAAACCTCCTCCATCTCCGCGGGCGGGATGTTCGGGTGGTTCCAGACGAGGTGCTTCATGTCGAACCGGTGCCAGTCCCGCTCGAAGATCCCGTACTCTTCGTCAAGCTCGTCCCAGAGCTTCGTCTGGGGGAGTGGGGTCATGATGCAGATCTGGGTTATGTCGAGCTTGAGGCGAGCGAGGTCGGATATGTCCTTTTTGAGAGACTCCTTGGTGTCCTCTGGAAATCCGATCATGTAGTAGCCGACGGTCCCAAAGCCGTACTTCTGCAGAAGACGCACCGTCTCCAGGACGTCCTCGGTCCCCTCCTTCTTGTTGATGTCGTCGAGCTTATCCTGGTGGAGGTTCTCGATCCCGATCGCCGCTCCCGCAAAGCCCTTGACGTGCCGGGATTTTTTCCCCGAAACCGGGTCGGGCCTCGACCTCATCTCGGCCCATTCGGGGATCTTCTTTCGCAGGTAGTCGGCCCGAGCCATGCAGCCCCAGACCATCCCGTACTCGTCGAGGAGGTCGACGACCCGGTCGGCGTGCCTGCGGTTCGCGCCGAAGTTCTCGTCTTCGATCAAAACGACGTTGATCTCGTTCTCCTTGTAGTAGGAGATCACCTTCTCAAGGCTCTCCAGGGGGACGGGATGGGGGCGGTTACAGAACTTGGGGGTCTGGCAGAACTTGCAGCCGACGCCGCAGCCCCGGGTGGTGAACATGATCCCGTAGATGTTCAGCTTCTTGTTGAAGGGGGTTCCCAGGTACTCGATGAGGGGCGGATGAAGGACGTCTTTCTGCTCGATCTTCCGGCCGAAGTATGGAGCGACGGCCCCCTCGGCGTACCCCTCGAAGATCCGGTCGAATCTGTCCTGAATCGATGGCGTCAGGGCGCCGTAGTTTCCTGCCCAAAGCTCCCCCACAGTCCCGGAGGCTCGGGCGGCGTCCACCATCTCCAGGATCTCGCAGGTCTCGTTGAGGTAGAAGGAGAAGCCGACCACGTCCCAGCCCTCGGCGAGCTTCTTTTTGTACTCCTCGAAGGTGGGGTACTCCAGAATCTCGATCTCGGGGATGTTCTGCTTGAGGAATCGCAGGCCGAAGGACTGGAGCCGGGGCCAGTAGAACCGAAACCACTTGGAGCGGGCGTTGGAGCCTATGTAATCGTAGGGCTCGGGATCGTTTTTGTAGACGGTGGTGAAGAGGACTTTGGGAGGCATAATCGGCATTTGCCCGCCGATCGAAGATTAAGGTTACGATTCCCTCCATCCTCCGTCTTTTGCCCTGCCATCGCCAGGATAATTAAGCGAGAGATAAGACAAGGGGATGGAAGTGAGATTCGATGTTGGTATCTACAACCCCAACCGTTGAAGGAAGACGAGTGGTGAAGTACTTCGGGATCGTGAGCGGTGAAGCGATCCTGGGGGCGAACATCTTCAAAGACCTCTTCGCCGGGATCAGAGACATCGTCGGCGGAAGGTCGGGAGCTTACGAGAAAGAGCTGCGGCGGGCAAAGGAGATCGCCCTCCAGGATATGGAGGAGGAGGCGAAGAAGCTCGGCGCCAACGCCGTCCTCAGCGTCGACCTCGACTACGAGACCCTGGGCCAGAACGGCGGGATGCTGATGGTCTCCGCCAGCGGGACCGCCGTCCTGGTGGAGTGAATTCCGGGTTTTTTTAAGGAAGCTCCAGGGTCCCTGCGATCCGGAGCTTGCTCCCCTCCAGCTGATGGATGACGGCCCGATCGCCGGACCGATAGACAAGGGGCTTCTCCAGCTCCAGGCCGAGGAGGGGGCGTCTCCAGTCCTCGCCAGCTTCGACGGAGACGACCCTCGCCGGGACAAACTGCATCCAGTGGCCGATGTGAAGAACCATCCCCTCCTTGAGGGGCGCGGGCCAGTACCTGATCAGCTCAGCCGGGGCTGAGATGACCGACTCCGCCCGGAGGGAGTCGTCGCTTGCTAGGACGTCGCCCCGGTCCAGCTCCTCGGCGTCGATGTTCTTGAGGGCGATCCCCGCCCGATCCCCCGACCGGGCCCAGTCGAAGTCGTCGTCGTGCTTCTGGATCGACCGGACCTGAGCCGTCCTCTCGCCGGGGAGGACCTTCAGGGTCTCGTGCTTTCTTATCACGCCTCTGGCCATGGTGCCGAGGATGACGGTTCCGATGCCTCTGACGTTGAAGAAGTGATCGACGGGGATCGCGCCCCCCTTCTCTTCAGGGGTGGGCGGCTCCTCCGCCAGCCGGTCCGCCTCGGAGAGGAGCTTCTCCCGGAGGGCGATGGGGTCGTCATCGATCTGCTCGTATCCTTCCAGGACCGTGCCTTTGGCTATGGGCGCGATTCTGCCCGGATCGAGGTAGTTTCGGAGGATGATATACCCCTCTTTTATCCCCAGGGCCTGGAGCATGATCACGGACTCGCCGAAGGCGGCGTCGATCGCGTCGACGACCAGGATCGCCTTTTTGGCGAGGGATGCCGCAAAGAAGAGGGGAGCGAGCCTTTCGGGGTACCTCGTCGGCTCGATGATGGTGACGGTGCTCTCGCCCCGTTTCAGGTTGTAGAATGTGATGTCGGTGGAGGTGCCCTTCTTCCCCACATCTTTTGCGTAGTCAGGGGGGCCGAAGACCGCCACGTTCAGATTTGTCATAGATGGGCGAAGACGGCATCTCGGATAATAGGCTTTGCGGTATCTTCGCTCCTATCCGCCGCCCCTCGTGAGATCAGTTATTCCTTCTGGATGGATCCATCAACCCTAAAGAGATCTCAAAACCCTCAAAACCTTCAATGCCCTCAAGATCCTCTCGACCCCGCACCCATCCCCTCCACCACCTCCCGGAGGCTCCCGGCCTCGGTTGCGACCGTCTCGACCCCGGCCTCGGCGAGGGCGTAGCCCGGACCCTTCCCTTCGAGGCTCTCGCCCGCCACGACGACGTCGGGCTTGGTGGAGAGGAGAAAACCGGAGACCTTCAGCCCCTTTCCCTTCTCCATATCCTTGTAGGGGTTCGCGAGGATCTTCTCTCCCTCGACCCTCCCCTCTTTGAGGCTGAAGTCGACGATGGCGAAATAGGGGGACTCGCCGAAGTGGGAGCTGATCTTTCCTTCGAGGTTCGCCAGGGCGATCGCATAACGGAGGTGGGTCCGGGGCCGGGGCTCGTAGTGGATCAGGACCCGGTCGACGTTGGGGACCGCCTCCCTGATGTCCCGCTCGATCCGCTGGCTCGCCAGGTGTGCCCGGGTGAGGTCGGTGACCCTGAAGGCGACCTTCGCCTCGATGAATAAATAGCGTCCCGAGTTTCTGCCGATCACCTCCTCTACCGCCGAGACCTCGGGGTGGGCATCGATCGCATCCTCGATCTTCCTCAACGTGGCCGGATCGATGGAGGCGTCGAGGAGGACCCTCATCCCCGAGACGAGGATCTCCCAGCCGGCCCTGACGATGAAAAGGGAGATGACCGCCGCAGCCACCCGGTCCAGGGGCAGGCCGAAGAACTGCCCCGCCAGGGCGGCGAAGACGACCATTTCGGTCAGAACGTCGGCCCGGAACTGCCGACCGTCGGCGACGAGGCTCGGTGAGCCGTACCTCTCGCCGACCCTCATCTCGTAGGCGGTGAGAAAGAGGAGGAGGGAGATGATCACCGCCACCAGGTTCTCCACCTTGTAGAGGCCGTAGGGGAAGCCCTTGCTCTTCCTCCCGGAGATGAAGATCCCGAGGATCAGGGCGGTGGAGCCGAAGACGTCCACCACGGAGTGGACGGCGTCCGCCCGAAGGGCGAGGCTTCCCGATATCTCCGAAAGGAGGAACTTTATCCCCACCAGGGAGAGGTTCACCAGGAGGGAGAAGACCGCGAGCCTCGATACCGGGTCGATCCTTCTCCTTTCCTGGCCACCTTCGGCAATCTCGGAGATCATCAAAATTCACCTACTCTTTCCACTTTAGACCGGTCTTGATGGTTTTCCACCAAACTCGTTTTAAGTTAGCTTATGCACTTGCCGTAAAGGCATTTTCCTACAAAAAAAGTACGACCCTGTGCTTATATCCTCTTTAATTTTATATTATTTTATATCATTTTATATGCATAAAATTGTGGTCGGATCCAAAAAAAAAATCGTGCGGGGAGGCAAATGCACCTCCGTGATTCAGAGCCTCAGATCCTCATGCTGTAACCGCTTTCAGAATGGTATTATTCTGAGAGAGGAGATCTTTAGTGAGCGTCCATCTGGCGGTCTTCCCATCGACAAAGGGGGTGTTGGCGAAGGTGATCTCATCGGGCATGGTCAAGGTTATCGTCATTGCCACATCATTCTTGTCGGCTTCCAAGACCTCCTCGGGATTGAAGACCCGGTCGATAGAAAGCCCGAACTCATATGACCCGTTCTTTGCCGTCCAGGTTGCTCCTCTTATATCGGTCGCTGGGACTTTCCTCTTTGCGGTCCACTCGTAGACGATGTATTCGGTGTATTCTTCTTCGAAGGTGTAGTTCCTGCTTTCGTAATTGGTGTTAAGCTCCGGTATCAGTTGCTGGACCTGCCAGGAGAGTTGAGAGATCTCTGATCCAGCCTGAGTCTTATCGGCGATGGCGCTGAAGTTCACCATAGCCATCCCATCCTCATCGATGACGATCTCCTGGCTGGACTGGATGCATCCAGAGAATATGGCAGCAGCTATGACCACTGCAAAGATTGATATCGTCTTATTAAAGTCGGGAATCATTTTAAGCCTCCAGAGATGGGAAATGCCACAGTGATATTAAATTTTTTCCTTCGGCTTCAACAGAGGCGATTCCAATAAAAATTTTTCGCCCTCTTCCCCGCGACGAGGATCCCCAGCCAGCCTTGACGATGAAAAGGCCATGTCGATCTTTTTACTCGCATCCTCGATCGTCCAGGCTTCCGACCTGCAGAGCCCCCTGACCGAGGAGGAGTGGCAACTGGCTCGCCTGGTCAACGAGTACAGGGAGGAGAACGGGCTTGCGACCGTTTCGGTCACAAACTCGCTGACCAAAGTCGCCCGAGCCCATGTCGCAGACCTGAACGCCCACCATCCCGATACCGCTACCTATGGAACGGGCGACTGCAACCGCCACAGCTGGTCGAGCTTCGGCGACTGGACGGCGGTCTGCTACACCGGGAGCGGTCAGGCATCACAGATGTGGAACAAGCCCCGGGAGATAACCGAGAGCTACACCGGCAACGGCTATGAGATCGCATACGCGAACAGCGGGGGGGCGACGCCTTCGTCCGCCATGAGCGAGTGGACGGATAGCGCCGCCCACAGCGACACCATCCTCCAGCGGGGCATCTTCGCTGGAACGGTCTGGCAGGCGATGGGGGTGGCCATCGACGGCGACTACGCCGTGGTCTGGTTCGGCAAAGATTCAGACCCGGCAGGCTCCGTCCCCGCCACCGACACCTCGGAGGCCGAGGCGGCACACGCCGGCCTGACCCTCGCGGCCAGGAAGGAGGAGCGCGCCCGGGGCGAGACCGTCGAGTTCGTCCTGAGAAAAGCGACGCCGGGGAGCGCGAGCCTCGTTGGGGCTTACTACGAGATCGAGAAGGATGTCGATGGCGAGTGGAGGCCCTACTTCAGGACGAACCCCGATAGCTGGCGGTTCAAGACGCCGGTCATCGAGTTTGGCGGCGCAGCGAAGGTGATCCAGTGGGACCAGCGCCAGAGGGGCGATCCCGATAACGTCGCCTCTCGGGGCGGGTACCGGATGAAGTTCTATGCGCCGGAGGCCTTCGACGGCTTTTTGACTGCGGAGTTTGAGATCGTTTAGGCCATGTGTCAAACTGGCGGCGGCGCCTCAGACGTCCGTCGTCCGGCTGGCGGCGATTTCGTGCAGCTCGGCGAGGAGGGCTTTTCCTCGGGGCGAAGGAATCTCTCGCCCCTCTTTCTCCGCCGTTTCGAGCCAGAGCCCCATGGTGATTTTCGCTTCTTTGAGAGCCTCCTCTTCGGTCTCGCCGAAGGAGGAGAGGCCAGCGAGCTCGGGAACGACCGCTATGTAGCCCTCGTCCTCGCAGCTGTAGAAGATCTCTATCGCGCGCTTATACATCGGTCTCGCCGTCCTCAGTCAAGCCAAACTTTTCTGCTATCTGTACGTCGATCTCACGAACTCACAAATATTATGATAAAATATCTTTTGTTAAGATCAGCACCATTAAATCGATCTCGTCTCTAGGATTCAGTTCTACATTTTTGCCGTTTAGGGCCTCCCTGAGAACTTGACCCCTATCAGATAGGGGCACGTCGGGAATCTCAGCATCCTTCCCCATGAGCCTGAATATAGCGGTGCGCATCATTTCGGCATCGCCCACGTTCTTCCCGCCTCCAAGTTCTATCACCTTTTCAAGATGGCCAAGAATGTCGTTTAGGCAGGGTACGCCCTGCTTAAACATGAGGAAGTAGGTGGCCGATGCGAAAAAGTAATTTTGAGACGCATTTTCTGGATTCTGTAGTGTCTCGTAGGCGGAGCCTAAGCCCGCGAAACACCGAGCACCGAAGTCGGGCAATAAATCCTTATGTCTCAAGCAATCTTCCAGGGCTTCAATCCCCTCTTCGACCCTATTTGTGCCGATATAAAAAAATCCGATGTTTGCCTGAGTCATAGCTAAGTCGGGCAGGTAG
>NPIE01002907.1_pt2 | contig 34515 bp, 22 predicted proteins | sample 8637661 | NCBI WGS metagenome assembly NPIE01 (sample SAMN07420842, study PRJNA396082) | bioreactor metagenome | isolation source: sample BA12 brine-fed electro-methanogenic bioreactor BA | place: Japan: Kochi | collected 2016-12-09 | reverse complement strand
GCAAGCGATCCCTTCTTCTGGCTCGTGAACAGAACAGCATGCCAGAGCGTCCGCAGAGACAGTAAAGACATTCACCATCCCGCTTGCTGCTGCCGGGTGTGTGGTTTTCGGGGTTGCTGTGATGCTGATCATCTGATTGGAGATTCACTGAACGCGCATTGGAGATATCCAGGAACTTCACGAGTCTGCTGCACCAGTCATCATCAATTAGTAAATGGGGGGGGCACCCAAACAGTCGGATGGGTTTGATCCGGGTGCATTCAGCCGGAGACCTTCCTATAGATTTCGCCAGAATTAAGGCGAATATTAGGTTATACAAAGATATAGCTGAGTAGAGAGCCGAAATAAGCCAATTATTATGAGGTTTGGGGCTGATTAGGAAGATGCATCAGCAAGATGGAGTAGATCAAAAACAGGCTTCTCCTGAGTATTCGATGAACAAATGATGGATTTCCCTGAGAGAGAAACCAAAAGCATTAATATATTGAATAACATGATTTTATGCATGCGGATTTTGATAGTTACGCCCATCTCTCTCAACGGGCATATCAACGCATTTACAAGATGGAGGAATCGGTGATGATTAAAAAATTTGGTATTCTCATCTCTATTATGGTGCTTGCACTCCTTGCATGCCAGGGAGTCTCGGCAAGTACAACGTACCAATACTATACAGAGTTTGGTACGGGCTATCTGAATGGCCCATCAGGTATTGTACCGGTTAACAATCAGATATTTGTATCAAATGATGGTACAGATAATCTCGCATACTTTGGTAATTTCGGTCACAGTTTTGGAGGATATATCGGCAACACCGGGAGTGGTGATGGCGATTTCATTTCACCACAGGGACTGGCGGCGGCAAACAGCCCCTATCTGTATGTGGCAGATAGCGGCAACAACCGGATCCAGAAGTTCCAGCTGATCGGCAATACAATGGTCTTCACCACCAAGTGGGGAAGTACCGGAACCGGTGTCGGCCAGTTTAACAACCCGCTGGGTGTTGCAGTCGATGCAGCAGGCTATGTCTATGTAGCTGACTCCAATAATCAGCGGGTTCAGGTCTTCAGTGACACCGGGACACACCAGCGCACGATCACCGGGAACTTTGACAACCCAATGGGTCTGGCAGTCAGGGGTAATGCAGTCTATGTAACCGGATCTAACGATCAGGTGCAGATTATAAACAAGGATACCGGAGCAGCAATTGGTAACTTCGGCGCAACGGGAACCGGAGCTGGCCAGTTAAACGATCCAATCGGGATTACCTTCGATGCAGCAGGATATGTTTATGTTGCTGATGCAGCCAACAACCGTGTTCAGAAGTTCCAGCTGATCGGAAACTCTGCAGTATATATCACAACAATCGGACAGGGATCCTTCAATTATCCGACTGATGTCTTTGTTGATGCATTAGGGTATGTCTACGTAAGCGATTATCTGAATAATAAGGTCCAGGTCTGGAAACCATACACACCATCACCATCACCAGGTGGCGGCGGCGGATCAACGACACTCCCACCGGCAGTAAGCGTCGGGACAGCATCACTCATGACCAATACCGCAGGACAGGTACTTCAGACTGTCTTGCTCGACAGCCCATCAAAGAAGGCACGGCTCTCAGTTAGTACAGGTACGTATGTGCTCGGCAGTAATGGCAACCCACTCTCGCAGATCTCAATGGATGACCTCTCCGCTGCAAACCTCCCGGCTGTTCCATCTGAAGGGACGTTCACATTCGGCGGATATGCAGTCCAGTGTTCACCAACAGGTGCAACCTTCAACCCATCAGCACGGCTCACCTTCTCCTTCACCGAAGCAGAATGGAACACCCTGATGGCACAGGCACAGAATACGCCCGGCCAGCTCGTCGTGAAATGGTATGACAATGCCAATGGCGTCTGGGTGAACATGCCGACAACCGTAAACGAAGGAGCACGGACACTTACCGCAACGATCACGCACTTCAGTGTCTTTGCTGTCTTCGCTGACACCGCAGAGCCTTCAGTTGTGCCAACACCCACCCCGGTGACACCGGTTGTAACCCCGGTTGCAACGCCAGTTGTGACACCTGAAATCCCGGTAGCTCCTGAACCAGTCAGTGAGTTCCCATGGGTTTATGTAATCGTCGGTATTGTGATCATCATCCTGATTGCAGGCGGTGCCTACTACTATACCCAGAAGAAATAATATCCACTCTTTTTTAAGAGGAAATACGGGGGATATCCCCCGTTAAAATATTATTTTTTTACCGGTTTTGAACCGGTTCATCTTCACCGGTAGATTAATCTCCGGATCTGTGTCTTCTGTAATTTGACCAAAGGCATATAAAGCCCAAATGATATGTATTCTTTCTATAGCGGGTTATGAAACAAATTTGAGATCGTCTCTATACCGGCTGGAGGAGTCAATGACAATAGGAAGAGCTGAATTTGGATTTATAATGCTCCTGCTTCTGTTCCTGGCCTGCCCAGGTGTTGCGGCTGGAAATTATGCATATCTTGATCAATTCGGATCTGCTGGTCCCGGCCAGATGGATCATCCCTGGGGAGTTGCCTCCTTTGGGACGGATGTCTTTGTGGTGAACGAGTACCTGCACAAGACCCAGATCTTTGGGAACTTTGGCGGGACCTATGATGGTTACTTTGGCAACTTTGGATCGGCCGCCGGTGAGTTGAGGTATCCCCGCGGGGTTGCGGTTGATGCTTCCAGGTATGTCTATGTTGCCGATGCCCAGAATCACCGAATCCAGAAGTTCACTTCAGATGGCGCGTATGTTACCGGGTGGGGATCCTATGGATCAGGAGCCAGCCAGCTGAATGAGCCGAGTGGAGTTGCAATCGATTCAATGGGTCGTGTGTATGTTGCCGATGCCCAGAATCACCGGGTACAGGTCTTTACTGGTGACGGAAGCCATATCCGATCGATCACCGGGAACTTCAACAATCCACAGGGTGTCGCCCTTTCAAATAGCTATCTCTATGTGAGCGAGTATGGGAACAACCAAGTCAGGATCTTTGGAAATTACGGATCCACCGTTATCGGGAACTTCGGTTCATTTGGTTCAGGTGACGGTGAGTTCTTCCGCCCCCATGGCATTGCGGTTGATTCTGCGGGATATGTCTATGTCGCCGATACCAACAACCACCGGGTACAGAAGTTCACCTCTGGTGGAGTCTTTGTCGAGGCATTCGGGTCATATGGAACAGGTGACGGTGAGTTCGATGCCCCACGCGCTATAGCCATCCGGGATACCTCTTCCGGCCAGCTTGTGTATGTCTCAGACTGGAACAACAACCGTGTGCAGGTATGGAAGAAAGATATCCACCATGCTGGCGGTGGCGGCGGAAGAACCTCGATGCCGGTTGCACAGAGCATTGGAACAGCTACACTCCTGACAAATAACCTTGGCCAGGTGCTCCAGGAGATCCAGCTTGACAGCGTCTCGCGGAAGGCCCGGCTCACCATCGATGTCGGCGTCTATGCTCTGGATCGGGATGGCAGGCGACTCGCTGAAATTACGATGAACGATCTCCCGGCAGCCGGTCTGCCTCACGTCCCACAGGCGGGAACCTTCAGATTTGCCGGATATGCGGTGAAATGTTCACCGGAAGGTGCAACCTTTGCACCACCCGCAGAGCTCACCTTCACCTTCACCGATGCAGAATGGAACCTGCTGATGACACAGGCATACCAGACGCCCGGGTACCTGGTCATGAAATGGTATGACCGGGAGAGCGGTGCCTGGGTGAATCTGCCGACCGTGGTGAATACGCGGGATCGCACCGTCTCAGCTGAAGTGGCTCACTTCACCGAGTTTGCCCTCTTCAGTGACACTGCGGTTTCGTCAACCGTGACACCCGCACCAGAACCGGTTATAACGCCTGTGGTAACACCTGTGGCAACCCCGGTTCCAACACCCATCACAACACCAGAGGTGCCGGTGAGCCCGGAGGAGCCAACAGACGGGTTCCCCTGGACATACGTGATCATCGGGGTGATCATCATCCTGATTGCAGGCGGTGCCTACTATTACTCCTCTACAAAGAGGAGCTGAAGAGTAATCCTTCCCAAATATTTCTTTTTTGAGATGAACCTGCAATAGAGGTGTTGTCAATCGTATCGAATCAATCGAAGTATTGAGAGGAAGCCGTGAATCCCTCTCATTTACTTCCATTGGAAGCAAAGGGGTGTCAAGGAAGCTGGAAGAGTCGAATAGTGAGATCGGGAAAGCAGCGCCGGTAGTTTCGTTTCATGAATGATAGTACCCTGTCGGGAGTGGAGGTATCGTTAAGGAGATGAGTCCAATACCGGAAGAGAGCAGCATCCCGTAGTGTAAATGGCGGGATCAAAGTGCAGACACCGCTGTCGGCAGACACCGCTGTCGGCAGACACCGCTGTCGGAGTCGATCTGGGGCGAGGTGAGATGAGGTGAGGAGGTAATGTCGTATCGTCAGATTAACCAGAATCATCAATCATCAATCATCAATCATCAATCGGGCAGTGTGACCTCACATGCTGCCAGGGGGCGGCCACATTCGCCGATGGTGCCCTGCTGTACCCTGTCCATCACGTGTCCATCACGATATCGATCATTCGTGATGTTTCAGCTGAAACGTATGCTTCACCACATTGCCGGCAGACATATGCCGGAACATCCCGGATGGCGATGATGTCATAAGCGATCCTGAATGGCACGAACCCTGACAATGAGATCAGTTGTTCCCGGCTTAAGAGTTCCTTTGCTGACGTTCCATCACTCTGATGCATGGCTTCTTGTGTGGGGGAGACGAAGGGGGTCATTCTTTCTGCTGTTCCCGGCATCCCAGACATCCTAGGTTTTCAGGCATTCCACATTTCCCATGTTTCACAGGCATGATCGAAGTGTCCTGAGATCAGCGTCTGCATCATCTCCCTGGCTGGCAGTTCCAACTTCCAGTCACGCGGCGATATAGACTCCTTCCTCTTGATAAACCTAGGCTGTCAGTATTCTCGTATGTTTCAGGCCCCTCACAAGGATACCATCTTCCCGGATCATCATAACCATACCGTTCCCATCCCCCGATCAGGATCACATTGATCCCCTCTCCGGAATCAAAACAAACAAAAAGAAGGACGCCCGGCAAGCCCCTGATAAATCAGGGGAGGGGCGGGGGCGGAAGGATATTTGCCTTAGGCAGTAAGGTCACTTCCCCTGCCGCATACGCATGAACACGGGACGAGCCGCCCGCTCCCGGGTCAGGTACCGATCACCCAATTCCGGACAACCGCCTCAACCAATCCCCCGGCATGGATACAAGACGTTCCGGCATACTGGCACATCCCCGCCGGGGGCTGGATATCAGATCCGTCACTATTGCCCCTTGAGTAAACCAGATCGATCCTGTATCCACAGGAACGATACCCAGTACCTTCTGGTATGTAATAGGACATTATAACAGATATCCGGCAAAATCATCTGGATCAATCTTTGCCAGTTTCAGAACATTTCGTAAAGTGCCAACTCTCAGCTCAGCATGCAATGGCACAACAGTCACCACCTTGCCTTCATATGTCAGCTTCGAGAGCCGGACATGGCTTCCTGATTGTCCGCTGACGGAAAATCCATATTCTTTTTGAGAGTATTTTGATTACCTTCTCACCAGAGACAGGTTTAAGCCTGGATCCCATCTGCTACCTCAAATGTAGTGAGTATGGGTCGATACCTCTCTTCAAGAGGACACTCTTCTAGAGGACACTCTTCCAGATACAACTCGGTTGCTTCTTTCAGGTTAGCAACAGCCTCTTCAACCGTATCTCCCTGACTGGCAGTTCCAACTTCCGGACACTCGGCGACATAGACTCCTTCCTCTTTATAAACCAGGGCTGTCAGCGTTCTCATACTATCTTCACCAGATTATCATCTTCCCGAGTGATGATAATCGTATCGCTCCTGGGACAGCCTGTTCTATCAGAATCGACATTGAAAAGATCACCACGGGCACCCGCCGCCGCCCACTACACAGCCACACAGTCGAAGCCACGGGCTGCCCGAATCAAACAAACAAAAATGAAAGGCGCCCGGCAAGCCCCTGATAAATCAGGGGAGGGGCGGGGAGTGTGGTTGGGTTCTTCCCAAAAAGGGGAAGGGAGATATAAATTTTACTCTGTTATATAGAATGAAGTATTGTCAAATTCCTGGTTATCTAACCTCTTAATATCAACGAATATTTCTACTTCTGGATCGGCAAGAATTGTCGTAGCATTAACGATTTGTGCTCTTAGATTTACCACTGTACCTGATGAAATCAGTGAGTCTGCACGGAGTTTGATTGTATGTTCCTCTGCAGCAGTAGAACTTGATACAACACGCATGTTAGCACCTGTTATTGCGAAGTTATTAGTCAAATCAGTTGTTGGATATTCAATTGTTCCGTTTTTAATGATGATATCAACAAAGTTCTCAAAAGCAAGATCGCCATCGAGAGTGAATGAGAAATCCTGTGTAGCATATGGAGTGGAGTTCGTCAGGTTGGTTGCCATACCGTTGACAATGTTAGCAAGGATTGTACCTGCCTTGGTAACAGTCGGAGTTGCATCGGTTCTGGAGAAGACGACATCGTGCTGACCTGCTGCACCTGCAGTTACATTGACGAATTCGGATTCGTTATTGTACTTCATGAAGTTCAGTGATACTTGGGTACCATGAGCAACAAGCTGGGTTGCGTTCAGGGTAATAATGTTGTCTGCAAGAGCAAATGTGAAGTTCTCGGCGTTAGTAGATGCTGCGATCGTGTCGGTTCCGTTTACTGCGGAGAAGTCTACACCGGCTGCTGCGTGAGCAGATAGATCGATATTCACCTTCTCACCGGCAGGGAGATCGCCAACCAGCGTAAAGTTCGTTCCGTTGAAGACCTGAAGCGTGTTGCCGGAAACCAGTTCGGGGACCGCAGTCTGATTCAGGGTCGCTGCGACAGTAACAAGGATCTCCTTGTCGTTCTCGGTCACGTTAGTGTTTCCACCAGTAACATTAACAAGGACGGATACCTCATCGCCGCCGGAGGTCTGTGGTTCGAGCCAGAACGAGTAGTTCCCTGGTGCAACATAGGCGAGCGTGGTGTTTGTCACAACATCTGTATTGGTTGAGGTAACATTGATGATACTGTTGATTTCAGCCTCGTTTGAAGTTACGTTACGTGGGTTCGTGTATTGGTCAAAGGTCGTGATGTATACAGTCTGGTTATCTCCGTTGATTGTCAGGGTGACTGCATCTTCGCTGAGTGCGAACGAGGTCACGTTCCGTGCGGGACTGACTGTCGCGGTAACGGTTGCTGGATTGTATCCTGTTGGTGCCTGTTTGTCTGTTTTTACACCGAGGTTGAACGTGTCGCCGGTTGTAGCGTTTGCAGTTGCATATACACCAATACCTGTGACAGTATCTCCATCAGCTGTAACGTTGGTGTAGTTACCGCTAACCGTCTTTAGCGAGATGAATTCGAACCGTGGGTGAGTTGCGTTGAGTCCGGTGTATTCAACCGAGCTGTTCTGAACAGTCATCTGCTCGTCATACTGGTTCTTGAAGGTAACCGGCATGATAGTGTATGCTTGTCCACCGTCGAAGATGATCTCGGCTTCGGTATTATTATAGTCATCCTGCTGAATCAGGTCAACGGTGCTGTCCATGACAACGGTCTTGACACCAGCGATACCGCCAACGGTTACGTTAACGCGTTTGGTGAAATCATCGTCATCTGCAAGAACAAGCTGGAACCATGCTTCTCCCGAGTTTTCTCCGGTCAGGTTCAGTTTCGAGACGTTATCTGCACCTGTTGCAACTGAATCGTCAGCTTTGGCGAGTCCGGCAGTAAGTGTAAGTCCACTGGATGTCAGGGTGATGTTATCTGCGGTCCGGTTGAGCTGTTCGTCGTGGACGTTCCAGAACGTGACGTTCTTGAAGATCTGTCCACCGGCAAGGAGCTCGTTTGCACCAATCTCTTCGATATCAATGTGGTCGAGTGCAGGGTTGATCGTTGTTGTGATGGTTTTCCCTACATCAGCTTCAGCATCGTCTGCAAGCGGATGGGTCACGTTGAAGGTGTAGTCACCTGCGACCTGGGTCGTGATGTATGCATAGACTTTGGTTGCGTTTGCACCGGTGCCATAGTCGAAGACAATTGAGATATCATCAGCAGTGGCGTTGTCCGGGAATGCGGTAGCATTGTACGCTAATGCGTCCTTGTTGATAACTGCTCCAGTGGGAACCGGCTTGACCTGGAACCATTTGACCTCTTCGTTGTTGAATTTGTCAGCAGGTGCAACATCAAATAAAGCGATACCTGTCAGGGTCGATGCGACAACTTCGATGGTTATAACATCGTTCTTGGCGGGGTTGGGTATGTAGAATGCAGCAACTTCAAGTGCAGGGTTCGCAGTCTGAGTTGTGTTATCCAGAACGGCATTATTTCCTGCTACAATCTCACCGTCAATCTCCCACTGAATCTTTCCAGTGACGTCGAACGGATTATTGTACTGATCACGTGCGGTAACAGTGAATTTAACGTCGTCGCCTGCTGGGACACTGGTTCTGTTGGCTGCGAGTGTGAATGTTGTTACAACGGGTGTGTCACCTTCGATGACAGTATACTGTAATACGGTCTCGGCTTTGACATCAGCACCAACGGTGTTTTTCACGGTCAGTCTGAGAATGTCATCAGCAACCAATGATCTATTAACCGTAACATTGTCCATTGGACTTGTATATTCAATCTGCCCGGTTGGGATTGCCATGCCGTTGAGTCTGGCAGTGATAGAGATTTCTCCTGCTTCATCAACATCAATCGCTTCACCATACTGGTTCAGTGCACCGAAGAAGATGGTTGCGTTATCGTATGCAATAACATCGGTCGATACTTTGATGAATTCAGCAACATACGCAGCGGCGATCTTTGCAACAAACGAAGTTTCGTCAAAGGATGCCCAGTCTGCCTGCACATTGTAGGTGACTGCATCTTCAAACTCGTCATCGCCTGCAAGCGAGAAGTTTGCAAGGAGTGTGGTCGTGTTCAGGGTACCTGCGTCGTAGGTTGCGTTCATCCATTCAGCACCGAGAAGATCGGCACGAACCTGGATGATCTGGTCTTCAAGGTCGGCTTCTTCGATAACTGTGCCGTCTGCGAAGGTCACATTGAGCGTGGTTGCGTCAAGTGCTTCAACAGTTGCGACTTCGAAGAGATCTTCTGGCTCAACGATGACATTCACAGCTGCTTTTACCTCAGCAGGGTTGGTGACACCGGTCGGCAGAACGAGTTCGCCTTCAAGCGCGTAGGTTCCTGCAGTCTCTCCATCGTAGTCGGCTTCGGCAGCAGACCAGTTGATCTCGAGATCCATTGTGGACTCGTCAGAGAGTGTTGCTGTGACGTTTTCGGGTAATCCGATGTCTGCAAATGCTGTGCCGTATGAGACAGTTATGTTGGTAATAGCCTCAACACTGACAACTTCGAGTGGTACTGGCTCAGTGGAGACAACGGTCACCGGCTTGTCACCGACAGTTCCGTAGCTGACCCTCTCAGAGGCTGCACCAGGATTCCTGATGATGTAGGTGCCATCCCTGTAGACTGCTGCACGTCCGTCATACCAGACGACAGGCAGGTCAGTTGCAAGCCCGAAGTTAAATCTGTCTTCAACTGAGTTATCAGCTGCACGGACGATCCACTGGCCATTCCGGAAAACAGCACCGTAGTCACCATAGGCAACCGGCTTGTCTCCGGTTGTTCCAAAGTTGAACCTTGCCGGACCATCTTTTATGATCCACAAACCGTCTCGGAAGACAGCGGGTTTGCCATCATAGTAAAACGGCTTGTCTGTTGGAGTTCCGAATTGGAACCTTGCTGGACCATCTTTTATGATCCATGTACCGCCCCTGTAAACAGCGGCTAAATCACCATAAACAACCGGTACATCTGTTGACATACCAAAGTTGAATCTGTACTCACCGGTGCCAGGTGGGAAAATCCACTGGCCATTCCGGTAGACACCATAATCGGCATCTTCAGGTATAGCCATTGCCGGGACAATCAATAGAGCCAGTGCAAGGAGGCATACCAGTGCCGAAGTAATCGTTTTGCTTTTCATCATAAATTCACCATAATAAATCCTAAATCTCCTCGTTATGTGTTCCCATCATTCAACAATACACGACTACCCCTCACTGGTACCCTGCGGGATTGAGATGTCATCACGGGGCAGGTAGCACCTGAGATGCAGACGTCTCGATGTCCAGAAGATACACTCCAGTAAGAGATTGTGCAAGGATATGCTATGCATTATCTCAATATAAATCATTCGGTATCACCTTACAGCTTTTAAGAGATTTTAAGGCAATATTTCAACTAATACGAAAAAAACAAGTATATATGGCCGAACACCCGTAACGAAAAACAAAGCAACGCAATCATACTTTTTCCACACCTGCCTCTCCCAAAATATCAGCGTACAAGCGATGATGATGATGATAGGAATCATAAACCGAACAAATCACCACACCGACCAATATGAATAGAGTGGAAGATATGCCAGGTACGTTCTCTCTGATTTTGCGCGTTTTGATTTCGATCAACAGGCAAACAGACCGCACGATTTTTCAGAAGCAGAAAAATCCTTCATTGAATACACAATAAGCAAAAAGACTGATTTTTCAGTAATACCACCAGATACAACCAGCTGTGGACAGGAATCAAAGCTGTTTGTAATCCGGCCAGAGAAAGAACAGAACCCAATTGCGGTAACAAACAGATAGAACACAAGAAAGCAGGCACCTATAGATCTTCAGAAGCAGTTTTAATCTGGCCCCTACAACGATAAAGGAGAATCAAACGAAAGTCACGGAAGCATGGAGAAATGGTACATTAATAATGCAGATACATGCACACACTAACTCAAGAACCAAAAAGCAGCACTGAAACATAATATACCAGCCAGATCGAAAACATGAATAAAATTATCCAGAGGTAAACAGGATGGATCTCTCGATCATTATCCCGGTCTATAATGAAGAAGAAAATATTAATCCCCTCTACGAAGAGCTGAAAGAAGTACTCTCTTCGCTCGGGAAAAGCCATGAGATCCTCTTCGTCGACGATGGATCAACCGATGCCACCTGGAAATCCTTACAAAAACTCCATGACCGTGATCCGGCAGCCACCCTCATCAAATTCAGGAGCAACTTCGGCCAGAGTGCCGCGATGAAAGCCGGGTTCGATCATGCAGAAGGCGATCTCATCATCACAATGGATGCAGATCTCCAGAACGATCCCCATGACATCCCGGATCTTCTCACTACCATGGAAAATGAGGATCTCGATGTTATCTGCGGATGGCGTTTCAACAGGCGGGATAAAATCTCAAAAAAGATCTTCTCAAAGGTTGCCAACCGGCTCAGAAAAACCCTCACCAATGAGACAATCCACGACTCGGGCTGCACACTGAGGGTATATACAAACGAATGCACCCGCGATCTCGAACTCTATGGCGAACTCCACCGCTATATCCCGGCGATGCTCCTCTGGAAAGGATACCATGTCGGAGAGATGAAAACCAACCATCGGGACAGGCATGCCGGGAAGAGCAAATATAGCTGGGTCAGGCTGACGAAAGGATTCTTTGATCTCCTCGTCATCACCTTCTGGCAGCGGTACTCATTTCGGCCAATGCATATCTTCGGAGGGGCAGGGCTGATCATGGGAATACTCGGCACTATTATTACACTCTACCTTGGCACGATGAGAATCGTCTTTGGAGTACCGCTCTTAGAGAGACCACTCTTTATTGCCGGCTTGATCCTCCTCGTCCTCGGCGTGCAGTTCTTTGCAAGCGGTATACTTGCAGATATCGCATTGAAGATCTATTATGGCCAAAATAACCGGAAAAACTACCTGATCGAGACGATCATCAAACACCAGGAGTAACAGAATGGAGGCAGAGAGAGAGGGAGAATACGAGGAGAAGGGAGACTACCACAAGGAGCTTGATCCCGGTTGGAAGTACTATCCCATTTATCTCGCAAAGATGGAATATATTACCCGTTTCCTTCAATCAGTACAAAAAGAAACAGAGATCCTTGATGCCGGCTGCGGAGAAGGCGTCCTCGTTGAAGAGTATCGAAACGCGGGATATGCAATCAGGGGGCTTGATCTCAATTACTCTTCAGTATATGTAACACAAGGGGATCTTCTCAACATACCCTTTGAGGATGAGACTTTCGATCTCGTCCTCTGCCTGGATGTAATCGAGCACCTCAACTGTGAAGACCAGGGACCAGCACTCAGCGAAATACGCCGTATCCTCAGGAAAGACGGGCAGGCACTTCTGGCAATTCCAAACCTCGCCCACTTCGCATCCCGAATCTCCTTCCTCGTAACCGGCAGGCTGATCAGGACATCAACGGTGGATCGCCACCGGGGAGACCGGCCGATTCAGGAGTACCTCGAGCTGATCAAAGATGAAGGTTTTACGATCATCAGCAGAACCGGGATCTTTCCGACACTCCCGATCACCTCGCTCCTCACCCACCTCTATCCCGGTCGCGTGATGCCGCTTCACCGGCTCCTCAACAGGATAGTTCCCTATGCAAACTGGTGCTTCCTCAACATCATTCTCTGCCAAAAGGATGACTCCTCAGGAGGAGAGAGCCAGAGCCTCCGATGATGATCGTATAGATGAGCAATACTATATGATATCCAAACCCTGAGATGATCGCTTCATTCACGCTCATACCAAGCGGGACATAGATGAGCGTCCATATCGCCTCGGTCGTTCCAAATCCCGCCACCCCGTGGATCGGGAGGACTGATGCAAGCAGAAGAAATGTCCCCCCAAAAAGGATAGTCTGGAACGGCAGGGAGATCCCCATGCCGGCAACAATCAGATAAAGAGCCCCGAAATTACAGAGCCAGAGCAGACACGATAAAAACAGTATGGGAATCGCATTCAGCCTGATATCGATGCGATCAAAACTCTCTACCGTCTCCATACCTTTTCGTAAAAGATAATCTCCGCTTCGTGTCGTATCCCACCTGAAATAGGTAAGCACCCGTTGGACGAGCCTCATGCAGAACCAACCTGATGATACAAGAGCAATCAGGAATGCAAGCAGGCAGAAGAGCAGAATATACACCAGCCAGAGAAGATCCGAGATCGCCTGCGGTATCTCGCCAATACATAATCCCGCTCCAAAAAGGAGGAGGATTATCATAATGAAATCAAAGACCCGGGCAACAACCAGAGTCGCTACCCCTTCTCCCGTGCTTCGCCGGTGCATCTTCTTGAGAAGATAGATATACGACAACTCACCGGTTCGTGCCGGAAGGAGATTATTCATCATCACATGGACAGCAGTGATCGGGAGGAGATCGCGGATACGAACTGCCCTGTTGAGGAGGAGGGAGAACCGGAGTGATCGCAGAATATAGGTACATAAGTACAGAAGAAAACCACCAGCCAGATACACTGGATGGATCGAAAGGATCGCAATGGCAACTTCCTCGAGTGAGACCTGCGAGAGAAGGAGGGCTACGAGCACCACAGTGATGACGAGGGTCGCGATCCTGATGCGAGTATTCTGTTGCATGAAACGAGTCCGAATCTGTTTATAGATGTGGTTACTCAGGGAGTATAAGCATGTCCACACAAAGGATCGGTCCCCCCTCAATCGCATGGAGTTAATGAAACCGATCAAGCCCATCAGCATACATATGTAGTGAGAACACCAAATCAAGTATGCATAAATCATCGGGAACACTATAGTCCAGCGATATCAGATGGTTCCCCGGGGATTCAGATGAGCATATGTGATGGTGCCTATGAGCAGGACTAAATGTGCGAACTTCCGTATGCAATTGGAAGAGAAGCTCTTCCCCAGATCAGTCAGAGATGATGCAGCCATCATCTCCATGCTCTGGAAATTTTTACTTATCGGGCTTCTGATCAGGTTTCTGTTTATGCCCTTTGCCTGCCATGCGGATCTCCTCTCCGAATACTGGAGAGCCCACATGATAGCCTATCATTTCGAACTGGCACATCCCTACAGCTTCATCGATATCCTGCATGGGATCATGCTGTTTGGATTAAAATGGCTGATACCGGCCAATATGGATCTCTACTTCCATCCATGGGGCTACTCAGCTGAGATTATTGCCCGTGTAGAAGAGATCGCCTGGGGCACGGCCTCTGTGAACAACTGGCTCACGTTCATCTCCCAGGATTCAATATTCCGGATCCTGTTCCTCTTCAAACTTCCATACCTATTATTTGACCTTGCAGCGGCATTCCTCTGCCTTCATATCTTTGAAAAGGATGGAAGGGGCATTAAAATATTCATCTACTGGATGCTGAACCCTGTTATCATCTATTCAGCATATATTTTCGGGCGTTTCGATATAATCATCCTTTTCTTCATTCTGATGATCTTCTACTCGATCAAGCAGCGGAATATAGGGATAGGCTCTCTCTTCCTTGGCCTCTCGATACTCTCACGTGGCTTCACATTACTCCTCCTGCCCCTGTACCTCCTTCTGGAAAAAGAGCTCCTCGGAAAGCTGAAGATCCTGATACTTGCATTGAGCCCGCTTATTCTCTGGAAGATACTCTCCGGAATATTCTTCAGCGGAGGTATTGAATCCGGAATTGGCTCAGTAACAGGTTCCGGGCTATCATTTCTTACCCCACGGTTTGTCAACAGTGTTCTTGTCACACAGGTAGATTCAATTGCACTATTCATTGTCGGCTACATTCTTCTCATCCTCTTCTTTTACCCACAGGCAAATAGCATTCACGATAAGCCAATGGCAACAGTTTACTACCTCAACGATCTCTTCCTCATTGTCATGTGCCTGCTCTTTGCCTTTGGCAGCATGTCAATGCACTACTTCGTCTGGATAGTACCCTTCCTGGTGATCAAAGCCTCAGAATCCAGAGAACTCTTTTACGCTCATCTCTTTGTCATTATCGGATGGCTCCTCTTCTGGGTCACGTACATGACAGAAGAGATCGGGAGTGCAATTCTGGGTGCGGGATTATTTGCATCTATAAACCCGGCATTTGCCGAATATACAACCATTGGAACCCTAATAATCGAATGGACTGGCCTCCCCCACACCTCGCTTGTGGTCATTGCCAGATCTCTCTGGGTGGCAACCCTGCTCTACCTGATCTATAAAACCATGCAGGGAAGGAGAGCCGCATATGGATAAAAGAGGATTGTTGCTTCTCTGTCTGGTACTCTGCCTACTGTCAGCGGGTTGTTTTGAGCTGGAAGGGCAGATACAGGATCGGCAAAATAATACAACAGGAGAGATATATGACAATCTAACGGTCGGACAATCTTTTCTCGCAACAAAAGACAAGCTCAGCAGAATTGATATCAGGCTTGCAACCTACGCACGGGAGAACACCCATGAGATTATCTTTGAGCTCCGGGAAGCAGGAGCTCAGGAGCCAGTTATCTCCCAGACAATCCAGGCACATTCTATCAAAAATAATGCATACCACAGCTTTCGCTTTGATCCAATCACCTACTCACTCGGACGAACCTATATCTTCACCCTCTCTTCGCCAGAATCCAAACCAGGGAACGCAATCACCGCATGGTGTCATACCGATGATCTGTATGAAAACGGAACAATCTTCATTGAGGGGGAACCCCGCGAAGGAGATCTCCGCTTCCGGGTGTATCACACCTACTCACCTGCAGAAATGGCATCATTCATCTTCAAAAGGATCACACAGGATTGGATCTTTTTCATCTTCTGGTGCCTGCTGCTTATGGTTACTGCTTCCACAATCCTCTGGCTCTATAGAAAAGAGAAGTGAGATTATATTCTGATTGAGAAATCATCTTCTTCCACGGTCAGGTTCGGGTTATAGTAAGGGTCACCAGCATCAAGAACCTCACCCCATCGCTTCCGTATACAATCGACTTCACCCAGGAACCGGGCCTGTTTCTCAGGAGTATCTTCATATCCTCTGCTCAATGACTCGTGATGATAGAGCAATGCATACGGAGTATAGATAAGACGGTAACCTCTCTGGCGGATCTTCAGGCAGAGATCAACATCATTAAACGCAACTGCCAGTTTTGGATCAAAACCGCCTACCTCCGAGAAGACGGCTCTTCTCATCATCAGGCATGCTGCCGTGACAGCACTGACATCAGCTATATGGCTGGCTCTCCCAAAATATCCCGGATGCGAAGCCGGGAGGTGCCGGTGTGCATGGCCCCCGACAGGTGGTTTTCCAACAATCCCAATAACAATACCGGCATGCTGAACAGTATTATTTGTATAGAGAAGCTTGGCACCTACTGCACCAATATCAGGCCGCTGCGAATGTTCGAGCATGGCAGACAACCATTCATCCGAGATGATCTCGATATCATTATTCAGGAAGACAAGATGAACGCCCGCGGCATGGGATACCGCGAAATTATTCATATCAGAGAAATTAAAGGGATGATTATATTCAATGATCCGAAACCGGTTATCTCCCTCCAAACTCCGGTAATAATCAAATGTCTCCTTCTCCCGGCTCAAATTATCAACAATTATTATCTCATAATTCTGATATTTTGTCTTCTGAAGAATTGACTGCACACAGGCTTTCAGCAGATCAACCTTATCTTTTGTCGGGATTATGATCGAGACGAGTGGATCACCATCGATCTCATACCTGACCCGATAGGAGCCATAGAAGAGCCCATCGGCCACCGATCCGCGTATACCCCGTCTTCGGAGGGCATCTGTCAGGGCAAGCTTCGCTGCATTAATCGCATAAGGCTTCGCCTCGACGCTGTCAGCGGCCGAACCCGGAATAATCCTCCAGTGATAGAGTATCTTTGGGATATGAATAATCTCACTCTCATCCAGCAGCTCGGTAACACGGAGAAAGAGATCATAATCCTGCGAGCCATCATACCCTTCACGAAATCCACCAGCATGAACGATGAGATCCCGCCTGATAACCGAGAAGTGGCAGATGTAATTATGTGAGAGGAACATATCCGGTGCAAAATCCGGTTTGAAGAACGGGCTACTCCGTCTTCCGGCACCATCAATCTTATCCTCATCCGAATAAATAAATCCAGCATCAGGCTTGGAGTTGAGCTGTTTTACGACCTCATAAAGTGCATATGGTGCCAGCTCATCATCATGGTCGAGCAGCCCAATCCATTCACCGGAAGCCATTGCAAGCGCTTCATTCGAATTTCCAGATATTCCTTTATTTTCACCAAGAATGGCTATCCTGATCCTCGGGTCACGATCAGCATATTCCTCAAGAACCTGGCGGACATGGGGACTAGTTGAGCCCCCATCGGCGAGGCAGAGCTCCCAGTTCTGATAAACCTGACCGATAACCGACTCGATTGCCAGACGCAGCCATTTTTCATCTGTGTTCCAGACAGGCGTCAGAATGCTAATCTTTGGCTGGTATGAGAAGGTAGAACACTCATCCCTCATCTCGTCCAACCGGATAATACCCGGCTCATGGTGCAGGATCCAGAGATCATAAGGATCCCTGATCACCTCTTTTGAATAACAGCAAAGCCCAACCTGGCCATTAATCTCACATCCGCCTCTGAATAGTTGCTGCTTTTCATGTAATAAGCCAGGATTATACCAGATTGCAGCTGTCGGGAGACCCTTTGATACGAGCTCAAAAGAATACTTCTTATCTTTGCTATCCGGAATTGGTTTGAATACCCACCGGCTATAGGCATTGTTGGCAATGCGGCTTCCCTTGATTATCGCTTCCCTGATCACAGAACCCTGTTGATCCCCTTCCCTGAGAGTAAGGGTCACATCCGCATTCCGTCTCTCGTACGTCGCCGTTAAAAATTCAATTGCATGTAACTGATCAGCCGGTGAAATGAAGCATCCGGTAAGAGGCGTATCCAATGGCAAGGGAACATTCCCGTCATACATCTCAATTTGCATCCGGACTACCGGCCGTGTTGATACTCTCCGTGAATATGGAAGCTTCATCTTTCCCCGCATCCAGAGGGCGCGTGGCCCTTCACGGATAAGAATACGAAGACCAAGAAGACTCCGATCATAGAGACGCCGTCTCCCGGTTCCATGGGGAAGCAATCTATTCATAACGCTGTCAAACTTCGTAACTGCCATCCAGGTCGCACTGTTCTCTATTGAAGAGAGAGTAGAGGAGAGGTGGATGATTTTCTGATCCTGCTCCCTGATCATCGCCTCCTTTCTCTTCAGATTTTCGGAGAGAATGGACATTTCAGCTTCATCTGCCCTTTTCCGGGTCTCAAGGCTCTCGATAATGCCTTCAAGGTTTGTAATATGTGTATCCTTACTTCGAATCTCTTCCCTGAGATTTTCCATCCCCAGTTCAAATGCACGTGATTCGACACGGAGACTTTCGATGATACCATCAAGATTCGTAATATGGATTTCCTTACTTTTAACCTCGTCCCTGAGATTTTCCATCCCCAATTCAAATGCACTCGATTCGGCACGGAGACTTTCGATGATGCCATCAAGATTTGCAATATGTGTCTCTTTCAGATCCAGTTCTGTAGAGAGACGGGCCATCTGCTCAACCAGATCGTGGGTTTCAGCATCGATGATATCCCTTATAACTCCCTGAAAAAGTGCATGAAGATCCGGCTCAAAGAGATCGGTTGCGGCCTCCGGATGATGGGAGGGGACCGCCTTAAACACGTACTGATACACATCGGCATTAGGAAGAGAGGCAACAAATGTGAGAAGAGGCTTGGGAACGAGATCAGGATCGACCCTCTGCTCAGTACTTCCAATCTCCGCCTTCGTGGTATGGATAGCAGTAATGGAATATCCACAACCAGAGAAGAGATCAATAATGTTCTTCAGTCCAAAGAAACGAAGATGGGTGGTATCAAGAAGGCCCATTGAGGTGTAGTGGAAGTTCCCCATGAGCATGTTTAAAAGTATATCACCATGACAGATATTTGGAAGGGAGACAACCAGATATCCATCAGGACGAAGATATTTCATGGTTTTTTTGAGCACCTCTTCCGGAGAGACCAGATGTTCCAGAAGATCCCCAAACATGATGACATCAAAGGATGAGGGTACGAGTAGGGAGTCGAGATCCATTTTTTCGATATCACCAATGAACATCGAGTTGCAGTGACGGGCAGCTATCTCGCCTGCAGCGGAATCGATCTCAATACCGGTAACAGAATTCCCCCGCTCTTTCAGAACCCGGCTTATATAGCCTGTTGAGGTACCAACCTCAAGAATTGTATTATTGCTTCCTGAGAGTTCAATCAGCAGGGTGTGGCTGTTGTTTCTGTTCTCCAGATCGATAACCGGAGGTTCATATCTCTGTGAGTCATATTCCTCAAAAAATGGACTTATCTCTTCCGCCTCCAGGTGTTATTGGGATGCATTCAGATCTTGGATCCTCAGATATAATAAATATGCACCAGCATAGAAAAGAAAGCCCGTGAGCGAGATATATTAAGGGTGATTATCAAAGAATAGACTAACAAAGCCGTGATAGAATGAGCGACAATACAAAACTCTTCAAAGTTGATATAGGGTGTGGATCCAATAAGAAAGAGGGCTGTCTTGGTATCGATTACGAGAAGTTTGAGAACGTGGATATCGTCCTTGACCTGACAGCTGGAACAATTCCACTTGATGATCGTTCTGTTGGATATATCCATTCAGCGCATTTCTTTGAACATATCCGAACACCAAACCATGTCTTCTCTGAGATAAGCAGGATTGCAGCAGATGGGGCGGAACTCGAGATATGGACACCCTATGCCTATTCAGACGGAGCGTTCTGTTATGGTCATGAAGTCTTTCTCACAGAAGAGCACTGGCAACATATCTGCGTAAAATTCCCTGATTTTTACCAATCCATTATCAATGCACGCTGGCTTTTAAAGAAGATCGTATACATTGTTGAACGGAATGTCTATGATGATATCAGAAAAAATGGGTTTGAAATAGCATTCGCAATCAATTATTTCAAAGGCATTGTTTCGGAGTTCGGAGTTTTTATCGAGATTAAACATGAAAAAAACCTCCAGTCCACAATCCCAAAGAGGTATTATTCCTTTGAAAGAGGGGGGGAGGTATTCCCATTGGATTATAATCCTTCCCGAACCATCAGCAGACTAAAAAGCATTAAACCTCCGGTCCGTCGGTTCTGGCAGAAGCTTGCTGCATCGCATAATAATCCGCGATAACATCCTGTGTATCCCCAAACGATCGAATCACCCCATGATCCAGCAGCAGACACTGCCTGCAGGTCTCTTCAACCATCTGGAGTGAGTGTGATACCAGCAGAATGGTCTTCCCTTCACGCCTGATTCTCTCAATTCGATCTTTACACTTCTTCTGAAACGCCATATCACCGACAGCCAGCACCTCATCAACGAGCAGAATATCAGGATCCGTCTGGATAGCCGTTGCAAACGCCAGTCGGACAGTCATCCCTGAAGAGAAGTTCTTCAGCTTCATATTCTCAAATCTGGCGAGCTCAGCAAAATCAAGGATCTCATCGTACCTCAGGGCGATCTCCTTTCTGGAGAGGCCCATGATCGAGCCATACAGGAAAATATTCTCCTTTGCAGTCAGATCCGGCTGGAAGCCGACACCGAGTTCAAGGAAGGGGGCAATCTTACCCTGTACCCGGACAATCCCGGAATCCGGATAGAGAACACCGGCAAGAATTTTTAATAAGGTACTCTTCCCACTCCCGTTTGCCCCGATCACCCCGAAAGTCTCACCTTTCCGGACAGAAAAACTGACGTTCTGCAAGGCCCAGAACTCCTCATAAGAGTCATTCCTACCATGCAACAGACCAATAAGATGATCATATGTAGTACTTTTTCTCTCTTTTGGAATCCGGTACTGTTTTGAGAGGGCATGAACACAGATCGCATCATCACCATGAAGCAGAGGATCCATGGTTGTTCGCCTCAGCATTCAGATCACCTCGGCAAACCGGCGTTCAAGACGATGAAATACAACTGTACCCAAAAAAACCATCAGCAAGCTAAAGCCAAAGAGAGCCAGAAGTGAGGCGAACGGAGGCGCCACACCATACAGGAGAAACTCACGGTATGTCTCGATAAGAACCGTCATCGGGTTGAGCATATAGAGATCAAAATACTCTGCAGGGATGATCGAAACCGGATAGACAATCGGCGAAAGGAATAACCCTGCCTGAAGAATAACCTCCCATATCTGATTGAGATCCCGATAATATACATAGAACGAAGCCAGGATCAGCGATACACCATAAACAATCAGGAAATATATGGCATGCACAAGGGGGAAGAAGATAAGATTCACTGTTATACCTGCACCAAGGATGAAGAGCAGCGGTATAAGTACAAGGAACTCAAGTATCGAACTGATAAACGCAGAGAGAACTGTGCTCATTACCAGGATCTCACGGGGAATCGAAATTTTTGTCACAAGTCCTGGCCTTCCAACTATAGAGTTGAGTGCGACACTGGTTCCGTTCGCAAGAAAACGCCAGCTTATTAAACCGATAAGAAGATAGAGCGCGAAATGCTCCTGATCGAACCGGAAGACATTGCTGAACACAAAATAGAGTACCAGCATCATCAGGAGCGGGTTTAACAAAGACCACGCAAATCCAAGCACCGAGCTCTGGTACTTCACCTTCAGATCGCTTATCGTCAGGTTCCAGATGAGATCCCGGTACTCAACAAACCACATCCTGATACCTCCCAACAGAACTCCAGGTCGACATAAACCTCATGATCTCACTATCCGGCACAGTCTGCCGCACCATCTTCCGCTTCCCTATCATCGCTGGTGCACCACGGAGTGCACCAATCTTGGATTTAAGAATAGCCAATCCCCTTCCTTTGATCATATAATACGGAATCACCGCAAGATTCCTCCCGATGATCCAGGGAAGTGAAGTGATAAGGATACGAGCAGGATAATCCTTTAGAACATACCAGAGAATGTTCCGGTTTCCATAATAAACCGCAAGCTCAGACCCGATACCAGCGGTTCCCCCGTGAATATGGTACACCCGCGCATGATGTGTATATACGCATCTCCAGCCTAAAAGCCTGGCACGGAACGCCAGATCAACATCCTCCATATACAGGAAGAAATCTTCATCAAAGAGCCCGACCTCTTCAAGCATCAGCCTCCGGTAGAGGGCAGCACCCCCACAGGGTCCAAAGACCTCTTCAATGCGATCATACTGACCTGTATCCTCCTCATACATGCCACGATCCCAGGCAGCCCCGCTCCGGGAGATGCAGATCCCGGTTGAGTTAATCCGGCGATCAAAAAAGAGCATTTTTGCAGCAACCATCCCAACGCTCTCATCCTGATCCATCGCGGCAAGAAGCTGGAAGAGGCAGTCCGGATCGACCCGGGTATCATTATTCAGGGTCATGATATACTCTCCGGACGCCACCCGGATTCCCGCATTTACGCCCCCGGCAAACCCGAGGTTTTCCCGGGATTGTACAAGTTTCGCATCAGGAAAATATTCCTCAAGATACGCAAGACTCCCATCTGAAGAGGCGTTATCGACGACGATCACTTCATAATCGCAGAACGTCTGGAGCGCAAGCGATGAGAGGCACTGCTCCAGGTACTTTATCCCATTGAAATTTACGATGATCACACTGATCATCTGTCTACCCCTGCACGCACCGGTTACTTACTCCTGCATCTTTTCTTTCTTCAGCTGCTGGGCAAGGAGACTTGCACGGATCAGGCTGTCAAAGGTTCCTGCATCACTCCAGTGACCTTCAAGAAGGCTATATTTCATCTCACCAAGCCTGATATACTCGTTATTCACATCAGTTATCTCAAGCTCGCCCCTGCCAGATGGTTTGAGCGTTTTTACGATCTGAAAAACCTGTGAATCATACATATACATCCCTGTTACCGCGAGATCAGATCGTGGTTGTTTTGGTTTCTCCTCTATTCTTGTGACTCGTCCATCCTGAACTTCAGCAACCCCGAACCGATGAGGATCGGGAACCGGTTTTAAGAAGATATGTGCCCCGGATGAAAAAGCAGAAACAGGATTTTCGATAGAATCCTGGAAGATATTATCTCCAAGGATCACAACAACACTCTCATCACCCACCCAGCGTTCTGCAAGCCCGAGTGCCTGGGCAATACCGCCTGCCTCTTCCTGGATCTCATACGTGATATGCACGCCATACTCGGCGCCTGACCCAAGAAGCTCAAGAAAATGTCCGGCATGCCCTCTGCCAGAAACGATCATAATCTCAGTGATCCCCGCATCAATGAGGGTCTGCAGGGGATAGCAGATCATTGGTTTATCATACACAGGCAACAGGTGCTTATTCGTCACCTTGGTCAACGGGTACATGCGGGAGCCGGTACCCCCGGCGAGAATTACTCCTTTCATTTCATATCACCAGCAAGATAGTCATTCAGTGCTTCCTTCCAGTGACGGAGAGGCATCGTCTTTGTAGTATTCAAAACAGAATATTTCGGCCGAACCGCCTTCCTCAGAAATTCTTCAGATGAACAGGGAACAGCATTGTGTATAAAAGCCTCTGCAAACTCAAACCAGGAACAGGATCCATCATTTGTAAGATGATAGATCCCGGGTTCAAGAGAGATGATCTCTTGCGTCTTCTCTGCAAGATCAAGCGTGTAGGTAGGTTTTCCAAACTGATCATTCACCACCTTCACCTGATCCATCCGGGAAGAAAGATCCCGGATCGTATCAACAAAGTTCTTCCCATGTTCTCCAAAGAGCCATGACGTCCGGATAATCCGGTAGTTTTCCATCTCCTGGACAATCCGTTCTTCACCAAGCAGTTTGGATCTTCCATAGGCATTGATCGGATTTGGCGGATCCGGCTCTGCATATGCTTCCCGTGAGCCATCAAAGATATAATCTGTACTATAATGAACGAGGACAGCACCCACATCCCTGCAGGCACGGGCGATATATCCTGGGCCCTCACCGTTCACCGCAGTGGCAATGTCGAAGTTATCCTCACATCCGTCAACATCGGTATATGCAGCAGCATTGATCACCACCTCGGGCATTAGATCCGCAACACAGGCATACACCGCCTCTTCATCAGTGATATCCAGTTCACGGCCCCGGAATTGAGCACCGGGAAACACCCTCCGGAGAGCATGCCCGAGCATCCCGTCTGCCCCAAAGATCAATACCTTTTCCGGATTTACTGTTTTAATGGACGCCACCACCACTCGTTCTCTGCATACCAGGAGACGGTCATCTCCATTGCCGCCTCAAAAGAGAAAGCAGGACTCCATCCCATGGACCGTAGCTTTGCCGTATCAAGGGAATAGCGCCAGTCATGGCCGGGCCTGTCCTGCACATACTCAATCATGGATTCATCTTTTCCGGAATGTGCAAGGAGGGAGTGAGTGATCTCAAGGTTCGTCAGCTCATTCCCGCTCCCGATATTATAGATCTCTCCCGGCACCCCGTGATCGAGGAGGAAGGCAATTGCCCGGCAGTGATCAATAACATAGATCCAGTCACGCACGTTCTTACCGGTACCATAGACAGGAACCTTCTTCCCATCCAGCAGGTTTGTTGCAAAGAGAGGGATCAGTTTCTCAGGATACTGGTATGGCCCGAAATTATTGGTGCACCGGGTAATGATCACCGGGAGGCTATGGGTGATCCAGTATGACCGTGCGAGGAGATCAGATCCTGCCTTACTGGCAGAATAGGGGCTTGAAGGGTTGAGATTATCCATCTCGGTAAATGAACCTTCAACAGTACTCCCATAAACCTCATCTGTTGAAACATGGATGAAACGGGAGACCCCGTTCTTCATGGCACATTCCAGTAGCACATGGGTCCCAAGGACATTTGTCCTGACAAAGACGGATGCATCAGTAATCGATCGATCAACATGACTCTCGGCAGCGAAATGGACAACCACATCGATCTTGTGATCGGAGAATATTCGGGATACAGACGCGGTATCGCAGATATCACCCTGAACAAACGTATAGCGGGGATTCTTCTCGATATCCCTGAGATTGGCCGGGTTGCCGGCATAGGTGACTAAATCAAGATTGACGATCTCACAATCCGGTTTTTCTGTGAGCATCTCACGGATAAAATTACTCCCGATGAAGCCAAGGCCGCCAGTTACAAGGATCTTCATGGAATCATCACCCGTGTTTCAGGCCGGGGAGAAGTCCCCAGTCATAGGGGATCTCGTCACTGTCCGGAGCAAGCCTGAACTCATCGGGTTCAGCATAGTTGTAGGGGAGAGTAGGAACACTGACGAAAAATGCAGTCTCCGGTCCGATTGCCTTAAACCCATGGTAGACACCTGGTGGAACCGAGACGAGCATCGGGTTCTTCTCACCCACAAAGAGCTCCATTATGGCACCATGGGTTGGGGAGTCAAACCGGGCATCATAGAGCACCACCTTCATCATCCCATGAACACAGGTGAAGTTATCAGTCTGCTTCTTATGGTAATGCCAGGCTTTCACAACCCCGGGATAGGCTGTGGTGAGATAAACCTGGCCAAACTGCTGGAACAGTTCGTCATCGCACCTGAGGATCTCCATCAGCCAGCCCCGTTCGTCTGGGATAACACGGAGGGTCTTTTGGACGACACCGTCTATTGAGACAACCATAGGATAGTATGGGAGAGAAGCGAGGATAAGGGTTCTGCTGTTCTTCAGGAAGGGTCTGGAGATCACCTCACCTGCAGTACCCAAAACCAAAAGGAGGAGATGTTGTGACAGAATCACGCAGGCTGGTATTCGAAGATCTTCACCGCATTGGTTCCGCCGAGGATCGATTCTGATCGGTACACAAGCGAGTACTCAGGGAGCATTGCGGCATCAAAGTAATGGATCTGGTAGTAGACTGAAGATTCAAGGATCTCCCAGAATGCATCAGACCTGATGAGATCCTGATCCACTCCGCTGATCAGCATGAGATTGGCAAAAGAACCCGGCCTGAATGACTCGGTCACCAGATACCGGCTGCCACGCCGGTCTAGGATCTCCTGAGCTAGTACCGGATCATCTGTTGTGAAGAAAGTTGCTGAGTCGACCATTCCTGTCTGGAAATTGTTTGAGACCACTGGCCGCTCACCAGAATAGATGATCAGGTTCCCCCAGTACCAGAGGCTCATTACACTGTATTCAGGGGTTTGAACAGGATCATCATAGTACGAGGTCAACGGTGTCTCCTCCCTGAGAAATGTCATGGCCCCCATCCAGTCATCAGTTGGGGTTCCGGCAACGGCAGTCTGGATGTGTGCAGCAGAATAGACAGTCGGAACGAGTATGATCAGGGCTGCAACAGAGAGTACAAGATACGGCGAAAGGTTTGCCGGCCTCTGATCCAAAGGCGTTTTTTTCTTCTTTTTGACTGTAGCCGTATCCTTCTCCCGTGGTTGTGAAGCGTTCAGAAGATCTCCCAAACCAAGATACCGAAGCACCCGGATGAGGCCATATCCCCCGGCTATTGCAACCGGTAATGCAAATACATAGAGGAACCGCATCTGAAAAGCAATAAGTACGAATGATACCAGCAGAAGGACCGAGAAAAGGAGATCACCATCATCAAATGCATCCCTTCTCCACTTTTCAAGAATATAAACACTATAACCCCCTATTGCAAGGAAGAGAGGAACCGAGAAGAGATCCCATATCGGAAGTAAGGTGAAACTTCCTGCCGGGAAGAAGATGGAATGTGCCTCTACAATCGTGCCGAGGATGGGGTCCCCACGGATAACATAGGTAAGCCCGGAGATGATCGCATCAAAGAGCGTGCGGGCAGCAAAGAACAGTGATAGAAGGCCTGCAATTCCAATTCCAATAAGGGACCCGGCATAGACAGGAAAAGGACGATCTGCAAGATATGTGCCAAGAAGGCCTGCTATTCCCAGGATAGAGAGCCAGGCACCAAGATATGCAGGCGGGAAGAGGGAGAGGAAACCGGCCTGAAGGTCGGTTGCCCCAAATGCCAGGAGATTGATCAATGCCGAGATCAGTCCAGCCATTCCAAAGGAGAGCATCCCGAAGACAAGGAGATCACGTGATGGTTCACCCTTCCATTGCCTCATTACCATTCCTGCAAAAAGAGCGATTCCGATAATCCCGAAGTAGATTGGAGCTGAAGGAAACGAATAGAGAGCAACAAGGAAGATACATGCCTGGAGTGCACCCATATGAAAGAGCCATTCGGGGCGGCGAACCATCAGGAGATACACAAGGATCATCACTGAGAGGAGGAAGGTCTCAAAAACATGGTGATCCACAAACCCAAAGAGTGAGACGAGGACATGTGCCGGGAGAATGGCAGTGATCAGGGCGGCGGCAAGCCCGTATTCTGTCCCTTCAAATAGCATTTTTCCAATGAAAAACGCCGGGATGATCATCAGAACACCGATTATGACCGGAGATGCCGCCCCTACCAGTTCAATGAGTTCTTTACCCGGATTTCCAAGACCAGACACCCAGGCAACTGCGGCTATTGTCTGATCAAAGAGCGGGGGCCAGCCAATCTCAAAACCATAGGGATAGTTGATATAGCTGTCATGGAGGATGATATCCGGAAAATGCTCAGCAGCATGGGTTATCCTCCGCATATGGTAGTATGCATCAGGTTCCAGAAACCGGATAGAGCCCTGGTAGAAGACGGTAGAAAGGCTCGATAATCGGAGAGTGAGCGCAGCAATAGCGATCCCAAGAAGCGCACCTATCGTCCATCGGCCCTGAATATTCATGATTCAGTATTGTGCGGATTGTCAAGATATACCTTTAGTTTTATTGCAGGATATGCCAGAGAAACACTATCATCAGATATACAATCAGTGCACCATGGATAGAAATGAGATAGATTCATCAAAAAAACACAAAACCTCTTCGATGAAAATTAATCAAGAGAATTCATTATTGTGTATCAGCCACCAATCATCAGGTATACTTCAAATGAACATCGCCTATATCTATGATGCCATCTACCCGTATGTAAACGGTGGGGTGGAGAAGCGGATCCATGAGCTTGCCATCCGCCTGGTCGGAAGGGGGCATCAGGTACACCTTTATGGAATGCAGTTCTGGGAGGCTGAACCGACACTCCAGAAAGATGGAATCTGGTATCATGGCGTATCTTTAGCACGACCATTCTATACAAAGGGACGGCGATCGATCATACAACCTTTTTACTTTGCATACAATCTGGGAAAAGAACTGAGAGGTAGTGACCACGATCTCATCGATTGCCAGAACTTTCCCTACATCCCGTCTTTTGCTGCCAGGTGGGCGACCCGGAAAACTCCCCTTATTATTACCTGGCATGAAGTCTGGGGAGATTACTGGTATGAGTACCTCGGATCATTCGGTATCATCGGGAAATTCCTTGAAAAGAGGGCGATAGGACTTGCCGACAGAATGATCGCCGTTTCACCGATGACGAAACGTGCACTCCATGAACTCGGCGCTCCAGGAGGGATCGACTGCATCCCAAACGGAATAGATACAAGAGCAATAGAAGCGATCGAACCATCAGGTGAAAGAAGCAATATCATCTTCGCAGGGCGGCTCATCAAAGAGAAACACCCCGACCTCATCCTCAGGGCAATGTCGATCCTCAGGGAAGAGAGACCAGATCTACGAGCAGTCTTCATCGGTGACGGACCGGAACGGGAGAGGCTCCTGGAAGAGAGAAAGAGGCTGGGGCTTGAAGAGAATGTATCCTTCACCGGTTTCCTCCCCACCTGGGAAGCGGTCATTGGGATGATGAAAGCATCATCTGTTTTTGTCCTCCCCTCAACCCGTGAGGGATTTGGGATCGCTGCACTTGAAGCAATGGCATGTGGACTCCCGGTGGTAACAATCAACCATCCGCAGAACGCAGTGAATGATCTGATCAAAGGCGGCTGTGGAACATCCTGCCCCCTTGATCCCGGCGATCTTGCTGAGGCGATCGAATCAGCTTTAATGAATACAGATATTCTCGGGCAGGCCGGGAGGGAGAGGGCTATTGCCTATGACTGGGATCTGATCGTAGACAGGATAGAAGAGGCCTATCAGAAGACTATAGAAGAGGTTAAACGAGCATGAGAGTGGCAGTCTTCCATGACTACTTCGGATCAGTCGGCGGGGGGGAGCGGGTCGCCCTTGCGCTCGCAGAAGTATTCGGGGCAGATATCATCACCACCGATACAGACAGCCTCAGGATGCTCCCCTCACACCTAAGGGTTATAAGTCTCGGAAGAACGGTCAAATCACCCCCATTTAAACAGATGTCAGCAGCATACCGGTTCTCAATTTGCGATTTCAGAGAAGACTACGATCTCTTCATCTTCAGCGGCAACTGGGCACATCATGCAGCAAAAAAACATCATCCGAACCTGATGTACTGCCACACCCCGGTTCGAGCATTCTATGACCTCTATGAAACGTTCTCCTCCCGCCTTCCTTTACACAAGCGACTCCCATTCCGCCTCTGGGCTTCGTTCTATCGCCGTCTCGACCAGGCTGCCATCTCTTCAGTAGATGCCATTATTGCAAACTCTGAAAATACCAGAAAACGGATACAGACATACCATGGCCGGGATGCAGAGGTGATCTACCCCCCAATCGATACGAAACGGTTTACCTGCAAATGCTATGGCGACTTCTGGCTCTCGGTAAACCGCCTCTATCCCGAGAAACGAATAGAACTGCAGATCGAAAGTTTCAGAAACCTCCCGGATGAACGGCTGATCATCGTCGGGGGATATGCAGAGGGCGATCATGCGGGGAGAGCATATGCACAGAAACTCTATAGCAATCTTCCTGAAAATGTCGAGATAAAGGGTGAGGTGAGCGATTCGATACTCCTCGATCTCTATGCCACCTGCAAAGGTGTTATCTGCACCGCAATGGACGAGGATTTCGGGATAACGCCGCTTGAGGCGATGGCAGCAGGCAAACCAGTTGTTGCAGTGCGTGAAGGCGGATTTCTCGAATCGGTGACGGAAGGAACCGGTCTGCTGGTCGATCCAGTTGCAGAGAAACTATCAGATGCGATTGTGTTCATTTCAAATGAGCCAGAGCGATATAGGGAGAACTGCCTGGACCGTGCAGCACTCTTTGACAGATCTGTTTTTGAAGAGCGGGTAAGGGCGGCGGTTGGACAGATTATAATCCGATAGTTAATCCGATCTATTAACATAACACCAAGTATGCAAATTAGGGAGATATATATTACCCCGAGCATAAGAATATTCTCAAAACACCCACTAATGGTAAGTGACTAACCAGAGTAAGCAAATAGCCACAGTAAGATATAAGTAAAAAAAAACGCATTCATTTTTTATCCAAATCCCTAATACCGGGCTCGTGTTCAAACAGGGCTACATTTTTTGTAAAAGGGAAATGGTGAAGTCAATTCATCGACCTCATAATATTCATTAGAGAGTGTATTCGGAGTCAATAAGAATTTAAAAAAGAGGTGTACAGGATTATGAAGAGTTATAACAAGTTTATTCTTCTCGTTCTTCTCCTTTCATGCGTAATCGGAGTCGCATATGCTGACAGCGGAGAGCAGGAGGAAAGTGGAGCATTTGTATATGAAGCATCTAGGGGGACAGTACCCGGCAGTCTGCCGGATACAGGTTCCGCGAATGCAACCGATATCGCATATATACGGATGGACAATCCGGATGAAAGACCTCCGGCATCCCTTCAGGTTGATTCGATGCCGGTTGCCAGAAGAGAGTTCGTCCAGGGAACACAAACACTCACCTTCGGAACGTATTTAGGATATAATCTTGATCAATATCTCTTTTATCCAAATACCATAGACTTCCCAATCGAGGTGGATCTCCAGAGCTCCTCAATCGAAAGTGCAAAACTTATTCTGCGTGTATGGGATGTAGATGCATTAGGAACGTCAAGTATTGCACCCGAAGTAGATAACGTTTATATAAACGACGTCTATGTAGGCAGGCTCGATGGGGCGAATGACCAGTGGAGTATTAATACCTTCACCCTTGACCCAGGCTTAGTCCAGAATGGAACAAATCAGATTCACATTGATATCGACGTCCTGACGAAATGGGCATGGGCTGTTGAATGTGATTATGGTGAACTTATTCTCGACGTATCAGAAGGCCCAACCATTAATGAAATCACATTTTCACCCAGCATACCGGTTACTGATAAAGAGACCACATTTACTGTAACGGTCAATGAGGTTCCCGGTTATGAGATTACCGGTTATGAATGGGACTTTATGGAGGACAATCAGTACCCTTCACCTCTTGATGAAAGGCTTGGAGGAAAGAACGATCCCACCAACCCCCAGAAAAAGATCTGGAAATCAGGAAAATATGGTGAAAAAAGGCTGGAGGTAAAACTCTTTGGTAAAAAGACTGACGAAACCGAACCCTATGAACTGGATCGACAGGAGATCGTGTTTAAGGTCTTCTTCCCAATGGGAGGACCAGCCGATTATAAAACAAATACCAGAGCATCACCCCTGAACTGGGCCAAGGATCAAACAATTACTGCTAATGAACCAAACTGGTATCATTACTGGAAAGCAGATGGTGCAGTTGAGAAGATTGACGAGACGATTTATGATCCAGCAACTGATGGCGCCGGCTATTACGATTCATCTTCAGACACGTTGGCTCTTGGCAAGATGGCACCGCGGTTATGGAAGACGGTTACGCTCACCACAGGGCTTCATCCATCTGGAGAGACCATAGGTGGAACAGTAGGTATCACCGGTGCAACTGCCACAGTCTTCCATGAGATTCATCACCAGACGATCAGTGATGAAGCAAAATTCTCTGGACTTGCGGATTCAGACTATAATCTGACGGAGTTGAGATATAACTATATCAGAAATGGAGTACGGTACTACTCAAAATCAAATGACAAACTGCCGGATGCATTTGAGAACGGGACACTCACAACAACCTGGGAGCCCAAAGGTTCGCTCACGAATATCTCGCACACCGACAGCTATGGAATGCGAGGCCACTTTGGAGGGAGTTATCTCACATACGGGGACAATGAATACCTCTGTTACCGCGAAGAGAATAGAGCTATTGGACGGGTTCAAGGTACCAGTGCTAAGTATGATTATACAAAAGACTGGTCAGATGGTAGCAGGATGGCAGAAGAGCAGGCAGCAGCATACTCAACTGCATCCATTGAACAGATCCAGTCTATTAACAGAGATTCAACAGAAGAAATAATTTTAATTACAGAAGAAGCTGGCATCTCAGAGTTTATCAGTTATAATGACTATGGTGTTGACACGACAGGAGACGGATTATTCAATACGCTCAATATTGATGTAACATATAGTGTGGAATATCCGGGAGTCTATAGCATTGCCGGAGATCTTACAGCAGATGGAATGGTGATTGCAGGAACTGCACATCTTGCCGAACTTGAATCGGCAGGAACATATCAGGGAACCCTAATCTTTGATGGAGCAACCATCCAGTCATCAGGAAAGAATGGCCCATATCATCTGAATGTACGTCTATCTGAATCAGGAGGAAGAGAGAAGTTCCTTCTGGATGATCGAATTGATGCACATACCACAGCAGCTTATCTCCTCTCCCAATTCGAGGGAGCACAGATCGGCCTCTCAGGATCATATACAGATTCCGGTATTGATCTCAATGGAGATGGTGTGTATGATACCCTAAGAGTAACAAGCGGACTTACCGTAACAGAACCAGGCACCTATCAGATATCGGCAGAATTGTACAAAAATGACGATTTTATCACCACAACATACACCGAAGCCACATACAGTATCGGTAGCCAGACTGTTGATCTCTCATTTGGTGGAAAAGTTATTGGAACAAAAGGAATTGATGGCCCTTATGAACTCCGCAATGTTGCTGTGAGAGACAGCGGAGATGTCCTGATGGATTATGCCGCATCGCCCTACACGACCGGCATCTATTCAGCAGCAGAATTCAGATCTGGTTTTCTCAGTTTTTTAGGAAATTATTCGGATTCTGGTATTGATGAAACCGGAAGTGGAAAATTTGATAAACTCAGAATTGTTGTTCCGGCTCAGGTCACAGATGCCGGAACATACACAATAACGGCGCTCCTGCTGGATCAAAATGGCAATAAAATTAAAACTGTAACCACCAATGTCCTTCTTGGAACCGGAGAACAGACAATTCCGCTTGATTTCAGCGGAAGAACCATCAGCAGCCATGGAGCTGATGGCCCCTTCATCCTTGCCTCCCTCTCTGCTGAGACTCAGACCGGAGCCATTGCAGATAGTATAGCAACTGCATATACAACCAACCCATACCTGGTCACCGACTTCGAAGGATCTGACATCTACCTGACCGGTCATTATTCAAGTGTGGGCGTTGATACCGACGGAGATGGCTTATATGACTATCTTGACATTACACTTGGCGTATTCGTCACCACTGGTGGTACCTATCGTGCAAATGCCGTCCTTGTCGCTCCGAATGGAAATGAGATTGAATGGGTTGCGATAAACGAATATCTCCCCGCCAGCTCCATAAACAACATGACATTCAGGTTCAATGGACAAAAGATAAATGGAGCTGGAGTAAGTGGATCATTCAGCCTGAATGATCTGAGCATCTACCATTCAAGCGATCAAACGCAGCGCTTCACCAAAGATCAGGTTTATTCTACTGGAATCTATGCATATACAGACTTTGAACAGGCAGGAGTGATAACAGGGGTTGTGAAAACAGAGTATGGGGTGCCGGTTGGATCTGCAAACATTGTCATTTCAGGTGTCTCTTCAACGACATCGGATGCTGATGGTTACTACTCATTAGGGGTCACATCAAGTGGAACCTATACTGTCACCACTAATCCGATTGAGACATATCTCTCCGTCAATACAACCTCAATCATGGTAAGTGCCGGAGAAACAACCGTGCACAATCCAATACTTGCCTCAAGTCTTGATAAACCGACCATTCTGTCAGTAACTCCAGAGGTTGCTCCGAACACCGATTCAACTGCCGTTACCATCGAAGGTACCGGGTTTGTATCAGGTGCTACAGTAAAACTCACCAGGGCCGGGGAGTCAGATGTTGCGGCAACCGGCGTTACTGTTTCTTCCGGCACTGTGATCACCTGCACACTACCCCTGAACGGAGTAGAAACCGGAACATGGAGTCTGGTGATCACAAATAAGGATGGACAATCCGGTGAGCTGACTGATGGATTCACTGTAGAAAGTCCTCCGTTAACCGAGTTGAACGGGGTCTATCGGGGTGGGCAATGGATTATACGAAACCCGGACACTGGGCAGGTTCTGCAAAGATACTCATTTGGAACACCAACGGACATCCCGGTCGTAATTGACGGAAAAACAGCAGTATATAGAAACGGACAGTGGATTGTAAGAAATCCGGACACTGGGCAGGTTCTGCAAAGATACTCATTTGGAACACCAACGGACATCCCGGTCGTAGTTGACGGAAAAGCAGCAGTATATAGAAACGGA